>Ga0134124_10000013_pt1 | contig 363355 bp, 273 predicted proteins | sample KB304_FD_96880 | JGI IMG/M metagenome (GOLD analysis project Ga0134124, IMG submission 96880) | Terrestrial soil microbial communities without Nitrogen fertilizer from Kellogg Biological Station, Michigan, USA - KB3-0-4 | ecosystem: Environmental > Terrestrial > Soil > Unclassified ...
CACCTGTCAGCAACGCGAGATCAACTCGCTCTCTGCCTTGTCCACGATTCTTCGCAGTGCCAAGACAGCCTCATGCGAACTGCTCAGCGCCCATTGAGGGCTTGAGGGCGGTAAACAGATACACCGCAGATAGGGTAGTGCCTCTCTTTTGAATTCAGCGAAGGCTTCCCGTTCTTTGGAAACCATCTTGTGCGCTTGGATTCCCGCCCAACGGCCGGCAGGAGAGGCCAATTGCATCTCTGGCCTCTGAAAAGTACATACTCACTGGAGTAGACCAAAGTTGCAGGCTCAATGAACTCTTCAAGGCGGCGTAGCGGCGAGATGAAGATCCGCGGGCTTCCGTCGCGCTTATCAATAATATACTTCGCCGCCATTTTGGGTTCCTCGTCCCCTTGTCAGCCCCCGGAAGGGAGGCGAAGGGTTGCTTGCTGGAGATGCTACAACACGGCGACAGTTTGCAAAAAGGCCTCGCCTTCGCTGGCCATGGTGTAGATGAGCCGGCCCGTGGCGCGGAGAGCGGCGTTGTGCTCCGGATCAGTGAAGAGAGACAGCGTCGTCTCCCGGAGACCCTCGAAGGAGTGGAAGTCTTCCGGGTCAATGATCGGCGGGACGGCGGCGGCGGCCGGTGTCGAGGTGTCTTCGTCCATGGCCTACGCCTCCCCTTCGAGCTGCGGGACCTTGGCTTGCACGGCGTCCCCGATCCGCCGGAGATCTGCTACCAGGGAGCCACAGAGGGCGGATACCGCCTCTTCTTCATCAGAGAGGGAAGCTTCCTCCCTTTGGCTGTCGGGCAGCCTTCAAGGTGGAGAGATCGGCCAGCACGGCGCGGCACTGGTGGAAGAATGAGCCGTCCGGCTCGACGGGCCAATGACGGTTGTACTCCAGGCTCATAGTGTTAGTGTAGAGGCTCGCCGAGCCCGCGGAGCGTCGTGCTGGCTTGTGGGTCAGTGAAGGCTGCAAGGGTGCAAGGGTGGTTTCCGGAACCCCTCGAAGTCTTCGAAGCGTTCGGGGAGGATGGCGGCGGGAATGGCGGCCGGAGGGGCCGGTGCTGTGGAAACGAGGCGGCGCGACCGCCCCGCCGTGTCCTAAGGGTCTGCCACGAAAATAACCTCGTCAGAATCTCGAAGAGGGCCCTCTGCAGATCGAAGCGGCCTGGTCAGGATCGACGATCCCCCAGGCGGAGTTGAGTTTCCCCCAGGCGAAGTTGACGATCCCCCAGGCGGAGTTGAGTTTCCCCCAGGCGAAGTTGACGATCCCCCAGGCGGAGTTGAGCTTCCCCCAGGCGAAGTTGACGATCCCCCAGACGAAGTTGAGCTTCCCCCAGGGGAAGTCGACGATCCCCCAGGCGATGTTGAGCTCCCCCCAGGGGAAGTCGACGATCCCCCAGGCGATGTTGAGCTCCCCCCAGGGAGAGTCCAAGGCCCAGGGCAGATTGAGCTTTCCCCGGGGCAGATCGAATGTGTCCTCGGCACGAACAGACCTTTTCCAGGCACGAACAGAGCTGAACCAGGCCCGCGGCGGAACGGTCCCAGGCCATCAGGTCCGCGGGGCCGGACGGGCCGATCACCTGCCTCGTCGCTTTGAATCCTGCGAGAGAAGCAAGAGATTCTGACGAGGTTATTTCATGGCAGACCGTGCGCCAGTGGTCCACACGGCACAACGGCACCATGGGCCAGTTTCCGGCCCTGGGCGCAAACTACTGATTTGAAGGGCGATACGTGGTACGCCCTCGACGCCGGAGCTCGAACCCTGGAGCCGAGCCGGCTGGTGGAGTTTGTCCGTCTTATGGATGCGCTCCGACGACTTGACTGGGCGGCTTGAGAAGCCTGCCGCCAGGTTGGCAGAAGTCAATCCGGCTCGGCCAGGAGCCACTCGTAGGCGGGCTGCACGCTCACCCCGGTTGCCTCGATGGGAATTGCCTGATCGCGAGTCAGCACGAGCAGGCGCCGGTTTGCGCGCGGATAGGTCAGGGCTGCCTGGGTGAGAGCGCGGAGCTCGCGCTCCGTTGTCGCGTCGGCCGAAGGGTCGGCGCAGACTTGTATCAGCTCTTCGGCACCGGCGAGGTGGCGGACGTGGAAATCCACCTCGAAGCCTTCCGCGGTCTTTACGTAAGCCACCTCGGCCTTGCGGTGCTCCAACTCGTTCAGTACCGCCGTCTCCAAGGCGTGGCCGAGATTCGAGCGGCCACTCGTGTCGTAGGCGCGGATCAGGCCCGGGTCCACCGGATAGAGCTTGCGCGGGTTCGAGTTGCGCTGCCGCTCCGAGTCGGTCGCCAGCGGCACGCTGCTGAGCAGGAATGCATCCAGCAGATGGCCGAGCATGGCATGCACGGCGTCTTTCGCCACGCCGTGCCCTTGGGCTTTGAGGTCCAGGTGGAGCCGGTGCACGCTGAAGCTCCCGGCCGGATTGCGCAGGCACTGGCGCACGAGCCAGCGCAGCGCAGCCACCTGCGAAACACCATAGCGCTCCACCACATCGCGAAAGAGCACGGTGTCCACGTAGCCTTGCAGCAACTCGATCCGTAGCCCGGAAGCGAGTCCCTGTGTCTCGGGAAAGCCGCCCGCGAGGAGATACTCGTGGAATCGCTTCTCCACCAGGGACCGCTCCGCCGCGGTCCATCGCGCCGCTTCCTTGTCTGGCTCCTCATCGCGGTGGCGGAGGAACTCGCGGAAACTGAAGGGACGGATGACCGTCGCCATGCCGCGCCCGCGCAGCGAGGTGTGGACCTCGCGAGAGAGCATGCGGGCCGAGGAGCCGGAGACCACGATCTCGACCTGCTCGGAATCGAGGACCCGGCGCACGAAGCGCTCCCAGCCCTCGACAAGCTGGATCTCGTCGAGGAACCAGTGCACTGTCTCGCGCCCGCGCAGCTCCGGGTAACGGCGGTAGTATTCCTCGAGCAAGAGCGCAAGTTGCTCCACGGTCAGATCGGCGAGCCGGTCATCATCGAAGCTCACGAAGACCGTGCGCTCCGGCGGCAGGCTCTCCCGCCGCGCGGCCTGCAACTGGCGCAGGAAGGAGGTCTTGCCCGCCCGGCGCATGCCGATGACCGCATGCACTTTCCCCGGCATCACCGGAAGCCGGGCATCGCGCCGGGTGAGCGGCGGAGGCGGAGTCGGCGCGAGCGCAGCGTTGAGCTTCTCAAGCAATACAGGGTGGAGAGGCATGCCTTACCTTGCTCGACAAGGTGTCCTTCTGTCAAGGACACCTTGGAATGAATCCGGACTTCCCGCAAGGACACATCTGCTTCCAGCGACGAAGAACCAAAGGGATTCATCTCGCTGAGCCCTCCGGTATCGCCCCCAGTTGCCCCCCAGTGGTCCACGGAGCGCAAACAGCCATCCGGCCACCTTGGCGCCCTGGCTGTAACTGCCTGATTTGAAGGGAGATACGTGGTGCGCCCTAGAGGATTCGAACCTCTGACCTACAGCTTCGGAGGCTGTCGCTCTATCCAGCTGAGCTAAGGGCGCGTGATGCGCGGTCCAACCGGCGGATCGGGGTGGCCCCCGGACGCCGTGCGGGATGATAGCAGGAAATATGGTCTGCCAAACCCCCTGAAGTTCGAACCGGCCGGCAGGATATCATCGGCTTCATCCAAGCAGCCGACGAGTTGCGTTTGGCGATGGCGGCATGAGCATGGCCAAGTCCATGGTCGCCTACGCAGCTCGTACCGGGACCCGAGCCAATCTGGACGCATTGAAGACAGCGGGCTGGCGCCTCATGGTTTCAGCGCGCGGAGTCCTTCGTTCTGAGGGCTTCCGCTACGCCCTCGACAACGGAGCGTGGACCGCATACCAGCGGGGTGAGGCCTTCGACGAGCGAGCCTTCCTGGTCGCGGTCGACAAGCTCGGAGCCGACGCCGACTGGATCGTAATCCCAGACATCGTTGCAGGCGGGCTTGACTCGCTGCGCTTTTCTCTCTCTTGGCTCTCCCGGCTGCAAGATGTCGGGGTGCCACTCCTCCTTGCCGTGCAGAACGGGATCGAGCCGCGGGAAGTTGGCGGCCTTGTTAGTCCCGGGTTAGGGATCTTCGTCGGCGGTGACACGGCGTGGAAGGAAGGGACTATGTCGGTGTGGGGTGACCTGGCGGTTGAACGAGGCTGCCACCTTCATATCGGCCGAGTAAACACGGTTCGCCGCATTCGGCTCTGTAGCGACGCAGGCGCGGATTCATTTGACGGCAGCTCTGCATCGCGGTTCGCTGTGTCCATCGGAACACTCACCCGTGCCCGTGAGACAGCCGCACTTCAGCGATGCCTTTGGGGTGCGGCTTGAGTCGCCTCTTCTCGGGCTTTGGTCTGACCCTCTGGCGCCCCTGGGACTGGGCGATCCTGCACGCCGGCAAGGACGTCGAGAACCGCGACTGGCTACCTTGGCCCAGAGTTCTTGGCCGGCACATCGCTGTCCATTCGGGCCTGCGCTGGGACGCCGCCGGCGCCCGCGATCTCCGGCAGGGCGGCTACCCGGTGCCCGAGCCCGAAGAGTGGCCGGGAGGGTTGATCCGCGGAGTTGTGCGAGTCGCCGGCACGGCTGAACAGCACTGGAGCGAGTGGTTCGGAGGGCCAATCGGTGGCTGCTCGAAGATCCGGTTTTGCTCCCACAGCCGGTGCCCTGCCGCGGAAAGAAGAAGCTCTGGCGCCTGCCGCCGCCAGTGCTCCTATCTGTTGCCGAGGGCCTCCGCAGAGGTTTCGTTCCGCCCGCTCCAGAAACTCAACAGAGAGAGGGGCAATCCGAAGGCGGGCGGGGGGGGTGCCCCCCGCAGGATATCCGGACATAAATGTCTGTTATCCCGCGTTGCGGATCACCATGGCTCGGTCTTCGGGCGCGACGGAGTCTAGGTAGAGGCTGGTGGTCGAGAGGGAACTGTGCCCGAGCTGGCCTTGGATGTCGGACGATGGAACGCCGCGGCGGGTGAGGCGCACGGCATGGCTGTGGCGCAACCCGTGGGGATGGACGCGCTTTTCGATCCCCGCCTTCTCCGCGTAGCGGCGCAGCATGGTCCAAACGTAGGGCTGGGAGAGGGTGGTGCCCAGGCGCATTCGCCCCTTGGTTGCCAGTGCATTGGCTCCCTCGCTGATCGTGCAGAACAGCGGAGCTTTGGTGGAGATCCCGAGCTCCTCGCGTGTCCGGATCCACAGCTCGAGCGGTGCAATGCCCGGCTCCGAGATGACAGCGAGGCGTTGCTTGGCTCCCTTGCCACGCCGTACGTTGATCTCGCCGCGGGCCAGGTCAACGTCCCTGGGGATGAGGGCGATCATCTCGCCCACCCGCAGGCCGGCGTAGAACAGGGTCGCAATGATGGCCCGGTTTCGGATGCCCGAAGGCCCCCGCCGCGACGCCTGCGCCATGATCTGTTCGACCTCCTGTTCGGACTGCACCTCGATCGGCTTCAACCGCGCCATAGTTAGGCTCCTGTGTAGAATCATAACTATATAGCAGGCTGGTGCGCTAGGTCAACAGGAACATAACTATTTGTTTGCGCCGAGGGTGGTTGCGTTGTTGCCTTTCTGCGCGGGTTTGATTCGTCCCCGCGAAGGCTCACCCTGAACGAAAAGCTTCGATGCGCGGGTACTTCTTCACCGGCGCAGAACGAAACCGGTTTCGTTCTGCGCCCGACGGGCGGCCGGGAGGGGGGCGCGGCGACGGATGCACGGCGGCTTCGCCCCAACCACACCGACCAGGTAAGTCACAACAAAGCCGCGCCTTGCGCGCGCCGCGTGCCGCGTCGGATGACGTCTAGAGGGGAAGAAGAACAGCGGGTTACAGAACAGGGTTTTTGTTGACTCCCGGCCCCGCCAGCTCCTGGAGCTCGCCGAGGAGGGCCTGGAAGCCCTGTTGGAGCCTCGGAACCCTCCGCTTCCCGTCGAGTGGACTCCTCCGCGCCAGAGCCCGGCCCAGCCTCTCGGCGTCGGCGTGCAGGTAGAGCTCCGTCGTGGAGATCGAGGCATGCCGCATGAAGAGCTGGACGGTCCGGATGTCGTGTCCGGCCGCCAGGAGATGGGTCGCAATCGAGTGTCGCAGGATGTGGGGAGAGAACCTCCTCCCACCGGCCGCGATCCCCGCCTCGTCGAGTCGCCGGCGGAGGATCTTGCGCACCATGGCTCGCGAGAGCGGCCTACCCCACAGGTACCGCCCGGCCGGCCGGATCGCCAGATAGGCTCCCAGAAGACGCGAGACGGCGCGATCGAGCGGCTGCCTCACATCACCTCCCGCCGCCTTGCCGCGCCGGATGAGCACCGAGAAGGTCGACGTCGCTTCGTGCCACTGGACGCCCTCTGCCTCCAGCGGGCCGATCTCCGACGCTCGCAGCCCGGCGACGTAGGCCACCCCCAGGAGGCAGCGGTTGCGCAGCGACCGGGCATCCTTTGGGAGAGTGCCCGGTCGATCGCCCCAGAGGAGGCGCGACACTTCGGCCACGGTGAGCACCTTGATCTCCCGCCGATACCGCCGCGGCCCCGACAGGCCGGCCGCGGGATTGGCTGCAACAAGCCCGTGAGCCAGGCTCCACTCGCCCAGCGAGCGGATGGCCACCACCACACCCTGCCGCACCGATTCGCCCTTGCCTGCCAGGTAGAGGCGCCTGAGATGCGCCTCGATATCCTCCCGGTTGATCTCGCTGAACGGCCTCCCAACATCACGCAGCAGCCGGTCGACCAGACCCCGGTACCGCGCGGCTGTCGCCGTCGCCCGGCCCTTCACCGCGATCAAGTACGACTCCCACCGATCGAGCTCCGGGGCGTCCCTCTGTTGGAGTTTTGCGCACATTGGAGGAACCCTACGGCACACCCCCGGCCGCTCCGGAATTGGACGCGTCTTCAGTCCAATTTTTCACCTTCTTCCGCGAAGATCCCGCGCAGAATCAGTGACTTAGAGAAGAGTACGACACCCGGTCCCTTGAGGAAGTCCGCCCTCCTGCTCGAACCTCTCCGGCAGGACCATGATCATCAAACGCGACGGCAACACCCCGGGAAGTCGGCGAAGCCGAGGAGGAAGGCCTCGCGGCCCTTGCTCCGCCAAGGAGCTGGCGCAGCGCCGCGCCGCCCCGGTCAAAACCGGAGAGCATGCGCAAACCGCGCTCGGCCAGGCGCTCCCCCCCTGCAAGCCGAGGACATGCCCCAACGACGGCACGGGAACCTGTGACGTCAAGAAGGCCGTCGAGGCCCGCGGTGGCGCCCTCTCGGCCTGCCTGGTGGCCCTTGGCGGCGGCCGTGAGCTGGACGCCTATCTCAACGCCTTGCGAACCGGCGACGTCAAGGGCCTCGAGGAGCTCACCGCGACGAGCCTCGCCGCTCAAGCCGTTCTCGGTCAGTCCGAGCTGGCCATACTCCTCGGCGAAGGCTTCGTCACCGAGCAGCCCCTCGTCGGCAGGACCGAAGACGGTGGTACCGAGATCATCGGCTACCGGCCGGTCGAAAACCCACGGGCCGCCAACACCCTGAGGCTGCTCCAGCAGATCGGCCATACCGCGGCTGACCAGGTCCTCACCCCAAAAAGCCGCGGCGAAAAGAGACGCGACGAGGGCCTCGGCCGCGCCGGCCAGGCCGCCTGGGTTGCCCAAATGCGCCATCAACTCGCGGCGAGCGAAGAGGAGACCGATTGAACACCGTCGAGCTCCTGCACCCCGACCTCCCCGCGCTGGTGGACGCCTATCTGCGCCGGCGCAGGGCGTCCTGGCAGGATCTCGAGCGCGGCCGTCTCAAGCTCGGCGACACCGTGCTGACCGTCGACGCCCTCCAGTGGTGGTTCGTCAACGCGGACCCCGTCTTGTGGGCCGAGTGCAACCTGGTCAACCAGCCCGAAGATGGCGGAGGTCTCTGGAGGCTCTTCGACTACCAGAAGGCCTCGCTCCGCTTTGACGGCAACGCCGTCCACCAGGACGGTGCTGAGGTGGGCAAGACCCGCGAGCTGTTGGCACTGATCGCCTGGGGTTCTCTCGGCATCGAGCGCGGCTCCATCCTCGTCGGCTCCGCCCGCGACGGCGACCTCGACGAAATCTGGGAGGAGCTCGACTATCAATGCGGCGCCAACCCGTACCTTGGGCGGCGCCGCGTCCGGGTAACCACCAAGCCCTATCGCAAGATCAACTGGGACAACGGCCTGCGCACCCTCTTCCGGCCCGCCGGCCACGACGGCACCGCCTTCCGCGGCATCCATGTCCGCGGCTGGCTGCTCCTCGACGAGGCCGCAAAAGTCGCCGAGGATGCCTGGAAAGATTTTTGGCGCGCCGCCAAGCCTGGCTGCAAGATCCGCATCTACTCAGTCCCCACCGGGTTGCAACTCATCTCGTTTCAACGCATCGCGGACGGTGCCGTTCCCGCGGAACAGGTCGTGCCAGAGGCAACGCCCGAGCTGCTCATCGAGCAGCTTCTGCACCCGGCCGTTCCCGCCGCGGTCCGAGAGTTGAGCCGCAAGATGGAAGGCCGCATGTTCGTAAGGTTCTGGTGGCCGAAGACCATCATGCCGCACCCCTTCTGGAGCGAAGAGCGGCGCCGCCACTACGTAGAGCAGTTCGGCAGCCCAGACGCGCCGGGCTATATCCAGAACGTCCTCGGCCTACCCGGCGATCCCGCGAACACGGTGTTCCCGGATCGCCTGCTGACTCCCGCGCTCACCTTCCTGCCCGACTATCGGACGGTCACCCTGCGCTGGGACACCCGCGCCGGCCGCATCGACGCGCTCAGCCGCCGCCTCAACCCCCTCTATCCCTGGGAAGACTCCGCGACCGGGGACGAGCCGCTGCTTGAGGGCGACGAAGAGTCCGAAGGCTCGGACGTCCCCACGCCCTTCCTCAACGTCCTCCAGGACAGCATCGACGTCTCCGGCTGGGAGACCATGGATCCGGGGCAGCGCCGCCAATTGGTGGACCGCCTTGTCCTCGACTTCGTCCGGCCGATCGCCGGCGATCTCATCGTTGGCGTCGACGTCGGCTCGGCGACAGTCACCGAGATCGCCGTCCAGCGGCGATCCACCATCGATGCGCTCATCCTGCGCATCAGCCTCATCGGCTGGAACTGGTACGCCCAGCGCGACTTTCTACTCGCCCTTGACGCCATCCTATCTCCCGCCGGCGGTTGGGGCGTCGACGCCACCGGCGTCGGCAGTGTCCTCGTCGACCTCGTGCAGCCCGATTTCGGCGAGCGCATGAGCGGCTACGTCTTCAACCGCTCCACGCCGGCGATCGATCCCGACAGTGGCGAAGTCCGCGAGGACCCCAACTCCGGCGAGCCCCTGCTGATCTCCTATAAGGAGCTGAGCACTCAGTCCATCGAGCGTCGCCTGCACGGCCGCCGCCTCGAATTTCCGTACGACCCTGAGGTTCGGCACCTGCTGTCGAACCACACCTACACCCAGTCCGGCGCCGCCGGAGGGCGCACTTTTAAAAAGGTCGACGATCACCTCGTCGACGCCCTCCGCGTCGCCGAGTTGCGCAAGCTCACCGACACCTGGGGCGCCGTCGCCGCGACGCCGCCTACACAGTTCGCCGCCCCGCCTTCGAATCGGGCCGATTCGATGGAAATCATGGAGAAGATGTGAATGCGAAAGCTCGTGCTGCCCTCCCTTCTGCTTCTGCTCCCGTCGATAGCCGCCGCGCAATACCCCAGGCCATCTCATGCGTTGCTCGGCTGGTTCGACATCGCCAACCACCTTGCCACCGCTGTCTTCGCTGGAGAGGTCATCGTGGCGCCAAAGGGCGGCAACTTCAAAACGATCGGCGAGGCCGTCGCCTATGTCACTGCTCAGAATCCAACGCCCCAGGCGCCCTGGTTCATTACCGTCGAGCGAGGCGCGGTGAGCACCGGCACCGTCAATCAGACGTGCCACTACACCGAGACCGGGTGGGTCACTCCGCCGTCGACTTTGATCCAGGGCAGAGCGGTGATCCATCCCACTCCTGTCGGATTTACCTCAGCGCCAGTCGTTTGTCTCACGGGGGCAGGTGGAACACTGGTCAAGCTTCAGTCCGGATCACAGATGTCGCACCTGACACTGATTGACCGCACGCCGGCAACTGCCGCCGTCAAGCTGCTTGAGATGGATTGGTCTGGTCAAAGCTCTGGGCAGCCAGCCGTGATTTCGGACGTTGCCCTGATCACGACCTCCGCCGTGGGTAACGCGTTTGCCGTGGACGGGTTGACAATTACTCATGGGGCGCTCTACGGCTACGGCTTCAGCATTTTGCTCTCCGGCAACGCGCTCGGAACTGGCGTTGTAGTCAATGAGACGACCGCCGCTTTCGGCGTCACGCTGTACGGAGGACGGTGCCAGGGTTCAACCGGCTGCACTTCGTTTTTTCATAACGTCTCCACTGCCTCCTTGAAGCTTTATGGTGTGAGGGTGGACCCGAAATGCGCCGCAGATCTAAAAAACGACTCCACCGGACTCCTTGAGGTCCACCAGACCGACTACACTACGTCCTCCGGCACGATCACCGACGGAGTGACTCACGCCAACGGCGGCACTGCGCTTCCTGCCACCTGCTCCAACGATCAACTCTTCATCAACACGACCACGCATTCTTTGTGCTGGTGCGAAGGTAGCGGTAACACCTGGAAGTGCGCCGCCGGATCGTAAAATATGCCCGCCGGCTTTGACGCAGATCTCGACCAGGCGCCCGACCAGGCCCGGCTTTTCGCCGACCTGGTCCTGGTGGCCCTCCAGGCGGAGCAGCTCCAGCCCTACGTCGGCGAGCTCGCGCCCGATCCCATGCTGTCCCGCAACTGGGCCAACTGGGTCGAGATCCCGCATCCCTCCCTGATCCTGCGCGAGAGGTCCGAGCGCGGCTATCACCGCGTCGGAGAGCTCTACAACCGCATGGTGGAGAGCGACACCGGCATCGGCGGGCTGTGGGAGAAGCGCACCAAGGCCGTGCTCGCGCTGCCGCATCACATCCGGCCGGCGAACAGCTCCCCACTTGCGCAGGAGACCGCGCAGTTCGTTCACGACGCCATGGCGCGGGTCCCCCTGCCGATCACCAACGTCACCCACAACCTCGGCTCGATCCTCAAGGGTGTTGCGATCACCGAGGTCATGTGGGAGCAAGTGTCGCGCGGGCCCCTGACCGGCGCCTGGCTCCCGGTCGACCTGATCGACCGGCCCATGTGGCGCTTCGCCTGGAGCGTTGATCGGCGCCTTCACATCCTCGCCGGGGTCGGCGGCCGTTTCGCCCCCTTCGAGGCGCCGCCCATGAAGTTTCTCACCCTAGGCTACGGCACCAAAGACACACCATGGGGCAAGGGACTCCTCGACGCCCTGTACTGGCCGTACTACCTCAAAAAGCACGCCGCGAAGTACTGGGCTCTGTTCGTCGAGCGTTTCGCGAGCCCCCTCGCGAAGGGCACCTACAAATACAACCGCGACGAGCAGGTCAACAAGGAAAACCAGAGTGCGCTCCTGGCGATCCTGGAGACGATCCGCACCGGTACGTCGATCGCGCTGCCCGAAGGACTCGACGTGGCCTTCCTCGAAGCCTCCCGCGGCGGCGATGCCAGCTATTCCGGATTCGTCGGCTGGCTCGATCGCGTCGAAGCCCTCATGTTACTGGGCGAGGTCGACACCAGCGGCATGGCCAAAGGAGCGGGCTCCTTCGCGAAGTCCGCCGTCTCGAACGAAGTCCGCCTCGAAACCGTCGACCACGACGCCGGCCTGCTCGGCCCGTGGGAGACGGCGACCCTCTACAAGTGGCTCGTCGAGCTCAATTTCGGCCCCGACGCGCCGGTCCCCGTCAGCGTCTACGACTCGACGGACGCGGCCGACCGCGATCAGCGCATGGCGGGAATCGAAAACACTCTGGCCGCGGGACAGCCGGTCGGCAAGAGCTACTTCTACATGACGATGCAGGTCCCGGTCCCCGTGGAAGGGGAAGAAGTGATCACCGCGCCGGCCAGCCAGGTGATCCCCCCGCCCCCCGGACCTGGCGCGCCGGCCTTCGCGTCCCGCGAGCCGGCCGCCCTGCTGGTCAAGCCGCCGCATCACTTCACCCGCCTCTCCGCGCCCGGCGCCGGCGACCTGTCCCAGATCGGCCGTCGCGCCGAGGCGCGGGACGCCCAGCTCCAGAGCGTCGCCGCTCTCTTTGCGCCGCTCACCACCGCCTACTTCGAGGCCCAGCAGGAGCGCCTCTTGGGATTGCTCGATACGGCCGCCGGCGCCGAGCTCGATCACCTCGTCGCCGGCGACACGCCGGCCCACCTGGTCGATTGGCTCACCGCCGCGCAGATCCATGGCGCCGGCTGGGCTCTCCTCCATGCCCACGAAGATCTCGGCGGTGCCGTCCGGCTCGCGAGCCCCGAGGACTTTACGCAGGCTTTGACACCGGCGACCGCCATGGATTTCTGGTCCGCGCTCCTCGGCATCAGCAAGGATTTCTTCTCCACCCTCGGCGATGAGGCCCGCCGGATCGCGTTCGCGGTGGCGGGCCTCTCCGAAGGCCCCTTGCTCGTCGATCTGCACAACGTCCTCCAGCAGGCGCAGGCCGGCGGCCTCGATCGCGCCACCACCGCCGCTCTGATCAAGCAGGAATACGCGGCCCACGGTCTTCTCCCGACCAGCGACGCCCACGCCCAGCTCATCTATGCGAACAACACCCGGCAGGCCGCCGCGGCCGTCCGCTACCAGCAGACCGTCCAGAATCCAGCCGCCCAGCGGCTGACGCCCTATCTCGTCTGGTGGACGATCGACGATAACAAGGTCCGCGAGCGGCCCCTCAACAACCATGCCGTCATGCACGGCAAGGTCTTCGCGATCAATCACGAGATCTGGAGCACCTGGTGGAATCCGGCCGGCCACAACTGCCGGTGCTACATCGGCACCATCAACATCGCCGAAGCGCGCCGACGCGGCTACACCGGCTCCGAGCCGACCGGCGCCTGGCCGTCTGCCCCGGGATCCGGCGCGCGGGCCTTGCCCGACCCCGGATTCCGCGGCGCGCCGGATCTGGCGCGGGCGGCCAACGATTTCGAAGCCAAAGCGCAAGACATCTACGACCGGGCCGACGCCGAAGGAGGCGACCTCCTGACCGCGATCTCCCGGCTCTTTACAGCCCTCGGGCTGAGGAGGTCCCCATGAGGGAGACCCTGATCGTCATGCTCCCCGAGAGCGAGCATGCGATGGAGCTGGCCAGCGTTGGCGGCGACTCCGCGACCGCGGCCCCGTCGTTGACGATGGCTGTCGTCAAACCGATCGATCTGACGGACACCCGCGGTTACGACATCACCGCCGCGCGGATTCAGGAGATCGTCGACGCCTACGACCCCACCATCGAGCAGGCCTCCCTGAATATGGATCACCAGTGGGGAGGCCCAAGCCTGGGCTGGTGCGAATCGCTCTGGGTGCAGGACGGCATCCTCTGGGCGCGATTCACCGACCTGGCTCCCGAAGCCGTCGCGGGCATCCAGGAGGGCCGCTACCGGCGGCAGAGCGCCGAGATCGTCTTTGACCACTCCGAAACCCACACCTGGTACCTCACCGCCGTCGCGCTGCTCGGCAACGCCCGGCCGGAGGTCAAGGGCCTGCCCCCCGTCATGTTGTGCAGCCGAACGGTCCACAAAAAGGAGACCCCCATGCCGCAGCACCGTACCGATCCGCCTCCGGCCGACCCGGCGGCGGCTGATCCGCAACCTGAGACCCTCGCCACGCCCGCTGCCGCCGCTGCCGAGCTCGCCACTCTCCGCGGCCAGGTGGCCGAGGGCGCGCGTCTCGCGGCGCAACTGCGCCGCGGCCACGCCGAGCTCGACGCCGAGCGCCGGCTCGGCCAGCTCGGCAACCGCCTCACTCCGGCCATGCGGCAGCTCGCGCAGCCCCTTCTCGTCGAGCTCCTCGCCGCCGCTGAGCCGGTCACCGTCCAACTCCGGGCCGAGCCCACCGCGGCGCCCGCGGCCGTGAACGTCGTGGACCGCATCCTGGAGATCCTCGGCGCGGCCCCGGTCTTCGAGGCGCTGGGCGCCGGCCGCCTGGCCGAAGGCGATCCGCCCGAGGCGACGACCTCCAACCTCTCGGCCGAGCGCGAGGCAGAACTCGCCGCGAAATACCGTTTCAAAACCAACGCCTTCGGCTTCCGGCCGCCGGCGGAGAATTAGAGGAAAGGAACCCCCAAAATGGCACTCGCGCGCAACATCCAGCGCCAGCTCACTGTCCACGATCCACAGCTCGTGCCCCTGGCCGTGGCTGCCGCCACCACCATTTACGAAGGCGCTCTCACCGCGACGAACGCGAGTGGGCTCGCGATACCAGGGGCCGACTCCGCGGGAATCACGTTCATGGGAATCGCGTGGCGCGGCTATGACAATTCCGGCGGCTCGGCCGGGACCATGGGCGGCACCGCCTTCAACGCCTTCGACGCGGTGCGCTACTGCGAAGTGGACGTCGAGGGCGAGTGGGAGATCAAATTCACCGGCACCACACCGAAACCCGGACAGCTCGCCTTTGTCGTCGACGACGATACCGTGTCCGCCGCGGCCACCACCAACAACATTCCTTGCGGTCGATTCACCAAACCCGGAACCCCGGGCTACTGGTTCGTCGACATCGAGCGGAGGTAGCAAATGCTCAGTGCGCTGCAAAGCATCGCTCGCGCGGTCACACCCATCGCGCTCGACATCTACGACCGGAGCTCCGCCCTCGCACTTATCAACAAGATCGCGCGCATGGTGCCCAACCCGCTCAAGGCGAAGAGCAACACGCTTGAATGGGTCACCATCTATCCGGAGCTCAAGAAGTGGGTCGGAGACCGGGTGATTCAGAAGAGCTTTCAGGAAGCTCTGACGATCGTCGGCGAAAACTACGAAAACACCGATGCCGTGGACAAGTACGACATCGAGAGGGGCACGGCACTTGCCACGGTGGAGCAGAAGGTCGCCGCCATCGCCTCCGGTTTCGCGGTCGGCAAGCTGATGCTCGCCTGGCGCCCCCTCCGGCTCAACCAGCTCGCCTACGACGGCCAAAACTTCTTCGACACCGACCACGTGCGGCCGAACGGCAAGCTCTACAGCAACATCGTCACCGTTGGCCGCGCCGATGCGACCACGCCGAGCATCTCGGAAGCCCGCTCGGAGCTGGCCCAGGCGCGCCTGACTCTCCTGACCAACCGGCTCTGGTACGACTCCCTGATCGCCGCGAACGACGTCAACCAATCTCTGGTCGTTATCGTCCGGTCGAACCAGGTTTTCGACACCTACTACAGGCTCTGGTCGGAGCCCAGCTTCGGCGCGGATCTGAACATCTGGAAAGGCGCCTTCGATCTGTGGATGGATCAGAACCCCGTCGCCGGAACGGAAGACACGGTCGACGTCATCCTGTCTCTCCCCGACAACGGCCCGCGGCCGATCGTCTTCATGCCCACGCGGGAGCCCGCGGGCATCGAATTCGACACCGGTTCGGCGTTCAAAAACCGGATGATCAGCTTCGGCATGGACGGCGAATACGGCGTCGCGCCGGGCTTCCCTCAGACCGCTGCTCGAATCGTCCCCAGCTAAGGAGATTCCCTTGCTCTACAAAGTGCGAGCCAGTCCCGAAGTAGTGAGAAAAACCCCCGACGCGGCCGGCCAGCGGCGTCGCACCGTGTCCACCCCGGCCGGCAAGCGGACCCTCGTTTTCGGGCACGAGCCGGTGTTCCTGAGCTGCGAAACTCTCCCGCCAGAGATCGCCGGCGACGAGCACCTCCTCGCTACGCCCGTCCAAGCCGTCGACCCCGGCACCCCCGTCATCGACCTCGACCTCAAGTCCGAGCGCGTCCAAGAGCCCGAAGCCGCGGAACCCGGCGAGCCGGCCACGCGCATCGCGGACACCGCGCTCTCTCTGTCCGACGTCTTGAGGAAGGTGGCACCCGATCTGAAAGCGTCGCGCGCGGCCGCCGCCAAGAAGCCCACCAAGCCGGCCCCAAAAAAGAGCTGACCCATGCCGCGCTTCCTCACCTCCACCGAGCTCAAAGCCCTCCGCGGCGAAGCGGAAATCCTCCGCCTCGCCGCGGGCTCGGAGGACGCCCTCACCGCCGCCATCAACCAGGGCGAGAGTTTCGCCCTCTCCTACCTGCTCACCCGCTACGGCGCTGCCCTCCCGGCCGATCCCACCGCCACCCCCGACGTCCTGAAGGCGCAGATCGCCGTCCTCGCGCACCGGCGCCTGATCACCAGCCAGGTCGCTCCAGCCCTCGACGACGAGTACAAGCAGGCCGTGAAGTGGCTCGGCGACGTCGCCCGCAGCATCGCCAGCCTCAACCTCCCCGAAGCGCCTCCGGTGGACCAGTCCACACCAGCGGTTCTCTCCAGCGGCCCGTGCGGGCCGGGCATGACCCTGAAAGACCTCGAGCACTGGTAACCGCCATGCGCATCGCACTCAAGCTCGACGGTGCCCGCGAGGCCCAGGACCTTCTTCAGCGAACCGGAAAGAAGCTCAGCCAGCCGGCCCGGCCGCTCCTCGAGGTGCTCGCCGCCGAGCTCCAGACCTACCTCCAGACACACATCCGCGAGGAGTCTGGCCCCGCCGGCCCCTGGCCCGCCCTCATGCCCCAGACCCGCGCCATCCGCAATCACTACGGCCACGGCGACAGCCCCAAGCTCATCCGCGCCGGCGACCTCCTCCACAGCATCACCACGCTCGCCCTGACCGACCACGGCGTCGACGTCGGCACCCACATGTCCTACGCCCGCGTCGTCAACGACGGCGGCACGGTCACCGACCCCAAGACTGGTCAAACCCGCACCGTGCAGGCTTTCCCCTTCGTCTACGCCACCGCGCAGGAAATCGACGATCTCCGTACGCTCGTCCAGGAGTACTACTTTGGCGCTCCCTGATCCCACCCTCTACCCCGATCTCCCCTGGTCGATCGACGCTCGCATCCTCCTCGCGCTGCGCCAGGTCCTACGCGCCGACGCCCCGCTGCGCACCGTGCTCACCCGCGACGATCAAATTGTCTGCGCCGAGATGGCCTTTCTGCTGCGCATGGAAAATCTCGCCAGCCCCAGCGTGCCCTGCCTCGCCCTCTCACTCCTCGCCGACGAGGAGACCGAGACCACCAGCAGCTACGGCGCGGCCTACACGACCATCGTCCAGGCCGCCCTGGTGACGCAGCCGCCCGCCGCGTGGGGCGACACGTCCGACCTCCTCCGCTCCCGCCTCGTCGCGCAACTCCGGCGCGTCGTCCGCGCCGATCGCGGAGTCCTCGCCGACGATAGCGGCCGGCTCACCGAGGCGGTTACCAAGATCCAGCAGGTCCGCTTCGACGGCACGCAACTGCCGTCCGGTCTGCTCCTCACTCTCATCAACATCGAATATCGCAGCGAGATCACGCTCGACGATCAGGAGGTCCTCCCGTGAGTAGAGTCCCCATCCACTACGACGGCAGCCGCGGCGCAATCCGCGTGCAGCTCCGGAATCCCTTGACGGCCCTCGATCTCCCGGACGCCGGCGTTCGATCCGTCCTCCCCGGTGACGCCGAGGACCTGCTCAGCCCGAAGATCGGCGGCGCCTTCTCGCGCACCCTGCCGCTCTCCGACGCGGCGGTCCGCTTCACCATCAAGGCCCGCGTCCTCACCCGCCTGGCCGACAAAGGCGAGCTCACCACCGCCCTCTACACCCCACCCGGCACCGAGCAGGAGCTGCGCTACCTCGTGCTCGATCGCCTCACCCTCAAGCGCCTGGCGACCGCAGCCGCGGCCGGCGACACCAAGGAGGACGACTCCAAATGAGCGGCCCCGGCGTTGCAGCGAGCGGTTCCACCGTCCTGTGGGGCCTCGGCCCCGAGCAGGCCTTCGGCGTCCCCGGCGCGGCCGGCCTCACGGCCTATCGCGCCATCCTTCCCCTCGACGCCGATCTCCTCGGGAAAGAGGAGGACTCCAACGCGGTCAATCAGTCCGGCTTCTATGAGCGCGGCATTCCAGGTGCCAAAGACGGCAAGGTCTCCTGGGGCCTCCCGTTGACGTCCGGCATGATGCTCGAGTTCCTCGAGCATCTCTTCGGTTCGGTCACCAAGACGACGCCCGAGACCGGCGTGCGCAGCTACCTCTTCGAGCCCGACCGCAGCGGCGTCGACACCAGCTTCTACGGCCTCCTCACGCGCGACCCCGTGGCGCGGAACTGGCTCTACGGCATCAAGTTAGACAAGCTCACCTGCGACATCGGCGACAACACCGAGATCCCGGCCAAGTTCGAGGGCCAGGCCAGCCAGGGCACCCGCATGGGCGCCGCCGTCGCGGACGACGCCAACACCGGCACCTACACGAAAGGCCCCTACCTCCGCGGACCACTGCGCGATCCGGCCGCCGGCGACGTCTATCTCAAAGTCACCCGCGTCGACACCGGTCTCCAGTTCAAGATCGAGCAGACCACCGGCACCCCCACCTTCCCCGAAGCGGCCGTGGACGTTGCGCTCGACGGCGACGAGGCTGTGTTCCAGAACCTCCAGTTCGACGGCGCCGATCTCGGCTTCTGGGGAGAAAACAAGGATCTCCTCGAGGCGATCTTCCCCGGCACGGCCGACGATCACGCGGATCTCGCGGTGGGAGACATCTTCCGGTTCCGTGCTCCGGGGACCTGGCCCAACCCGGCCGTGGCGACCCTGACCGGCCATCAGCGCTACACCTCCGCCCACTGGACGATCAAGATCCGCAAGGTCGGCGGTGGCTCCTGGACCACGATGCGCTGCCGCAAGGGCACGTTGGCCCTGGAGTGGCCTTTGAGCGCGGAGCGCGGCAACGGCTCGCGCTACCCGTACTCCCTTCTCCGCGACGGACTCTTCAAGCCGACCCTCAAGGTGGAGCGCGCCCTCGTCGATCCCTTCTTCGTCGACGGCGCCGAGGCCTCCCTCCGCTTCGAGGTGCAGCTTGCCTTCGAGGGCCAGGTGCTCGGCACCGCGCACCGCGAAAGCCTCACCGTCGCCTTTGCGAGCGCCCGCATCGACGACTGGAAGGGAGCCCCGAAGGACGCCAAGGTGATCGCCGAGGAAGTCACTCTCCTCGCCGAAACCAACGGCGCCGGCGATCCGCCCTGCACCATCACCGCCGTCACCGCCCGCAACTGGACGCCCACGTCCTAAGGACCACCTTTGGGCTCAGCCGACCAGAACGTCAAGATCGGGCTCACCATCCAGGAGGATGGCGAGCCCGAAGCCTTCGACAAGGCCGCCCAGGGCGTCTCTGAGCTCGCCGGGAAGGCGGGCGAGGCCGAACCCTCGCTCGCCAGCCTCGCGGAAGGCCTGGCGGCTCTGGGCAGCGCTGCGGAGGGCACGGCGGAGGCCAAAGATGCCTTCGTCGACTTTGCCACTAGCCTGAAGGACTTCGCCAACTCCGACAGCCTCGAAGGGCAGAAGGCGGCCGTCGATTCCGCCCTCGAAGCCTGGAAGCGCTTCGGCGAAGAGGTCCCAGACCTCCTGGACAAGTCCGACGAGGCGGCGAAGAAGTACCGGGAGACCCTGGACCAGCTCACCGAGCAGCAGCGCAAGCTCGGCGACCCGATCGAGCAGAGCCTGGGCAGGGCCCAGACGGCCTTCGAAAATCTGGAGGAGGCGACCAAGAACAGCCTCGGCACCGCGGCCAAGAAGCTGCCCGAAGCCAAACAGCGGATCGACGACTACCGCAAGGCGATCGACGACGCCCGGAAGGCCGGCGAGCACATCAGCGACGGCCAGCTCGCGGAGCTGGCGCGTCTCGAGAAGGGCTACGCCTCGGCGCAGAACGCCGTGGCTCGGTTTGGCGCGACGAAAAAGGACGTCCAACGCCAGCTCGAAACGAGCCGCGCCGCCACAGACGGTGAGGTCCGCTCCATCACCTCGCTCCGCGATGTAGCAAGCGAGGCAAGTCCCGCCATGGGCAAGCTCGCGATCCAAGCGGCCGCGGTCGTTGGGGCCTTCGAGGCCGGTTATGCCGCGGGGGAAAAGATCCGGAGCGTACTCAACGCTTTGACCGGCGGCGAATTCGATCGAAATATCCAAGCCTGGTTCCACCTTGCGGAAGCGGCCGACGCCGCGACAGCCGCGATCGAAGGGGAAGTCGGAGCGGAAGAGCTGGCCAATCAGCGCCGGATTTTCATGCAGAAGGGGCTCCAGGGGTTTGCCCTCGACGTCGAGAAGAACAGGGCGATTCTCGACCAGCTCGCCCACGGCAACTTCGAGCTCAAGGCGGCCCAGGATGCACTTGCAGTCTCGACCCATAAGCTCGCGGAGGCGCATGGCGTCGACGAGGCCGCCCTCAACAAGCAGGCGAAGTCTCTCGAAGCCTCGATCCTGGCTTTTGCGAGGGCGAATAAACAGCTCACCTCTGACCAGATCGGGAAGCTCTTCAAGGATTCCCTGCAACCCATTCTCGACGGCTACGAAAAGCTCGGCAAGCAGGCCCCAGAAAACCTCCAGAGGTTGGCCGCCCAGTGGGGCGTTGTCACGTCCGCCGTGGACAAACACAGATCCGCGGTGGCAAGAATCGTCGAACAGATCACCGGCATCGCCCTCAAGTCCAAGGCCGAGCTGGCACAGGCGGCGAAAGACGTCGAGGATGCCTTCTCCCACATCAACGTAGGGAAGCTCAACACCGAAGAGTTGGCGAGGGCGCGGAAAGAAGTACAGGACCTAATCGATTCCTACTCCCAGGCTGGCGAGAGAATCCCGGCCAGCCTTCAGAAAATCGCGCTACAGGTTGGTGCCTTTCAAAACGAAGCCGACCTCATGACCCACAAGGTCGACAACGTCCGGACCGGCCTGGACAAACTCGCCGAGAGTGCAAACAAGGCCGGCGCGGCGACCGAGAGCGCAGGAACCGCTTCCGGCGCCGCCGCGGTCAGTGTAGGGAAGCTGGAGCAGGCGACCGCGCGGCACGTCAAGGTGGTCACGGAGCTGGATGAGAAGACCGGCAAGATGGTCAAGGTGATCCAAGACGCCGGCGAGGCCCAGGCCGCGGCAGCGGCGAGCACTCATCTGCACGTGGAGGAGGTCACCAAGACGGCTCAGGTTTTCCAGGCCAGCGGCGAGGAAATCTCTCGGACGACGACCCGAGTCAAAGAGCTCACGACGGCCAATGACGGCGCTGCCGGAAGCGCTGAAAAGCACGCTGAAGGCGTGCGCCAGCTCCGCAATAGCCTCCAAGAGGAAACGGACCTGCTGGCCAGATACGGCGAGGGCGCCGGGGTGACGAAACAAAGGCTCGACGAGCTCACGGAAGCGGAGAAGAGGGTCGCCGCCGAAGATGCGGCCGTGATCGGAGGCTTGCAACATGTAGGCGTCGCGCTCGACGACCTGAAGGAGCGAGCGGGCCGTCTGAGGGAAGGGCTCCAAGGGATCTTCGACCCCCTCCTCTCCGACATGGCGACCGTGCTGGCCAAGGCGGTCGAGGTGTCGGAGGCCATCGGTGGCATCGCCGGAACCGGCCTCGGAAAGAAGTGATGCGCGCCGACTGGCAAGACCTCCTCGGGCAGATGGACGAGATCCAGCGCCGCGCGATCGAAGTGCAGGGCCACCTCCGCAACGTCGCGGCCGTCGTGCAAACCACCGCGGCGGCCGTCGACGCGTCCGCCAGCGCTGTCACCGCCTCTCTCGCGACCCTTGGAAGCTCGGTGAGCACCGCCCAGACCGACGTCTCGGCCTCGCTCTCGACGATCCAGGAATCCGCGGCCTCGGCGGTTGGATTCGTGGGGAGCTCCACGTCGCAAATGAGCGCCCAGGTCCAGCAGGCCGCGGCCGACGTCGCTGCGAGCGCCACTTCGATGGCCACTTCTACAGAGACGGCGCACAAGCAGGTCGCCACGCGCCTCGACGATCTCCAGCAGCTCCTCTCCGATCACGACAACCTCTGGAACAAAGGCGTCGACGAAATGATCGACGCCGTCAAGATCGGCGCGGTGCCCATCGAGGAGCTCCTCAGGCTCTATGGCGATGCGATCGTGCAGGGCAAGCGTGTGAGGGACTTCCTCTCCGGCCTGGATCTCCGGCAGTACGTCCACCAGGTCGACGACCTCGCCAAAGGGCTCTACGACGGAACCGTGAAGATCAGCCAGGTCACCGATTTTCTGGGCTCCACGCAGTTGCTGTTTGCGAAGCAGATGGCCGACACCATCAAGCTTTTCCAGGAAGGCAAGGTCACCCTCGAGTACGTCGAGTCGATCATCGCGGGCATCAAGAAGCTCTTCCCGATCGGAGAATTTGCTGACCTGGCGAAGGCGCTCGAGGACGCTCTCCGAAAGGGCCATCTATGAGCTTCGCGCTCCTGACCTCCGGCGTCCCCGCCCCGCCCACCCTGGACGGACTCCACCTCAACGGTATCGCCGCGGATTCCCTCGAAGTGATCGAGCGCGAGCTGGTCGGCACCATCGCCCTCGCCGCCGGCGGCACCCGCGAGCAGCGCCTGGCACCCGATCCCGGCCAGCCGGTCATCCGTCGTTGGTACCAGGTGACGCTCGACTATCGCCACCTGGCCGACCTCGCCCCCGCCGTCGAGGCGCGCTTCGCCTTCCCCGGACCGCACCTGCTCGCCCTCTGGAAGCACGTCTGTCTCGGTTGGCTCGGAGACGCCAGCCGTGCCGAGTTCGCGCTTCCCTGGCGTCTCGCTCCCCACCTTCTCACGCCCGCCGGCGGCGCGCCGCCGGAGCGCTTCGCGCCCGTGATTCGCCTCGAATTCGACGGCGATCCGCTCACCCTCGTCGAGCGCGACACATCCGACTACAACGCCGGGTCGCCGGCGGTCGGGGAGGTCTGGGTCGAGCGCGGCGGCCAGCGCCTCAAGCTCGAATCCCCGCCCGCCGCCGGCGCCCGCCTGATTGCCCACGTCGTGCCCCTCTTCCGCTGCGTCGTCGCGGCTGAGGACGTCGCGCGGCAATACCGCGACCCGGTGCGCGAGCCGCGCAAGATCGTGCTCCTGGAGGCCGCGTAGAGTGCCCATCGTCGCCACCGCCCGCCTGCGCGGACGCGTCGCGCCTGCAGACCTCGGCCCGGGCACCCTGCGCGGATCTGTCGTCTCTGGATCCACCGCGACACTTTTCGCCACCGTGGCGCGCGACGTCGTCGAGTCCTTCTCCGGCCCCTCGCTCTGCTACACCTTCGCCGTCAAGCTGCACGACGAGTGGATTCCCCGCACCGAGCTCCTCGGCCCCTTCGAGCTCGACGAGTCGATCGACACCGTGGCCGTGCTCTTCAGCTTCGGCCTCTCCGGCCGCCGCTGGTCGATCGAGGCGAGCTCCTGGGTGTGGAGCCGCACCCCGGTCGAGATCTGGGCCACAGCCGGCCCCGCCGGCGGCCTGCGCACCTGGTTGCGCGCCTTCGGCTACGTCCTCACCTGCGACCAGCAGGAAGGCCCCGAGCCGGTCCTCAAGGTCTCCTGCGGCGATCCGAGCATCCTCTACGCCCGCGAGCAGCTCTGCGCCGAAGTGCCCACCGGCGCCGGCCTTTCGCGAGGCGCCATCTGCGCCGATCTCCTCGCCGACCTCGGCATCGACTCCGACATCCCCGCCGGCGCGATCTATGCCAAGAGCCTGGTCACCGACAGCGCCAGGCTCTGGGACTTCCTCGCCGCCTTCGGAGAGCCCGAGGACTGGCACTGGCGCTTCATCGACGACGCAACCGTCCAGGCCTACACCGCCACCCTGCGTGTCGCTCCCGAGCCCTCCGACGACATCTGGAGCCTCGCCGACGTCGTCTCGATCCAGAGCGCGCCACCGAGCGAATCGCCGGCCCGCTACGTCCTGCGCAGCACCGAGCTCGTCGACGGCGCCGGCGGCGTGAAAATCGAGATCACCCGCATCGAGGTCAAGGGCCTCTTCGCCCCCGTCGTCGCGCCGAACAAGCAGAATTCGGACGGCTCGATCACCAGCCTCGGCGTCTCCACGGGCATCGAAGTCTTCCGCACCATCAGCGTCCAGGAAGTGGAGAAGCACACGCTTGGTACCACCGTCGTCTACACGGTCACCCGCGACTTCGGCTGGTACAACCCGCGCGCCGCCAAGCTGCGCAGCCTCGGCCTGCCCGCCGGCCCCGTCGAGGACGGCTACTACTACGCCGTCGCCTGGCTCGATCCGGACGGCACCTACCGCGCCGGGCCGCAACAGACCTGGGTGCAGACCGGAGAGATCCGCGTCACCCCCACCTACGACGGCGACGGCACCGAGATCTCCACTCACACCGAAACCTACCGCTGGCGCGGCATCCCCATGGCCACCCGCGCCGCGCTCTCCGATCACCCGAGCGTTCTCAACGCCGCGGTGGGCGACGACGACCTGAGCTGGCAGACCTTCAACCTCGCCCTGGTCTCGGCCGGAATCCACCGCATCGAGGAGTTCGGCCTGGCGCAGGTGGACGACGTCACCCACGAATTCGGCGCCGCCGGCGCCGAGGTCCGCCAGATCGAAGAGACCAGCACCTGGTACGCCGCCCGCAGCGGTGTGACCATCAACTGGCTCAACTACTCCGGCCAGGGCATGGCGGAGATGGTGGCGCCGTTTCGCCTCACCCGCCGCGTCACCACCGACAACCTGCTCACCGCGGACGCCCTCCTGGCGGGCACCATCGAGACGCAGACCGGCTTCGGAGCCCCCCACCGCCTCGGCACCCTCGGCGTCTACGACTGGGGCGACGGCGCCTCCTCCAATCAGGCGACCGAGACCTTCCAGGCCCTGCACTCGCAGATCACCACCTACAACGTCGTCGACGAGCAGACCTACGAAAAGCTCGTCGACGGCCGCCGCGAGCTCCTCAACGGTCGCCCGCCGCGCCCGCGCTTCCGAGCCTCCACCTGGACCCAGACCGTGCAGGCGCCGCTCGAGGTGCTCCTCGAGGACCCCGCCGCCGCGGCCTGGTGGGGCGGAGAGACGCTCGTCATCGACCAGCCCTACGTCCAAAACCGCACCGAGGGCGAAGCCGTCGCGAGGCGCCGGCGCAAGCGGGCCGTGCGCATCCAACACACCGTGGTCCGCCCCGTCTGCCAGGTCCGCCCCGGGCAGACCGTCCTCCTCCTCGATCCCCGGTCGGGCATCGCCCACCGCTGCCTCGTCGTGACGCTCAAAGAGACCTGGACCCTCGCCCCACGGCCCCAGATCCTCGCCACCTACACCCTGGAGCAACCGCTATGAACGCCTTTGCTGGGAGCGCAGCCATCCTGGCGGCCCGGCTGAAAGCCGGAGGACTTCCAACCTTTGACCGCTGCGCCGGCGTTCCGCCGGGCCGCCAGGATGGCGGCGCTCCCAGCGAGGAGCTTCGATGAGCTCCCACTCCGACCGCGTCGTCGACGTCCTCGCCCGCCTCCTCACCCGCCGCGAGCGCGACCACGCCCCCACCCGCGCCGCCCGCGTCCTCGGCCGCAATGAAGACGGCACCGAACGCCTGCAGCGCACCGACGCCACATGCGTGACGCGCGGCGCCGTGTCCTCCAACTTCGCCGGCCAGGTCATCCTCGAGTCGGCCATCTCGCCATTTCATCGGCTCGGCTCGATCGACATCGCCCCGGTGTCGCAGCAGGCCTCGGCCGACACCTTGTGGATCGATCGCCTCGATCCCGCCGAGCTCCGTCCCGGCGAGAGCTACACCATCACGGTCACCGGCCGCGGCTTCACGCCTGGCGTGGTGATCGAGTTCCTGGAGCCGGCGCCGCTGTTCGTGCAGCCGACCGTGCTCAACGGCGACGTCACCATCGAGAGCTTGACCGTCGAGGACGACAGCACGATCGCCCTCAACGTCACCGTGGCCCCGGGTGCCCGCCTGTTTCCCTACGGCGCCCCCATCGCCTTCGGGAGGCCCTCTTGACCTTCACCCAGCTCCCCAACCGTAAGGCCGACGCCTACAGCGTTGACCTGCGCCTGGAAGCGAGAGAAACCATCCTCGACGCCTCCCCGCGCTGTGTCACCTGGGACCTCCACGGCCGGCGCCTGCTCTACGTCCGCGACATCTGGCGCTACCGCGTGATCGAGGGCACCGACATCGTCTACGACCCGGGCAACATCGACACCGAGGTCATGAGCCTCCCCGTGGCCCAACTTCCCCTGAGCTCGCCGGCTCAGGGCAACCTGCTCACCCGGATCGATCGCGTCCCCACCGCGCTCATCCCTGATGAGACCTGGCCCGCCTACGGCAGCCTCCGGGTGGTCAACACCCTCGCCGCCGATCCCGAGACGGGAAACTTCATCGTCTACAGCCACCGCGACGACGTCGCCGATCCCTACTACACCGACCTCGCCGCCTACGCACCGAACGGCGGCCCGCTCGGCGGCACCGTCCACCTCGAGCAGCCCAACGACGGCACGCCCCGCTGGCAGGTGCCGCACGCCATCCTGGAAAAGGGCTGGCTGTACGCCATCGAGAGGGACCTCCAGCCCCAGGAGTCGCCCGGGCCCGCCCCGGGACACGTGGTGAAGCGGAACATCGGCACCCTCGGCAGCCTCATCTTCCGCTGGAGCCCCCTCGACCGCTACGTGTACCCGCACTCGGTCTCCGTGAGCAAAGACAACGTCTGGGTAGCCACCACCAAGCTCTACGACCCGGGCGACACGTCCGTGCAGCGCACCTTCATCCTCGCCCTGGACCGCAGCGGCCTGGGCGCGATCTACGCCGTCGAGCTCAACTTCGGCCTCGGCGTCACCGACGAGTCGGTGCACTACTGGCTCGGCGAGTGGCAGGCCGCCGGCGCGCCCAACAGCGGCGGCCTCGTGCTCTTCGACGGCACCGGCGACGACGAAGACCACACCCCCACTTTCATCGCCGCCGGCGCGTCCCCGCAGGACTACGACCCCGACGTCCGCCGCACCGCCCTCATCCGCTTCGTTCTCAACCCGCCCGGCGTCCTCGTCGGCGAGCTGGGCGACGCGATGCCCATACCCATGTCCCGCACGCCGGCCGGCGTGGTGGGCAACAACGTCGGCCAGCTCCCGGAGCTGCGAAACCTATGATCGAAATCCTCAACCCCGACCTGACCCCCCTCCTCGACGTCGAGATCCCCGGCCTCGAAGCCGGCCAGGACAGCGACGCGGTTCCGTTCGGGATCCGCCAAAGCGTCGGAAGTGACGACGCGGCGGATCTCCTTCTCGTCATTCAGGCCATCGACCCCGCCACCGGAGACTGGGTTTCCGCCGGCGTCCCGCCGCTCGACGAGATGTGGGCGCGTGTGCGCATCATCGACCAAGTCACCACCGACGCACCGGCACAGCAGCTCGAGGTGACCGACTGGACGGCGATCGGCGCCTGGCGCGGCCTCCACATCGCCACCCTCCTCGCCGGCGGCATCCGCACCGGCGAGATCCTCATGCGCCCGCCCGCGAGCGCCCCAGAGCTTGCCTGGAGCTGGCGCCTCGCGGTGATCGCCGCCGAGCACAGCCAGGCCGTGCCCCCCGGCGCCCGCCCCGGAATCCTCATCGGCCTCGGCGACGCCGGCCACAGCGCGGCCGTGCGTGGCCTGGCGGTCACTCCCTCCGACACGCCGGACGATCAGGTCCACGTCGCGGCTGGCCACTACGTTCACCGCGGCCGCCTGCTCGGCGTTGTCACCACCGCCCTCACCCTGGACCAGGCCGACGCCGCGGCCGAAGCGCTGGAGGCCGGTGAGGCGTACATAGCCGTCGTGTCCGCCGGCGCCGCGGGCCTCACCCTCACCAAGGGATCCCGGGCCATCGCGCCGCGGCGGCCGGCGACGCCTGCGTGGGAAGTGTCGCTCGCGGCCGTCGAGGTCAGATATTCCGCCGGCGACACCGTCGTCGAGGGCACCGACCTCACCGACCTCCTCGTCTACGACCGCTACTTTGCCGAGCCCGGCACCGGCCTGGAGCTCCGCCTGCACGCCGGCCAGGCGGTGGGGGGCGGCACGCTCCGCTACCACTCCACCATCCAGACGGTAGCCGTCGCGGCGAGCTCAACGCGCTACCTCTGGCAGCGAGCCAGCGGGGCCGCGGAGCTCACCGCCGGCGACCCGCCAGAAACCACCGCCCTCGGCCCCTGGTGGAAAGTCACCACAGACGGCGCCGGCGTCACCGAGCTCGTCGACCTGCGACACTTCGGGCCCGATACCGTGGTCCTGCACCTCCGCGGCGATCTCCCCGGCTCACCGGGCGAGATCGTCACCCAGCTCGTTGGCCACGACGGCCTCGTCATCGACCAGGTTCTCTACCGCCTCTCCGACAACGGAGGCGGCTCCGCCGGCCAGACGCAACTCGACCTCGAGATCGACGGCGCCACCGCCTACACCAGCTTCGCCACCGACGACCAGCGCCCTGCCTGGGCCTTCGACGCGTCGTCGCTCGAGGTGGGCGACGCCATCCATGAAGTCACCGAGCTGCGCCAGGGCCTCGTCGTGCGCCTGCTCTCGATCGAACACCCAACCGATGGCACCCCCGTCTGGGCGGAGGCCTATCTCGTCTGCAGGAGGTCCTGATGGGGATTGATCAGATCGTCAAGCTCTTCGTCGAACACGGCGCCGCGGCGGGCCTCGCCGTCTTCGCCATCTACATGCTGCGGCAGTCCTACCAGGAGCGCGCCGCGGACAGCGAGCGCATCGAGGCGCAAAGGGCTGAGGACAACGAGAGGCTGGAAGTTCTCCACCGCGGCACTCTCGCTGCGCTCCAGGCCAACACCCGCGCCCTGACGATCCTGACCGAGAGGCTCGGCCAGAGGCTGCTCAAACCTCCGGCCGCCGCAAGCTCGCGCCGAGTCAAGGAGCGCGGCGCCACTCGCTGAGTTCACGGCTCCACGTTCACCGTGGCCGTCCAGGAGCCCTGCGAACTGTGCCACGTGAACTTGTGTGACCAGCTCGCCTGTCCCTTCGCCGGCACGCTCACTGGAATTCGCGCTGAGTCCTGCGGCTTCCCGTCCCGCAGCAGCGTCACCACCGCCGTGGCGCGCCCCGCGACGGCGCCGGTATTGAAGAGCTTGCCCGTCACGAGCATCTGATCGCCTAGCGGAGTCACCTCCGCTTCGCTGTAGAGCGCGCTGATTTCGGCATGAGGCTCTGGGCCGGCAGGCTCCGGCTCCTGTCGCTGCACCGGCCGCTCTGCCACCTGCGGCGGCGGCGCCGGCCGCTCCACCGGCCGCGCCGAGGGAGCGACCTCGATCCGCGCTACCCTGCTCCTGGCCGTTCGGTAGAGGGCCGGGTTTTGACCAATGACCGCCTTGACCGACCACTTCTCATCGCCAGCCATCGGCCGACCAGAGACCCTTTCAGTCCAGGGCTCCCTGCCGCCGGCGGGAATAATCAACCGCTCCGCAACTTGGTCGATTTCGACGTCGTTATAGAGCAGGGAGACGACGACGACACCAATTCCCGGCTTCGAACCGTGGTTGACGAGCGTGCCCGTAGCGAGGAACGTCGGGCGGTTCAAGTTGAACTTCGTAACCTCGGGCCGTCGCTCAAAATTGGTGATCTCAAGCACGTCAGGCCCCAGCACTTTGAGCTCGGCGACAGCGGCCGCTCGCCTCGCAGCGTCTCGCTCCGCCTCTTGTTTGGCAGCGGCCTCAGCTGCGGATTTCTCCGCCAACTGCCTATTGAAGGCCGCGTTCTCGGCCGCCGACGTTTGCTCCTCCGCCTCCTGTCGCGCCTTTTCAATGGCGGCCTTGCGCTGCTCTTCAGCTGCTAGAGCCGCCGCTGCCTTCCGCGCCTCCTCGGCCTTGTTCCACTCCTTCCGCTCTTCCTCTGCGACCTCTTCGGGAAAGATCCTCCGCCTGACCTCGGACACTGAGGCGTCGGCGACGTCCCGGGCCTGATAGGAGGCCGTCAGGTGGGCCGTACTGCTGCTGTCGTCACTCCCGACAAACGCCAACAGGCTCGCGATGGTCTCGGCCATCTCCGTGAGCCGCGCCTCGCGGGCCTTCGCCAGGCAAGGCGTAGGCTTGAGCTCTTCGAGCTCTCCGCGGATCTTCTGGAGCTCCGCAGCGGCCCCGGCAAGCGCCATCCGAGGAGTTGACCCTGCGATCTCCCGTTGCTCTGCCCACCGCCGGTCGATCTTGTAGGCAGCCCGCACCAGGTCCGGGTCGCACTGCGCCCTCTCGTGAGCGCGCGTCAAAAGCCAGGCTCCAAGGCCGAGCACAGGCAGAGCTACAAGGGCCACCATGGTGTACAAAGTCGCCCTATCCAGCTTATGCATTTTATTTCTCCCTGGTTGCTCGATTATTTTTCACGGGCCTAGAGATGTCTATACGCCCTGTTTCCGCCGCTCGGGTCGCCGCCGAGGAGGGCTCTATAATCGGGATTGGCCGAGGGTTCTCTTTTTTGAGGTTCTGGACTTCGGGTGTTACGGGATCGACAATCCGCTACTTCAGGCGGCGTTGGATCGAGCCCTGGAGGAAGCCTACCCATGAATAGGAAGACTGCGATAGTGGCGATGCTCTGCTTACTCTTTGCTGTGCCAACGTTTGCCGAGGAGTCTCCGACTCAGTGGTTGGAGAGTAAGGCCCAAGCTATCCTCGCGTGGCTTGGGGCGTCGAAGCCGCTACCGCCGCCGACGACCGACGGCGGCCCCTGCACGGACCCCAATGGTGGTTGTCGGCCGTAGTCCAAATGAAAGGGGGAGCGGGTTTGAGTCCCGCTCCCCCTTTGTGCTACAACATTGTGCCATGTTGCCCCAGCGCTTTGCTGACCTAGGCGAGCTAGAATCGGTCGCTGGGTGCGCGCGCCTCCTCGACTTGGCTTTCGCAAACCGTTATGAGCTGCCAGGTACCTACCTGCGTTGGGGCAGGCTCGTAGCCCGGGCGGCGAGGCGCCACGCCGACCGCGAGCTAGGCTGTTTAGCTTGGGCGCACCGAGGCAACGCCCTGCGGATAATGGGCTACTTCTCCAGGTCGGCGGGTTGTCTGAACATGGCGTTGGAACTCGCCGCAGGGAGTCCGGGCCTTCTTGCCCGCTGTCACGAGTTCTTTGCGTCCCTGCTCGAGAGCACTCGTGAGTTCACCACCGCGATGGCACATCTGCGTGTAGCGGAGGTCGTTCGCGCTTCTCTAGGTAAGAAGGATGATTTGGCTCGCTGCTTGGTTCAGCAGGGGATTGTCCTCGGCTACCTGGGGGATCTTCCGGGCGCGGTAAGTGTCCTCCGCCGCGCGATCCCGTTGGCGGAGAAGGCCGATACTCTCCGCTTTGTAATTCAGCCACTCGCGTGGAATCTGGTTGAGGCGGGCGCCCTTGAGGAGGCCGAACAAGTGCTCTCCGAAGGGCGCAGCCTATTTGCCGAGGGGCCCGGATTATTTCGGAGGAAAGTCAAATGGCTGGATGGTAAGATCGCCTCCGCAAGAAACCAGCGCCAACTTGCCGCTGAAATCTATCGGACCGTTCGCGACGAATATGTTGGTGACGGGATGATGCAGGAGGCCGCTTTTGTCTCTGTAGACTTGGCGCGTTGCGAGTTGGCCTGCTCCAACCTAAGAGGGGCGCATGTTGCCATCGAGCAGGCTGTGCCTATTCTGGCAGCTCTGGGCATCAGGCTCGACTATCATGCCGCCCGCCTAATTCAAACGAGAGTCGGCGGCTTGATCGATCAAACGGCCCGCCTTGTTTCAACCCTTTCCGATAAAATCAGCGAAGCATCAGCCCGCCGCCGGTCGAAGGGGCTTTAACGCTTCCGGCTTTTTGCCTCCTCCCGCCGGCTTTGGCTCAAGGCGGCGCAACGCGTCTGCCACCTCTGTCGAGACTCTCCCAGCTTGGAGAACCCCTGTGGCGCGCCACTCGATTTGAGTTGCGAGTTCGGCCAGCGTTGAGCCGTAGGTCTCCAGGCAGCGCTCCAGGCTCTCGAGTGTCATGCTTACCTCTTCAGCCTCCCAGCGCGAGATTTCAGGCTGTTGGGTGCCCAGGAGCTCCGCGGCCTTGCCTTGAGTGAGGCCCCGCCGCTTACGTAGATCGGCGAGAGCGGCTCCAAGGCCCTTCAGGGTCCCAGTCAACACTCGGAAAAGATACCACCGTCAACGGGGTGTTGACAGCGCCTCATGTGCCATGGCACATTACTATGTGTTATGGCACATCTGCTTCCTGCTCACCAGCGCTTGGCTTATGTCCGAGAGAGGGTGCTCGGGCTCAACCAGAGCCAACTGGCGGCACGCCTCGGGGTTACTCGGGCCGCGGTGTCGAAGTGGGAAAAGGGGATTAGCCCCGGCTTGGCCAATGCGGCCAAGCTCGCTCGGCTCACAGGCATTGACGCCGGCGACTGGGCAATGCCGCTCGGCCGCGGCCAGGGAGGAAAGCCATGAGCGAAGCCCAGCGCTCTCCCTATCTGCGCCGTCCCGGCGACGCCTACACCGCGAACCTGCCAGAGGGAAAGACCTGCGGGGACTGCGCCCACATGAGGCGCTGCGGGTTGATCTACGGCCGGATCGAAGCGGATGAGGTTTGTGACTGGCTGCCGAGCCGCTTCACGCCGGCCGCTGGAGGTGCTCGGTGAGCTACCGGACCGAGTTGACACCTCAGCAGATCCTCGAGGCGGAGATTCTCCGCAACATCACCAGGCCGATGACTGCGCCGTGTAGATCTTTGCGGCGCCATGCGAACCAGCGGAGCAGGACAAGGAGAACGGCTGGATCGGCGAGGCATTGCCGGGGCAGAAGAGCTTCCCGCTGCCGCTGCAATTGCCGCCACGAGTGCGTCTGCGGAGAATTCGCGGCGACCTGCTCCTGAGGTGAGGGGGGCGGCTACCTGGCGGGCCGCCCTAAACCGCATGCACGGTCCCAAGCCCGTGCGAGGAGGCCGCGATGGCAACGAAGGAAGAGCTGCCTTGCCCTGTTTCGAAGTGCAAGCGCAAGAAGATGTTCATGGGCTTCTGTGCTCGCCATTGGCGGGAGATCCCCGCGGTGTTGCAGGCAAAGATCGCCAATGCCTACAAGAACGCCGCGGCGCGGCCGATCGACAAGGCTCTGGCCGGCACCCTCCAGGCGCTACGCGACCAGGCCGTCGGGATGCTGAGCTGATGCACGAGCTCGTGAGTCTCTCCGTCCGCGGCCCCGCCGGCACCCGGGAGACGGCTCGGGTGGTCAAAGTCGTCGCCCAGGGTGACACCTTGCACCTCTGCGGCCGGGAGTCTTGCCCGCATTGGGGAGGGCAAAAAGGCCTCTTCGCCGGCGCCGAGCTCATGGGTTGCCGCCTGACAGGTGCCGATCCCGTCACGCTCTGCCAGCCCTTCTACACCGAAGCGGCGGAAGACCACGATGCCGCCCGGCGTGCCATCCAGACGCGACTCGAGTCCGATCAAGCCGGCCTCCGGACGGAACTGCTCCGCCAGCTCGACGATGCAGAAGTCTGGGAGCGGCGCTTGGTTCAGGTCGCTGAGGAGGTGGGGCTATGGTGAGTGACTGGTATCCCCTGCTTTTCATCGGCGTCTTGATCCTCTATGGCTCGCTCCTCGTGGGCGTCATCTTCTGGCTGGTCGCTCGCGCGAACGCAGAGGAGGTCGGCGTAGAGATCGGCCCCGAGACCAAGGTTCACCGCGCTGGTCAAATGTCCGGCGACCAACAGTACTGCGCCGACTGTGGCGTGGCGATCTGTGGCCCCCTTTCGCCTTACCTGCCGCGTCAGAACCTCCGCGGCTTGTGCGGAGAGTGGGTTTATGCGCCGGGCACGCGAGTCGCTCTCGACCCGGCACGCGGCGCCCATTGGCCTGCGAGCGGTGCGGATCTGGCTGTACTTGAAGTCTGCGAGGCGGCCCGCTGATGCCCGCTCCTGCCTGCGAGAGGTGTGGTCTGAGGAGAGGCCGCCGCCGCTCCTGCTCCATGTGCTCGAAGCTCTGCTGCGGCAGCTGCGTCCGCCTCCTCCCGCGATCGCCGGGCCAGGCGCGGAGACCCGCGGTCTGCCAAACGTGCTGCGAGAAGATGCTGGCCTTCGCGAATTCACTTTTACCCAAGGTCCACCGCGCCGGCACCCCGGCCCGCGGTCAGCAACGGTGCGCCGACTGCGGCCATCTTCTCATCGAGAGAAGCGGCTGCATGGTCATTGCCACCGCAGGGCCGCCTCGTGACGTCTGGTGGCCCGAGGGCAGCCGCGTCGCGGTGAGCCCTGACGGCAAGGGCTCCTGGCTCGCCGGCCCGAAAGAGCTCTCCGCGTGTGTCTGCACCAGAGCGCCGGAGGTTCCCTCGTGATCGGGCAGGCCATCCTCGTGCACGTAGCCGCCCCGCCGGCGCTGGATCAGCAACGGTGTGCTGAGTGCGGCGAGGTTCTCCTCGATCTGACCGAAAGCGGCCTGGTGATCTGTACGGCTGGGCCTCCTCGATTGCTGGTCTGGCCAACTGGGTACGCCGTCGCGTTGAGCGCCGATGGACGCTCTGCCTGGCTCGCCTCCTCGGCTGAGGAGGCCGCCTTCGCCTGCTCCAGGGCTGGGGTGGTGCACTGATGCGCCGAAGTCGCTTTGTCCTTTCGGATGAGAACGGTCTGGTCATCGATCTTTTCGCAGGCGGGGGAGGGGCGAGCGTGGGAATCGAAGCCGCAATCGGTAGGAAGGTCGATCTCGCCATCAACCACGACGCCACCGCCCTCGCAGTCCACAAGGCAAACCACCCCGGGACTCGGCACCTCGAAGCGGATATCTGGGAAGTGCAGCCCAGGGCGGCAACGGAAGGTCGACCCGTCTACGCCTTGTGGGCGAGTCCGGATTGCACACACTTTTCGATCGCGAAGGGCGGAAAGCCGCGAAAGCAGAAAATCCGCTCGCTCGCAAACGTCGTCATCAAGTGGGCAAGGGCGGTTCGCCCGCGGCTGATCTTTTTGGAAAACGTCTCGGAATTCCGCACCTGGGGACCCCTCGGGCTGGATGGCCAACCCGACAAGAAGCGGATGGGCGAGACCTTCCGATGGTGGCTGGCTCGTCTGGAGAAGCTCGGCTACGTCGTGGAATACCGCGTGCTCGACGCCTCTCTCTATGGAGCGCCGACGCGGCGCCGCCGGCTCTTTTTAATCGCCCGCTGCGACGGCCAGCCGATCGAGTGGCCAGAGGCGACGCATGGCCCGGTCAACCGGAAAGCCGGCAGGCCGGACAAGGGGCTGCTTCCGCTCAGGACGGCCGCCGAATGCATCGACTGGAGCCTTCCCTGCCCCAGCATCTTCGAGCGCTCCCGGCCGCTCGCGAAGAAGACTCTTTGGCGGATCGCTCAGGGTCTCCGGCGCTTCGTGTTGGAGAACCCGCGGCCCTTCATCGTGAACCTTTCTCACGGGGGAAGAGTCGAAACTGTCAGTGAGCCGCTGAATACGGTGACCGCCTGGCCCAAAGGGGGCGACCGCACAATCGTGGTCCCTGTCGTTGCAGGTGTGGGCGGCCGTTCTGGACAGTCTCCGGCGACGCCGGCGGACGCGCCGGTCGGAACCGTGACCGCAAAGAACGATCGGGTGGTCTTGATGCCCGCACTGGTCGAGATGAACCACGCCAACGCCCCGCACGGCGTCGACGAGCCGCTCGGCGTGGTCACCACCCAACACAACCGGTTCAACCTGCTGGCGCCCCACCTGGTCAAGGTGAACCACGGCGGAGACGACGCCCGCGGTGAGGCTCTGGATGCCCCCTTGTCGACGGTCACGGCAACGCAGCGGGGGCACGCTCTAATCGCTCCGTCGCTCATCAAGTTTCGCCACGATTCCACTCGCGCCGTAGTAGGCGAGCCGCTTCCAACGGTCACGGCAGGCAACGGCAGGGAGGATCGACCCGCCGGAGCGGGGCACGCGCTCGGCATCATCGCGCCGACCCTGATCCAAACCGGCTACGGCGAGCGCGAAGGCCAGCGGGCGCGGTACCTGGACCTGCACCAGCCGCTGGGTACCGAGGTCAACGGCCAGAAGCACGCCATCGTTGCCGCTCACCTCTCCCGGCAGTTCGGCAAGGGCGTCGGCTCAGAGATCGAGGAGCCGACGCCGACCGTGATGCCCGGCGGCTCCGGAAAGAGCGCCCTGGTCTCCGCCTTCCTCGCCAAACACTATGGCGACCGCGGCCAGCGACCCGGGCTCGATGCTGGCGCGGAACCACTCGCCACCATCACTGCCTCCGATCATCACTCTCTCGCCGCCGCAACGCTGGTCAAGCTCCGAGGAGAGTGCTCGGGTGCCGATATCGAGGAGCCTGCGCCGACCGTTACCGCGGCCGGATTCCACATCGGCGAGGTTCGCGCCTTTCTCACCGCCTACTACGGCGAAGACGGTACCTCTGGCCAGTCGGTTCTGGAGCCTCTACGCACTGTTACTGCCAAGGCCCGGCTCGGTCTGGTGACGGTCGAGGGCACGGAATACCAGATCGTGGACATTGGCATGAGGATGCTGGAGCCCCACGAGCTCCTGCGCGCCCAGTTCGGTCGGTTCGCCGCGACCTACGACATCTCCGCAGCGAAGACGAAGGCCGCCAAGGTTCGCCTCATTGGCAACTCTGTGGCGCCTGAGAACGCCGAGGCGATCGTGCGCGCCAACACCGTCGCGTCGCGAGTGTCGCGCCGTCAGAACTCAGGAGCTGCCGCGTGAGCCTCACCCAACTGTTGCTCGTGGATCTTACGGGGTCCGCCACCGCGTCGACCCGCGACGCGTCGCGGGAGGTCCCCGACGACAGATCGCGGCGCGCGGCCGCGGTTCGCGACGCGTCGCCGCTGCAGGGACGTCCTGCCTGCGCCTGGTGCAGAGGGCCAATCCCGGATCAGAAGCGGTCCGACGCCAAGACTTGCAAGAAGGCCTGTCGCCAGGCGCTGAGTCGCTTTCGCATCGGTCGCGCAGAGGCGGCCCTGGCGGACGATCGAACGCAGGAATATGGCTACCCACCCTATCCCGGCCTCGCCGGCCGGTACTACAAGTGTCCCGAGGTCGATCACCGCGAGCTGGTGGCCCGCCTGGTCGAAGAGTTTCCCGATGGCTGGGCCCTCTCGACCTCGGCCGCGGCGCTCCAGTCCGTCCTGGCGCTCTGTCCGGCAGGGGTGAGGGTCTGCCCCTGGATCAGGGGTGCCCGGCCCGGCAAGAGCCGCAAGGTCAAGGCCGCCTGGAAACCCCTCATTCTGTTCGGTGGCCGGCCGCCGGCACCTACCGTCGAGGTGGTGGACGTCCTCCTCTGGGGAGGAGCTGGTGCACCCGGCCGGCAACACTCCCACCCGGGCGCCCTCGTCGGAATGAAGCCGGCACCGTTCGCCGAGTGGCTCTTCCGGCTCCTGGGCGCGCGGATGGGGGACACCCTGGTCGACCTCTTCCCCGGCTCCGGTGCCATCACCCGCGCCTGGCAGCTTTACACGTCGCCGACGCCGGCACCGCGTGCGGCGTCGCGCCTGGCCGGCGCGACACGACGCCTGCAGGAGTTGCGCCCTGCTCTCCTCCTTCGGAGTAACCGACCGGCCGGAGAACATGCCCGGCCAACTTCGGGACAGGAAGAGGAGGGTAGGGCGGAGCTCCTCGAGCCGCGACACACCGAAGCGTCGCCGGCGGCCGCTGGAGAGCCGGCGTGATCCACTACCAAGCCGCCAAGCCGACCGGCTGGGAGCTCGCCGACGAGGTCACGCTCCCCGGAGGCCGGCACCTTACCGGCACTGCCGCGAGGGTCTACAACCTGCTGGCCGAGACGGCCAGGCGAGGCCACCGCTGGAAAGTCGGCCGGCACCCGGCGCCTGCCGGCGGATGGGTCCCCACGTGGGTGCTTCGCGAGCCCTGGGCTGGCGGATCCGCAGGAGACCGGCGGCTGAGAGACCTCCGCGAGGAGGGTGTGCCCATCGAGATGCTCACTTTCACGGGAGGCGACCTCTCCTCGCGGTCGAACCTGTGGCGCATCACTCCAAACTCGGGCGAAAAGCCTCCCGGAAGCCTTTCCGCGCAGGAATCGAGCGGCCTTCCCTTGGCCGGTCTGACCGTGCGCTTCCTGTCCGTGCCCGTCAAGGAGCGGCCTCCGGAAGCCCTCGACGTCTCGCCAGGCGCGGAGTGCGCCCTCGCGCCGTCGATCGGAATCGCAGACGACGAGGCGTATCGTCGCGAGCTGCTCGCGACGTATCGCGACGGCCGTCTCCTGCCGGCGCTCGCCGGTCTCGTCGTGGTGGTCCTGTGGACCGACCCCGCCGCCGCCTTCGATCCCCGCCGCATGCTCGGCGTCGCACTGCGCAAGCTCGGAGCCCAGCTTGGGGGCTGATCACGTGCAACGGATCTGGCAAACCTCCCGCGAGGGAGGCTCACGTCTCGTGCTGCTGCTCGCCGTGGCGAGCCACTGCGACGACGCCGGCGAGTGGCGGGCCAGCCTCGCCACCCTCCAACGCCTCTCGCGGCTCCAACGCCGCCGGGTGCAGCAAGTCGTCGACGAGCTGATCGCGGACGGCGAGCTCCAGGCCGAGACCGGGAACGGCCGCGGCAACGACTCGCTCTACCGCCTGGCGGCCGGAAAGGGTGCACCGGAGTGCACCCTTTCGCCCGCAGAGCCTGAAAAAGGGTGCAATCCAGTGCACCCTTTAGAGGCCAAGCCCACAGAAAGGGTGCACTCCAGTGCACCCTTTAGCCGAAAGGGTGCAGCCGAGTGCACCCTTTCCGAGCCACAAAGGGTGCAGCCAGTTGCACCCTTTTTCCCTTCTTCCCCCCCCTGCACCCCCCCTAATAACCCAACAGCACCTTGCTCATCATCTGCCGTTGACCCCGGTAAGGAGTTGCGACCGCCTGCCCGGCCCCTCTCGGGGTCGCAGCAGGCCGTCGCGACGATCAGCCGGCTGTTCGAAACCGCCTCCATCCCTGTGCCCGGCCCGGGCCAGATCGCTGGCTGGATCAAAACCCTCGGCGGAGTCACCGTCCTGGAGGCGCTCGTCACCCAGCTCATCGCCGCCGGACTCGCGAAAAAATCGCGGCCGGATGCTTACGTCCACCAGGTCGTCATGGACCGGTCTACTGCCGGCGCGGCACGACACGGGCGGCCGAGCCACCACACGGCGGGCGCCGACGACACTCGCCGCAAGCAGGCTCAAAGGCTCCTCGAGGAGGGCGAATGATCGACTGGCTCTGTCGCGCCTGCCAGCAGCCCCAGGTCGCCTGGTCCGACGTTCCTCCGGACCGCACCTGCCATGCGTGCCGCGATCGCCAGGCGGCGGCGGCGACGGCGGAGCAGACGGCCGGGATTCCCCCGGGGTATCGAGGGCTCACCCGGCAAAGCTGGGAAAAGCGTTTCGGCCGGAGCTGGCCGGCGCGAGCCGCCGCCTGGTCGGGCTCGCCGCACTGGTTCGCCACCTACGGGCCGACCGGCACCGGCAAGACCGGGCTCGCCACCGTGCTCCTCGCCGAGCACCTGCGCACCGGCCGGCGCGGGCGCTGGATCTCCGGCGCCGAGCTCTCCCGGCGGATCCAGCTCAACTTCTCCGCGGCCGACGAGGTCCTCTCGCCACTCCTCGTCACCGGCCTGCTCGTCCTGGACGAGCCGTTCACCGGCGCCGCGACCGACTGGTACATCGAGCGGCTCGGGCTCATCTGCCGCACGCGGGACGAGCGGCGTCTCCCAACCGTCGTCACGGCGCAGGAGCTCCCCGAGCTCTTCGCGAAGACGCCTCCGGGCGCTCCGCCCGCCCTGCTGTCGCGGATGTTGAGCGGCATCCGCCTCCCGCTCAAGGGCGACGACGTCCGCCTGCTCCGACAGGAGCCCGCCTGATGGCGCCGCGCACGCTGCCGCACAGCGAAGAGTCAGAGCGCGCCGTCCTCGGTGGTCTGCTCCTCGATCCGGCCGAGCTCGCCGCGACCCGAGCGCGTCTGGAGCCGAGCGATTTCTACGTGGAGCGCCACCAGGTTCTCTACACGGCCATGCTGGCCGTCGCGGACGCCGGCTCGACGATCGACATGCTTACGCTGCAAGCGCATCTCGAGCAGGCTGGAGGCCTCGAAGCGGTGGGCGGACTCGCCTATCTCGCTAGCCTCGATGTCGATCTCCCGGACATCGGGCGGCTCGACCAGTACGTCGAGATCGTGCGCGACCGGTCCACCCGGCGCGCGCTCATCGCCGTGTCCCGCCAGACGATCACCGCGGCGGCCGGAACCGCGGAACCGGTCGGCGAGCTCCTGGCCAGCCTCCGCGGCAAGGCCGAAATCCTCCACTCCGGCGCCGTCCGCGCCCGCTGGTCCGGCGTCGGCACAGCGATCGACGGGCTCATGGAGGCGATCGAAGCCGGGAGGGCCGAGCAGCTCCAGGGCCTTCCCACCGGATTTCCCGCTTTCGACACCGGGATCGGCGGCCTGCTGCCGGGGACGCTGATCGTGCTCGCCGGTCGGCCTGGCATGGGCAAGACGTCGTTCGCGGTCGACCTGGTCCGGCACACGGCTCTCGGCAGCGCCTTGACCTGCGGCGGCGCACCTCCTCGTCCTCCCTTGCCCGTAGGGGTTTTTTCCCTCGAAATGGATCAGGAGGAGCTAGCTCTCAAGCTTCTCTCCGGTCAGTCGCAGATTCCCACGAAATACTTGCGATCGGGCCACGCCTCGACGCGGCAGTGGACCGAGATTTGGAAGGCCGCCAGGCATTTGGGCGCATCTCCCTTACTGATCGACGATCAGCCGGACCTGACTCTCCGAGAGCTCGAAGGCCGCGCCCGTCGCCTCCTGGCAGAGTACCCGACCCTGGCGCTCCTCGTCGTCGACTACTTGCAGCTTCTGCCTGCGGGAGAGCGCACGGCAAACCGGCGGCAGGAGGTTGGCTTGGTCACCCGCCGACTCAAGACTCTCGCGCGGTCGCTGCGGGTGCCGATCGTTGCTCTCAGCCAGCTCAACCGCGAAAACGTCCGCAGGAGCGACCCGAGACCGCACCTCGGCGACCTGGCGGAGAGCGGCGAGATCGAGGGCCACGCCGACGCGGTGATCTTCGTCCACCGCCCCGAGTACTACTCGCCGGACGACGACGAGGTCCGCGGCCTGGCGGAGCTCGTCGTCGCGAAGAACCGGCACGGCGAGACGGGCACCGTCGAGCTCGCCTGGCTGGCGCCGATCACCTCGTTCCGGACTCTGAGGCGGCAGGAACCTGCCGCGGGAGCGGACCCCTTTTGAACCACTTCGACCCCGCCGCCGCGGCGAAATGCCTGCCACACGTCAACCCCGGTTGTGTCCGGGGCGGCCTGGCTGTGGGCCTGCGCGATGGCGCAGTCCTCGCCCTGGTCGTCGCCGAGCTGAGCTCGCGGGAAATCGCCGGGCTGAGAGCACACCAGGTGCGGCAGGTCGGGCGGCGGGTGTTCGTCAAGCTCGATCACCGCTTGCTTCCGCTTCCGGATCCCCTGGGCTCAAGGTTGCTGGCTTGGCTGGTGGAGCAGAACATCTGGGGCTCCGAGGAGCCCGTCTTCGCCGGCCAGAGAGGCGCCTTGACCCCCGAAGGGGTGATCAAGATCGTGCGCCGGTACCTCCGGGGGGTCCAATGACCTACCGGGTCGAGCGCCGCAAGGGTCGGCTCTGGCTGAAACCGGCCTCCTCCGGTCTCCCGCTGCACCAGGCGCTCCTCCTCGCCTGCGACCTCGCCGGCTGGGGCCGCCCCGTGCAGCCGCCAGCCGCACCCGAACCCGAGGCCGGCGTATGAAAGCGGCCCTCTACGCCCGCACCTCCGCGGCCGACCTCGGCCGCGTCACGGTCGAGCAGGTCCTCGGCGACCTCCGCGCATATGTCGCGCGCCGCGGCTGGGACGTGTCGCTCTCGGCCGCCGATCGCAACCCCTGGCTCCACGGCCGGCGCGAAGGACTGGAGGCTGTCACCGCGGCGATCCGCGACAGGTCGATCGACGTCCTCGTCGTGACGACGCTCACCCAACTCGCCCGCGACGTCCGGCACCTGGCCGAGGTGGGCAAGGCCCTCCTCGGCGACGGCGAGCAGCAGGAGATCTGCCTCGTCGCGGTCGAAGAGGTCCTCGACACCACGACGCCTGCGGGAGCCATCCGCTGGCGCGACTGGGTGGAGATCTCCTCCAAGATCGCCCACCACACGCGCCGCGAAGCCTCGATCGTCGCGCACCTGCGAGCGGCCGAGGATGCCTGGGGTCGCCCCTGCGTCGCCGTGAACCCGCTCGAGCTCCTCAGCCTGTGGGAAGGTCGCGCTGGCCACCGGCCCCTCTCCGCGCGAGAGATCGCCGGCAAGCTCGGCGTCTCGGCCACCACCGTCCGCGCCCGCCTCGCCGAGCTCCGCGACGCCGGCCGCGTCAACGACGTAGCCCGCGAGCAGGCCCTGGCCGCCAAGGGAGCGCGCAAGGGCGGCCGGCCCCCGCGACCGCTAAACGATGACGACGTTCGCGCGGCCTGGGAGCAGGCCAGCAGCCGCTTCGGCATTCCACGCCAGCCGAGTGCCGCAACTCTCGCCCGGAAGCTCCGGGTGAGCCCCAGCCGTCTCACCGAAAAGCTTCGAGCCCTCGGGCTCTTGGAGGGAAAGCCATGACTGGTTTACCTGTCAACGTTGCGGTCACGCCCCTGTCCTGGTTTCATCCGCTGACCACGCCGGATGCGACTACGGATCTGCTGCTGATCGTCTTCACCACTCCCGGGACGGGTTGGCCGTGGCGCCGTGAAGGCGAGGTCCTTGTCGAGAAAGCAGTCTACGACCCTGGCCAGTTCGGCTGGATTATCCAGGGGGGCCGGTACGATGGGGAGTACATCCAGCGCGATTGGGTGCGCGCCTGGGCCAACGCTGGCCAGGTTCTGGGGCAGTTGAGCAACCTTCCCGCCTTTTCGTTGGATCTTCCAGGGGAGATCGCGTGAGGCGGCGCCTGGGCCTCTGGATCGCCATGGCGGCCGTCGTGGTCGCCACGCCGCGGCTGGTGCTGACCCTCCTGGCCGGCGAGAGGATCGGCCTGCCCCCGGGCGCCACGGCCGCGCTGATCGCCATCTCCGGCGCCGGCGCTGCCGTCGTCCTGAGCGCCGGCCAGCTCTACATCGTCCACGTCGTGGGGACCGTCCCGCAGCGAGTGACCCTCGCGTTCCTCTGGGCCGGCATCCTCCTCATGACCGCCGTCCTGGTCGTGCCGATGATCATCGCCGGCCTCGAAGCGCGTACTCTGCCCGAGGTCCTCACCCAACCCGTGACGCCCGGCTGGGCGGGGCGCTGGACCTGGGCGGCCGTCGCCGTCCTCGCCGTCGAGCTTGCCGCGGCCGTCTGCGTGTACGCCGCCCGCCTGCACGGCCGGGAAGCTGAGCAGAGAGCTGAGCTGGAGCAGCAGCTCAGCATGCTGCAAGCACAGCTTGCTGCTTCTCAGCAAGCAAGGCAGCAGAGGCGTGCAAGCAAGCAGCAGCCGGCAGCAGCCGGCGAGCTGGTGCCCTGCCGCAACGCAGGCGCCGGCTGCGACTACGTCGGCTCCGAGATGGGGGAACGGGGACACCAGACGCACTGCCCGGCGAAGGGTGGTGCTCGTTGAAGCCAATCACGCAAACCCTCACGGGCGAGGAGGGGAACTGCTTCGCGGCCTGTATCGCGAGTCTCTTGGAGGTCAAGCTCGGCGAGATCGACCTGATCATGGGAGGCGATTGGTACAACCGCTTCAATGCGTGGCTCGCGCCTCGCGGACTGGCCTACTTCGAGATCTACTTCACCGAGCCGTTGCCACCTTCGGTCTTTGGAGCCATTGCCGCCGATCAACTATGGGTTGCGGTCGGGCCGACCCCCAGGGGCTTGCTCCACGCGGTCGTCATGCGGGGCGAAACCCTCGCCCACGATCCGCACCCCTCGGCGGTCGGGTTGTCCGCTATCCACGGCGCTGGGTTCTTGGTTCCCCTCGACCCCTCGACCTCCGCGAGCTGGAGCTCAGGTTGGGAGGGTGGGTGGCAGATGGCAGTGCGGACCTGCGCACGGGAGGTGAGCCGACTCGGATTGACAAACCTCGCGGATCACCTCCTGCGGAGCCTGCGGTAACACGCGCGAGCGCCTGCTATGCTTTCTCTCGAAAAATGCCGCGAGATCTTGGGCCCCGTCGCCAAGGGGAAGAGCGACGCCCAGATCGATCAACTGCGAGGTGAGCTCTACATGCTCGCCGGCATCGCGATCGCGGCCTTCAAGGAGTCGAGGAAACCTGGCGAGACCGGAAAATGACACAGCGCGCAGTCATCTACACCAGGGTCTCCAGCGAACGCCAGGTGGCGAACCACTCGCTGCCCGTCCAACACCGCGGCTGTCTCGACTATTGCGAGCGAGAGGGCATGGAGGTCGCCAGGGTCTTTGTGGAGGGAGGAGAGTCTGCTAAGACGGCAGACCGAACCGAGCTCCAGGCTATGCTCGCCTACTGTCGAAAGCACCTCGGCCAAGTGCAGTTCCTGGTTGTCTACACGGTCGACCGGCTGGCGCGGAATCAATTCGACCACGCGATGATCCGCCGGCACCTCGCGACGCTTGGAATCACCCTCCGCGCCGCGAGCCAGCCGATCGACGACTCACCAACCGGCAGGGCGATGGAGGGCATGCTCTCCGTTTTTGCGCAACTCGACAACGACATCCGCGCAGAGAAGGTCAAGGAGGGGATGCAGGAGGCGGCGAAAGGCGGCCAGTGGATCTGGCGGGCGCCGTTGGGATACGTCCACGCTGTGCGGCCGGAGGGCGGGCGGACGATGATACCGGACCCGGTCCGTGGCCCTCTGGTGGTCAAGGCCTTCGAGCTGGTCGCCGCAGGCCACACGGCCGCTTCTGCCCTGGCCGAGGTTACGGCCCTCGGCCTACGCACCGCGCGTGGTGAGCCCCTCATCCCAGAAAGCTTCAAGCACGTCCTGGACAACCACGTCTACGCGGGGCGTGTGCGTGTGCCCTCCTGGCAACTGGACGTCCCCGGCAACTTTTCTGCGCTGGTCGACCCTGACCTCTGGTGGCGGGCGCAGTCGAAGCTCAACGGCGGAGCCGCCGTCATACCGCACCGCCGAGGCAGGCCGGACTTCCCCCTGAGGGGGACGGTCATCTGCGGCGCCTGCGGTCGGCCCTTGACGGCGAGTTGGTCGACTGGAAGAAGGGGAGGGAAGTACGGCTACTACCACTGCCCGGCGCCCGCGCGCTGCAAGGCCACGAAGGTCCGCAAGGAAGAGATCGAGGAGGACTTCCTGCAACTCCTCCGCGAGCTCCGGCCAGAGCGTGAGTACCTCGCCCTCTTCCGGGCGGTCACCCTGGACGCCTGGCATGACGATCAAAAAGACATCGTAGATCGGCGGGCCGCACTGGAAGCGGAGGTCCGCGAAACCAAGAGGCGACGAGACCGCCTGGTGGAGGCGTACCTCTACGAGCAAGCCATTTCGGAGGAGGTCTACCAGGACCAGATGGCCCGCATCGACGAGGCCTACACCCTGGCCAACATGCGCCTGCACGACGCGCAGGTGTCCGAGATCGACATAGAGGCCGTGCTTGCCTTCGCCGAGCACCTCGCCCTGAAGGCCGACCGAATCTGGCTGGCCGCCACCCTGGAACAGCGCCAGCGCCTCCAGCGCGGCCTCTATCCAGACGGGCTCAAGATCACGGAAAACCGGCTAGTTCGAACCCCCCCAACCCTATTGATCTTCAATGGGTTGGGAGCGTTCCCCGAGGGAATCGAAATATGGTCTGCCTGGAGGGATTCGAACCCCCGACCCGCGGCTTAGAAGGCCGCCGCTCTATCCAACTGAGCTACAGGCAGCCAGGTGCGCGGTTCGTCGCCTTCGGCCTGGATTCCCCTCGGGACGCCGTCGGATATCGGGGCGCCCAGATTTGAACTGGGGACCCCCTGCGCCCAAGGCAGGTGCGCTACCAGGCTGCGCTACGCCCCGACGAAAAACGCGCATGGCAGTGTAAGCTGATCTCCGGAAACATGTCAAACCGGGACCAACCGTGTCTGCGCAGAGACGGTCATGGTAGGGTAGATGCCGACCGCATCGAGGTGATTCGAGCAAGCCATGACTTTTGGTGAGGAGCAGCGGCCCGCGTACAGCCGGGCGCTTCTGGTACCCGGCCCTTTGCCGCCCTTATCCCACCTCGGCGTCACGCTGTTTCGCCACGCCGCGGGAACCAGCCTCCGCTATGCCCTCTACCATCTGGGGCTCCCCGTTCCCGAGACTCCGCCGTTCAAGACGATCCGGCTCCGGCTGTACCTGGACGCGCGGGAGCTGCGCAATCTCCTCACCCATACACCGGGCGGCGAGGACGTAGTGGCGGCACTGCTCGAGCCCGGAGGACGGGGCGGGCTGCCGCAGGCGGCACGGCCGCTCTCCGCGGCGCTCGGCTTCCACCGCCTCCGCCTGCTGCGCTTCCGGCCGCCGTCGCCGCGGCTCCTCGCGCCGCAGGGCGGCGAGTCGCCGCAGGAGCTCTGGAAGCGCTTCCGCACCCATTTCAGCCGGCTGCTGCCGCGGGTCAACGACGCACTGCTCGCCGACGTCATCGCCTCGGTGAACCGGCGCGCGGCCCGCACGTCCGGCGAGCCATTGCCGCCGGTCCTCAGCCGCTATGCCTGGGAGCTGCGCACCGGGGGGGAGGTCGATCTCCGCCTGTTCGGCCTGCCCGACCTTCTGGCGCCGTCCTGGGCCGAGACCCCTGACCGAGCCCGGGCGGCCTTGCAGTCGTTGCAGCCGCACGAGGTTCCCGGCCACGACCGCTACCGGGGCCGCTTCCGCGAGGCCTACCGCGCCCTGCTCAGCCAACTGGCCCCCATCTTCCGTGCGCTGGCACAGAGCGCCGTGGAGCGCGGTTTCCTGAAAGAGCCGGAGGACGCCTATTTCCTCCCCTTCGACCTCGCCGGCGACCTCGCGGCGGACAAGAAGCCCGCCTGGCTGGAGGATGGGCTGCACAACAATCGGGTCGAATATGACAGCCTCCGCCGCGCCGCCGAGCCGCTCGACCTGATGAGCGAGAAGCAGGAGATGGCACCGGTCGCGAGCGAGCGGCCGGAGTGGGAGTGGACTCCCCTGCTGCCGCTGCCGTAAGGCGAGGTCTACCGCGGGCAGGCTTGGACGGTCTCGGCCAGGTAGGCGTCCAGGGTGCCGTCGTTCCGCTTCGCCACCAGGCTGTCGAGGAGCGGCGACCGGGTGCCCGGCTCCCCGGCGACCATGACCTCGTAGGCGCGGAGCGCGCCGAGGACGCCGGCGCGGTGGATGTCGAACGAGGTGCTCGGCGTGTTGGGGTGCTGGAGCAGGAAGGCGAGGCCGGAGTAGGTGATCTGGGCCAGGATCTCGTTGCGCACCCGCTGCCGTGCCGCCAGGGTGCCGCCGAGGACCTCCGGACAGTACTGGACCTTGCGGTCCGGTCCGTCCACCATCCAGAGGGCGAGCCAGCGGCGGGCGTCGCGAGCCTTCTTGCCGAATGGATCCTCCTCGAGCTGATGGATCAGCTTGAGAGCCTTCTGCCTGTCGACCGGCGTCACCCGCTCGGCGCGCGCCCCCGTCACCGCCGCGAGGAGCAGCAACGCCGTCAGACCAAGGAACCGAGCTGCTCTGCCTGCCATGGTGACTCCTCGAAAGAGCGGATCATAGCGCAGAGCCCGGCGGGCCAGACGAAAAACGGCCCGGGCAGGAGCGGGCCCGGGCACGAGAAGAGGGGTCGGATGTTGCGTGGTGTCTACTGGAGGGGAGGCGGCTCCGGGCCGGCGCCGCCATCGTGATGGAAACTCTGGCGCATCTCCTGGAGGGCGGTGAATTTGGTCGCCTGGTCGGCGGTCAGCAGGCCGGCGACTTCCTTGGTGAAGCTGTCGTGGGCGGCCTTGATCTGCAACTGGATCTTGTGGCTGTCGATGAGGAGCTGGCCGAGCGCGGCCGCGCTGGCGTTCTTGTCCAGACCGTCCTTGATCGCCTGATGCTTGGTGCGCATCTGATCGAAGAGCGGCTTCACCGTGTCGTCGAGCTTCTGGCTGAGGTCCTTCACCGAAGCCTGCTGGCTGTCGTTGAGGCCGAGGACCTTGGTGAGCATCGCGGTGTGGTCGCCCATGCCGGGTCCGCCGGCCACGGCACCGTGGAAGCGATGGCCGGGTTGGGCGGAGACGAGCGCGGCGGTGAGAAGAAAAGCGGCGCAGAGGATCGGGATCGTTCGTTTCATGATCGATTTCTCCTAATCAAACGGTGAAGGTCGCGCGGCGGCGATCCATGTCCGCATTCTGGTCTCCGCCGTTCATCAAGTCTTCAAGAGGACGAAAGGCTTCTGTAAGCTTTGTTAAGCTCAACCGACGAACTTATAACCGAGCCGGTGGACGGTCACGATATGTTGCGGGCGCGACGGATTCGGCTCGATTTTCTGCCGCAGGGAGGCGACGTGAACGTCGACCGTGCGGGTCACCGCCGACGCGTCGTAGCCCCAGACGCGGTCCAGCAGCTCGTCGCGTGTCAGCACCAGGCCGCGGTTCTCGATGAAGTGGCGAAGCAGGCGCAGCTCCAGGGCCGAAAGGCTCAACGGCTGTCCGTCCCGCCGCACCTCGGCACGGCGGAAGTCGACCTGCACGGCGCCGAAGGTGCAGGCGTCGGCTGAGGGCGAGAGCGGCGCCCGGCCACGGCGCAGCAGCGCCTCGACGCGGGCCAGCAGCTCGATCATCTCGAACGGCTTGGTGAGATAGTCGTCGGCGCCGAGCTTGAGGCCGACCACCCGGTCCACCACCTGCGAGCGGGCGGTGAGCATGAGGATCGGTGTGTCCTGGCCGCGCTGCCGCAGGTCGCGACAGACGTCGAAACCGTTCTTGCGCGGCAGCAGCACGTCGAGAAGGATGAGGTCGAAGCCGCCGGCCTCGGCGCGCGCCAGGGCCTCTTCGCCGTCGCCCGCGGTCTCCACCCGGTAGCCTTCGCTCATCAGCCGGTCGCTCATCGTCAGGACGAGACCCGGCTCGTCTTCGACCAGGAGGATGCGCCGGGCCGGCGCCGCGGTCACGCTGGTTGCTGTGCTGCGTTCGATGTGTTCCATCGTGTTGTCTCTCAATCTCTCTTACTCAGTCTCGACCACCGGCGTCGCGGTCGCGGCGGCCGTCACGGACGTGGGGGCCGTCGCGGCCGGCAGGCGGATGGTGAACGTGCTCCCCCCGGCGCCGGTCGCAACGCTCAGCGATCCGCGGTTGGCCTCGACGGCGTGGCGGACCAGGCTGAGGCCGAGGCCGCTGCCGTGCACCGGTCCGCCGGCGGCCTCGCGGCCACGGTAGAACGGCTCGAAGAGGTGGGGCTGGTCTTCCGGCCGGATGCCGGGGCCGTGGTCCTCCACCATCAGGCTCACCTCGCGTCCGTCGCGGCCGGCGCGGGCGCGGACGGCGATCCAGCCTGCCGATCCGGCGTACTTGACCGCGTTGTCGAGCAGGTTCTGCACCGCGAGGCGCAACGCGGTCCGGTCGACGTGCGCCAGCGGCAATCCCGGCGGCAGGTCCCGTTCGATCTCGACGCCCTTCTCTTCCAGCACCCAGCGGCAGTCGGCCAGCGCCTCGTCGATCACTTCGACGACGTTGACCGGCTCCGGGCGGTAGGTCCGGTTGCCCGACTGGATGCCGGCCAGCTCCAGCGCCTTGGCGACCATTCCGGAGAGCCGCCGTCCTTCGCGCTCGATGAGCACGCCGTAGCGCTTCACCTGCGGCGGGCCGGCGACGAGACCGTCGGCCAGGTTCTGACCCGCCGAGCGGATGGCGGCGAGCGGCGTGTTGAGCTCGTGCGTCAGGCCGGCGACGAACTCGATCTGCTGCCGCGCCAGATCGCGCGACCGCTGCGCCGAGACGGCGAGCACCGCGAGCGTCGCGGCGAGCAGGGCGAGCACGCCCACGCTGACCGCCAGATTGCGCCACCGCGTCCGGCTCACCGCGGTCTCCAGCGAGCCGTCGCGGTGGGTCAGCACGAGACGCCAGGGGCTCTCCGGCCGGACGTTGTCGTCGCCGGGAGGGCCGGGCTGGCCCGGCCGGGCGCCCGCCGTTTTGTGATCCGGCTTGTGATCCGAATGTGGCCGGAGCGGCGGCCGCAGCTCACCGGGCGGCGGCCCACCCGGGCCTCCGGGCCGCTGGCGGCGCGGCCCGAGGAGCGGCACCGTCACGTCGCCGGGCAGGTAGCGCGCATCCGGCAGGCTGCGGTCGGAACGGTAGACGAGGCCGTCCGGCCCCTTCACCGCCACCAGGTACTCGGGCGACATCGACACCCCGAAGCAGCGTTCCGCGAGCTCCGGGAACAGCTCGCCGATCAGGAAGCGGCGGTCCAGCACGACGATGGCGACACCCTGCGGCGGCCGGCGGTCGCCGGGCTCGAACATGTGACGGCGGGGGATGATGAGCGCCGGCACGTCGGAGACGATGGGGAACGGCTGCGGCTTGTCGGCCGCCGCCATCTCCAGCCGGCGGCGGATGGCCAGGAGATCGGCCGGCCACTCGGCCGGCTCCTGTTTGTCGGTCGCCGGATTGATGCGCGCCAGCACCAGCCGCCCGTCCTCCTCCCGGTCCACCAGATAGACGTCGCGCACCAGGGCCGGCTGCTGCGCGGTCTCCCGCCAGCGCCGCCAGCGCTCCGCCACCTCCGGCTCGGGCGCCCCCGGGTTGCCGGTCATCCGCGGCTGGAAGGCAGAGAAGACGCGCGACACCTCGTGCCCCAGATCCTCGGCGAAGTGCGCGCCGGAGGCTTCGAGCCCGGTCTGCAGCCGCTGCCGCTCCGCCCTGCTCACCTCGCCGATCCAGCGGTACTGGAGGACGGCGAGAAACGCCATCAGACCCGCCAGCAGGACGGCGGCGATCCAGGTGCTGCGCGGGGAAGCAGGGCTCAAGGGGCGCACATCCGAAGTGTACATCCCCTGCTCCGGCGATCCGGACCCTGGAGGTGACCTCTTACAACTCTTACAAAAGCCTTGCGTCACCTTGAAGACTCGGTTGGCGGGCGGTCTTAAGCTGCCGTTGTGTGACTGCTCATGGCAAGAGCGAAGTAGCAGTAAGAAGGAGAACATGATGGACCTGTGGCCCCGGTTGATGCTGGCTGGGCTGTGCCTGACGGTGTCAGCCGGGTTCCCAGCTTTCTTCACCAGCTCCGACAAGAAGCAGGACAAGGCTCCCCCCGACCTGTCGGGAATCTGGAAGATCAACGAAGACCTGAGCCAGACGCCACAGCAGGGCGCGCGGGAGAGCCGCCCGCAAGGCGGCGTCATGGGCGGCGGACGCGGTGGTGGTGGGCGCGGTGGCGGCGGGGGGATGGGCCGGCGCGGGGGTGGCGCGGGCGGCCGGGGTGACCGGGGCGGGGCCGGAGAGGCCGGACGCCCGGACGGACCCGGCGGACCGGATGGTGGCAGCTATGACGAGCAGGACGGCGTGATGACCATCACCTGGGCGGCGCCGCAGATCACCGTCGAGTATCCGAACAACCGCAAGCGCGTCTATTTCACCGACGGCCGCAAGATCAAAGAAGACCTGCCGGGCGGGCGGACCGTCAAGACCCGCGCGAGCTGGACCGACGGCGGCTCCCTCGAAGTGGTGACCAAGCTGGACAACGGCATGACGCGCACCGAGATCTTCGAGATCTCGAACGACGGCCGCCGCCTCTTCGTCATCATCGGGCTCGAAGGGCGCGGCCCGGAGCCGGTCAAGTTCCACCGCGTCTACGACAAGTTCGACGCCAAGGACAAGGAAGAGGACGAGGACGCCGATCCCCAACTCGCCTCCCTCAGCTCATTCAGCTCACTCAGCGCGCCTCGTTCTTCAGGACCTGTCCGCCTTTCATGACGAACACCACGCGGCGGAGCGCGTCCATGTCCTTGAGCGGATCGCCGTCCACCGCGATCAGATCCGCCTCATAACCCGGCGCGACCGTGCCGATGCGGTCCGCGAGGTGCAGCGATTCGGCCGCCCGCGAGGTGGCCGAGACGATCGCCGCCATCGGGTCCTGCCCCCCCACGTTCACGTGGTAGATCAGCTCCTCGAAGTTGCGCCCGTGGGAGCCGGCCAGCGCGTCCGTGCCGAAGACGATCTTGAGCCCCGGCGTCTTCAACGCCTGCTTGAACATCGCGAGGGCCAGCGGCACCGCCTTGCGCATCTGGGCGAATCCTTCCTCCGTATAGTTGCCGATGCCGAGGAAGTGCTCCTTGTTCTCGAAATAGTTGCGGAACACGAGATCGAGATTGGGATCGAAATAGGTTCCGTGCTCGGCGACGAGCTTCAGCGTCGCCGCGTCGAGCAGCGCCCCGTGCTCGATCGAGCCGCATCCGGCGCGCACGGCACGGCGGACGCTCTCCGTGCCGTGCGCGTGCACCGCCGAGCGCAGGCCCTGCGCCTTCGCCTCGCCGCAGGCCGCGTCGAGCTGCTCCTGGGTGAGCGTCGGAGCGCCGCCGTCGCGGATGCTCTTCGACGCGAAGATCTTGATTACGTCGGCGCCCTGCTCCTTGCGCTGGCGCACCGCGGCCCGCATCTGCTCCGGGCCGCCCGTCTCCTCGGACAGCGGCTCCAGGGAGGTGAGGATGCGCGGCCCCGGAATGACGCCGCGGGCGATCCAGTCCCGCAGATCCTTGTCCTCCGGCGCGCCGAGGCTCTGCACCGTCGTGATCCCGCCGCGTACGGTCGTCACCGCGTCCTCGACGTCGAAGAGAGCCATCTGCCCCGGCGTCTCGGTGACGTGCTCGTCGTCGTGGCTGCGGCCATTGAGCTCGAAGTGCCAGCCGATGTGCACGTGCGTGTCGATCCCCCCCGGCATCAGGGTCAAGCCGCGCAGCTCATAGGACGGCGCCCCCTTCGCGCCCGCCTCGACCGACACGATCTTCGACCCCTGCACCGTCACCGTCACATCCTCGCGAGACCCGCCCCGGCCGTCGAGCAGCTTGCCGACGTGCAGGGTGATGGGCTTCGCCGGTGAAGCGGCGGGAGGATCGGCCATGGCGGAGCCGGCGAGCCCCGTATCGAGCAGAGCGAGCAGCGGAACCAGGACGGCGAGGGCGGTGGGGCGCATATTCGGGTCTCCTTCCGGACGAGATGCCGGAAGTGATTATGGCGCAGGACGCCCGAGGGTGTCCTAGGCGCGCGCCAGTGCCTTCTCCCGCAGCTTCCTGAGCAGCAGCTCCTGGAATTCCTGGTCTTCGCCGAGCTCCGCCATGAGGTTGGCGGATTTCATTTCATGGATGGCTTCCTCGATCTTGGACCGTTCGGCGGGCAGGGGCTCGGAGCAGATCTCTCCGATCAGGCGCAGCATGGTCTCCTCGCCGGGCTGATTCTCCGCGTCGGCCCCGGTGCGGCGTGCCTGGGAGAGGAGGACGTCGCGGCAGGTCTGGAGGAAGACGTGGTCTCCGGCGTGGGCATGGCCGCCGCGCACCTTCAGGATCCTGGAGATCAGGATGGCCGGCCGGACGCTGGCGCTGCTGGTCTTGAGCCCGGCGTCCCGGAACGCGCGGACCAGGGCGACGACCCTCCGGACCTCCACCAGCGGCAGACCGGAACGCGCCTGGGTGATCGCCGCCTCGGTCTCCTCGTCGAACCCGCTCACCATGATCGTCACCATGCGATCGAGGAGAGCGTCCTGCACGCCATGGACCCCTGCGTAGTCGGCGGGATTGCTGGTGAAGATGATGCGGAAGTCGGGGTGAACGGGGATCGTCCCACCGCGCAGCGGCAGCACCCTCTCCTCCATGACGGAGAGCAGGACATTGTTGGCCTCGGGCCGCGACCGGGTGAATTCGTCGTAGACGACGGTCAAACCCTTCTGGCAGGCGTCGGTGAGCGCCTTTCCCACCCAGACAGGCTTCGACTCTTCCTCCACCTTGAGCACACTGTGAACGTACTCGTCGCGCGTATAGCTTCGCTTGAAGCCGCTCTCCTTGCCGACCAGGTCCGCGGTGCCCATCTGATCGTCCCCATGGATCAGGACGACGGGACGGCCGATCCGCTGGGCCACCTGGAGGGCAATGGTGGTCTTGCCGCCTCCGGCCGGACCGGAGAGATGGACGTGCAGACCGTCCTGGAGATAGGCGAGAGCGCGGCCGACCAGGTCTTTCACGAACGGCGTCTCCACGAAGTCCGCCGGCTGGGTGGCGTCCGTCTGGGACGGCGCCGCCTGTGCCTTGATCGCCTCGGCCGGTGGCCGGCTCTCCGAGGTGAAGTTCTTCTTGCAGAAGGGGCAGGCGTAGAGCCGGCCGGGCTTCGCGTCCACCATGAGCTTCTTTTGACACCAGGGGCAGGTCTCTGTCATCTGGTCCATCAGTTGACCCCTTTCTCCGCAGCCGCTGAAAGCTCCGCGGGAGAGCGCGTCAGCGGGAGAGCGGCGGTGATTTCCGTGCCTCCGCCCGGAGAGCTCTGGATCACACACTCTCCATCCATGGCGCGGGCGTAGTCCTGCATCGTCGCGATCCCCAGCCCGCGGCGGACGCTTTCCAGATCGAAGCCCTGGCCGTCGTCCTTCACCCGGAGACGCCACCACCCCTGGCGCAGCGGGTCCAGCCGGACGGTGATCTTGCTCGCCCTGGCGTGCTTGATCGCGTTGCTCAGGGCTTCTTCGGCGATGCGGTACATGGCCAGCTCCATCTGCTCGGGGAACAGGCTCCGGTCGGCCTTCTCCTGGCCCACCAGCGCCTCATCCAGCCAGATCTCGATCGCCGGAGCCCCGTCGATCTGATCGCCGCCAAAGGATTGAAAGGTCGGCGCGAGCCCCTGGCCGAGCGACGCGGGGTAGAGCTGGCGGCCGAGCGCGCCGACGTCCTTCTCGCACAGATGGGTCAGATCGTCGATCACCTCGCTCAGGGCACTGGTCGTCTCCGGCGTCGAGCCGATCGCCTTCAGTGCCTCCCGCAGGCGGGTGGTCGCGGCGTTCAGCTTCTCCTGCACGTTGTCGTGCAGTTGCGTGGCGACGTCCCGGCGCACCAGCTCGTGCACCGCGATGAGCCGTTGCCGCGAGTGCTGGAGCTCGTCCGTCTTGGCGAGCGCGACACCCTGTTGGATCAGCGCCTGCTCCGCCGCCTTGCGAGCGATGGCATAGCGCATGGAACGCGCCAGCACCTTGCTGTCCACCTGCCCCTTGACCAGATAGTCCTGCGCGCCTTCCTTCAGGGCTCGATCGCCCATCTCCTCGTCCTGGAAGCCGGTCAGCACAACGATCGGCACATCAGGCGTCTGCGCCCGCACCAGGACCAGGGTGTCGAGGCCGTGGCTGTCGGGCAGCCCCAGATCCAGCAGCACCACGTTGCAGGTGTCTTCCCAGAGGTACTCCAGCGTCTCGCTGAGCCGCCGGACATGGGTCATCTGGAACTGTCCGGGGAGGGCCTCTTCCATGCCCTCGTACAACAGGCGGGCATCGCCCAGATTGTCTTCAACCAGCAAAACCTTGATGGATTCGGATGACATAAAACCCCCCTATTCCTGTGGCAACTTCACGATGGTGAACCAGAATGCCTCGATGGCTTTCACCACCTCGATGAACTGATCCAGATCGACCGGTTTCTTGATGTAACAGTTCGCGTGGAGATCGTACACTTTGAGAATGTCACTCTGGGCGTCCGAGGTCGTCAGCACGACCACCGGGATGCGCCGCAAACTTTCATCCGCCTTGATCTCCGTCAGGACCTCGCGGCCGTCTTTCTTCGGCAGATTCAGATCGAGCAAAATGAGGTCCGGGCGGGTCGCGGCGGAGTAAGGGCCTTCGCGGCGCAGAAACGCCATGGCCTCCACTCCATCGACCACGACGCTCATCCTGTTGAGCAGCTTGGAATCCTTCAGGGTTTCCTGGGTGAGGCGTATGTCGCCGGGATTGTCCTCCACGAGGAGGATCTCGACAGGTCTTCCATTCTCTACGCTCATGGCTGGCTCTCTCCGCTGGCGATCGTGAAATGGAACGTGGAGCCCTTCCCGGGTTGCGTCTCCACCCAGATGCGTCCGCCGTGGCGCTCCACGACCTTCTTGCAGATCGCCAGACCGATGCCGGTGCCGGCGTACTCCTCCCGGGTGTGCAGGCGCTGGAAGATCGCGAAGATGCGCTCGGCATACTGGGGATCGAAGCCGATGCCATTGTCGCGGACGGAAAAGCTCCATTCATTTTCCACCTGCTGGGCCGAGACATGAACATGGGAGGGCTCTTCGCCGTGGAATTTGATGGCGTTGCCGATCAGGTTCTGGAACAACTGCACGATCTGCGACTTGTCTATGATCAATGCCGGCAACGGGTCATGGGTCACCACCGCGCCACTCGCTTCGAGCGCTCCCCTCAGATTGGTCAGCGCCTGCCCGAGGGCTGACTCGCACTCGGAAAGCTCGAGCTTCTTGCCGCGCGTGCCCACCCGGGAGAGAGCCAGCAGATCGGTGATCAGCCCCTGCATCCGGTTCGCTCCATCGACGGCGAAGCCGATGAACTCGTCGGCGTCGGTGTCGAGCCGGCCCCTGTAGCGTTTGGCCAGGAGCTGGGTATAGCTCGACACCATGCGCAGTGGCTCTTGCAGGTCATGGGACGCGACGTAGGCGAACTGTTCGAGCTCCTCGTTGGAACGCGCCAGGTCCGCCAGGGCCAGCCTCAATTTCTCCGCCGCCAGATGGCGCTCGGTGATGTCATGGGCGATGCCCAGCACGCCAAGAACCTGGCCGCCGGCATCGCGCATCGGCGTTTTGATGGCCTCGCACAGGGCGTGATGACCATCGGAGGCGTAGGTAATCCATGTCTCTTCGACGTTGGGCCCGTCTGCGGCCATGACCTGACGGTCGATCTCGGCGAAAGCGTCGGCCACCTCCTTCCTCAAGACGTCGTGATCGGACTTGCCGATGATGTCTGCTTCCTTGATGCCGAAGAAATTTTCAACCTCCTGGTTACAAAAAAGGTAGACGCCGTTCACGTCCTTCAGCCAGACCATGTCGGGGAGGGTTTGCAGCAAGGTCCTCAGGAAGGTTTCCTTGGCCGCCAGCTCCTTCGTCAGCTCTCGTTGCTTTTCCTCTGCGAAGTGGCGCTCGGTGATATCGCGAGCCATGCCCAGCACGCCCAGGATCTGGCCCTCGCTATCGCGCATCGGCGTCTTGATCGTCTCGAACAGGGCGCGATGACCGTCTGAGGCGAAAGTGAGCCACTCCTCGTTGACGCTGGGCCCACCCTTGGCAATGGCTTTGCGGTCGTTCTCGCGGCCGTAGTCGGCGAGCTCCTTGTCCAGGAAGTCGTGGTCGGTCCTGCCGATGATGTCCTTTTCCTTGGCTCCGAACAGTGTCTCAAACGGCGGGTTGCACCAGAAAAAGGCACCGTCCACACTCTTCAGCCAGACCAGATCGGGGATGGTCCGCAACACGGTATCCAGGCAGATTCTCTCCGAGGCCAGCTCCTTCATCAAATCACGCTGAGCCTCCTCCGCCTCTTTGCGAGCGGTGATGTTTTCATGCGCCACAACGACACGGAGGGCGCGATCGTCCAGAAAGCGGGTGACCCGGGCCTTGAACCAGCGTTTCTCCCAAGGCGAGTGGCAGGGGTATTCGAGGACGAACTCCTGCTGTTCGCCCTCTTTCACGGAGCGGATGCCGGCGGCCATCGCCGCGGACTCTTCGGCGTAAGGGCCGCTCGCCGTGTCGCACACCGTGAGGTAATTGGCACCTTCCGACACGTTGCCCGCCAGCGGCGGATTGGCTGTGGCGAACATGCGCCAGGCACGGTTGGTCGCGACGATCGTTCCGGCTTCGTCCAGGACCGCGACATGCGCCGTAAACGAATCCGTGACCGTGTGCGCGATGCCCTCAAGCTCAGGCGGCGGCGCCGGAGATGATGAACCTGCCATCGGGCCGTCCTTCCTGGAGAGACTGGGGCTCGAAAGTATCCTTTCATCCTACTGCATGTACAGAAATTTTGCAAGTAACGTCCTCTGGCTGGGCGGTCGAGGCCAGGGAGGGCGCTTGTATACTCCCCGGGATGATCCGGCTGGCCACCGTTGACGACGAGAACGACGCGAACGCCTGTCTGGCGATCTACGCTCCGGTCGTCGCCGGGACCGCGATCTCCTTCGAGATCGAAGTGCCGGCGGTCGAGGAGATGCTGCGGCGGATGAGCGAGAAGCTGCCGCGGTATCCGTGGCTGGTGCTGGCGGAGCCGGGCGGCGTGCTCGGGTACGCCCATGCCGGCGCCTTCCGCCCGCGGCCGGCGTATCAATGGTCGGTCGAGGTCTCGGTCTACGTCGCCGCGGGGGCGCGGCGGACGGGCGCCGGCCGCCGGCTCTACACCGCGCTGCTGGCGCTCTTGCGCCTCCAGGGGTTTGTGAGCGCCTTTGCCGGGGTCGCCCTGCCGAACGACGCGAGCGTCGGGCTGCACGAGGCGATGGGGTTCCAGCCGGTCGGGGTCTACCGCAACGCCGGCTTCAAATTCGGACGCTGGATCGACGTCGGCTGGTGGCAGCTCCAGCTCCGCGAGCTATCGGATGATCCGGCGGATGAGCCAGCCCCGCCCCTCGATCTCGCCGCGGCAATGCAACACCCCGGATGGGCGGCGGCGCTCGCTTCCCTTCCTCCTCCGCGGCGATCCGGGGTCCTCCCGGATCTTCGCCCCTGAGGAGATCAGCGCCCGGGCTCGTCCTCGGCGGCGGCGATATCGCTTTCCAGGTGCTCCACCAGACGGTCGAGGGCCGGACCTTCGAGCAGGGTGAAGTGGTCCGCGTTCGGGATGAGATGAGCATCGGTCCTGGCAAGCTGTCCCCAGCCGGAGGTGAGATCCGCGGCTCCCGGAGCCTGCGAGCCGCTGGCCCGGAACAGGGTCACCTGTCCGCCGTAGGGGAGCGGCACGTAGCTCTCCACGGACTTCGTGATCCGGCTGAATACATTGAAGCGCTCCTGCAGCCAGGGCTTTCCCAGCCCCGGCGGTACCACACCCGCGGCGCGCGCCAGCTCGAGCAGACGGTCGAGCCCGGTGTCCAGATCCAGACCTTCCAGCCTCTCGCGAATCAACAGCGCATGCTCCGCCGAAGGACGCCAGAGGCCGGTGAAAGCGACCAGGAGCGCGGCGTCGCCGGCTTGTTCGCTGCGCTCGGTGCGCGGCGGTGTCCGTGGTGGGGGGGGATCGAGCATCGTCAGGAGGGACGTGCGGCCGCCCGTGCTCTCGATCTGCCTTGCCATCTCGTAGGCCGTGACAGCTCCGGACGACCAGCCGGCCAGCAGCCAGGGACCCTCGGGCTGAACCTCTCGCACCGTCGCCAGGTACTGCGCGGCCAGCTCCTCCATGGAGGGCTGGTGACCGTTACTTTCCGCCAGCGCTTGCAGGGCGTAGACCGGACGATTCACCCCGAGCTTCTTCGCCAGCTCCACGTAGGAGAAGACGTTGCCTCCCACCGGATGGACCAGGAACAGCGGCTTGCCTGTGCCTCCCGGATGCAGGCGCGCCAGCGGCGCCGAACGCCGCACCGTTCCCCTTTCGATCAGTCCCGCCAGTTGCTCCACCGTCGGCGCTTCGAACAGCGCCGAGATCGGCATTCTGACCCCGAGGATGTGCTCGATGCGCGCCATCACCTGGACCGCCAGCAGCGAGTGGCCGCCGAGGTCGAAGAAATCACGGTTCACTCCGACGCGCTCCCCCGCCGGGACGCCGAGCACCGCGGCCCAGATGCCGGCGAGGACCTCCTGGACCGGTGTCTGCGGCGCCCGATAGCCCTCCTCGGCGCTCGGCTGCTCGGGAGCAGGCAGGGCTTTCCTGTCCACCTTGCCGTTGGGGCTCAAGGGGAGAGCCGCGAGGTGCACGAACGCGGCCGGCAGCATGGCCTCCGGCAGCCGCTGGCGCAGTTGGTCCCGCAAAGAGACGTCCCCGGCAAGCTCACCCACGAAGTAGGCCACCAGCCGCCGGTCGCCGGGCCTGTCTTCCCGAGCGATCACGACCGCCTCGCGGACTCCCGGGAGCGCGACCAGCGCCGCTTCGATCTCGCCCAGCTCGATGCGGACGCCGCGGATTTTCACCTGGTGGTCGGTGCGCCCGAGATACTCGATCGCGCCGTCCGGGCGCCGCCGGGCCAGGTCTCCGGTGCGGTAGACCCGTCCACCGGGATTGCCGCCGGGCTCGCCAGTCATCGGATCGGTGGGATCGGGCAGGAAGCGCTCGGCCGTGAGGTCGGGACGGGCGATGTATCCGCGCGCCAGGTTCACGCCGCCGATGAACAGCTCGCCGGGCACCCCGACCGCCTGCGGCAGCAGACCCCGATCCAGCAGGTGGATCTGGGTGTTCGCGATCGGCCTGCCAATCGGCACGCCTCCGCGCTCCTCCCCTTCGCCGCAGGTCCACCAGGTGACGTCGACCGCGGCCTCGGTGGGGCCGTAGAGGTTGTGCAGGCGGACGCCACCGAAGCGGGCGGCGAACCGGCGGGCCAGCTCGGTCGTCAAGGCCTCACCGCTGCAAACGACATCCCGCAGGGTGCTGTGCTCCTCGACTCCCGGCTCCTCCAGGAAGAGCTGCAACATCGAGGGCACGAAATGGAGCACGGTGATCCGTTCGCCGGCGACGACGCTCTTCAGATAGGCGTTGTCGCGGTGGCCGCCGGGGCGGGCCATCACCAGGCGGGCGCCGAACATCAGCGGCCAGAACAGCTCCCAGACCGAGACATCGAAGCTGAACGGCGTCTTTTGCAGCACCCGGTCGTCCGCGGTGAGATGGAGGGCGTCCTGCATCCAGAGCAGACGGTTGACGATCGCGCGGTGCGCGATCATCGCTCCCTTCGGACGGCCGGTGGAGCCCGAGGTGTAGAGCACGTAGGCCGGATTGTCCGGAGCGACGGAGACATCGAGACGCCCGTCCTCGCCGGCCGTCAGGTCCGCGAGATCACGGCTGGTCAGGATCAGGCGCAGGCCGGCGTCCTTCTCCTGGAATGCCAGGCGGTCGGCCGGATGATCGGGATCGAGGGGAACATAGGCGGCTCCCGCCTTGAGGACGCCGAGCAGGGCGACCGACAGATCGCAGGAACGTTCCAGCAGAACGCCGACCCGGCTTTCCGGACCGACACCCTGGGCGCGCAGGTGATGCGCCAGGCGGTTGGCCCGCAGGTCCAGCTCGCGGTAGGTCAGCTCCTCATCCTCGAAGCTCACGGCCACGGAGAGCGGGGTGCGATCGGCCTGTTCCTCGATCCAGGTGTGCAGCGGCTTGTCGAGGGCGTAGGTGAGGGCGGTTTCGTTCCAGCCGCTCAGCTCGAGCGCCTCCGCGGGGCTGAGCAGGCCCAGCTCGCGGAAGCCGCGCTCCGGCTCTTCGATCATCCCGGCCAGCAGCCGTCCGAAATGCCCGGCCATGCGGTCGATCGTCGCGGCGTCGAACAGGTCGGCGGCGTATTCGAGGCGGCCGGCCATCTCGCCCGTGCTTCCGGCCTCCCCGAAGCCGAGCGTGAGATCGAATTTCGCCGTCGTCCCCTCCCGGCCCATCGGCCGCAGGTGGATGTCCTGGATTTCCAGGCTCTCGACCGGCGCGTTCTGCAACACCAACATCACCTGGAACAGCGGCGCGTGCGCCAGGCTCCGCCGCGGGGAGAGCTCCTCGACCAGCTTTTCGAACGGCACGTCCTGATGCAGCGAGGCCGCCAGCGCCGTCTTCCGTGCCCGTCCGATCAGCTCACGGAACGACGGGCCTTCCGACCCCCTGTCCGACAGATCGCCGCGCAAGACCAGCGTGTTGACGAAGAACCCGATCAGGCCCTCGATCTCCATCCGGTTGCGCCCGGCGCTCGGCGAGCCCACGGCGAGATCGTCCTGGCCGCTGATGCGCGCCAGGAGAGCCTGGAAGGCGGCCAGGAGCAGCATGAACAGCGTCGCGCCTTCGCTCCGCGCGAGAGCCTCCAACCGCAGGGTGAGGGCGGCCGGCAGCTCCACCGGCCGTGCGGCGCCCCGGTAGCTCTGCCGGGCAGGCCGCGGCCGGTCGGTCGGCAGGTCGAGCAGCGGCGGCAGCCCGGCGAGCTGCTGGCGCCAGAAGGAGATCTCCCGCTCCAGGGCCTCGCCGCGCAGCCAGGAGCGCTGCCAGACCGCGAAGTCCGCGTACTGCACCGGCAGCTCGGGCAACGGCGACGGCCGGCCCGCGGAGAAAGCTGCGTAGAGCGCCGCGACCTCGCGTACCAGGATGCCCAGGGACCAGCCGTCGCTCGCGATGTGGTGCATGGTGAGCGCGACGGCGTGGTCCGCCGTCTCCCCCGCGGCGGCGAGACGCAGCAGGACGCCGCGCAGCAACGGCCCGCGCGCGAGATCGAACGGCCGGCCGGCCTCTTCCCCGGCCAGGATGAGCGCCTGCGCCTCGCGGTCGACCCGCGGCAGGCCCGACAGGTCGACCACGGGCAGCCGGAAGGGCGCCGCGGGCTGGATCAACTGCACCGGAGCGCCGTCCCGCAGCGCGAAGACCGTGCGCAACGCCTCGTGGCGGCGCGTGATCTCGCCGAGGCAGCGAGCCAGCACCGCGGGATCGAGCGGCCCTTCGACACGCAGCGCCAGAGGAATGTTGTAGAGCGGGCTGCCCGGCTCGAGCTGATCGATGAACCACAGGCGCTGCTGGGCGAAGGAGAGCGGCAGCGGCTCCCCCTGGACGCTCGCCCGCCGGATGGCCGCCGTCCTGGCCGCTGCCGGCCGCTCATAGCCGAGGCGCGCGGCCATCTCCCAGGTCGGCTCGCCGAGGGAGTCTTCCCGCGCCTCCCGCGCGCGCTCGGCGGCCCCCGCGTCGACGCCCTTGTGCTGGAGGAACTTCACGTCCCCGAGCATCCGGCTCTCGGCATGGATGCCGTCGGTCATCCGCCCGCGTCCCTCCTGATCGGCCTGCTGATAGGGATCGATCATCGAGGGATCGAGGTCGATGCCCAGGGCGGCGCAGAGCCTCTCCAGCTCGGCTTCGGGGTGGCGCACCAGGTCTTCGAAGCGGACGCGGATCTGGCGCTCCGCCGGCACGCCGGCGAGGTGCTCCGCGATGTTCTCGTGGCTCGCCAGCCAGATCAGCTCGGCCAGCTCCGCGCGCTCGAACGAATGGGGATGGCGGAAGAACAGCTCGTCGAGCTTGGCTTCCTCGAACGAGCGGATCACCGCGTACGGATGGCGGATGAGATGGATGTAGAACGGTTTCTCGAACGCCTCCTCGGCGCGCCGCAGGATGGCCGGATCGAAGGCGTAGGACGGCGACTTGTCGACCAGGATGCGGCCGCCCAGCCATTCCTGGAGCTGGCGGTAGAAGCGCTGCGTCGTCAAGCCCTCGGCGACGGTGGCGTCGATGATCCGCCGCGCCTCCTCGACGCCGCACCGGCGTGCCTCCATGACGGCGCGGATCACCCCCTCCAGCCAGAAGCTGTCGCGGCCCGCGAACGCGGCCTCGCGGCCGGCCATGGTGTTGAACGAGAGCAGCTCCAGCTCCGGCGGCGCGAAGAGCCGCGGATGGCCGCCGAGCATGACGCGCAGCAGCGTCGAGCCCGAGCGCGGCGGCGAGAGGACGAAGACCGCGGGCGGATTCTTCTCCGCCGCCAGATCCGGAGACGGCGGCAGCGGCGGAACCAGGGAACGGAAGAGGGCCATCCGGGCCGCGTCGACACGGCGGCCGGTCTCCCCCTGCGGCGCTTTCGGCGCGAGCGCCGCCTCCGCGCCGAGAGACGAAACTCCCCAGAGGCGGACGACGGCCTCCCGCTCCTCGCGCACCAGGTAGTCCGCCATCTTCGCCACCGTGGGAGCGTCGAAGAGGGTGACGACGTGGATGATCCCGCCGATCTCCCGTTGCAGCCGGTTGATCAGGATCGCGCCGGTGATCGAGTTGCCGCCGAGGTCGAAGAAGGAGTCGTGGATGCCGACGCTCTCGGCCCCCCCGGCAGCCAATGCCTCGCGCCAGAGGCCGGCCAGGTACTCTTCGAGCGGTGTCCGCGGAGCCTCCGGCTCCGTTCCCGCGGCGGCCGCCGGCTCCGGATCGGGCAGCGCGCGGCGGTCGACCTTGCCGCTCGCGGTCAGCGGAAGGACCGCGACGGGCACGAAGGCCGCGGGGATCATGTACTCCGGCAGGCGGGCCTGGAGGTGATCGCGCAGGCTGGCGGCGAGGTCCGCTTCCGCCGGATCAGCAGCGATCCAGGCGACCAGGCGCTGCGCGGTCCCGGTGCCGCGCAGGCCCACCACCGCCTGGCGCACCGCGGGGTGCGTGGCGAGGACCGATTCGATCTCGCCCAGCTCGATGCGGAAGCCGCGCACCTTGACCTGGTGGTCGATGCGGCCCAGATAGGTCACGTTGCCGTCCGGCAGATGGCTGACCAGGTCGCCGGTGCGGTACAGCCGGCCGCCCGGCTCGGCGCCGAACGGATCGGGGACGAACACCGCCGCGGTCAGGTCGGGCCGTCCCAGATAGCCGCGGGCGAGGCCCGGTCCGCCGAGGAGAAGCTCGCCATGGACGCCGATCGGCTGCGGCTCCAGATCGCGGTCCACCACGTGCAGGCGGTGGTTGGCGATCGGCCGGCCGATCGGCACCACACCGCGCGGCGGCTCGGGCACGCAGGCCCAGAAGCTCACGTCCACCGAGGCCTCGGTGGGGCCGTAGAGGTTGTGCAGCGCGGCGTGGGGCAGGCGCTGGAAGAACTGGCGGACCAGCTCCGGCGGCAGGGCTTCTCCGCTCGCCATCACGTTGCGCACCGAGGTCAGCGCTTCGAGGCCCGGCGCCGCGAGGAACGCCTGGAGCATGGACGGCACGAAGTGGAGGGTGGTGATCCCCTCGCGAGCGATCAGCTCCTCCAGGTAGAGCGGGTCCCGGTGCCCTTCCGGCTTCGCGAAGACGAGGCGCGCGCCGGTGAGGAGCGGCCAGAAGAATTCCCACAGCGAGACGTCAAAGCTGAACGGGGTCTTCTGCAACACCCGGTCGGCCGGGGTCAGGCCGTAGGCCTCCTGCATCCAGAGGAGCCGGTTGACGATGCCGCGGTGCGGGATCATCACCCCCTTGGGCGTGCCGGTGGAGCCGGAGGTGTAGATGACGTAGGCGAGGTGCCCCTCATCCCCCTGGCCCCCTTCTCCCACCCCCTCCCGGCCGGCCGGGAGAAGGGGGAACGAGTCAGGACGATCGAGGAGAACGGTCCTCTCGCCCCGTCCGGGCAGCAGCTTCGCGTGCCTCTCCTGGGTGAGAACGACGCCGATGCCGGCGCTTTCGATGAGCAGGGCGAGGCGGTCGGGCGGCAGCGTCGGATCGAGCGGAACGTAGGCCGCGCCGGCGAGGAGCGTGCCGAGGAGGGCGACGATCATCTCCAACGAGCGCTCGGCGAGAACGCCGACCCGCCCATCGTCTTCGACGCCGAGGGATCGCAGATGCCGGGCCAGGAGCCGCGACCGCTCCAGGAGGTCGCGGTAGGTCAGCGACTCGCCTTCGGAGACGGCGGCGACGGCGCCCGGGGTCCGCTCCGCCTGCGCCGCGATCAGCCCGTGGAGTGTGACGCCGGTGGGATAACGGGTCGCGGTGTCGCTCCACTCGCCGAGCGTCTGCCAGCGCTCCGCCGCGCTGAGGAGAGGCAGAGCGGAGAGCGATCTCCCGGGATCGGCCAGCGCCGCCTCCAGCAGGCTCGCGAAGCCGCCGCGCAGGCGGGCGATGCGGGTGGCGTCGAAGAGATCGCTGTTGTAGATCCACCGGCAAAAGAGACCCGCGTCGACTCCTGCACCCATCTCGGTGGCGTTGAGCACGAGGTCGAACTTGGCGTTGACGGAGGAGAACTCCACCGGCCGGAAGCGCAGGCCGGTCAGCTCCTGCGCCCCGGCTGGAGCGTTCTGGAGCACGAACAGGACCTGGAAGATCGGCGCATGGCTCAGGTCGCGCTCCGGGGCCATCTCCTCCACCAGCTTCTCGAACGGGAGGTCCTGGTTGGCGTAGGCGCCCAGTGTGACCTCGCGGACCCGTCCCACCAGCTCGCGGAGCGAGGGATCGCCGGACAGATCGGAGCGCAGCGCCAGGGTGTTCAGGAACAGGCCGATCAGCGGCTCGGTCTCGGCGCGGGTGCGGCCGGCAATGGGTGAGCCCACCACGAGATCGAGCTGGCCGCTCAGACGGGCGAGCAGGGCGGTGAAGGCGGCGAGCAGGATCATGAACGGCGTGGCGGCGGCCTCCCGGGCCAGGTCCGCGATGCCGGGGAGCGGCAACTGCTGGAGCTGCGACCGGCCGCGGAAACGCTGCACCGCCGGGCGCGGCCGGTCGGCAGGCAGCGCGAGGAATGGTGGCGCGCCGGCGAGCCTTTCGCGCCACCAGCCGAGCTGGGCGGTGAGCGCCTCGCCCTGGAGACGCTGCCGCTGCCAGGCCGCGAAGTCCGCGTACTGGATCGGCAGCTCGGGCAAGGGGGAAGGAGCATCCGCGGCGGTGTCTTCGGCATAGACCGCATAGAGCGCCGCGACCTCGCGCACCAGGATGCCCATGGACCAGCCGTCGCTCGCGATGTGATGCACCGTCAGGGCGACAATATGGTCACCTTCGGACAGTCGCAGCAGCACGCCGCGCAGCAGGGGTCCGCGCGCGAGATCGAATGGACGGGCGGCCTGTTCCGCCGCCAGGGCGGAGGCCAGGGACTCGCGCCCGGTCTCCGGCAGGCCCGCCAGATCGACCATGGGAAGCGCGAACGGTCCGGCCGGCTGGATCACCTGCACCGGCGAGCTCTCATGGACGGCAAAAATGGTGCGCAGCGCCTCGTGCCGGCGCACCACCTCGCCGAGGCTGCGCGCCAGCCGCGGAGCCGACAGCGGCCCCTCGATGCGCAGCATGAACGGGATGTTGTAGACCGAGCCGCCCGGCTCGAGCTGATCGATGAACCAGATCCGCTGCTGGCCGAACGACAGCGGCAGATGGCCCTCTCGGGAAACGGGGGTAATTGGGACGGTCGGGACGAGAGCCTCCGGCGCGGCCGAACCGGCCCGCATCGAGATCTCGATCCGGGCCGCGAGATCAGACAACCGGGGAGCCTCGAACAGCTCGCGCAGCGGCATCTCGATCCCGAAGGCGCCGCGCAGGCGCGACACCACCCGCGTCGCGAGCAGCGAGTGGCCGCCCAGCTCGAAGAAGTGGCCGTCCGTTCCGATCCGCACGCCTGCGGGGACGCCGAGCACCTCGGCCCAGATGCCGGCGAGGATCTCCTCGACCGGCGTCCGCGGCGCCTGGGAGCTTTCCGCGGGGCCCTGCCACTCCGGAGCCGGCAGGGCCTTGCGGTCCACCTTGCCACTGGAGGTCAGGGGCCATGCCGCGAGCGCCACGAACGCGGCCGGCACCATGGCGTCCGGCAGCCGCTCCTGCAACGCCTGGCGCAACCCGTCCGCCGAGACGTTTCCAATGACGTAGGCCACCAGCCGGCGGTCCCCCGGCCGGTCTTCCCGGGCCACCACGACCGCTTCGCGGATTCCCGGAAGCGCGGCCAGCGCCGCCTCGATCTCGCCCAGCTCGATGCGGACGCCGCGGATCTTGACCTGGTGGTCAGTGCGGCCGAGATACTCGATCGCGCCGTCCGGACGCCGCCGGGCCAGGTCGCCGGTACGGTAGACCCGTCCACCGGGCTCGCCGCCTGGATTACCGCCGGGCTCGCCAGTCATCGCATCCGTGGGATCGGGCAGGAAGCGCTCGGCCGTGAGGTCGGGGCGGGCGATGTACCCGCGCGCCAGGTTCACGCCGCCGATGAACAGCTCGCCGGGCACTCCGACCGGCTGCGGCAGCAGACCCCGATCCAGCAGGTGGATCTGGGTATTCGCGATCGGCCGCCCGATTGGCACGCCCCCGCGCTCCTCCCCCTCGCCGCAGAGCCACCAGGTGACGTCCACAGCGGCCTCGGTGGGGCCATAGAGATTGTGCAGGCGGGCGTGGCCGAAGTGGGCGGCGAACCGGCGGGCCAGCTCGGTCGTCAGCGCCTCACCGCTGCACACCACATCGCGCAGGGTGCGACACTCTTCGATGCCCGGCTCCTCCAGGAAGAGCTGCAACATGGAGGGCACAAAATGGAGCACCGTGATCCTCTCGCTGGCCACCACGCTCTTCAGATAGGCGTTGTCACGGTGGCCGCCGGGGCGGGCCATCACCAGGCGGGCGCCGACCATCAGCGGCCAGAACAGCTCCCAGACCGAGACGTCGAAGCTGAACGGCGTCTTTTGCAGCACCCGGTCGTCCGCGGTGAGGTGGAGGGCATCCTGCATCCAGAGCAGACGGTTCACGATGGCGCGGTGCGAGATCATCGCTCCCTTCGGACGGCCGGTGGAGCCCGAGGTGTAGAGCACGTAGGCCGGGCTGTCGGGGGCGACCGTCACTTCAAGACTCCCGTCCTCGCCGTCTTCGCCATTCAGATCCGCGAGATCACCGCGGGTCAGAACCAGGCGCACCCCGGCGTCCTGCTCCTGGAAGGCCAGGCGCTCGGCCGGATGATCGGGATCGAGCGGAACGTAGGCGGCGCCCGCCTTGAGGATGCCGAGCAGGGCGACCGACAGCTCGCAGGAGCGTTCCAGCCGGACGCCGACCCGGCTCTCCGGACCGGCGCCCTGGGCACGCAGGCGGTGAGCCAGGCGGTTCGCCCGCCGGTCCAGCTCGCGATAGGTCAGCTCCTCGTCCTCGAAGCGCACCGCCACGGCCAGCGGGGTGCGATCGGCCTGCTCCTCGATCCAGGTGTGCAGCGGCTTGTCGAGGGTGTACGCGACCGCCGTCTCGTTCCAGGCGCGCAGCTCCATCGCCTCCGCGGCGGTGAGCAGATCCAGTGCGTGGACGCCGCGCTCCGGCTCCGCGGCCATGCCGGCGAGCAGCCGCTCGAAGTGCCTAATCAGGCGGTCGATCGTCGCCGCGTCGAACAGATCGGTGGCGTATTCGATGGCTCCGGCGAGCTCGCCGTCGTATTCACCGAGATTGAGCGTGAGATCGAACTTCGCCGTCGTCCCCGTCCTCTCCAAGGGCCGCAGCCGCAGGTCGCGGATCGCCAGGCTCTCGGCCGGAGCGTTCTGCAACACGAACATCACCTGGAACAGCGGCGTGTGCGCGAGGCTCCTCTCCGGCGACAGCTCCTCGACCAGCTTCTCGAACGGCACGTCCTGGTGCATGTAGGCGGCGAGCGCCGTCTCGCGCACCCGCCCGAGCAGCTCGCGGAACGAGGGCGAGCCCGCTCCATCTCCAGACAGATCTCCGCGCAGCACCAGGGTGTTGACGAAGAACCCGATCAGGCCCTCGATCTCCACCCGGTTGCGGCCCGCGATCGGCGAGCCCACCGCGAGGTCGTCCTGGCCGCTGATGCGGGCCAGGAGAGCCTGGAAGCCGGCCAGGAGCACCATGAACAGCGTCGCGCCCTCGCGCCGGGCGAGCGCCGCCAGATCCCGGGTGAGCCCGGCCGGCAGATGCACCGGCCGCGTGGCGCCGCGGGAGCTCTGCCGCGCCGGGCGCGGCCGGTCGGCCGGCAGGTCGAGGAGAGGCGGCAGGCCGGCGAGCTGCCGGCGCCAGAAGGCGATCTCACTCTCCAGAACCTCGCCGGCCAGCCAGGAGCGCTGCCAGGCCGCGAAGTCCGCGTACTGCACCGGCAGCTCCGGCAACGGCGACGCCCCGTAGAGCGCCACGACCTCGCGCACCAGGATGCCCAACGACCAGCCGTCGCTCGCGATGTGGTGCATGGTCAGCGCGACGACATGCTCCCCCTCTGCAATCCGCAGCAAAACGCCGCGCAGCATCGGCCCGCGCGCCAGATCGAACGGGCGGACGGCCTCCTCCCGCGCCAGGGCGGGGACCAGCGATTCGCGTTCGGCCTCCGGCAGTCCCGACAGGTCGACGACCGGAAGCAGGAAAGGGAGCGCCGGCTGGACTACTTGCCTCGGCGAGCCTTCCGCTCCCTCCGGCATCGTGAAGACCGTCCGCAACGCCTCGTGGCGGCGCGTGATCTCGCCGAGGCAGCGCGCCAGCGCCGCGGGGTCCAGCGGCCCGTCGACGCGCAGCGCCACCGGCATGTTGTAGAGCGGGCTGCCCGGTTCGAGCTGATCGATGAACCACAGGCGCTGCTGGGCGAACGACAGCGGCAGCGGCCCGTCGTGCGGCACCGGCAGGAGCGGCGGAGCGGACACCCGCGCGGTGTGCCGGGCCGCGTCGATGCGGGCGGCGAGGTCCGCCAGCCGGGGAGCCGTGAAGAGATCGCGCAGCGGAATCTCGACGTCGAAGGCGCCGCGCAGCCGCGAGATCACCCGGGTGCCCAGCAGGGAGTGCCCGCCGAGGTCGAAGAAGCTGTCGGTGGCGCCGACGCGTTCGACCCCGAGCAGCTCGCTCCAGATGCCGGCCAGCACCTCTTCGACCGGCGTCCGCGGCGCCTCGTAGGCGTCCGCGGTGCTCTGCCAATCCGGCGCCGGCAGCGCTTTCCGGTCCACCTTGCGGTTCGGCGTCAGCGGCAGCTCGGCGAGGAGCGTGAAGGTGGCTGGAACCATCGCCTCCTGCAAGCGCTCGCGCAGGAAGGCGCGCAGCTCCGCCACCGACAGGGTGGCTCCGGCGCCTGACATCCGATCAGCCACCACGTAGGCGGCCAGGAAGCTCTCTCCCTCCTGGCTCTTGCGCGCGACCACCACCGCCTCGCGGACGCCCGGGAAGCCGCCGAGCACCGATTCGATCTCACCCAGCTCGATGCGGAAGCCGCGGACCTTGACCTGCGTGTCGGCGCGGCCGGAGAACACCGCCTCGCCGTTCGGCAGGTAGCGCCCGAGGTCGCCGGTGCGGTAGAGGTCGGCCGCGAAGCGCTCCGCGGTGAGCCGCGGATCGCCCAGATAGCCGAGGGCGATGTGCGGGCTGCGCACCGAGACCTCGCCCAGCTCGCCGATGCCGGCGAGCGCGCCGTCCGGGTTCCTCACCAGGAGCTGGACGTCCGGAATGCCGCGGCCGAGCGGCAGGACCTCGCGCTGCTCAGCGCCATCGGCGATGTGGTAGCCGACGGCGCGCTGCGTCTCGGTGGAGCCGTAATAGTTGACGCAGGTGACGTTCGGGGCGAGCGAGCGCAGCCGCGCCACGTCGCGGCGGGTAAGCACGTCGCCCACCAGGAAGACGTAGCGCAGGGACGGGACCTCGATCCGGCCGGCCTGCGGAGCGCTCGGCGTCTCGGTCGTCAGCACCTGCCCCAGCGCCGGCGTCAGGTGGGCGACGGTCACCTGCTCGCGCCGCATCCAGCCGGCGAGCCGGCCGGGCTCGTCCATCGTCTCCGGATCGGGGATCACCACCGCGGCGCCGAGCTGCAACGGCGTGAACAGATCGCGGTGCAGCGGATCGTGCGCCAGGCCCGACAGCATGCTGAAGCGGTCGGCGGCCGACAGCTCGAAGCGGTCGCGCAGCCAGGGGATGAAGTGCGACAGCGAGCCCTGGCGGCCGAGCACGCCCTTGGGCACGCCGGTCGAGCCCGAGGTGAACGCCACGTAGGCGAGGTCGTCGTGGCCGATCTCGACGGGTGTGGGGGCTGCGGGGAAAGATGAGAGGAAATCGGCGCCGTGGGGCCTCACCCCCGACCCCTCTCCCATCCCCTCCCTCCCGCCGGGAGAGGGGCGCCACCGCCCGTCCTGCTCATCACCCTCTGCATGCTCATTCCCCCCTCTCCCGGTGGTCGGGAGGGGATGGGAGAGGGGGGTCAGGGGGGTGAGGCTACGACGGCTCGGCAGCGTCAACCGGCAGGAGCAGCCCAACGCATCCAACGCGCTCTCGATCTCCGCCGGCACGGGTCCGGCCGCGGCGACCCGGAGCCAGGCGGCCGGGCGGGCGATCTCCAGCATCTGCGCCTGGCGCGCCGCCGGGTAGCGCGGATCGAGCATCAGGAAGGCCACGCCTGCCTTGAGCGCGCCGAGCACGCCCCAGACCAGCGGCGCGCTGCGGTGCGCCCAGAAGGCCACCACGTCGCCGGGCCGCAGGCCCCCCGCCTGGAGGAACGCGGCGAGCCGGTCCGAGCGCTCGTCGAGCTCGCCATAGGTCCAGGACTCCGCCGGATCGGCCACCGCGAGCGCCGCGGGGTCGCGGCGGGCATGGCGCGCGAAGACCTCGTGCACCGCGCCCTCCCAGGCGGCTGAAAGCTCCGCGGCCGGATCGGGCAGGATGGCGCGCGCCGCGGCGGTGACCAGCGAGAGCTGGCCGACCGGCTCCTCCGGCCGCTCCAGCGCCTCCTCCAGGAACAGCGCGAGCTGATCGAGCAGGTCCTCCATCCGCGCGGCGTCGAACAGGTCGGCGTTGTAGACCAAATTGACGTGGACCCCGCCGTCTCCTTCGCTCAAATAGAACGTCATGTCGAGCTTGGAGAGCGGCACCGCCGGCGCCATCTGCTCCGCGTCCAGCTCCAGGCCCGAGAGACTCCGGCCGGTGGTGGGCGCGATGGGCGCGATGGGCGCGATGGGAAGATTGAGCAGGTTGACCATCACCTGGAACAGCGCCGTCCGCGAGAGGTCGCGTTGCAGGGGGAGGGCTGCGAGGATGGCCTCCAGGGGGATGTCCTGGTGCGAATACGCCCCCAGCGTGACTTCCCGCACCTGTTCCACCAGGCCGCGGAAGCTCGGCCGGCCGGCGAAGCCGGTGCGCAGGACGAGAGTGTTCAGGAAGCAGCCGATCAGCTCCTCGGTCTCCACCGCGCGGCGGCCGGCCACCGGCGCGCCGATCAGGACGTCGTCCTGGCCGCTGTGCCGGTGCAGCAGCGTCTGGATCGCGGCGAGGAGCGTCATGAACAGCGTGGCGCCCCGCGAGCGGCCGAAGCGGGTCAGCCGGCCGGCGAGGTCGGGCGGGAGGACCCGCGCGGCGCTGCCGCCGCGGTAGGTCTGCACCGGCGGCCGGGGGCGGTCGATGGGCAGATCGAGCGATGCGATTTCGCCTCCAAGCAGATCCAGCCACCAGGCCAGCTCCGCCTGCCGCGTCCCCGCGACCACCCTGCGCTGCCAGACCGCGAAGTCGGCATATTGCACCGGCAGCGCTGCCAGGGGAGACGGCCGGCCGGCCGCGAAGGCGTTGTACAGCTCGCCGATCTCGCGCACCAGGAGGTTGAGCGACCAGCCGTCGCAGACCACGTGGTGCACCACCACCAGGAGATGATGGCGCTCGGGTTCCAGCCGCAGCAGCGCCGCGGCGAGCAGTGGACCGCGCGCCAGATCGAAACGGTGTGCCGCGTGGTCCCCGGCGAGCTGTTCCGCCACCGCGCGGCGCCCGGCGTCCGGCAGGGCGCTGAGATCCACGACTGGAAGACCGATTTGCAACTCCGGCAGGATCACCTGGCGGGGGACGCCGTCGACCGTCTGGAAGACCGTGCGCAGCACCTCGTGGCGCTCCACCACGCCGCGTAGCGCCGCGGCGAGAGCGGCGGTGTCCAGGCGGCCGGCGAGGCCGACCGCGCCGGGCATGTTGAAGGTGGGCTCACCCGGGTCGATCCGGTCGAGGAACCACAGGCGCTCCTGCGCGAACGACAGCGGCAGGGGCCCTTCTCGGAGCACGGGGACGAGAGGCGGAGCCGCCGCGGCCAATCCGCCGCTTCGGGCCTCCTCGATCCTGGAGGCGAGCCCGGCCACCGTCGGCGCCTCGAAGAGGTCGCGTAGTGGCAGCTCGATCCCGAAGGCGCCGCGCAGCCGCGACGCCACCCGCGTCGCCAGCAGCGAGTGGCCGCCCAGCTCGAAGAAATGGCCGTCCGCCCCGACCCTGTCCAGCCCGAGCACTTCGGCCCAGATGCCGGCGACGACCTCTTCGACCGGCGTGCGCGGCGCCAGCCACTCCCCTTCGGGGTGCTGGCCCTCCTCCGGAGCCGGCAGGGATTTCCGGTCGACCTTGCCGGTCGAGGTGAGCGGGAGCGCATCCAGCGAAACGAAGACGGAGGGCACCATGTGCTCCGGCAGCCTCTCGCGCAAAGCCGGACGCAACGCGCCGGACACCGCTTCGCCGACCACATAGGCGACCAGGCGGTCCTCCCGGGCAACGACCACCGCCTCGCGGACTCCCGGCAGGTGCAACAGGGCCGCTTCGATCTCCCCCAGCTCGATGCGGAAGCCGCGGATCTTCACCTGCTGGTCGAGCCGGCCGAGGAACTCAATGTCTGCTCCGGCCAGGCCGCCGGGCAGATAGCGGACCAGGTCGCCGGTGCGGTAGAGCCTGCCGCCCGGAGCGGAGCCGAACGGATCGGGCACGAAGCGCTCGGCGGTCAGGTCCGGCCGGTTGAGGTAGCCCCGCGCGACTCCGATGCCGCCGACGTGGAGCTCGCCGCGCACGCCGAACGGGACGGGCAGGCCGGCGCGGTCCAGGATGGAGAGCGCGTTGTCCGCCGACGGCCGGCCGATGGGAACGGTGGTCCAGAGGGAATCGTCCGCCCCGATCCGACCGATCCGATAAATCGCACTGTTGATCGTCGCCTCGGTCGGACCGTAGCCGTTGTAAATCACCGCCCGCGGCGCGGCCTCCCGCAGCCGGGCGACGGTGTCGCGCGTCAGCGCCTCGCCGCCCAGGTGAAGAATCTGGAGGCCGTCCAGGGTCACCCCCGCGGCGGCCAGCTCGCGGGCGAAGGCGGGCGTCGTGTGCAGGGTGTCGATCTTCTGGCGCACGATCTCCCGGGCGAAGGCGAGGGGATCTCCCGCCGCCTCTCCAGGGAAGACCAAGGTGCCGCCGGCGAGCAGCGTCGTCAGGTGCTCGAAGATCCCGAAGTCGAAGCAGAAAGAGAGGCTCTGGAGCACCCGCGTCGAGGCGCCGAGCCCGAGATAGTCGATTCCCCAGAGGAGCATCGGCACGAGGTTCTCGTGCGAGATCTGGACTCCCTTGGGGCGGCCGGTCGAGCCCGATGTGTAGACCACGTAGGCGAGAGAGCCTGGCACGCGTTCCGGCCGGAGCGCGGGTGGCGGCCCGGATGGAACAGCGTCTTCGAGGAAGAGGACGTGGCGCAGCCCGAACGTCTCCGCCCGCTCGGCGTGCCGTCTCTGGGTGACCAGCACCGCGCAGCCTGAGTCCTGGAGGGTCCAGGCGAGTCTCTCGTCCGGATGGCGTGGGTCGAGCGGCACGAAGCCTGCCCCCGCCTGGAGGATGCCGAGCATCCCGGTCAGGACCAGGGGATCGGCATCGGCCAGGAGAGCGACCGGCTGATCGATCGGAAAGCCGGGCGAACGTTTCAGGACGCTCTGGATGTGGCCGGCCAGCGCGGTGGAGCGCTCCGCGAGCTCTCCATAGGTCAGCGCTCCCTGCGGGCCGATCGCGGCGGTCCGCCCGGGTGCCTGCCCGGCCCGCTGCGCGAACAGCTCGTGGACCGTCGCCTGAGGCGAAGACATCGCCCAGACGCGCCCGCTCGGGTCGAGACCGTTCCGCAACAGTTGGCGCTCTTCCTCCGCGTCCATCAGCCGCAGCTCGGAGAGGGACGTCTCCGGGTCCGCGAGGGCTCCGGCCAGCAGGTTGGACAGATGGCTGGCGAACCGTTCGACGGTGGCGGCGTCGAAAAGATCGGCCGCGTACTCCACATCACCGGCGATCCCCTCGGGCGTCTCGCCCAGGGAGAGCGTCAGGTCGAACTTGGCTGTCGCCCCCGCCGACTCGACCGGGGAGAAGGTGAGCCCGGCGACCCGCAGCTCGGCCGCCGGAGCGTTCTGCAGCGCCAGCATCACCTGGAACAAGGGGGCGTGCGCGAGGCTCCTCTCGGGAGCCAGCTCCTGGACCAGCTTCTCGAACGGCACGTCCTGATGCAGCCAGGCGGCCAGCGCGGTCTCCCGGGAGTGGCCCAGATGCGCGCGGAACGACGGATCGGCTGTCAAATCGCCGCGCAGCACCAGAGTGTTGACGAAGAATCCGATGAGATCCTCGGTCTCCATCCGGTTCAGCCCCGCGACCGGTGAGCCCACCGCGAGATCGTCCTGGCCGCTGGTGCGGGCCAGCAGAGCCTGGAAGGCGGCGAGCAGCACCATGAAGAGCGTCGCTCCCTCGCGCCGGGCGAGCGCCGCGGCCTGCCCGGTGAGAGCGGCAGGCAGGATGAAGGGACGCGAGCCGCCGCGATAGCTCTGGGCCGCCGGCCGCGGCCGGTCGGTGGGCAGCTCAAGGAACGGCGGCAGATCCGCGAGCTGCCGGCGCCAGAACGAGATCTCGGCCTCCAGGACGTCGCCGTGCAGCCAGGAGTGCTGCCAGACCGCGAAGTCGGCGTACTGCACCGGCAGCTCCGGCAACGGCTGCGATGCATAGAGCGCCACCGCCTCGCGGACCAGGATGCCCATCGACCAGCCGTCGCTCACGATGTGGTGCATGGTGAGAGCGACGACATGGCTCTCTCCGGCCAGGCGTAGCAACACGCCGCGCAGCAGCGGCCCCCGCGCGAGATCGAAGGGCCGCACGGCTTCCTCGCCGGCCAGGAGCAGGGCCTGCGCCTCGCGCCGGCTCTCTTCCATCCCCGTCAGGTCGACCACGGGCAGCGCGAACGGAGCCGGCGGATGGATCACCTGCTCCGGCGCGCCTTCCGCTCCCTCACGCTCAGACTCCGCGAAGACCGTGCGCAGCGCCTCGTGCCGGCGCACGATCTCTCCGAGGCAGCGCGCCAGCACGCCGGCGTCGAGCGGCCCCGCGACACGCAGAGCCACTGGCATGTTGTACAGCGGGCTCCCCGGCTCGAGCTGATCGATGAACCACAGGCGCTGCTGCGCGAAAGACAGCGGCAGGGGCCCTTCGCGCGGGACCGGGACCAGGGGCGGAGCCATCGCGGCGTTTCCGGCGCGGCCGGCACGCTGCGCGGCTTCGATCCGGGCGGCGAGACCCGCCACCGTCGGGGCCTCGAAGAGATCGCGGAGCGGCAGCTCGACCCCGAACGTGCCGCGCAGGCGCGACGCCACCCGCGTCGCCAGCAGCGAGTGGCCGCCCAGCTCGAAGAAGTTGCTGTCCACCCCGACCCGGTCCCCCGCGGAGAAGCCGAGCAGCTCGGCCCAGATGCCGGCGACGACCTCCTCGACCGGCGTGCGCGGAGCCAGCCAGTCCCCTTCAGGCTGCCGCCCTTCCGGCGCCGGCAGGGCCTTGCGGTCCACCTTGCCGTTCGGAGTGAGGGGCAGCGCCTCCAGGATCACGAAGGCGGCCGGCACCATGTGCTCCGGCAGCCGCTCGCGCAAAGCCGGCCGCAGAGTACCGGGTGCCGCCTCCCCGACCACATAAGCGACCAGGCGATCCTCGCGAGCAATCACGACCGCCTCGCGAACGCCGGGCAGTGCCAGCAAGGCGGCTTCGATCTCCCCCAGCTCGATGCGGAAGCCGCGGATCTTCACCTGATGGTCCAGGCGGCCGAGGAACTCGATGTCTCCACCCGGCAGATAGCGCACCAGGTCGCCCGTACGGTAGAGCCGGCCGCCGGCCGCCGTTCCAAACGGATCGGGTACGAAGCGCTCGGCGGTCAGGTCCGGCCGGTTGAGGTAGCCCCGCGCCACGCCGACTCCGCCGACGTGGAGATCGCCGCGCACGCCGAAAGGCACCGGACGGCCGGCGCGGTCCAGGATGTAGAGCGCGTTGTCCGCCGACGGCCGGCCGATCGGAATCGTCGGCCAGGGAGAGCTGTCCTTCCCGGCCCGCCCGGTTCTGAAGATCGAGCTGTTGACCGTCGCCTCGGTCGGCCCGTAGCCGTTGTAGACCGTCGCCCGCGGTGCCGCCGCATGCAGACGGTCGACCGTGTCGCGCGTCAGCGCCTCGCCGCCGAGGTGAAGAGTCTCGAGGCCATCGAGAGCCACCCCCGCCGCGGCAAGCTCACGCGCGAAGGCGGGCGTCGTGTGCACGATGTTGATGTCCTGGCGCACGATCTCCCGGGCGAAGACGAGAGGGTCCCCCGCCGCTTCTCTGGGCGTCTTTCCTGGAAAGACGAGCGTGCCGCCGGCGAGCAGCGTCGTGAGGTGCTCGAAGATGCCGAAGTCAAAGCCGAAGGAGAGGCCCTGGAGCACCCGGCTGGAGGCCCCGAGCCCGAGATAGTCGATGCCCCAGAGGAGCATCGGCACGAGGTTCTCGTGCGAGACCTGCACCCCTTTGGGCAGGCCGGTGGAGCCGGAGGTGTAGACCACGTAGGCGAGGGCGAGAGAGGGCGGCTCGCTCTCCTCCCGGCTCGCGGATCCCGGCCCGGGCGGAATGAAGTCTTCCAGGCAGAGGACATGCTCGATGCCAAGCCTCTCCGCCCGCTCCAGGTGCCGCCTCTGGGTGACCAGCACCTCGCAGGCCGCGTCCCGGAGCGTCCAGGCCAGCCGCTCGTCGGGATGGCGCGGGTCGAGCGGTACGAAGCCCGCTCCCGCTTCGAGGATGCCGAGCATGCCGGCGAGGAGCAGCGGATCGGCATCGGCCAGCAGGGCGACCGGCTGGTCGAGCGGACGCGGCAGGACGCCGCGGATGCGGTCGGCCAGCGCGCGGGAACGTTCCACGAGCTGGCCATTGGTCAGCGCCCCCTGCGGACCCACGGCGACGGTCCGGTCGGGTGCCTGTCCGGCCTGCTGCGAGAACAGGTCGTGGACGGTGGACTGAAGCGAGGACGCCGCCCAGACGCGCCCGCCGATGCCGCCAATGCCGCCAATGCCGCTCTGCAGCAGTTGGCGCTCTTCCTCCTCGTCCATCAGGCGCAGCTCGGAGAGCGGCGTTCCCGGGTCCGCGACGGCACCGGCGAGCAGTTGGGCCAGATGGCCGACGAATCGATCGATGGTGGCGGCATCGAACAGGTCGGCCGCGTACTCCACGGCTCCGCTGAGCCCCTCGGGCGTCTCGCCGAGAGAGAGGGTCAGATCGAATTTCGCGGTCGTCGCCGTCGTTCCGTTCGTTCCCGTACCGTCCACGGGCCGGAAGCGCAGGTCCCGGACCTCCAGGCTCTCGACGGGAGCGTTCTGCAACGCCAGCATCACCTGGAACAGGGGCGAGTGGCCGAGACTCCTCTCCGGCGCCAGCTCCTGGACCAGCTTCTCGAACGGCACGTCCTGATGCAGATGAGCGGCCAGCGCGGTCTCGCGGGTACGGAGGAGGAGCTCGCGGAACGAAATCTCAGCGGTCAGATCTCCCCGCAGCACCAGGGTGTTGACGAAGAACCCGATCAGATCCTCGGTCTCCACCCGGTTGCGCCCGGCGACGGGCGAGCCCACCGCCAGGTCGTCCTGACCGCTGGCGCGCGCGAGCAGTACCTCGAAGGCGGCGAGCAGCACCATGAAGAGCGTCGCTCCCTCGCGCCGGGCGAGGGCCGCGACCGGACCGGCGAGCGCGGCGGGCAGGAGCACCGGGCGGGTCGCTCCGCGGTAGCTCTGCGCCGCCGGCCGCGGCCGGTCGGTCGGCAGCTCCAGGAGCGGCGGCAGATCCGCGAGCTGCCGGCGCCAGAAGGAGATCTCGTTCTCCAGGATCTCGCCGTGCAGCCAGGAGTGCTGCCACACCGCGAAGTCGGCGTATTGCACCGGCAGCTCCGGCAGCGGCGACGGCAGGCCCGCGGCAAACGCGGCGTAGAGAGCCGCGACCTCACGGACCAGGATGCCCATGGACCAACCGTCGCTCGCGATGTGATGCAGGGTCAGCAGGACGACATGGTCATCTGCCGCCAGACGGAGCAGGACGCCACGCAGCAGCGGACCCGAGGTGAGGTCGAACGGGCGTCCGGCCTCCTCGCCGGCCAGGCAGAGAGCGACGGCCTCGCGGCGGCTCTCCGGCAGGCCCGACAGGTCCGCCACCGGCAGGACGAAAGGCGTCGCCGGCCGGATCATCTGCACCGGCTCTCCGCCGCCCCCGTCAGACACCGGGAAGACAGTGCGCAGGGACTCGTGGCGGCGTTCGATCTCCCCGAGGCAGAGCGCCAGCACACCGGCGTCGAGGGGGCCTTCGACGCCGAGCGCCACCGGCAGGTTGTACAGCGGGCTGCCCGGTTCCAACTGATCGATGAACCAGAGGCGGTGCTGGGCGAAGGACAGCGGCAGGGGGCGATCACGCGGCACCGGGGTGATCGGGGCGACGGGCGGAGCCGGCGCGGCCTCGCCGGAGCGCTGGGTCCATTGCGCGGCCTCGACCCGGGCGGCGAGGCCGGCCACCGTCGGGGCCTCGAAGAGATCGCGCAGCGGCAGATCGACCCCGAACGCGCCGCGCAGGCGCGACATCACCCGCGTCGCCAGCAGCGAGTGGCCGCCGAGGTCGAAGAAGTGGTCGGCGGTTCCCACCTTGTCGAGGCCCAGAAGGTCTGCCCAGATGCCGGCGAGGACCTCTTCGGCCAGTGTGCGCGGCGCCTGATAGCTGTCCTCAGGGCGCTGCCACTCCGGTGCCGGCAGGGCCTTTTTGTCCACCTTGCCGTTGGGAGTGAGCGGGAACGCATCGAGAACGACAAAGGCGGCAGGCACCATGTACTCCGGCAACCGCTCGCGGAGCGCGTCGCGCAACGCGCCCACCGGGACGTCTCCAACCACGTAGCCGACCAGGCGACGGTCGCCGGATGATCCGACGGATCGGTCCGATCCGTCGGATCGCGCCAAGACGACCGCCTCGCGGACGCCGGGGAGGGCGAGGAGCGCCTCCTCGATCTCCGCCGGCTCGACGCGGAAGCCGCGGATCTTGACCTGATCGTCGAAACGGCCGAGGTACTCCAGCTCTCCACTCACCGCCAGGCGAACCTTGTCGCCGGTGCGGTACAGGCGTCCTCCGGGCACGGCGCTGAATGGATCAGGGACGAACCGCTCGGCGGTCAGCCCGGGGCGCCCCAGGTAGCCGCGCGCCACGCAGACGCCGCCGAGGTGGAGGTCGCCGGGGACGCCGATCGGAGCGGGCACCAGACCGGTCTCGAGGACGTAGGCCGAGGAGCCCAGGATCGGCCGGCCGATGGAAGGGAAGACCGCCCAGGCGCCGGGGTCCGGGCCGAGGGTGAAAGCGGTGGCCACGTGCGTCTCGGACGGGCCGTAGTGGTTGTGGAAAGCGCACTCCGGAAGACGTTCGAGGAGCGCCGCCATGGCGCGGTTGGTCTGCAACCGCTCACCGGTGGTGGTGATCTCGCGCAGCGGCGGAAGCTCCTCGCGGCCGGCGAAGACCTCGGCGAGCTGGGTGAGCACGACCACCGGGAAGATCGCCTTTTCGATCTGCTGCTCCACCAGGAGCGAGGCGAGCGCCGGCATGTCGCGGCGCAGCTCCTCCGCGACCACCACCAGGGTGCCGCCGGAGCCCCAGCAGGCGAACGTCTCGTGGAAGCTGGCGTCGAAGCTCACCGAGGCGAGCTGGAGCGTCCGCACCCCTCCCAGCAGGGTTTCCAGATGCCAGTCGATCAGGTTGCGCAGCGCGCCGTGGGAGAGGGAGACCCCCTTGGGCCGGCCGGTCGAGCCCGAGGTGTAGATCACATAGGCCAGATTCTCCGCCGTTGGCTCGCCGCCGGACGGTGCGCCGCCTTCGATGTCCTCGACGACGTCGAGGACCACGATCTCGGCGCGCCCTTCCGGAACCCGGCCGCGCAGCCGCTCCTGGGTCAGCACGACCGGGGCCTGGGTGTCTTCGAGCATGAACGCCAGGCGCTGCGCCGGATATCCGGGATCGAGCGGGACGTAGGCGCCGCCGGCCTGGAGGATGCCCAGCAGGCCGACGATCATGTCCAGCGAGCGCTCGACGAAGAGGCCGACCAGGACGTCCGGACCGACGCCGAGGCGGCGCAGGTGCCGGGCCAGGCGGCCGGCCTGGGCGGCCAGCTCGGCATAGGTGAGCGCCGTCTTCTGGTCGTTGCCGTAGACCACGGCGATCGCGTCCGGAGTCCGCCGCGCCTGCGCGGCGAACAGCTCCTGCGCGCCGGCGCCCGGCGGCCCGGATGCTCCCGACGCTCCCGTGTCGTTCCATTCGAGCAGGATCTGGCCGCGCTCCTCCGCGCTCAGCAGGGACAGCTCGGCGAGCCTCTGCTCCGGCGCCTCCAGGGCCGCCGCGAGCAGGCGCTCGAAGTGGCCGAGCAGACGGTCGATCGTCGTGCCGTCGAACAGGTCGGTGGCGTACTCGGCCGTGCCGCTCAACTCCCCATCGTGCTCGGCGAAGCTCACCGTGAGATCGAATTTCGCCGTGGTCCAGGCGGCTTCCAGCGGCTGCAGGCGGAGATCCCGGATCTCCAGGCTCCCCACGGGCGTGTTCTGCAGCACCAGCATCACCTGGAACAACGGGGTCTGGGCGAGGCTCCGCTCCGGCGCCAGCTCCTCGACCAGCTTTTCGAACGGCACATCCTGGTGGAGATAGGCGGCCAGCGCGGTCTCCCGGGTCCGGCCGAGCAGCTCGCGGAACGTGGGCCGGCCGGTGAGGTCGCCGCGCAGGACCAGGGTGTTGACGAAGAACCCGATCAGCCCCTCGGTCTCCATCCGGTTGCGCCCGGCCACCGGTGAGCCCACCGCGAGATCGTCCTGGCCGCTGGTGCGGGCCAGCAGGGCCTGGAAGCCGGCCAGCAGCACCATGAAGAGCGTGGCGCCCTCGCGCCGGCTCATGGCCGCGGTCTGCCGGCCGAGCGCGGCCGGCAGCAGCACCGGCCGGAAGGCGCCGCGATAGCTCTGCGCCGCCGGCCGCGGCCGGTCGGCGGGGAGCTCCAGCAGGGGCGGCAGGCCCGCGAGCTGCCGGCGCCAGTAGGCGAGCTCGCCCTCCAGGACCTCGCCGCGCAGCCAGGAGCGCTGCCAGAGCGCAAAGTCGGCGTATTGCACCGGCAGCTCCGGCAACGGCGAGGGTCTGCCTTCGGCGAACACAGAGTACAGAGCCACGACCTCACGGACCAGGATGCCCATCGACCAGCCATCGCTCGCGATGTGATGCAGGGTCAACGCGACGACGTGGTCATCCGGGGCCAGCCGGAGCAACAGGCCGCGCAGCAGCGTGTCACCCCTGAGACCACCGAGATCGAACGGGCGGCTGGCTTCCTCACCGGCCAGACGCCGGGAGAGCGCATCGCGCCGGCTCTCCGGCAGTCCCGACAGGTCCACCAGGGGCAGCGCGCAGGGGGCCGCCGGCAGGATCCTCTGCACCGGTGTGCCGTCTCCCCCTTCCAACACTGCGAAGACCGTCCGCAGAGACTCGTGCCGGCGCGCGATCTCCCCGAGGCAGAGCGCCAGCACGCCGGCGTCGAGCGGCCCTGCGACGCCGAGCGCCACCGGCATGTTGTACAGCGGGCTGCCCGGCTCCAGTTGATCGATGAACCACAGACGCTGCTGGGCGAACGACAGAGGCAGAGGTCCCAGCCGGAGGACGGGAACCAGCGGCGGAGCCGGCGCGGCCACGCCATGGCGCGACGTCTGCTGCGTGCGCTGCATCCGCCGCGCCGCCTCGACCCGGGCGGCGAGGCCCGCCAGGGTGGGGGCCTCGAACAGGTCGCGCAGCGGCATCTCGATCCCGAGGGCGGCACGCAGGCGCGACATCACCCGCGTCGCCAGCAGGGAGTGGCCCCCCAGCTCGAAGAAATGGCTGTCGGCCCCCACCCGCTGCCCCGGGGGGAAGCCGAGCAGCTCGGCCCAGATGCCGCCGAGCACCTCTTCGACCGGTGTACGCGGCGCCAGATGGCGTTCTCCGACATCTCCGGCGCTTCCGGCGAGCTGCCACTCCGGAGCCGGCAGGGACTTCCGGTCCACCTTGCCGGTGCTGGTCAGGGGGAGCGCCTCCAGGATCATGAAAACGGACGGCACCATGTGCTCGGGCAGACGCGCCCGCAGCCGCTCCCGGAAAGGATGGCGCGGCGCAATGTCATCAGCATCGCCGACCACATAGGCGACCAGGCGCAGGTCGCGCGCCACCACCACCGCCTCACGGACTTCGGGCAACGCCAACAGGGCGGCCTCGACCTCGCCCAGCTCGATGCGGAAGCCGCGGATCTTCACCTGGTTGTCCAGGCGGCCGAGGAACTCCACGTTGCCATCGGGCAGATAGCGCACCAAGTCTCCGGTGCGGTAGAGCCGGCCGGCGGGGACGGACCCGAACGGGTCGGGCACGAAGCGCTCGGCGGTCAGGTCCGGTCGGTTGAGATAGCCCCGCGTCACGCCGATGCCGCCGACGTGGAGGTCGCCACGGACCCCGAAGAGGACGGGACGGCCGGCGCGGTCCAGGATGTAGAGCGCGTTGTCCGCCGAAGGCCGGCCGATGGGCACGGTCGTGCCGGAAAAATCGTCCGGCTCCCCGCTCCGGCCGATGCGGAAGATCGAGCTGTTGACCGTCGCCTCGGTCGGCCCATAGCCGTTGTAGAGCACCGCTCGCGGCGCGATCTGCTGCAGCCGGGCGACCGTGTCGCGCGACAGCGCCTCGCCGCCGAGGTGGAGAACTTCGAGGCCGTCCAGGGTCACCCCCGCGGCGGCCAGCTCACGCGCGAAGGCGGGCGTCGTGTGCAGGGTGTTGATGTCCTGCCGCACGATCTCGCGGGCGAAGGCGAGCGGGTCTCCCGCCGCGTCTCCCGGAAAAACGAGCGTACCGCCGGCGAGCAGCGCCGTGAGGTGCTCGAAGATGCCGAAGTCGAAGCAGAAGGAGAGGCTCTGGAGCACCCGGCTGGAAGCGCCGAGATCAAGATAGTCGATGCCCCAGAGGAGCATCGGCACGAGGTTTCCGTGCGAGACCTGCACCCCCTTGGGCCGGCCGGTGGAGCCCGACGTATAGACCACGTAGGCGAGAGAGCCCGGCGCGCTCTCTTCGCGGACCTCGGCCTCCCGCTCGGCGGGAATCGCGTCTTCGAGGCAGAGGACGTGGCGCAGCCCGAGCCCCGCCGCCCGCTCCAGATGACGCCTCTGGGTGACCAGCACCGCGCAGCCCGCGTCCTTCAGGGTCCACGCCAGTCTCTCGTCCGGATGGCGCGGATCGAGCGGCACGAAGCCCGCGCCGGCCTGGAGGATGCCGAGCATCCCGGCGAGGACCAGCGGATCGGCATCGGCCAGCAGGGCGACCGGCTGGTCGATAGGATCCGGCAAGACGCCCTGGATTCGGCCGGCCAGCGCGGAGGAGCGCGCCGCGAGCTCGCTGTAGGTCATCGCACCCTGAGGGCCGACGGCAGCGGTCCGGCCGGAAGCCTGCCGCGCCTGCCGCGAGAACAGCTCATGCACGGTGACGGGAAGAGCCCAGGTCCGCCCGCTCCCGTCGATGCCGCTCCGCAGCAGTTGGCGCTCTTCCTCCGCGTCCATCAGGCGCAGCTCGGAGAAGGGGGTCTCCGGCTCCGCGGCGGCACCGGCGAGCAGTTGGGCCAGATGGCCGGTGAAGCGGTCGACGGTGGCGGCATCGAAGAGATCGGCCGCGTACTCCACCGCGCCGGCGAGCCCGCCGGGCGTCTCGCCGACCGAGAGCGTCAGGTCGAATTTCGCGGTCGTCGCCGTGCCGGAAACCGGCCGGAAACGCAGGTCCCGGATCTCCAGGCTTTCGGCGGGAGCGTTCTGCAGCGCCAGCATCACCTGGAACAGGGGGGAATGGGCGAGGCTCCTCTCCGGAGCCAGCTCCTGGACCAGCTTTTCGAACGGCACGTCCTGGTGCAGGTGGGCGGCCAGCGAGGTCTCACGGGTGCGGCCGAGCAGCTCGCGGAACGACAAATCGCTTGTCAGATCACCCCGCAGCACCAGGGTGTTGACGAAGAATCCGATCAGCCCCTCGGTCTCCATCCGGTTGCGCCCGGCGGTGGGGGAGCCCACCGCGAGGTCGTCCTGTCCGCTGGTGCGCGCCAGCAGCGCCTGGAAGGCGGCGAGGAGCACCATGAAGAGCGTCGTGCCCTCGCGCCGGGCGAGGGCCGCGGCCTGACCGGCGAGAGCGGCGGGCAGGAGCACCGGGCGCAGGGCGCCGCGATAGCTTTGGGCCGCCGGCCGCGGCCGGTCGGTGGGCAGCTCGAGGAGCGGCGGCAGGCCCGCGAGCTGCCGGCGCCAGAAGGCGATCTCCTCGTCCAGGACCTCGCCGTGCAGCCAGGAGTGCTGCCACACCGCAAAGTCCGCGTACTGCACCGGCAGCTCGGGCAACGGCGACGGCCGGCCCGCGGACAGCGCGGCGTACAGCACCGTCACCTCGCGGATCAGGATGCCCATCGACCAGCCGTCGCTCGCGATGTGGTGCACGGTCAGCGCGATGACATGGTCTCGCGCGGTCAGGCGCAGCAGCAGGCCGCGCAGCAGCGAGCCGCCCCGCGAGCCACTGAGGTCGAACGGACGGCCGGCTTCTTCTTCGGACAGGCGAAGAGCCTGCGGCTCGCGCCGGCCCTCCGGCAGGCCCGACAGGTCGACCAGCGGCAGGACGAAGGGAGCCGCCGGCCGGATCACCTGCACCGGCACGCCGTCCACCCCATCAGCTCCCCCGGACACCGGGAAGACGGTCCGCAACGACTCGTGGCGGCGCTCGATCTCCGTCAGGCAGAGTGCCAGCACGCCGGGGTCGAGCGGCCCTTCGACGCCGAGCGCCGCCGGCATGTTGTAGAGGGAGCTGCCCGGCTCGAGCTGATCGATGAACCACAGCCGCTGCTGCGCGAACGACAGCGGCAGCGGCCCTTGCCGGGAGACCGGCACGAGCGGCGGCGTGATCCGTCCCGCCGTGGCGCGCAGAGCGGCCTCGACGCGGGCGGCGAGATCCGCCAGGGTCGGAGCTTCGAAGAGATCGCGCAGCGGCAGCTCGACGCCGAAGGTGCCGCGGAGGCGCGACATCACGCGCGTCGCCAGGAGCGAGTGGCCGCCGAGGGCGAAGAACGAGTCGGTGGCGCCGACCCGCTGACCCGCGGAGAAGCCGAGCAGCTCGGCCCAGATGCCGGCGAGGACCTCTTCGACCGGCGTGCGCGGCGCCAGGCCGCCCTCCTCGCCGCCCTGCCGCTCCGGCGCCGGCAGCGCCTTCCGGTCCACCTTGCCGTTCGGGGTGAGAGGCAGCGCCGCGAGCGTCACGAAGGCGCCCGGAATCATGTAGTCCGGCAGCCGCTCGCGGAGGGCCGCTCGCAGGGGTTCGACAGCGGCGTCGCCCACGACATAGGCGACCAGGCGCCGGTCGCCCGGCGTATCTTCCCGGTCCGTGACGATCACCTCGCGGACCCCGGGCAGCGCCAGCAACGCCGCCTCGACCTCGCCGATCTCGATGCGGAAGCCGCGCACCTTCACCTGCCGGTCGAGCCGGCCGAGGAATTCGAGCGTGCCGTCGGCCAGCCGCCGCGCGCGGTCGCCGCTGCGGTAGTACCGCTCGCCGCCGATCAGAACGTATTTCTCCGCGGTCAGCTCGTCGCGATTCAGATAGCCGCGGCTGACCCCGGCGCCGCCGATCCACAGCTCTCCCGCCACTCCCACGGGCACCAACTCGCCGTTCGCGTCGCGGGCATCGAGAACGGCGCCGGCGAGCGGCCGGCCGAGCAGCGGCCGGGCCGGCGCGGGAGCCGGCGGCACCGGATGCGCGGCGCAGACGATCGTCCCTTCGGTCGGGCCATAGAGCACCCACACCCGGGCGGCCGGGAAGGTCTCCCGCAGATCGTCCAGCAGCTCGGCCGGCACCGTGTCGCCGCCGACGAAGACCGCGCGCAGGGTTTCTACGCTGCCGGTTCCGCGGCGCCGGAGAGAGTCGATGATCCCCCGCATCAACGCCGGCACGGCGTGCAGGAGGGTCATCTCCCCGAGATGATCGACCAGATTCTCCACGTCGAGCGTCGGCCGCAGCGGGAAGAGCACCGCCGTGCCGCCGGTGAGGAGCGGCGACAGCAGCTCGAACAGGGAGATATCGAAGGTGGGCAGGGCGAGACAGGGGAGGCGGTCGCCGGCGGTGAAATGGAACAGGTTCCTGGTGGCGGCCAGCGTGGCCGCGAGCATGCCGTGCTCCACCTGCACCGCCTTGGGCTGGCCCGTGGTCCCCGAGGTGTAGATGAGGTAGGCGAGATCGCTGGAGCCAGGGCCTGCTTCCCGGGCGCCTTCTCGTTCCTCATCCAACGCTTCATCCAGCAGGACCGTCCGTGCTCCTGGCGGCGGAAGACTGGGAAGGCTCGCCAACAGACGGGTCTCGGTCACCATCACCGCCACCGCCGCATCGGCCAGCAGGAACGCCAGGCGCGCCGGCGGATGCGAGGGATCGAGCGCCAGCAAGGCACCGCCGGACTTGAAGATCCCCAGCACCGCCACCGCCAGATCCGGGGTCTGCTCGATGCACAGCCCCACCACCACCTCCGGCCCGACTCCGAGAGCGCGCAGACGCCCGGCCAGCCGGTCCGCCCGGCGGTCAAGCTCGCCATAGGCGAGAGCCGGTCCAGCCGATCCGGCGAGAACCACTGCATCCGCCTCCGGCGTCCGGCGCGCCTGCGCCTCGAACAGCTCCACCACGCCTGCCGGCGTCCCTGGGACAACGGTGTCGTTCCATTCCGTCTGGAGCTGATGCCGCTCGGCCACGCTGAGCAGCGGAAGGCTCGCCGCCGGCCGCTCCGGCGCCGCCGTGCCCGCGTCGAGCAGCCTCTCGAAGGAGCGGCTGAGGCGGTCGATGGTCGCGGGGTCGAACAGATCGGTGGCATATTCGATCTCGCCGCTGACCTCGCCGCCTTGCTCCGCCAGGTTGAGCGCGAGATCGAACCTCGCCATGGGGGCGCCGGCTCCGGCCGGCCGGAGCCGCAGGCCCGGGATCTCCAGGTTCTCGACGGGAGCGTTCTGCAACACGAACAGCACCTGGAACAGGGCGGTGTGGGCGAGGCTCCTCTCCGGAGACAGCTCCTGGACGAGCTTTTCGAACGGCACGTCCTGGTGCTGGTCAGCCGCCAGCGCGGTCTCGCGGGCGCGGCCGAGCAGCGTGCGGAACGAGGGCTCGCCGGAGGTATCCGCGGACAGGTCTCCGCGCAGCACCAGGGTGTTGACGAAGAACCCGATCAGCTCCTCGGTCTCCATCCGGTTGCGCCCGGCGATGGGGGAGCCCACCGCGAGGTCGTCCTGTCCGCTGAGGCGGCCCAGCAGGGCCTGGAAGGCGGCGAGCAGCACCATGAAGAGCGTCGCTCCCTCGCGCCGGGCGAGGGCCTCGGCCCGGCGGACGAGAGGGGCGGGCAGCAGCACCGGGCGCAAGGCGCCGCGGTAGCTCTGCACCGCCGGCCGCGGCCGGTCGGTGGGCAGCTCGAGGAGCGGCGGCAGGCCCGCGAGCTGCCGGCGCCAGAAGCCGATCTCGTTCTCCAGCACCTCGCCGCGCAGCCAGGAGTGCTGCCACACCGCGAAATCGGCGTACTGCACCGGCAGCTCCGGCAACGGCGACGGCAGACCCGCGGCGAACGCCGCGTACAGCGCCGCGACCTCGCGGACCAGGATTCCGCTCGACCAGCCGTCGCTCGCGATGTGGTGCATGGTCAGCGCGATCACATGATCAGCCGGTTCCGGGGAACCTGCCAGCCGCAACAGCACACCGCGCAGCAGCGGCCCCCGCGCGAGATCGAACGGCCGTCCGGCCTCCTCGCCGGCCAGACGCAGAGCGAGCGCCTCGCGCCGGCTCTCCGCCAGGCCCGACAGGTCCACCACGGGAAGGGCGAAGGGGGCCGCCGGCATGATGACCTGCACCGGCACGCCGTCCGCTCCCTCCGCGGACACCGAGAAGACCGTCCGCAACGACTCGTGGCGGCGCCGGATCTCCCCCAGGCAGAGAGCCAGCACGCGGGGATCGAGCGGCCCCGAAACGCCGAGCGCCACCGGCATGTTGTAGAGCGGGCTGCCGGGTTCGAGCTGGTCGATGAACCACAGGCGCTGCTGGGAGAACGACAGGGGGAGCGGCCCTTCCCGGGGGACCGGGATGATCGGGGCGGTCGGAGCCCGGAGCGGAGCCGGAGAGACCGCGCCGGCGCTCAGCGTCCTCTGCGCGGCCTCGATCCGGGCGGCGAGATCCGACAGCACCGGGGCCTCGAACAGATCGCGCAGCGGGATCTCGATGCCGAAGGCGCCGCGCAGGCGCGACATCACCCGCGTCGCCAGCAGCGAGTGGCCGCCCAGCTCGAAGAAGTGGTCCGCCGCCCCCACCCGCTCCCCCGGGGAGAGACCGAGCAGCTCGGTCCAGATGCCGGCGAGGACCTCTTCGACCGGCGTGCGCGGCGCCACCCAGCCCTCCGGACCGTCGGCGGAGTCCGGCCATTCCGGCGCGGGCAGGGCCTCTCTGTCCACCGCGCCGGCGGCGGTGCGCGGGAGTGTCTTCAAGGCGACGAAGACCGCCGGCACCATATGATCAGACAGCCGCTCCGGCAGCCGCTCGCGCAGCAACCGGCGCAGCTCGCCGACCGCCGCATCCGCCACGACGGCAGCCACCGCCCGCTGCGAGCCGGGGAGCTCGATCCCGCTCCGCACCAGTTGGCGCTCTTCCTCCTCACTCATCAGGCGCAGCTTCGAGAGGTGCGTCTCGGGCTCCGCCGCAGCACCGGCGAGCAGATTGGCCAGATGGCCGAGCAACCGCTCGACGGTGGCGAAATCGAACAGGTCGGTCGCGTACTCCACGCCGCCGGCGAGGCCGTCGGGTGCCGCGCCGAGGGAGAGCGTGAGATCGAACTTCGCCAGGGTCCCGATACCCCCGATACCGGCGCCGGAGCCGGACATCGGCCGGAAGCGCAGACCCGGGATCTCCAGGCTCTCGACGGGAGCGTTCTGCACCACCAGCATCACCTGGAACAGGGGGGAGAAGGCGAGGCTCCGCTTCGGAGCCAGCTCCTGGACGAGCCGTTCGAACGGCAGATCCTGGTGCGAATGGGCGGCCAGCGCGGTCTCCCGGGTGCGGCCGAGGAGAGCCCGGAAGGACGGATCGGAGGTCAGGTCGCCGCGCAGCACCAGGGTGTTGACGAAAAACCCGATCAGCTCCTCGGTCTCCATCCGGTTGCGCCCGGCGACAGGCGAGCCCACCGCGAGGTCGTCCTGGCCGCTGTAACGGGCCAGCAGCGCCTGGAAGGCGGCGAGGAGCACCATGAAGAGCGTCGCTCCTTCGCGCCGGGCGAGGGCCTCGACCTGGCGGGTGAGAGCGGCGGGCAGGCGCAGGGGGATCGGGGCGCCGCGGTAGGTCTGCACCGCGGGCCGCGACCGGTCGGTGGGCAGCGCGAGGAGGGGCGGCAGGCCCGCGAGCTGCCGGCGCCAGTAGGCGATCTCGCCCTCCAGGACCTCGCCGCGCAGCCAGGCGGACTGCCAGACGGCAAAATCCGCGTATTGCACGGCCAGCTCCGGCAAGGGGGACGGCCTGCCTTCGGCGAACGCGGCGTAGAGCGCCATGACCTCGTGAACCAGGATGCCCATCGACCAGCCGTCGCTCGCGATGTGATGCATGGTCAGCACGGCGACATGGTCATGCTCTCCCAGCCGTAACAGCACGCCGCGCAGCAGTGGACCGTGCGCGAGATCGAAAGGCCGAGCGGCCTCTTCTGCGGCCAGGGCGAGGGCCTGCCGGTCCACGGAATCGGACCGATCCGACCGATCCGTCCGATCCGACAGGTCCACCACCGGCAACGCAAAGGGCGCAGCGGGGAGAATCACCTGCTCCGGCTCGTCCGATTCCGTAGACATTGCGAAGACCGTCCGCAGCGACTCGTGGCGGCGCACGATCTCCCCCAGGCACAGGGAGAGCACGCGGGCGTCGAGCGGCCCTTCGATGCGCAGCGCCACCGGCAGGTTGTAGAGCGGGCTACCCGGTTCGAGCTGGTCGATGAACCAGAGGCGCCGCTGCGCGAACGACAGGGGGAGCGGCCCCTGCCGCGGGACCGGGACGAGCGGAGGAGCCAGCGCGGCATCTTTGCGGCGCGCCGCCTCGACGCGGACGGCAAGGCTCGCCACGGTCGGAGCCTCGAAAAGCTCGCGCAGCGACAGCTCGACCCCGAAGGCGCCGCGCAGGCGCGACTTCACCCGCGTCGCCAACAGGGAGTGGCCGCCCAGGTCGAGGAAATGGCTGTTCGCTCCCACCCGCTCGACCCCGAGCACCTCGGCCCAGATGCCGGCGAGCACCTCCTCGACCGGCGTGCGCGGTGCCAGCCAGCCCTCCTCAACGTCCGGCCGCTCCGGCGCCGGCAGGGCCTTGCGGTCCACCTTGCCGTTCGGAGTGAGCGGGAGCGCCGCGAGAGGCACGAAGGCGGATGGGATCATGTGCTCCGGCAGCCGCTCGCGCAGCGCCTGGCGCAGCCCGCCGGTCGCCGCCTCTCCGACGACATAGGCGACCAGCCGGGCTTGCGCGTCTTGATCGGGTCGATCCTGGCTCGCGACGACCACCGCCTCGCGGACTCCGGGCAGAACCAGAAGCGCCGCCTCGATCTCTCCCAGCTCGATGCGGAAGCCGCGGATCTTCACCTGCTGGTCCAGCCGGCCGAGGAACTCGATGTCGCCGCCAGCCAGAGACCGGACGAGGTCGCCGGTGCGATAGAGCCGGCCGCCCGGAACCGGTCCGAACGGATCGGGCACGAAGCGCTCGGCGGTGAGATCCGGCCGGTTGAGATAGCCCCGCGCCACGCCGATGCCGCCGACGTGGAGGTCGCCGCGCTCCCCGTCGGGAACGCGCAGGCCGGCACGGTCGAGGATGTAGAGCGCGTTGTCCGCCGACGCCCGGCCGATGGGGACGGTGGTCCAGGTGGAGTCGTCCGAGGCGATCCGGAAAATCGAGCTGTTGACCGTCGCCTCGGTCGGTCCGTAGCCGTTGTAGAGGACGGCCCGCGGCGCGGCCTCCCGCAACCGGGCGACCGTCTCGCGCGTCAGCGCCTCCCCACCGAGATGGAGGACCTGGAGGCCGTCCAGGGTGACCCCCACGGCGGCCAGCTCGCGCGCGAAGACGGGCGTCGTGTGCAGCGTGTCGATCCCCTGGCGCACGATCTCGTCGGCAAAGGCGAAGGGGTCGCCCGCCGCTGTTCCCGGAAACACCAGCGTGCCGCCGGCGAGCAGCGTGGTGAGGTGCTCGAAGATCCCGAAGTCGAAGCTGAAGTTGAGGCTCTGGAGCACCCGGGTGGAGGCGCCGAGACCGAGATGGTCGACACCCCACCGGAGCATCGGCACGAGATTTTCGTGCGAGATCTGCACCCCTTTGGGGCGGCCGGTCGAGCCCGAGGTGTAGACGATGTACGCGAGCGAGCGCGGATCGCTCTCGGCGCGGATCGCGGGCGCCGGTTTGGCGGGGAGAGCGTCGTCCAGGCAGAGGACATGAGCGATGCCGAGCCCCGTCGCCCGTTCCAGGTGCCGCTTCTGGGTGACCACCACCTCGCAGCCGGCGTCCTGCACCATCCAGGAGAGCCGGTCGTCGGGATGGCGCGGATCGAGCGGCACGAAGCCCGCGCCCGCCTGGAGGATGCCGAGCATGCCGGCGAGGACCAGCGGATCGGCATCGGCCAGCAGGGCGATTGGCCGGTCGAGCGGGTGCGGCAGGATGCTCTGGATGCGGCCGGCCAGCGCCGCGGAGCGCTCCACGATCTCGCCATAGCTCAGCGCCCCCTCGGGTCCCACGGCGGCGATCCGGTCGGGCGCCTGCCCGGCCTGCCCCAGGAGGAGGTCGTGGACGCTGACCGGGAGAGCCCAGGTGTGCCCCTCCGGCAACGGCTCGCGTACGGGCCGGCCCGGCACGGCGCCTTCGACGATATAGGCGACCAGCCGCTCGTCGCCGGCCCGATCCTCGCGCGCCATCACCACGGCTTCGCGGATTCCGGGCAGGGCCGTCAGTGCCGCTTCGATCTCTTGGACCGCCTGCTGATCCAGGCTGCCGGTGCGCTGGAGGCGGCCGCCGGGCGACCCGGGCAGGGCCTTCCTGTCCACCTTGCCGTTCGGGGTGAGGGGTAGCGCGGCGAGCGTCATGAAGGCGGCCGGCACCATGTAGTCGGGCAGCCGCTGGCGCAGGAAGGCGCGCAGCTCCGCGGGAGCCGGAGCCGCGCTCCCTTCGCGCGCCACGATCCAGGCGGCGAGCTGCGGGAGACCTCCCCCGCTGCGGCCATCTCGGACATCGCGGGCGTCGACCACGGCATCGTGCACCGCCGGATGGAGGCGCAGCGCGGCCTCGATCTCTCCCGGCTCGATGCGGTAGCCGCGCATCTTGAGCTGGTGGTCGGCGCGCCCGGCGAAGACGAGATCGCCCGCCGTCCGCAGGACCGCGAGGTCCCCGGTGCGATAGAGGCGCGCTCCGGGCTCGTCCGCGGAGACGAAGGGATCGGGCGCGAAGCGTTCGGCGGTGAGATCAGGGCGCCCCAGGTAACCGCGCGACACGCCGGCGCCGCCGATCCACAGCTCGCCGCGCAGCCCCGGGGGGACCGGGGTGAAGAAACGGTCGAGCACGACCGCCCGGACGCCCGCGATCGGCTGGCCGATCGGGATCAGGCTGCCCGGCGCGAGGCCCGCCAGCTCGCCGCGGGTCGCCACGATCGTCGTCTCGGTCGGGCCGTACGTGTTGACCAGCCGGATCGAGTCCCCGGTCTTCCTCTGCCAGACGGCGAAGCGGTCCGCCAGGGCTTCCTCGCCGCCGAGGATGACGAGGCGCAGATCGCGCGGCAGCGCCAGGTCCTCGCTCTCCAGGCCGGCGACCAGCTCGTGCCAGAACGCCGTGGGCAGGTCGAGCACGGTGATGCCGAGCCGGGTGACCTCGCGCAGGAAGTGCGGGATGGAAGCGGTCATCTCCTCCGAGCGCAGCACCAGCGTCGCGCCCGCGGCCAACGCCGGCCAGATCTCCTCGGCGCTGGTGTCGAAGCTGAGCGAAGCGAGCTGGAGGACCCGGTCCCCCGGAGCGAGGCCGTAGCTCTCCCGAGCACCCCGGACGAAAGAGGCAATGGCCCGGTGTGGAACCACGACGCCCTTGGGCAGGCCGGTGGAGCCGGAGGTATAGAGGACGTAGGCGGCGGCCTCGGGGACCGAGAGACCCTCACCCCCTGGCCCCCCCTCTCCCGGGGGAATGGGGGGGAGGATGGGAGAGGGGGTTGGGGGGTGAGGGCCCACCGCTCCCGAATCCGCCAGCATGTGCTCCCGGCGCTCTTGCGGATACCCAGGATCGACCGGCAGGTAGGCCGCTCCGGCCTCCAGCACCGCGAGCATCGAGACGATCAGGTCCGGCGTCCGCTCGGCGCTCAACGCCACGATCGCGCCGGGACCGATGCCCTGGGCGCGCAGTTGCCCGGCCCGGCGGCTCGCCTGATCGGCCAGCTCGGCATAGGTGAGGCGGAGGTCTCCGGACTCCAGGGCGAGGGCCTCCGGCGTCCGGGCCGCCTGCTCCGCGACCAGGCGATGCAGCAGCGGCTCTCCCGCGGGCACGGCCGGACCGCGGCTCCAGGCCTGAAGCTGGAGCGCCTGCTCCTCCTCCGTGATCAGCGGCAGGGTCCAGACGTTGCTCTCCGGCTCCGCGGCGGCGGCGGCCAGCAGGGTGTGAAGCTGCGCGGCGAAGCGGGCCATGGTCGCCGGGTCGAAGAGGTCGGCGTTGTAGCCGAGGAAGCCGGTGATCCCCTGCGGACCCTCGCCCAGCCAGAGCTCCAGGTCGAAGTCAGACTGCCCGGCGGCGCCCGCCAGGTTGCTCAGGCGCACCCCGCTGCTCAGCTCCACCCGGGTGGGCGGGAAGTTCTGCAGCACGAGGAGGGCCTGGAAGAGCGGCGTGCGCGACGGATCGCGCGCGACCACCAGGGTCTCCAGGAGCTTCTCGAACGGGATGTCGGCGTGCGCGTACGCCCCCAGGGTCGTCTCGCGGACACGGCCGAGCAGCGCGGTGAACGCCGGATCGTCCGCCAGGCTGGTGCGCATCACCAGGGTGTTGATGAAGAAGCCGATCAGCCCTTCGAGCTCGCGGCGCGGCCGGTTGCCGCTGTAGGTGCCCACCACCACCTCGTCCTGGCCGCTCCAGCGGGCGAGCAGGGTCTGGTAGGCGGACAGGAGCACCATGTACAGGGACGATCCGGTCCGCCGCGCCAGCTCTCCGAGGCGGCCGGCGAGCGGCGGCGGGACGGCAAACGGCGTCGTGCCGCCGCGGTTGCTGCGCACCGGCGGGCGCGGCCGGTCGGTGGCGAGCGTGAGGTGCGGCGGCGCTCCGGCGAGCTGCTGCCGCCAGTAGCCCACCTGCCGTTCGAGGACTTCGCCGCTCAGCCGCCGGCGCTGCCAGACGGCGAAGTCGGCGTACTGGACCGGCAGGGGTGGTAATGGAGACAGTGGGGGAGACAGTGGCGGCGCTCCGGCGGCGGCTTCATACAGGGCGGCCAGCTCGCCGTGGACGATGCCCACCGACCAGCCGTCCGAAATGATGTGGTGCATGGTGAGCAGCAGGGCATGGTCGGCGGGCGCGACCCGCACCAGGCGGGCGCGCAGCAGCGGCGCGGCGGCGAGGTCGAAGCCGGTGTTGGCCTCGGCGAGCGTCTGCCGCCGCTGCTCGCTCTGTCTCAGGTCCTCCGGCAGGGCCGACAGATCGATCACCGGCATCTCCAGGCGGATCTCCGGGAGGATGGCCTGGAGCGGCTCCGGTCCTTCGGCTTCGAGGCCCGCCTCGAAGCGGGTGCGGAAGACCTCGTGGCGCTGGACGAGCCCGCGGAGCGCCGCGATCAGGACCCGCGGATCGAGCGGGCCCTCGATGCGCAGCGGGCTCGACACGTTGTAGGCCGGATTGCCCGGCTCCAGGCGGTCGAGGATCCACTCGCGGAGCTGCGAGAAGGAGACCGGGAAGCGGTTCTCCCCCGGCTCGCGGGGGAGCGCGACGACCGGATCCTCCTGCGGGACCTCGCCCCCCACCGCTTCGGGGATCGCCCGGGCCATCTTTTCGAGGGTCGGGTGCTCGAAGACCAGGCGCAGCGGGACCTCCACCCCGAAGGCGTCGCGGATCGCGGCGATCATGCGGGTCGCCAGCAGCGAGTGGCCTCCGAGGTCGAAGAAGGAGTCGGTGGCTCCCACCCGGTCGACACCGAGCAGCTCGGCCCAGATCCCGGCGAGGACCTGCTCGGCCGGGGTGCGCGGGGCCAGGTAGTCCTCTTCCCTGCCGTGCGTTTCCGGAGCCGGCAGCGCCTTGCGGTCCACCTTGCCGCTCGGGGTGATGGGGAACGCCTCCAGGATGACGAAGGCGGCCGGCACCATGTAGTCCGGAAGCCGCTCCCGCAAGGCCTCGCGCAGCTCCTCGACCTTGAGGTCACCGGCGTGACCGGCGTTGCCCGCGACGTAGGCCACCAGCCGCAGGTCGCCGGGGGCGCCGGTGCGCGCCACCACCACCGCCTCGCGGACGCCGGAGAGGGTGAGCAGCGACGCCTCGATCTCGCCCGGTTCGATGCGGAAGCCGCGGATCTTGACCTGGTTGTCGATGCGGCCGAGAAACTCGAATTCGCGGCTCTCCCCGCCGCCGCGCCCCGTCGTCGTCCCGGAGAGTGTGACCGAGCGCACCAGGTCGCCCGTCCGGTAGAGGCGGAGGCCGGAACTGTCGAGGCCGCCGAGGAATGGATGGGGCACGAAGCGCTCGGCGGTCAGCTCCGGCCGGCCCTGGTAGCACCGGGCGAGCGCCGGACCGCCCAGGAGGAGCTCGCCGGGCACGCCGGGCGGCTGGATCGAGCCGCTCCGGTCGATCACGTAGAGATCGAAGCCCGCGACCGGCCGGCCGATGGTGAGCCGTCCTCCGTCGTAGATCAGGGCGCTCGCGAGGACCGTGGTCTCGGTCGGGCCGTAGGCGTCCACGAAGCGGCGCCCAGGCTGCCAGCGCGCGGCGAGATCAGCCGGGCAGGCCTCGCCGGCCACGATCAGCGAGGCGGGAACCCCGGCGGGCAGCTCGGGCAGCGCCGCGAGCGCCGAGGGGGGGAGCGTCACCACCGACACCTGGCGCTCGACGAACAGCCGCGCGAGCGCCGGCCCGGGCATCCGGTCGTCCCGGCTCGCGAGCACCAGCGTGGCGCCCGCGGCCCAGGCCTGCACGAACTCCGACACCGAGGCGTCGAAGCCGATCGAAGCGAACAGGAGCACACGGTCGCCCGGCCCGATGGCCGCCAGGCGGGCCAGCTCGCTCCCGAGGTTCGCAATGCCCCGGTGGGACACGCCGACCCCCTTCGGCCGCCCGGTCGAGCCGGAGGTGTAGATCACATAGGACAGATGGTCGACGAGATCGCTTCCGAGATCGCTCCCGGCAGGGGCCGTCGGGCGCGCCGTGGGCTGGAACGCCACCATGTCCCAGCCCCCGCCGTCGAAGACGACCACGAAGACCGGCAGCGCGGGCAGCGCGTCCTGGAGGTGCTCCTGGGTGAGCAGGATGGAGAGGCCCGCATCCTCGATCACGTAGGACAGGCGGTCGAGCGGCCAGTGCGGGTCGAGCGGCACGTAGACGCCGCCCGCCTTGGCGATCCCCAGCAGCGCCACCGCCAGCTCGGGCGAGGCGTCGCAGCAGACCCCGACCGCCACCTCCGGACCGACGCCGAACGCCTGCAGGTGGTGGGCGAGCTGGTTCGCCCGCGCCTCCAGCTCGCCGTAGGTGAGCGCGAGGTCGCCGTACCAGAGCGCGGGGCGATCGGCGAAGCGGTCCGCCGCGGCCTCGAACAGCGCCGCGAGGGTGCGCGGCGCCGCGGGCGCGGGCTGCGGCGAGCGGCTCCAGGCGGCGAGCAGCTCCTCGCGCTCCTCGGGAGTGAGGAGCGGCAGCTCCTCCACCCGCCGCGACGGGTCGGCGAGCACGCCGCCGAGCAGGTGGGCCAGATGGCCGAGAAACCGCTCGATGGTGGCGGGATCGAAGAGGTCGGACGCGTACTCCAGGCCACCGGCGAGGCCGCCAGCGAGGCCGTCAGACGTCTCGCCGAGAGAGAGCGCCATGTCGAACCTCGCCGTTGTGCTGACCGCGCCCGCGGGCCGCAGCGCGAGGCCTGGAATCTCCAGTTTCCCGGCAGGGACGTTCTGCATGATCAACTGCACCTGGAACAAGGCGTTGTAGGAGAGGCTCCTCTCCGGCGCCAGCTCCTCGACCAGCCTCTCGAAGGGCAGATCCTGGTGCTGATAGGCGGCGAGCACGGTTTCGCGCACCCGGCCGAGCAGCTCGCGGAACGAGGGCCCGCCGCGCTGGTCTCCAGACAGGTCGCCGCGCAGCACCAGGGTGTTGACGAAGAACCCGATCAGCTCCTCGGTCTCCCGCCGGTTGCGTCCGGCACCGGGTGAGCCCACCGCGAGATCGTCCTGCCCGCTGTGCCGGGCCAGCAGCGCCTGGTAGGCGCCGAGCAGCACCATGAACAGCGTCGCCCCCTCGCGCCGGGCAAAGGCCGCGGCCTGCCGGATGAGCGCGGCGGGCAGGAGCACCGGCAGCGCGTCGCCGCGGTAGCTCTGCGTCGCCGGGCGCGGCCGGTCGGTGGGCAGCTCGAGGAGCGGCGGCAGGCCCGCGAGCTGCCGGCGCCAGAAGGAGATCTCGTTCTCCAAAACCTCGCCGTGCAGCCAGGAGCGCTGCCACACCGCGAAATCCGCGTACTGCAACGCCAGCTCGGGCAACGGCGACGGCCGGCCGGCGGCGAAGGCGGTATACAGCTCGGTGACCTCGTGCACCAGGATCCCCATCGACCAGCCGTCGCTCGCGATGTGGTGCATGGTCAGCGCGACGACATGGTCGCTCGCCTCTCCCGAATCGGCCAGCCGCAGCAGCACGCCACGCAGCATCGGCCCGCGCGCGAGTTGGAACGGCCGGACGGCTTCCTCGCCGGCCAGGGCGTGGGCCAGCCGGACCTTGAGATCGGACCGATCCGACCGATCAGTCCGATCCGGCAAGCCCGAAAGGTCCACCACCGGCAGCACGAACGGCCCCGCCGGCCGGATCACCTGCATCGGCATGCCGTCCCGCAGGACGAAGGCGGTCCGCAGCGCCTCGTGGCGACGCTCTATCTCTCCCAGGCAGAGGGCCAGCACACCGGCGTCGAGAGGCCCGACGATGCCGAGCGCCACCGGCATGTTGTAGAGCGGGGTCCCCGGCTCGAGCTGATCGATGAACCAGAGGCGCTGCTGGGCGAACGAGAGCGGCAGGGGCCCTGCCCGCAACGCCGGGGCGACGGGGACGAGAGGCGGCACGCTCCAGCCTTCCCGGTTCTCCCGCGCCGCCTCGATCCGGGCGGCGAGGCCCGCCACGGTCGGCGCCTCGAAGAGGGTGCGCAGCGGCAGCTCGACGTCGAAGCTCTGGCGGATCCGCGACGCCACCTGCGTGGCGAGGAGCGAATGGCCGCCGAGGGAGAAGAAGTCCTCCTCCCGGCCCACCGTCTCCAGGCCGAGCACCTCGCCCCAGATCCCCGCCAGCAGCTCCTCGACCGGCGTGCCCGGCGCCTCTCCCTGGCGGGATTCCCACACCGGGGCCGGCAGCGCCGCGCGGTCGATCTTGCCGTTGGCCGTCCGCGGCAGGGCCGGCAGCTCGACGATCGCGGAGGGGACCATCTGCTCCGGCAACCGCGCCGCGACATGGGCGCGGAGCGCCTCCCGATCGGGCAGGACACCCGGCAGTCCCCCCGCGGCGGGGACCACCCAGGCGATCAGCCGCTCCTCGCGCACCGCCACGAACGCCTCCGCCACCGCCGGGTGCTGCTCCAGCACCGCCGCCACCTCGCCCGGCTCGACGCGGACGCCGCGCACCTTGACCTGCTGGTCCAGCCGGCCCAGGAAGTCCAGCACGCCGTCGGCGCGATAGCGCGCCAGGTCGCCCGTGCGGTAGGCGCGCGAGCCCGGCGCGGCGCCCCGGGAATCCGGCACGAAGCGCTCCGCCGTCAGCTCCGGGCGGCCGAGATAGCCGCGCGCCACGCCGGCGCCGCCGATGTACAGCTCGCCCAGCACGCCGGAGGGGACCGGCTCCCCTTCCGGACCGGCGACGCGCAGCGAGGTCTCGCCCACCGGCCGGCCGATCGGCAGCTCCAGACCCGGCGCCTCGCCGCCGTTCCACCGCCAGGTCGTCGAGGTCACCGCCGTCTCGGTCAGGCCGAAGACATGGAGGACGGGGATGCCGAAGCGGTCCCACCGCGCCAGCCGTTCGGGGGACGGCTTCTCGCACCCCAGGAGGAGGAGCCGCAGCGACCGGGGCGGCGCGGAACCGCGCCGTTCGAGGTCGTCCATCCACTCGTTCCAATAGGGGGTCGGCAGCTCCAGGGCGGTGACCGCCTGATGCTCCACGACCCGCTCCAGGCCGGCCGGGGTGAGCAGATCCTCCTGCGGAGCGAAGACCACGGCGCCGCCCCGCGACCAGACGGGAAACACCTCCTCGATCAGCACGTCGAAGCCGGGCGAGGCGAACTGGAGGAAGCGGTCGCGCGGCCCGAGGGCGCAGCGTTCGGCCACCTCGGCGGCGAAGCGCACCGCGGCGCCGTGCCCGACCACGACGCCCTTGGGACGGCCGGTGGAGCCGGAGGTGTAGATCACGTAGGCGGCCTGGACGGGGGAGAGCGAATCGAGCCGCCGGTGCCCGTTCTGTCCGCCGATCCCCTCCGGCGCCGCGGTGATCAGGCGCGCCCCGGCGTCCGCGAGGAGCGCGGCCCGGCGCTCCGCGGGCCAGCTCGGATCGAGCGGCAGGAAGGCGCCACCGGCTTGCAGGATGCCGAGGATTCCCACCACCAACTCGGGTCCGCCGGCAGCCGAGATCCCCGCGACCACCTCCGGCCCCACGCCCTGGCGGCGCAGGTGGCGGGCCAGGGCCCCCGACTTCGCGGCGAGCTCGGCGAAGCTCCAGGAGCCGCCCGCGAAAAAGACCGCCGGGGCGTCCGGCCGTTGCCGGACCTGGTCCGCGAAGAGCCCATGGAGGCTGGTGGCGGCGAGCGGCGCCGCGACGGCGTCGTTCCACTCGGTCAGCACCTGGTGGCGCTCGGCCGGGGTCCACAGGTCGATCTCGTGGCAGCCCGTCCCGGGCGCGGTCGCCAGGGCGCGGAGGACCTCACGCAGGTAGCCGTGGAAGCGTTCGATGGTGGCGGCGTCAAAGAGATCGGTGCTGTACTCGATGACGATCCGCGTCCCCTCGCCGGCGGCGGCGACACCGCCGGCGATGGACAGGGTCAGGTCGAACGGGGCGATCCCGGAGCGCACGCCGCCGAGCGGGGTGAGCGGGGCGAGCGTGAGCCCCGGAAGCTCCAGGGGAGGCGCCGCGGTCGCCAGGTTCAGCATCACCTGGAAGAGCGGGGTGTGGCTCAGGCTGCGCCGCGGGTTCAGATCTTCGACCAGCAGCTCGAACGGCAGGTCCTGGTGGGCGTGGGCGGCGAGCACCGTCTCGCGCGTCCGGTCGAGCAGGCCGCCGAGCGTGGGGCGGCCGGCGAGGCTGCCGCGCAGGACCAGGGTGTTGACGAAGAAGCCGATCAGCCGCTCGGTCTCCAGGCGGTTGCGGCCGGCGAACGGCGTGCCGATGACGATCTCGGGCTCGCCGCTCAGGCGGCCGAGGAGCGCCTGGAAGGCGGTCAGGTAGAGCATGAACGGGGTGGCGGGGTGGGCGCGGCCCGCGGCGTGGAGCGCCTCGGTCAGCTCCGCGGGCAGGAGCCGCGCGGAGCTGGTGCCGCGGAAGGTCTGCACCGCCGGCCGCGGCCGGTCGGTGGGGAGCGCGAGCAGCTCCGGCGCGCCGGCCAGGTGCGTGCGCCAGAAGCGCAGCTCCGCCTCCAGGGTCTCGCCCTGCATCCAGCCGCGCTGCCAGGCCGCGAAGTCGGCGTATTGCACCGGCAGCTCCGGCCGCGCGCCGCCGAGCTCCTCGATCAGCAGGCGCATCGACCATTCGTCGCCGACGATGTGATGCAGGGTGAAGAGAGCGGCGGACTCCTCCGGTCCGAGGGTCAGGAAATGCGCCCGCGCCAGGGGGCCGCGGGCGAGATCGAAGGGCCGGAGCATCTCGGCTTCGGCGAGGCGGCGCACCTCGCGGTCGCGCGCCGCCGGGGCAAGGGAGGTGAGGGACGTCAGGTCGATGCTGGCGATCTCCGGAGCGAGCCAGGGATGGACGATCTGCACCGGCTCGCCGCCGTGCTGCGCGAAGGTGGTGCGCAGCGTCTCGTGGCGGCGGATCACCGCCGCGAAGCGCGCCGGGAAGAAGACCTCTCCCGCCGGGCCGAGGAGGCGCACGGCGTTGAACAGGTTGTAGACCGGGTTGCCCGGCTCGAGCTGGTCGATGAACCACAGGCGCTGCTGGGCGAACGACAGGGGCAGTGGCCCTGCCCGCAACTCCGAATCGACGGGGACGAGGGGAGGGGCGGCCGGCGGCGCCTCGTCCGCTCCGGCTTGCGGTGCCCTGCGGAGGATCTCGATCCGGGCGGCGAGATCCGACAGCACCGGCGCCTCGAACAGGTCGCGCAGCGGCACCTCCACCTCGAACGCCTCGCGCAGCCGCGAGATGACCCGCGTTCCCAGCAGCGAATGTCCGCCCAGGGTGAAGAAGTTGTCGCGGGCGCCCACCCGCTCGGCCCCCAGCAGCTCGGCCCAGAGCGCCGCGAGCATCTCCTCCTCCGGGCCGGAGGGGGCCACATACTCCGCCGCCAGCGCCAGCTCCGGAGCCGGTAAAGCCTCGCGGTCGAGCTTGCCGTTCGGCGTCACCGGCAGGGCCGCGAGGACCACGAAGGCCGCCGGCAGCATGTAGAACGGCAGCGACGCCGCGAGCCAGGTGCGCAGATCCTGCGCCTCCGGCGCGGTGTCCCCCTCGGGCAATGCCTTGGGCACGATCCAGGCGACCAGCCGTCCCTCCAGGACCTGCACCACCGCCTCCCGCACCTGGTGGTGGCGCAGCAGGGCGACCTCGATCTCCCCCAGCTCGATGCGGTAGCCGTGGATCTTCACCTGCTGGTCGACCCGCCCGAGGAACTCCAGGTTGCCGTCCGCGAAGAAGCGCACCCGGTCGCCCGTGCGGTACAGCCGCGCGCCGGGCTCGCCGGAATCGCCGGCGAACGGATCGGGCAGGAACGCCGCCGCGGTCAGCTCCGGCTGGCCGGTGTAGCCCACGGAGAGGCAGTCGCCGCCGATGTAGAGATCGCCCGGAACGCCGATCGGGCACGGCCGCAGCGTGGCATCGAGGGCGTGGTAGCGCGCGTTGGCGATCGGCCGGCCATAGGGGATGCTCGGCCAGCTCGGATCGACCGGTTGGGCCGGATCGATCGGATACCAGTTGGACCACACCGTGGCCTCGGTGGCGCCGCCGAGGCTGATCACCCGGCAGCCCGGAAAGGCGGCGCGCACCTGGTCCGGCAGCGGCACCGGAATCCAGTCGCCCGACAGCAGCGCGAGCCGCAGTGGTCGCGGGGTTCCCGCCGCTGCCTCTGGAAACAGCGGCGCGAGCTGTTGCAGGGCCGCGGGCGCCGAATCCCAGAGCGTGATCGGCTCCGTGCACAGCAGGCGCACCAGCTCGGCGGGCTCGCGCAGCGCCGCTTCCGAGGCGATGTGCACCGTGCCGCCGGCCGCGAGGACTCCGAAGATGTCCCACACCGACAGGTCGAAGGCGAGCGAGGTGACGAAAAGCAGGCGGTCCGCCGGACCCACGCCGAGCGTCCGGTTGACCCAATGGATCAGGTTGATTGCGGGAGCGTGCTGCACCGCGATCCCCTTCGGAAGACCGGTCGAGCCCGAGGTGTGGATGATGTAGGCCACGTCTTCGGGAGAAGCCACCGCAGGCACGGCGGAGGCCGGCGAACGTTCCACATGCCAGCCGGTCCAGGTCCGTTTCCGCCGTTGCGTCTGTCCTGGTTGACGGCCCGGCTGGAGGATCACGTCGTAGCGTTCGCCCAGCTCGTTGGCGAAGCCCTCCGTGCGGTGGTGGATCTCCGCCCGGCCCAGGTCGTGGAACAGCTCCTCGTCGAGCGCCAGCGTGTCCCCGACCGGCTCCCGCCGCGCGTCGATCACGTCGGCGAGCAGAAGCGCGCCGCCCGGCGCGAGGAGCGCCAGGGCGTCGGCCACCACTTTTTCCAGATATCGCGGACCGGGGAAGAACTGCACCGTGCTGGCCAGCAGAACGAGATCGAACGAGCCGGGAGCGAAGCGCGCGCCGATCTCGTGGGCGAAGCCGGCGGGAAGCTCCACGTTTTCGATGCCCGCTTCCCGGGCATGCTCGCGGTTGCGCTCCTGTGTGTGCTCCGACGGATCGAGACCCACGGCATGCTCCACCCGCCGCGCCATCTCCCAGAGGATCAGGCCCGAGCCGCTCCCCACCTCCAGCACGCGGGCACCGGGCCGCAGCCAGGGCGCCGCCAGCGCCAGCACGCGGTCGCGATACTCGTCCACCTCGGCCTCCAGGAACGGCAGGCCGGTGCGGCGGCTCACGAAGCCGCCGGCGGTCACTTTATCTGCCGCCCGGTCGGCGACGAAGTCGAAGAGGGAGCGGATGGCAGCCGTATCGAGCGCCTCCGGCTCGGGCTCCGCGGTCTCGACGCTCAGGCACACCGCGTCGCCGAGGCGCGGCAGGCGCCAGCGGAGCCTCTCCACTGCTGCCAGCGTCGACCGGCCGCAGAGGATCACCGGCGCGCCGGTCCCCGCCAGGATCGTCTCCACCCGGTCCGCCGGCCAGGCGGCGTCGAGGGGAACGTAGGTCCCGCCGGCTTCCAGAATGCCGAGCACTCCGGCGAGCATGTCGAGCGAGCGCTCCATCCACACGCCCACCGGCGTCCCGCGCTCCACCCCGAGGCGGCGGAGCAGCGCGGCGAGCCGGCGCGCGCGCTCCTCCAGATCGCGGTAGGTCCAGGCGTGCCCCTCCCAGACCGCCGCCAGGGCGTCCGGCCGCGCCTGCGCCCGCGCCGCGAAGAGCTGGTGCAGAAGGAGGTCCGGGCGACCGGCCTCCGCCGTGTCGTTCCACTCCTGGAGAAGCTGTTGCCGCTCTCCCGCCAGCAGGAGCGGCAGCTCGCCGAGCCGCGGATCGCCGTCCTCGGCAAACGTGGTCACCACGCCGGCGAGGCGACCCAGCAGCCGGGTCATCTCCGGCGCGCCGCATCGCGCCCCGTCCCAGCGCAGGGAGAGCAGCAGCTCGCTGCCGGGGAGGACGACGACGTTGAGCGGAAAATTGGTCAGCGTGCTGGCCTCCTCCTCGACGATCTGGAGGCCGGCCACCGGGTGCGCCGCCTCGTCCGGCAGCAGCAGGTTCTCGAACACCAGGATGTGATCGAACAGCGCCACGCCAGCCGGCAGCCCGCTCCAGCGCTGCACGTCGACGAGCGGCGCGTGCTCATGGCGGCGCGCCTCCACCTGCTGCTCCTGGAGCGTGAAGAGCCAGCCCTGGAGCCGCTGTTCCGGCGCCACCGCGACGCGCAGCGGCAGGGTGTCGAGGAACGGCCCGACGATCGACTCGACGCCGGGGAGCTCCGCCGGCCGGCCCGCCACGGTGACGCCGAAGACCACGTCGTCCCGGCCGCTCTCCTGCGCCAGCAGGAGCGCCCAGGCGCCCTGCACCAGCGTGTTCAGGGTCAGCCGCCGCCGCCGCGCCACCGCGCGCAACGCGGTGTTCACCGCCGCCGGCAGCGCGAGATCCCGCCGGCGCGCGTCAACTCCAGGCGGCCCGTCCGACTCCTCCACACGCTCCTCGCGCGCCGCGAGGAAGGTGGGGGTGGAGAACCCTTCCAGATTCCGCCGCCAGTACGCCTCGGCCGCCGCGAGATCCTGCCGCTGCAACCAGGTCAGATAATCGTGGAACACCGGCGCCGGCGGCAGAGCCGGCTCGCGCCCCGCGGTGTAGGCGGCATAGGTGCGCAGCAGCTCCTGCAGCACCAGCCCTTGCGACCAGCCGTCGGTCACCAGATGGTGCTGCGTCCACACGAGCTGGTGGACGTCCTCCGCCAGCTCGAAGAGCGCCACGCGCAGCAACGGCGCCTCGGTGACCTCGAACCCGCGCGCGCGATCGGCCGCCAGGAAGCCGGCCAGCCGCTCCCTCTGCTCCGCCGCGGCGAGGTCCCGCCAGGAGGTGCGCTCCACGTCCAGATCCACTTCCCGGAAAGCCACCTGGCGCGGCGTTTCCATGTCCTCCCAGAAAAACGCCGTGCGCAGGATGGAGTGCCGCGCGACGAGGGCGCGCCAGGCTCGTTCGAAGGCTGGAAAATCGAGGTGTCCGGTCAACCGCAGGCTCATCTGGAGCACGTACACGCCCGAGCCCGGGGCCATCAAGCTGTGAAAGAGCATCGCGTGCTGCATCGGCGACAGCTCGTCAAGCGTTTCGATGTCGTTGGGATTCATCCGTCTCCAATTCCGTTCGAGTCACTCACGCATCCGCGATTCAAAACTTATTCGCGGGGCGGCGATTCTACAAGGATTGGAGCCGCAAGCAATCTCGCGGAACGCGCTGACGCTTTTTTCACTCTAAATGATTCGGACGATTTCGAATCGTCAACTCTGAGCTGATCGCCGTCATCTTCTCGTGCGCGCCTTCGCCGTGTTGCTTTCGACGTCGGGTTTCCCCGCAACGTGACCGCGGACACGGAAGACGTACATGGTATTGGCCGTGAGAGCCTTGACGACGAGGGCCTTGCCTCGCTGGTTGAGCGATGCGACGACCTTGAAGGTGCCGTCGCGTTGCTGCTGCTCGACGTCGAACGAGGTCTGGTTCTTCAGGTTGTGGGTCCAACCGAGCTGAACCGTCGTTTTCGACGTGGGATTGGCGTTCAGCCGGATATATGGATCGGGCGGCGGCGGAGGCGGCGGGGGCTGATAGGAGCCGTCGCCGTACACCTGCGAAGCGCCGACCCGGTCGTCGGTGCCCAACACGGCGCCCCGCCCGTCGTTGTGCGCCTTGGAGTACATCAGGGCCTGCCGGTCGGACGAATGACCGAAACCGAGCGTATGCCCGAGCTCGTGTGCGAAGACCTCTTCCGCTCCCGTGGGATTGTCCTGAAAGAAACACTGGCTGTTGTCGTTGGTGACGACATCCCCTTCGAACGTCTCATGATATGGCGTGCCGTGGAAACTGAGGGTGGACAGGTAGTAGAACGGCCCGCCCATGGAGAGGACGCCGCCCGCCACGCAGTCGAACGTGCCGGGAACCTCGCCGTTCGGATCGTTGAAAAGGATCGCGTTGACACCGTCGTTCCCGCGCAGGCCGCCGGTCACCTGGGTCGTGCCGCCGTACGAATATAAAATCGTGCTCGTCGGGTCGTTGCTCCAGGCGTTGACGGCGGCGGCAAAGCTCGCGGCCGTGGCGTCCGGCGACAGGCCGGGCTGCCCCGCGGAATAGCTCAACCAGCGGGCGCTCTTGCCGCTGTCGAATTGAAACCAGCGGGTGTACTTACCGTCCAACGTAGATAATTGAGTAAACTTTTCGATCGCCTGCCGCCGGCTCGCCGTCTCCGCCAGCCGATAGTCCGCCGGCCGCTCGATCCCCGCGGCGCGATCGGCGAGCCACTCGATGAAGCGCTCCGCATCGCGCACCGGCTCCGCGTCCGGCGCCACCGCGGCCCGGCCCGGCAGCGCGACCGGATGGGCTTCCGAAAGATCGCGCACGGCGACTTTTTTCTGCTCCAGATCCCGCAGGTGGAAGACGCCCAGCATGAGACCTTCGACCGTGAAGCTGCCGTCGGCATTCGGGAGAAGGAAAACCAGAGCCTGCTCGCCATCGCGCAGCGCGGGAGCCCCCCAGATCTTGAGCCCCACACCGTCAGCGCGGATTCCGCCCGGAATGCGAATGACAATCCGGCTCCCGGGCAGGCTGCCTTTGATCACTCGTTCGACAAGAGCCACAGAGTCCGTGGCGATCCCGCCGCCCGCCGGCGCCGCATCGCTCGATTCGACGCTGACCAGGGCGATCGCCGGCACGCGGTCCGCCAGGTCGCGGTCCGACATCGGAACATAGGTCGTAGCGCCGCCGCGCCGGGAGCCGAGCAGCAGCAGTGCGAGCAAGCAGCAGAGCGCGGCCTTCTTGGGTTGGAGCCAACACCGGGTTCGCATCATGGCGCTCTCCTTGAGTTGGTCTCCATCCTAGAGAAACCACGGCGCGCGCAGTACCGGCGCAAGTCCACAAAGCTTGTAGGAGAGTCGCCCGGTAGGTGTCGGTGTTTGTCCTACAGGGGCCGCTCGCCCTTCGGATCGGTCGGATCGGTCGGATCGGCCAGATCGGTGATCAGCCGCGCGCTCCGTTCCCGCGTGAAGTAGGCCCAGATCCACTCCACCATGGTCATCAGCCGGTTGCGGAAGCCGATCAGCAGGAAGACGTGGACGAAGGCCCACAGCGACCACGCAACGAGGCCGGAAAACTGGAGCTTTCCGATCAGCGCGACCGCCCGGTTGCGCCCGATGGTCGCCATGCTCCCCTTGTCGCGGTAGCGGAAGGGGACGCGCGCCTCGCCCCGCAGGTCGCGCAGGATGTTGGCCGCCGTGTCCTTCCCCTGCTGCGTCGCCGCCGCGCCCAGGCCGGGGACGATCTGACCGTCCGCATCCTTGAGGAACGCCATGTCGCCGAGGGCGAAGACGTTCGGATGGCCGGGAAGGCTCAGGTCGGGCGCGACCAGCACGCGCCCCGCCCGGTCGACCGGCGCGCCGAGCAGCTTGCCCAGCGGCGAGGCGGCGACGCCGGTCGCCCAGAGGGTCACGCTCGCCGCGATCCACTCCTCGCCGACCTTGATCCGCCCGTCCTCGACCGCCGACACCAGGCTGTTCGTCCGCACCTCGACGCCCAGCTCCCGGAGCTGGCGCTCGCCCTTGAGCGAGAGCGCTTCCGGGTAGACGCCGAGGATGTGCGGCGCGCCCTCGAAGAGGATGACCCGCGCCGACGCCGTGTCGATCGCCTTGAAATCCTGCGCCATCGCGCGCCGGGCGATGTCCGCGATCGCCCCGGCCAGCTCGACCCCCGTCGGCCCGCCGCCGATGACGGCAAACACCAGCGGCTGGTGCTTGCCGGTGAGAATCGCCTCCCGCTCCGCATGCTCGAAGGCCAGCAGCACCCGGCGGCGGATCTCGAGAGCGTCCTCGACCGTCTTCAAGCCGGGAGCGTCCGCCGCCCACTCCTCATGCCCGAAATAGGAATGCCGCGCACCGGCGGCCACGATCAGATAGTCATAGGGAAGCTCCGCGCCACCCCGCAGCTTCACCCGCCGCCCCTCCATGTCGAAGCCCTCGACCTCGCCGAGGAGGACCTCGGTATTGCGGCCGCGGTGCAGAATCCGCCGCAGCGGCGACGCGATCTCCCCCGGAGAGAGCACGCCGGTGGCGACCTGGTAGAGAAGAGGTTGAAAGGTATGGTGGTTCTTGCGATCCACCAGCGTGACCTCGACCGGCTTGCCCGCCAGGGCCTTCGCGGCATAGAGACCACCGAACCCACCACCAACGATTACCACCCGGACCGGTTGTTGAGTCATCGCCCCCCCACTCTCGGAACAATACAGGGGCGCTGAAGAATCCACATCACGGACGATCGGGGGTGAGGCGCGCCCGATCGGGAGCGAGGCACGGACGATTGGGAGCATGGAGCGGACGTGGGGAGCAAAGTGCGCCCGATCGGGAGCGGGATGCCGACAATGGGGCGCGAGGCACAAACGATCGGGAGGAAGGCGCAGACGATGAGGCGCGAGGCGCAGATGATCAGGAGCAAGACGCAGACCATCAAGAGTGAGGCGCGCCCGATGGGAAGCAAGGCGCAGGCGACCGGGCGCAAGACTCAGACGATCGGGAGCGAGACTCAGACGATCGGGAGCGAGACGCAGACCACCGGGAGCGAGGCGCAGCCGACGGGGAGCAAGGCGCAGACATCCGAAGCGGGGCGCGGGCGATCGGGAGCGAGGCGCGGGCGATCGGGAGCGACGCGCAGCCGACGGGGAACAAGGCACGGGCGATTGGGAGCGAGGCGCGTGGGATCGGGAGCGAGGCGCAGACGACAGGGAGCAAGGCGCGGGCGACGGGGAGCGGGAGCCGGAAAGCTGTCAGGTGAAGTCAAAAAAGGGGGCGCGGCTTGTGGCCACGCCCCGGGGAACCTGAACGCGAAGGGGACTATCCGTGCGAAGGCGGGGGTGCCGGCGGCTCAGCCGGCACGGCGCCCGGCTTCAGGGGCTTGCCATCCGGCCCGACCAGCCGGACTCGCGGCTGGCTCCGGAAGGGCTGCCGGCCGAACTCCAGCAGCTTCTCCGACTGGGTGCCGTAATGCACCCGCAGCCCGGCATCCACAAAGGTCAACAGTTGCAACCCGGCGTCGTGGAGCGCCTGGCGCCGCTTCGTGGCCTCCTGCTTGGCGGCGGTCAGGCTCGCCTGCTGCGCCTCGAGATCTTTGAGTCCTTTCAGCACCTCCTCGACCTTCTGCCGGGGCAACTCCATTTGGGGAAGCTCCGCACTGTTCGCCGCCAGTGCCGCGCGCCGCAGCTCCAGAGTTTTCTGGACGGTCGCGTAGTTCTTTCGTGACATTCACTTCCTCCTCTGTGACGGTTCCGTTGACGATGGACGACCCTCGCCGGCTCACTTGTGGTACCCCAAGTGAACCGACAGGCGCAGTATAGGTACCGCATGCGGTCCCTGTCAAGGTCTTTCTGATACTTTACGGGTTCATGGTGGGCAGAGGCGTGAGGAGTCGCTCGGGAGCAATCGGCTATGCTGGCTGCATGGGCTTGGGCACCGCCGCCGTGACGCTTCGCAATCCCAAGAAGCCAGACCTCGCGCCTGTCGCGGTTGTGGCCTTGGCAGACTCGGGGGCGCTGCACTTGTGTATCCCAGAGCACGTGCGGATTCAGTTGGACCTGGAGGAGATCGACAAGAAGGAGGCGACGCTCGCGGACGACAGCCGGAGGCTCCTTCCTTATGTCGGCCCGATCGAGATCCGTTTTGGCAACCGCGTGGGGTTTGTCGGTGCCTTGGTGCTCGGCAACCAGGTTCTGCTCGGAGCCATCCCTATGGAAGACATGGATCTCGTCGTTGTCCCCAGTACCCGGACGCTGGCGGTCAATCCGAGCAGTCCGAACATCGCGACGACCGTCGTGAAGGTTCTGCCGTGAACTTCCCCTGGGGGAAGCTCAGCTCCGCCTAGGGGATCGTCAACTTCCCCTGGGGGAAGCTCAGCTCCGTCTGGGGGATCGTCAACTTCCCCTGGGGGAAGCTCAACTCCGTCTGGGGGATCGTCAACTTCCCCTGGGGGAAGCTCAACTCCGTCTGGGGGATCGTCAACTTCCCCTGGGGGAAGCTCAACTCCGTCTGGGGGAAGCTCAACTCCGTCTGGGGGATCGCCAACTTCCCCTGGGGGAAGCTCAACTCCGCCTGGGGGATCGCCGATCCTGACCAGGGCCGCTTCGATCTGCAGAGGGCCCGTTAGCGCGATAGACTTACTCAGCCGCGAAACCAAGTCTCTGCGAAAGGCCCACGGATGCCGGCCGGACTCGATGTCTTTCTGAGCCACACCAGCCAGGGCTCGCTCCTCCTGGAGAAGCCGTGAGCCGAAGACTGCTCGGGCTCCTCGCCTTGCTTCTGATCACCGTGACGCTCCCGGCCGCAGCCGCCGGGACACGCATCCTGCTGGTAGCACGCGATCACGAAGAGCATCCGCTCTCCGGCTTCCGCTTCACATACCTGGGCCTTAAAACCCTGCCGACCGACCAGGGCGGCGCCACGGAGCTGGATCTGCCGCCCGAGCATCGGCCGGGGCAGCCGGTCAAGATCCTTCTTCTCGTCCCCAATGCCAAGCAGGCCGAGGAGTGGTTTCTCGTCAATTCACTGGTCAACATCCCGGCCCCCGGCACACCGGCGGAAGTCGTGCTCATGCGCCGAAGCGCCTTCCGCCAGATCGCCGCGGAAGCGCGCGATGCATCGCGGCATGCGGTCTCCGGCCAGCCCGAGCTCACGACGGAGGACCGGAAGCGAGTCCTCGTCGAAGCGGCGGCGCGCCACGGTCTCACCGCGGACCAGTTGGAAACGGCGCTCCGCTCGTTCGCGGAGACGCAAGATCCCAAGGACAAGGGGATCGCGGCGTACATGGCAGGCGAATTTGCCAAGGCCGAAGACCTCTTGAACCAAATTGCCGAAAAGAAGGAGAGCGACTTCGTCGACACGCTGTACTACCTGGGGGCTTCCCAGTACGAGCAGGGAAAGTACCGTGCGGCGGCCGATACTTTCCGGAGGGCCGTTTCTCTACGTGGTGAAGACTCAGTATTACTGAGTTGGCTCGCGGTATCACTCCACCAGTTGGCCGAGTGGGCTGAGGCCGAGCCGCTGATGCGACGGGCGCTCGCCATCGACGAGAAGAACTTAGGAAGGGAACACCCAAGCGTCGCCAGAGACCTCAACAACCTGGCCACATTGCTCCAGGCCACGAACCGCCTCAACAAGGCCGAGCCGCTGATGCGACGGGCGCTCGCCATCGATGAGAAAAGCTTAGGAAAAGAACACCCAAACGTTGCCGCCGCCCTCAACAATCTGGCCCAGTTGCTCTACGCCACGAACCGACTCGACGAGGCCGAGCCGTTGATGCGCCGGGCGCTCGCCATTTACGAGAGAAGCTTCGGCCCGGAACACCCAAACGTCGCCACCGCGCTTAACAACCTGGCCGGGTTGCTCCAGAGCACGCAACTTTTCGGCGAAGCCGAGCCGCTGATGCGCCAGGCACTCGCCATCGACGAGAAGAGCCTTGGCTTCGAACACCCAAAAGTCGCCACCGACTTCAACAATCTGGCCCAGTTGCTCCAGGACACGAACCGACTCGGCGAGGCCGAGTTGTTGATGCGCCGGACGCTCACAATCGACGAGAAGAGCTTCGGCCCGGAACACCCAAACGTCGCCCGAGACCTCGGCAACTTGGCCCGGCTGCTCCAGGCCACGAACCGTCTCGGCGAGGCCGAGCCGCTGGTGCGCCGAGCGCTTGCCATTGATGAGAGGATCCTCGGCTCGGAACACCCAGATGTCGCCACCGCACTTAACAACCTGGCCAGGTTGCTCCAGGACACAAACCGCCTCAATGAGGCAGAGCCACTAATGCGCCGAAGCTTGTCCATCTTTCTCCACTTCCTCCTCCGCACCGGGAGCGTGCACCCGTATCTGCTGGACGCCTTTGCCAACTATCGTGCTCTGCTCAAAGCGATGGGAAAATCTGATGCCGAGATCGAGGCAGCGCTTACAGGGGTTAAGTAGAACTTGGAAATGAGGCAGCGAGGCACGAAACCAAGCCTCCTCGAAAGGCCCACAGGATGCCGGACGGATTCGACGTTTTCCTGAGCCACAACAGCCAGGACAAGCCGGTGGTCGAAGAGATCGCCAGGCTCCTCCGCGGCCGGGGCCTGCGCGTCTGGCTGGACAAGGACGAGCTGCGGCCGGGCCTCCCCTGGCAGGAAGGGCTCGAAGAAGGCGTGCGGGCCTCGCGCTCGGTCGCCGTGTTCGTCGGAGCGGACGGGATGGGCGCCTGGCAGACGCCGGAGATGAGGGCCTTCCTCGCGCGCTCCAAGAAGGAAGAGATCCCGGTGATTCCGGTCCTGCTCCCCGGTTGCCCGGACTCCCCGCAGCTCGCCCTCTTCCTGGAGGCCATGACCTGGGTGGATCTGCGCGAAGGGCTGACCGACGACGGTCTCAACCGACTGGTCTGGGGCATCACCGGCACGAAGGATGAGAGCGCCAAGGTGGACCCCGCCGTGGCCCCCCGCAGGAGGGCTTGGTGGGGCCGGCGCATTGTCCTGTCCCTCCTCGGCATTCTCCTGGCGCTCGCAGCCTGGCACTGGACGCGCTCCTCCGAGCCTCCCCCGCCGCCGTCCCGACCCGCGATCTACGCGGTCCGCGTCCAGGTTCTCGACCCGCAGGGCCAGCCGGTCACCGGCTCCACGATTCGTGCCTCGACCGCTAACGAGCCACAGCGCACGCCGGAAGGCTGGTGGGAAGTCGAGATCCCCGCCGCGAAGGTCCCGGCCGGCGGCCAGATCACACTATGGGCGGAGCACCCGGACTGGGGAGGCAACCGCAAGGACCTGCGCCTGGGTACCGAACAGAACGTTCCGGTCGAGATCCGGCTGAAGGAGCCTGAGAGCTGGCTCCGGGGCAAGGTGATCGACGAAAGCGGCCGAGGGCTGGCGGGCGTTCGCGTCTCCCTCCTGAGCGGCCAGAAAGAAGAAACGATGACCGACGCGGCCGGCCACTTTGCGCTCAAGCTTGCGGTACCCGCCGAAACAAGCGTACGGGTGCTGGCCGAGCGCAAGGGCTTGGCCTCGGCAGATCAGCACTGCCTCGCGGGCCGTGATACCTGCTCGCTCCTCCTGGAGAAACCATGAGACGAAAACAGCTCGGGCTCCTCGCCTTGCTTCTGGTCACCGTGACGCTCCCGGCCGCAGCCGCCGGAACACGCATCCTGCTGGTGGCGCGCGATCACGAAGAGCATCCGCTCTCCGGCTTCCGTTTCGCCTACCAGGGCCTTGAAACCCTGCCGACCAGCCAAGCCGGCGCCACGGAGCTGGACCTGCCGCCCGAGCATCGGCCGGGGCAGTCGGTCAAGATCCTTCTTCTCGTCCCCAAGTCCAAGCAGGCCGAGGAATGGTTTCTCGTCAACTCGCTGGTCAACATCCCGGCACCCGGCATCCAGGCGGAAGTCGTGCTCATGCGCCGCAGCGCGGTCCGCGAGATCGCCGCGGAAGTGCGCGATGCGCGGCGGCAAGGGGTATCTGGCCAAGCCGAGCTCACAGCGGAGGACAGGAAACGAGTCCTCGTTGAAACAGCCGCGCGCCACGGACTCAACGTGGACCAGTTGGAAACGGCGCTCCGCTCGTTCGCAGAGACGCAAGATCCCAAAGACAAGGGAATCGCGGCATACATGGCAGGCGAATTCGCCAAGGCCGAAGGCCTCTTGAACCAGGCGGCCGAGAAGAAGGAGAGCGACTTCGTCGAGACGCTGCGGTATCTGGGTGCTTCCCAGTACGAGCAGGCGAAGTACCGTTTGGCGGCCGCGACCTTTCGCAAGGCGGAGGGCCTGCGTGGTGAAGACCCGGTTTTGCTGAGCTGGCTCGGTATCACACTCGATGAGTTGGCCGAGTGGGCCGAGGCCGAGCCGCTGAAGCGCCGAGCGCTCGCAATTGCCGAGAAGAGCTTCGGGACGGAACATCCCGAGGTCGCCGCCGCCCTCAACAACCTGGCCACGTTGCTCAAGGCCACGAACCGCCTCGGCGAGGCCGAGCCGCTGATGCGCCGGGCGCTCGCCATCTACGAGAAGAGCTTCGGCACGGAACACCCAAACGTCGCCGCCGCCCTCAACAACCTGGCTATGTTGCTCAAGGCCACGAACCGCCTCGGCGAGGCCGAGCCGCTGATGCGCCGGGCGCTCGCCATCTACGAGAAGAGCTTCGGCACGGAACATCCAAACGTCGCCGCCGCCCTCAACAACCTGGCTATGTTGCTCCAAGCCACGAACCGCCTCGGCGAGGCCGAGCCACTGATGCGCCGGGCGCTCGCCATCGACGAGAAAAGCTTCGGCACGGAACACCCAGAGGTCGCCGACCGCCTCAACAACCTGGCCCAGTTGCTCCAGGACACGAACCGCCTCGGCGAGGCCGAGCCGCTGATGCGCCGCGCACTCACCATCGACGAGAAGAGCTTCGGTACGGAACACCCAAACGTCGCCCGAGACCTCAACAATCTGGCCGCGTTGCTCCACAACACGAACCGCCTCGGCGAGGCCGAGCCGCTGATGCGCCGGGCGCTCGCCATCGATGAGAAAAGCTTCGGCACGGAACACCCAGAGGTCGCCGGCCGCCTCAACAATCTGGCCGCGTTGCTCCACAACACGAACCGCCTCGGCGAGGCCGAGCCGCTGATGCGCCGGGCGCTCGCCATCGACGAGAAGAGCTTCGGCACGGAACACCCAGAGGTCGCCACCGACCTCAACAACCTGGCCACGTTGCTCCAGGACACGAACCGCCTCGGCGAGGCCGAGCCGCTGATGCGACGGGCGCTCGCCATCGACGAGAAGAGCTTCGGCACGGAACACCCAGAGATCGCCGTCCGCCTCAACAACCTGGCCCGGTTGCTCCTGGCCACGAACCGCCTCGGCGAGGCCGAGCCGCTGATGCGACGGGCGCTCGCCATCGACGAGAAAAGCTTCGGCACGGAACACCCAGAGATCGCCGTCCGCCTCAACGACCTCGCCGCGTTGCTCCTAGCCACGAACCGCCTCGGCGAGGCCGAGCCGCTGATGCGACGCAGTTTGGTCATCTTCCTCGACTTCACACGCCGCACCGGGCACCAGCACCCGTATCTGCAGACAGTTAACGACAACTACCGTGCCCTGCTCCAGGCGATGGGCAAATCCGACGCCGAGATCGAAGCGGCGCTTGCGGGGTTGGTTGGGACTTCGGAATGAGGAAGCTGCCTTCGCGGGCTCCTTGACAACCCCCATTCCGGGGGCTAACTTCGCACCATGCGAGCCGTCGCCTTGAAGAGTCTGGAGGATCAGGTCACCGCGTATGTCAACCTCGCGAAGGGAGGAGAAACGTTCCTGATCACCGAACAGGGCCACGTGATCGCGGAACTGACTCCGCCCCACGAGGCTCGCGGCAGCCTTAGGGACAACCCCGCTCTCGCGGAGGCGGTCCGAAAGGGCTGGATCACTCCCGCCGAGCTCGTCTCCAATGAGCCTCCTCCCCGGCTCCCCGTCGCTCCTCTCGAAGAGCTGCTCAGAGAGCTCGACGAAGAGCGAGCCGATCGTTGATCTACATCGATAGCTCGGTCGCTCTGGCGTATCTCCTGGCGGAGGATAGATCCCCCTCTCCCGCCCTGTGGCGAGAATCTGTCATCTCCAGCCGGCTTCTGCAGTACGAGGTTTGGACACGGACTCACTCGCGAGGCCTTACGGTCTCGCACTCTCAGGCGGTGGGACTGCTCTTGAAGCGGGTCCATCTACTCGAGATGGCCGAGCCCATCCTCGCCAGGGCCCTCCAGCCTTTCCCGAGCGCCATCAGGACCCTGGACGCGCTCCATCTCGCCTCCGCGGACTTCCTTCGCTCTCTGGGAGAGCCCGTCGTGATCGCGAGCTACGACGGAAGGCTCGTCACGGTCGCCCAGGAGATGGGCTTCCCGATCGCCAAAGACCTGATCTAGCAACCGGACCGCCTGACTACCCCTCCTCCCCAATCTCCGTCAGCAAGCTCTCTAGATCCTGCCCCGACAAGCGCAGGAATTCGTTGAGGATCCACTCCGCCTGGGAGGCGAGGTCGGGGTGCTCGAAGAGGGTGTCGATGGGGATTTCGACGCCGAGCTGGCTACGGATCTGCGCGCTGAGGCGGGTGGCGAGGAGGGAGTGGCCGCCGAGGGCGAAGAAGTTGTCGTGGATGCCGACGCGCTCGACGTGCAGGAGGTCGCACCAGATGGCGGCGAGTTGCTCTTCCAGATCGTAGCGGGGAGCGACGAAGTCCGGGTGGGCCTGTTCGAGCGGGGTACGCGCGGCGAGGGCGAGGCGGTCGATCTTGCCGCTCGGCGTGCGGGGCAGCGGCTCCGGTGCGATCAGGAAGACGGAGGGGATCAGCGCCGGGGGGAGGCGGTCGCGCAGCCAAGCGGAAGGTCGTCGCCGGACGCTCCGCCGGAGATCCAGGGGTGAGGCGGAGATGGTGGGGATCGCCGAGTGCGAGGACTGCGGCTTCTCGCACGATCTGGAGACGAAAGCGGAAAGCTGGTCCGTCTAAGGAATAGTCTCCTCTCTTCTCTCCTGGAGGTACTCCTGATGCACCGCAGAAACCTGAAGGCTGGCAGTGTCCTGGTCCTCGTCCTGGCATCCCCGTCCTTCGCACAGGGGCCGCCGGCCGGCGCTGCCGATGTTTGCAAGTCCCTCAGCTTTCCGGCCCAACCGCCCGCCGGACCTCCCGCCATCAAGCCGGCAAACCAGAGTGTGAGAGTCCTCGCTTTTGGCGACTATGGAGATGGCGGCAAGGATCAGTTGAAGGCGGCGGCGGCGATGGCCACCTACCATCAGAACCCCAAGCATCCGTTCGACTTCGGGATCACGCTCGGCGACAACTTCTATCCAACCGGCCTGAACAGCGCGACCCATCCACGATGGAGCACCAACTGGGAGACGCCCTATGGGCCGCTGGGCATCCGGCTCTATGTCAGCCTAGGGAACCACGACTACTACGACTCGGCCAGTCCGATTGCGGAGGCCCTCTATTCGCAACAGAGCACAACCTGGTGCCTGCCGGCCGCTTACTATACCTATACAGCCGGACCGATTCAGTTCTTCGCCCTGGACACCGATTCGATCATGAGGGCCGCGCAGCAGGGCCAGGACCGGACCCCGATCGACATCCAGAAGAAGTGGCTCAAGGAACAGCTCGAGGTAAGCAAGTCGCCTTGGAAGGTCGTCTACGGCCACCATCCCGTCTACTCCACGGGGGAGCACCAGGACAACGACCCGATGATCAAGGAGATCCTTCCCATCCTGAAAAACCGGGCCGACGTCTACATTGCCGGGCATGACCACGACATGGAGTATCTGAAGCCCGAAGGGGGCGTCCATTTTTTCGTCTCCGGAGCTGGGGGACACGACAAGCGGGCTTTGGGAGCAGACCCTGGAAATCGCCGGCTCTGGGCGAAGGAAAAAGTCTTGGGGTTCTCCGTGCTCGAATCGGATGGGAGCTCGTTGAGCGTGAGCTTCTTCGATGAGGCCGACACCCAGCTTTGCAAGGTGCAGCTCGTCAAGGGCAAACCGCCGGTCGTCACCTGCCCGAAGGCCTGACGGGAAAGGACGGTCGAGCTGCCGCTCGGTGACAGCGTCTCCATCCTGACGGCGATCACCGGCCCCCTGCAACTGAATCTCCTGGCCGAACGCCTGGCCTCGGGCCCGGGCCGTACCTACTCGATTGTGCTCGGGTGACGCCGTGGATCTTCACCTGGAGGTCGGCGCGTCCGCGGATCTCGATGCGGCCGTCCGGCAGCCAGCGGGCCAGATCGCCGGTGGCGTAGAGGCGCGCCCCCGGCTCGTTGGCAAAAGGATCGGGCAGGAAGCGCTCGGCGGTCAGGTCGGGACGGCCGAGGTAGCCGCGGGCGAAGCCGGCTCCGGCGATGTGGAGATGGCCGACGACACCGATCGGCACCGGCCGGAGAGCGATGTCGAGGAGACGGACCGCGGCGTCCCGAGACGCGGTAGACTCATAGGTCTCGCGAGCACCGCGAGCGCTCAAGTGCCCAGGTGGGAGGTCGAGATGATCGTGGAACACCGTTTGCGGGTTGTGATCCCGGAGGACCACCGGGTCGTGGTGGAAATTCCGGAAGACGTGCCGGCGGGGCCGGCCGAGCTTATCCTCATGGTCGAGCGACCGGGAGGCGGTGAGGCAGAAGCCGTCGCAGTGTCCGCAAGCGCCAAGGCGCGGTTCGAGAGCCTTGCCGACGAGTTGGCTGCGGCGCGCCCGTTCCGGGATCTCTCACACGAAGAGCGAAAGGCCCGTCTGCGCCGTGTGGTCGGTATTGGCAGGGATCTCTTCTCGCCGAGCGAGGAGATCGCTCGCCGGAAGGAGGAGGAAATCGAGACCGAGGAGCGGCGCTTTGCCCGCTGACTTGACGCTCGTGTTCGATGCTTGCGCCGTAATCGCCATGCTCCGCGGGGAGGAGGGAGCAGAGACCGTCGTCTCTCTCTTGGGAGAGGCGAAGAACCGGTGCCGACTTCACGCCGTCAATCTGTGTGAGGTCTATTATGACGGCATTCGGCGCGGTGACACGTCAGATGCCGCCCGTCTCGAAAAGCTCCTGACGAAAACCGGCTTCGATATCGAAACGGAGGTTCCTCAACCCCTCTGGGAGTCGGCCGGCCGGCTGAAGGCGACGTTTCGCCGGGTCTCTCTGGCGGACTGTTTCGCATTGGCCTTCGCACTCCGTGAGAAGGCTGCGCTCGTAACGAGCGACCACCACGAATTCGACTCCATCGCAGCGACCGGCATTTGCCCGGTGCAGTTCATCCGCTGAGTTTCAGCCCAGCCTGTGCCCAGGTGACTCGGCTACCGTGCTCAAGTCGTCTCCTGTATCCCATTGGAGGGCTCAGCGGCGTTGGCGGGCTTCACCCCGCCTCTTCCTCCTCCCCGATCTCCGTCAGCAAGCTCTCTAGATCCTGCCCCGACAACCGCAGAAATTCGTTGAGGATCCACTCCGCCTGGGAGGCGAGGTCGGGGTGCTCGAAGAGGGTGTCGATGGGGATTTCGACGTTGAGGTGGCTGCGGATCTGCGCGGCGAGGCGGGTGGCGAGGAGGGAGTGGCCGCCGAGGGCGAAGAAGTTGTCGTGGATGCCGACGCGTTCGACGTGCAGGAGGTCGCACCAGAGGGCGGCGAGCTGCTCTTCGAGCTCGTAGCGGGGAGCGACGAAGTCCGGGTGCGCCTGTTCGAGCGGGGTGCGCGCGGCGAGGGCGAGGCGATCGATCTTGCCGCTCGGGGTGCGGGGCAGTGGCTCCGGTGCGATCAGGAAGACGGATGGGATCAGCGCCGCGGGCAGGCGGTCGCGCAGCCAAACGTGGAGATCGGCGAGGTCGTCGCTGGACGCTCCGCTGGAGATCCAGGCGGTGAGGCGGAGGTGGTGGGGATCGCCGGTCGCGAGGACGGCGGCTTCACGCACGGCCGAATGGTGCAGCAGGGCCGCCTCGATCTCCCCGGGCTCGATGCGGACGCCGTGGATCTTCACCTGGCGGTCGGCGCGTCCGCGGATCTCGATGCGGCCGTCCGGCAGCCAGCGCGCGAGATCGCCGGTGGCGTAGAGGCGCGCTCCCGGTTCAGCCGCAAAAGGATCGGGCAGGAAGCGCTCGGCGGTCAGGTCGGGACGGCCGAGGTAGCCGCGGGCGAGGCCGGCTCCGGCGATGTGGAGATGGCCGACGACGCCGATCGGCACCGGCCGGAGAGCGACGTCGAGGAGACGAACGGCGGCGTTCGGGATCGGCCGGCCGATCGTGGGATCGCCTGAAAGAGAATCAGATCCGATGCGGCAGACCGTGGAGTCGACGGTGCACTCCGTGGGGCCATAGAGATTCCAGGCGGCGGTACGCGAATCGGCGGCCAGGCGGTCCCAGGTCGCACTGTCGATCGCTTCGCCTCCAATCAGGAGATTTGGCGGCGGGGCGACGGAGTGCCAGGCGTCTTCGACGAGGAAGAGCCGGAGATGCGACGGGGTGCAGTCGAGGACGTCGACCTGATGCTCCCGGAGATAGGTGGGCAGGGCCGCGGGGTCCAGGCGGACGTCCTCGGGCAGGATGTCCAGCGTGTCTCCGAAGAGGATCTGGATCACCTGCTTGATCGCGCCGTCGAAGGCGAGCGGGGCGTTGAGCCCCACTCGCAGGCCGGACGGCAGGCCGGCGTAGACCGTCTGCCGGAGCGCCCGGGCGAGATTCACCACGGAGGCGTGCTGGACGAGGGTCCCCTTGGGCCGGCCGGTGGAGCCGGAGGTGTAGATGACGTAGCAGAGGTTCTGCGGCAGCGGTCTGGGGACCGTTGGAGCCTCACCCCCCTGGAATGGCACGTCCAGACAGACCGCCCGCTCCTGCCAGGAATCCGGAAGATGGGAGAGGAGGCCCTCCTGGGTCACGACGAGCGCGGCTCCGCAATCGTCCAGCAGCGTCTCCAGACGCCGCGGCGGCGTCGCGCGGTCGAAGGGAACGAAGGCGCCGCCGGCTTGCAGGATGCCGAGCACCGCGGTGAGGAGATCCGGGGAACGCTCCAGGAAGAGGGCGACGCGCACCTCCGGTCCGACGCCCAGACGGCGCAGATGGCGGGCCAGAAGATCCGCGCGCTCGGCCAGCTCGCGGAAGGTGAGGACCTCGTCGCGGAAGCGGACGGCGGGCGCATCGGGAGTGCGCGCCGCCTGGTGCGCGAACAGCTCGTGGACGCAGAAATCCGAAGGCGCCGGCGCGGGCGTGCCGCTCCATTCGGTGATCTGGGCCAGCTCGGCCGCGGTCACGAGCGGAAGATCGGAGAGCGGAAGCGCGGGGTCGCCGGCCATCGCGTCGAGCAGGACGCCGAGGTGCGCGAGCAGGCGCTGCGCCGTGGTGGCGTCGAAGAGATCGGTGGACCAGGTCAGGTTCCCGTCGAGGACCGGCTCGGTGTCGAGCACCGTGAGCGAGAGGTCGAAACGGGCAGTGTGCGCCTCCATGGGCAGCGGGCTCACCGCCAAGCCCGGCGGAGTGATGGGCGGCGCCGGAGCGTTCTGCACGCCGAGCATCACCTGGAAGAGCGGCGTATGGGCGAGGCTGCGCTCCGGCTTCAGCTCTTCGACGAGCTTCTCGAACGGGAGATCTTGCCGGGCATAGGCCGCGAGGGCGGTTTCGCGGGCGCGGTGCAGCAGCTCGGCGGCGTTAGGGTTTCCAGACGCGTCCACACGGAGCACCAGGGTGTTGACGAAAAATCCGATCAGATCTTCCAGCTCCAGGCGGTCGCGATTGGCCACGGTGGTGCCGAGGGGCAGATCGACGCCGCAGCCGGAACGGGCCAGCAGCGCGGCCAGGGCGGCGAGCCAGGTCATGTGCAGCGTGGCGCCGTGCTGGCGCCCGAGAGCGCGGAGGCGCGCCGACAAGGCCGGCGAGAGCGCCAGGGGAAGGCTCGCGCCGCGGGAGCTGCGCAGCGGCGGGCGCGGCCGGTCGGTGGGCAGATCGAGCACGGCGGGGGCACCGGCCAGGCTCGCGCGCCAGAAGGCGATCCGCTCCTGGAGCACTTCGCCGCGCAGCCACTGCCGTTGCCAGACGGCGTGGTCGGCGGGCTGGATCGGAAGCACCGGGAGAGCGGGAGGCGCGCTGTCCGGGGCGGATCGGTACAGCGCGAGCATGTCGCGGATCAGCACACCCAGCGACCAGCCGTCGGACACGATGTGATGGATGGTCAGCAGGAGGATGTGCTCGCCGGCCGCGAGGCGAAGCAGCCGGCCGCGCAGCAGTGGTCCGTGCGCGAGATCGAATGGCGCGGCGGCTTCTTCTTCCGCCAGACGCCGGGCTTCGGTCTCCCGGCGGTTTTCTGGCGACGTCGGCAGATTCTGGAGATCCACCCGGCGCAGTGCCACACCGGCCAGCGCGCTCGGGGAGATCCGCTGGAACGGCTCGCCGGCTCGGTCGGCAAAGGTGGTGCGCAGCGCCTCGTGGCGCGCGGTGAGCGCGGCGAGGGCGCCCGCCAGCGCCGCGATCCGCAGCTCGCCGACCAGACGCAGGGCGATCGGCATGTTGTACACCGGCCGGCCGGGCTCCAGGCGGTCGAGGAACCAGAGGCGCTGCTGGGCGAAGGAGAGCGGCAGGCTGCCGGTCCGCGGTACGGGGATGAGCGGCGGTGGCGGCGGCTCGGTCTGCGTCTCCAGGAGAGTCTCGATCCGCCGGGCAAGAGCGGCCAGTCGCGGCGTCTCGAACACCGCCCGCAGCGGCAGCTCGACACCCCACGTCTCGCGCACCCGCGACAGCAGCCGCATCGCGAGCAGGGAGTGGCCGCCGCGGGCGAAGAAATCGTCTTCGCCGCCCATCTCGCCGTGCCCCTCGGAGACCAATCCGAGCACCTCGGCGAAGATGCCGGCCACCACCTTCTCCGTCGGCGTACGGAGAGGCGTGCGGGTGCCGGGTGCCGCCTCCGCCAGGCTCGCGCGTTCCAGAGCCCGCCGGTCCACTTTGCCGTTCGGCGTCCGCGGCAGCGCATCGAGACGGGCGAGGAGAGACGGCACCATGTGCTCCGGCAGCCGTTCGCGAAGCCACATCTTCAAGTCCTCCGGCTCGACGGCCGGACCGTCGCCGTGCGGCGCATAGAAAGCAGCCAGAAGCCGGCCCGTCCCCTCCCCGCGCGCCACCACCGCCGCCTCGCGCACCACGGGATGGTGCTCCAACGCCGTCTCGATCTCCCCCGGCTCGATGCGGAAGCCGCGCACCTTCACCTGATGATCCATGCGACCGAGGAGATCGATCTCCCCGCCCGGCAGCCAGCGGGCCAGGTCGCCGGTGCGATAGACGCGTCCGCCCGGCGCCGAGCCGAGGGGATCGGGGACGAAGCGCTCCGCGGTCAGATCCGGCTGGCCGAAATAGCCGCGCGCGAGCCCGGCGCCCGCGAGGCAGATCTCGCCCGCCACACCCAGCGGCACCGGCCGGAAGAGCGGGTCGAACAGCGAGACGCGGGTGCCGGCGAGAGGCCGGCCGATCGTCACCCGCGCCGCACCGCGATGGACGACCGAGCAGGTCGAGTACGTCGTGTCCTCCGAAGGGCCGTAGAGGTTGAGCACCCGCTCGACTCCGGCGTTCTCATAGAGCCGGGCCGCCACCTCCGGCCGGAGCACCTCGCCGGCAAGATTCACCGTGCGGACCGATGCTGGCAGAGCCGGCAGGGAAGCCGCCGCGGCCGGCACGGTGTTGAGCAGCGTCACTTCCCCAGCAGCGGGCAGCGAGGGCAGCTCCAAGGCGTTGGCGGCGAGGTAGACCGTGCCGCCCAGGCAGAGGGGGGCGAAGATCTCGAAGACCGAGAGATCGAAGGCAAACGAGGTCGACGCGAGAACGCCGGCCAGATCGTCCGGCGAAAACTCCGCCGCGGCCCAGCGGACGCGCGCCGCGGCGCTACGGTGCTCGATGGCGACGCCTTTCGGACGGCCGGTGGAGCCGGAGGTGTAGATGAGATAGGCGAGGTTGGTGGCGGCGGGGCGAAAGGCGCCCTCACCCCCGGCCCCTCTCCCGGCTCCCCCCGCCCCGTCCCCGGGAGAGGGGAGACCAGCAACACGAAAGGCCTCTGGCTGGATTCCGGAACCCCGGTTCCCCTCTGTCATCCTGCGGGGAGCCTTGGCGACCCAAAGGATCTGGGGGAAGGAAAGGTCCGCCCGCCCAGATCCTTCCGGCTCGCAAGGCTCGCCCTCAGGATGACGGCGTTGGGCTTCTCGCTGGGCCTCATTGTGAATTGCCCCTGCTGGTCTCCCCTCTCCCGGGGATGGGGCGGGGGGAGCCGGGAGAGGGGCCGGGGGTGAGGGCGCTGTTACCTCCGCCGCCACCTCCACCAACCCCTCCTCCGTAACCACCAGCGCCACCGCCGCATCCTCGATGATCCACGCCAGCCGTTCCCGCGGATAGGCCGGATCGAGCGGCACGTACGCGCCGCCTGCGGTGAGGACGGCGAGGAGCGCCACCACGAGATCCGACGAGCGCTCCAGCAGCACACCGATCCGGACTTCCGGACCGACTCCCAATTGGCGGAGCCGGTGCGCCAGGGAATCGACCCGCGCGGCGAGCTCTCCATACGTGAACCGATCGTTGCGCCAGACCAGCGCCTGCGCTTCGGGCGTACGCAGAGCCTGCGCCGCGAACAGATCCGGCAGCAGATCCAAGTCCGCAGCGTGGTCCGCAGCCGTGCCGCTCCACTCCACGAGGAGCGCCTGGCTTTCGGCCTCAGAAAGCAGGGGAAGATCGAAGACGCTCCGCTCCGGCTCCGCGAGTGCGGTCTCCAACAGCCTCTCGAACCGGCCGAGCAGACGGTGAATGGTCGCCCTGTCGAACAGATCGCGGTTGTACTCGATGGCGCCGTGGAGCCCACCGCCCTCCTCGGCGAGCGTCAGCGTCAGCTCGAACTTCGCCGTGCCGCTGTCCACCGGCAGCGGCTCCAGACGCAGACCCGGCGCCTCCAGCACACCCGGCGGCGCGCTCTGGAGCGCGAGCATCACCTGGAAGAGCGGCGTCCGCGCGAGGTCGCGCTCCGGGTGCAGCCTCTCCACCAGGCTCTCGAAGGGCACCTGCTGGTGTGCGTAGGCGGCGATCGTCGTCTCCCGCACCCGCGCCAGCAGCCCCGCCAGCCCGGGCTCGCCTTGGAGACGCGTCCGGAGGACGAGGGTATTGGCGAAAAATCCGATCAATCCTTCTGTCTGCGTGTGGGTACGCCCGGCGATCGGGCTGCCGACGCTGACGTCTTCCTGACCGGCGAGGCGCGCCAGCAGCGTCTGGAACGCCGCGAGGAGGACCATGAACAGCGTGGCCCGCTTCTGCCGTGCGAAGCGGATCAGCTCGACCCGGAGCCGGTCCGGGAGATGAAACTCCAGAGTCGCTCCGCGGAAGGTCTGCACCGCCGGCCGCGGCCGGTCCGCCGGCAGCTCGAGGGCCGGCGGCGCCCCGGCGAGGCGCTCCCGCCAATGATCCAGCTCGGCTTCGAGCACCGGTCCGGTGAGCCAGAGGCGCTGCCAGACCGCGAAGTCGGCGTACTGCACCGGCAGAGGTGGTAGAGGCGAGGGCTGGCCGGCAGAGAACGCCGCGTAGAGCGCCGTCAGCTCGCGCACCAGCACCCCCAGCGACCAGCCGTCGCTCACGATGTGGTGCATGTTGATCAGGAGGTCGTGCTCGCGGTCGCCGCGCTTCACGAGGACGACTCGCAGCAAGGGCCCGCGGAGCAGATCGAACGGCCGGCAGGCTTCGGCGAGGGCGAGGCGGCGGGCTTCGGGACTTTCTTCGCCCAAACGGCTCAGATCGATCACCGGCAGACCCACAGGCTCAGCCGGCCGGACCACCTGCATCGGCATGCCGTCCGCACCGCGTTCGAACACCGTGCGCAATGCCTCATGGCGGCTTACGATCTCGGAGAGCGCGGCTTCCAGGGCGCCGACGTTCAGATTTCCGGCGAGCCGCACCGCGGAAGGGACGTTGTAGGCCGCGCTCCCCGGATCGAGCTGATCGAGAAACCAGAGCCTCTGCTGCGCGAAGGAGAGCGGCAGCGGGCCGGTTCGGGACACCGGCACGAGAGGCGGCGCCTGCGGCTCGTCCTGTGTCTGAAGGGCGTCGATCCGCCGGGCGAGCGCGGCCACCGTGGGCTCTTCGAACAGGGTGCGCAGCGGCAGCTCGACGTCGAACGCCTTGCGGATCCGCGAGGCGGCCTGGATGGCGGAGAGCGAGTGGCCTCCGAGGTCGAAGAAGCTCTCGCCCACTCCGATCCGCTCGCGGCCGAGGATCTCGCTCCAGATCCCCTCCAGCATCTCTTCCGTCGGCGTGCGCGGCGCCGCGGGCGCCTCCAGCTCCAAAAACCGGCTGGGATCGAGCGGTTCGGGCAAACTGCGGCGGTCCACCTTGCCGTTCGCGGTCAGCGGCAGCTCGTCGAGGGTGACGAAGAACGCGGGGACCATCGGCGCCGGGAGGCGTTCTTCGAGCCAGGCGCGGAGAGCGGCGGCGGAGATCGCTTCCGCGGCTGGGACCGTCGGAACGAGATAGGCCACCAGATGGCGGCGCTCCGCCTCGCCGCGGACGACCACGGCGGCGCCGCGCAGCGCCGGATGCGTGCCGAGGACCGCTTCGACCTCACCGGGCTCCACGCGGAAACCGCGGATCTTCACCTGCGCGTCGGTCCGGCCGAGGAATTCGAGGACGCCGTCCGGACGCCGGCGGGCGAGGTCTCCGGTGTCGTACAGCCGGGCGCCGGGCTCGTCCCAGAGATGGGCGAACGGATCGGGGAGGAAGCGCTCCGCGGTCAGCTCCGGGCGGTGGAGATAGCCGCGGGCGAGACCCCGGCCGCCGGTGAAGAGGCGGCCGGGCGCTCCGGCGGGGACCGGCTGGAGACTGGCGTCGAGCAGATGGACGCGAGTGCCGGGGACAGGCCGGCCGATGGGCACCGTCGGCCCGATCGTCGCGGTGAGAGGGTGGCAGGAGGTGAAGACGGTGTTCTCGGTCGGTCCGTAGGCGGCCACGATCCGGACGCCCGGAATCTGGCGGAGCGCCTCCTCGGTGTGCGCGGGCGAGAGGACGTCGCCGCCGCAGAGGAGTTGGCGCAGCGGAGTGAGATCGTCCAGTCCGCGTTCGACCATCTGATGGAAGAGGCCGGTGGTGAGCCAGAGGCTGGTCACACCGTGGCGGCGCACCACCGCGGCAATCTCATCGAGTGACGGCGTGCCCGCCGGGAGAAGCACGAGATGGCCGCCGTTCGCCAGAGCCGCCCAGATCTCCAGCGTCGAGGCATCGAAAGCCGCCGGCGCGAGTTGGAGGCAGACCTCGGACGGTCCGAGCGCGAACGGCTCCCGGCCGGAAGGGCAGACCAGGCGCGCGACGGCGTCGTGCAGGACCTCGACGCCTTTGGGTTGGCCGGTGGAGCCGGAGGTGTACATGACGTAGGCGAGGCCCTCACCCCCGACCCCTCTCCCGGCTCCCCCCGCCCTGTCCCCGGGAGAGGGGAGACCAGCGGAGATCAACGCTACGGTCCGCACCCCCGCCGGCAGCCGGTCCTCGAAGGTAGGCTGCGCCAGCACCAGCCCGGCCCGGGAGTCGCTGAGGAGGAAAGCCAGCCTCTCGCGCGGAAACGTGGGATCGAGGGGCAGATAGGCGGCTCCCGCTTTCAGAATGGCCAGCAGGCCGGCGATCAGCTCCGGCGACCGCTCGGCGAGCAGACCGACGAGTGAGCCGGGGCCGGCGCCTCTCTCTCGCAATTCTTCCGCGAGCCCTTCCGCCCAGGCGTCCAGCTCGCCATAGGTCAGCGTCCGGTCATCCTGAGTCACCGCCGGTGCCGCGGGGGTGCGCTCCGCTTGGGCCGCGAAGAGCCGGTCGAGGGTCAGGCTGGGCAGCGGGACCGAGGTGTCGTTCCACTCCACGATCGCCTGATGGCGTTCAGCAGAGATCAGCATCTCCAACTCGGAGAGGCGCCGGAAGGGGGCGGCGGCGAAGCTTTCGAGGAGCGTCTTCAGATGCTCCTGGAGACGGATGATGTCCACGTCCTCGAAGCGTGACCGCTCCCAGATCACCCGCAGCGCCAGCGCGGCCGTCTTCCCCGCGGGCGGCGTCACGGCCAGGCTCAAGGGGTAGTTCGAGGTCTCGACCTGGCGGATCTCGCGGACCTGCAAGCTGGCACGGGCAGCCTGGCGCTCGTCGGCGGTGGGGAAGTTTTCGAAGACGAAAAGGCTGTGGAAGAGCGGTGTGCCGGAGGGCACCTCGCTCCACGTCTGCACCTCGAAGAGCGGGCTGTGCTCGAACTGCCGGGCGGCCGTCTGGCGCTCCTGGAGCCGTTGCAGCCAGGGAACCAGCGGCGCGTCCGGCTCCACGGCGACCCGCGCCGGCAGGGTGTTGATGAACAGGCCGACGATCGACTCGACACCGGGCAGCTCGGCGGGCCGGCCGGCGACAGTGGTGCCGAAGAGCACGTCCTCGTCTCCGCTCATCCGCGAGAGGAGCAACCCCCAGGCGCCCTGCACCACCGTGCTCAGCGTGAGCTGATGCTCGCGGGCGAGCGCCTGGAGCGCCGCGGTGGCCGCGGGGGTCATGCGCATGCTGCGGTCGCCGTAGCCCGTCCGGCCGGGGAGAGGCGCCGGCGCGCCCAGGGGGGTCGGCACGTTGAAGCCGGCCAGCTCCCCCCGCCAGAAACGCTCCGCCACGGCGAGGTCCTGGCGGCGCAGCCAGGCGATGTAGTCGCGGAACGGGCGGGCGCGCTTGAGATCAGCGCTGTCGCTACGGACCGCCGCTTCATAGAGCGCGAGCACCTGGCCGACCACCAGCCCCACCGACCAGCCGTCGAGGAGGAGATGGTGATGCGTCCACACCAGCACGTGCTCTTCGGCGCCGGTGCGAAGCACGGCGAGGCGCATCAGCGGCGCTTTGGTGAGATCGAAGCCGCGCGCCCGGTCGTCCGCCAGGAAGCGTTCGAGATCCTCCTCCCGGCCGCGCAGATCGTGGACCTCGACCGGCAAGCTCACCTTGCGATGCACGACCTGCGAAGGCGCCTGGATCTTCTCCCAATGGAACGAAGTGCGGAGGGCGGGATGCTGGGCGAGGACGCGGTTCCAGGCCTCTTCCAGAGCCGGCGGGCTCAACGGGCCGGCGAGGGTGAAGCGGAACTGGACGACGTAGACGTCCTCCTCCGGGTGGTACAGATTGTGGAAGAGCATCCCCTGCTGGAGAGGGGAGAGCTTGTAGACGTCCTCCAGATCGGCGCTCGCCATCGGACTCTCCTACGCGAGCTCTGCCAGCAGCAGGTCGAGGTCTTCCTGATCCAGATCGGCCTCGGGAAAATCCGACGGGGTGAAGCCGCCGGTCCCCGCGGCGCCGGCCGCGCGGCAGCGATCGATCAGCTCCCGGAGGGCGTCCAGGAACCCATCGGCGAGACCGCGGATCGTCGCTTCGGAGTGGACGCCGGCGCTGTATTCGAAACGCAGCTCCAGCCGGCCGGCGAAGAGGTTGGCGTAGACGCCGAGCAGATGCCGGCGGCGCGCCCGCGGGCTGCGCTGGGCGCCGGTGGCTTCTTCAGTGGGCCGGAACATTGCGTCCTCACTACCCAGGGCACCGAGCTGCCCGAGGTTGTTGAAGATCACTTGCGTCTCCGGCAGCGCACCTCCGGGCGGCCGCCGGAGCTGCTCCTTGATCGCCTTCAGATCCTCCTCCGGCGCACCGGCCCCGGTCTCCAGGAGCACCGGATGGATCTCGGTGAACCAGCCGACCGTGCGCGACAGATCGAGATCGGGCTGGAGGTCGCGGCCGTGCCCTTCGAGATCGAGGAGAAGCGAACGGCTGCCGGTCCAGCGGGCAAAGGCGCGCGCCAGGGCGGTGAGGAGCACGTCGTCGATCCGGGTCTGGAAGGCCGCCGGGACCTCGCGCAGCAGGGCCTCGGTCTCCGCGTCGTCGAGAGCGACGTCGACGGTGCGGGCGAGGCCCTCGACGTTGGGTCCGCCGAGATTGCCGGGCAGCTCGCGCTGTCCGCCGCTCTGGACCGGCTCCGCGTTGCCGGCCTGCGCGGCGAGCGACTCCGCCCAGCGCCGGTAGGAGACCGTCTTCGCCGGCAGCCGCGGCTCGTCGCCCCGCGCGAGCCGGCGCAGAAGAGTCTGGAGATCCTCCAGGAGGATGCGCCAGGAGACCACGTCCACGGTGAGGTGGTGGATGATCACCAGCAGGCGGTCCGTCTCACCAGGCGCACTACGGAAGAGCGCGAACCGCTGGAGGGGACCGTTCTCCAGATCGAGGCTCCGTTGCAGCTCCTCGGCGGCAGACTCCAGGGCAGCCTTCCGCGCCGGGGCCGGCAGGGCCGAGAGATCGAACGTGGTGCAGGGAACTGGGGGACCTGGCGGATCATTCCACTGCGCCCAGCCCGCGGCCTCATGGCGGAATCGCAGACGCAGGGCGTCGTGATGCTCCAGCAGAAGCCCGACGGCGCGGTGCAGATGCTCCGGCCGGACCGTCTCGCGCAGCTCCAGCATCACCGCCAGATTCCAATGCTGGAGATCGTCCAGCTCTTGGGCGAAAAGCCACCGCTGGATCGGCGTCAGCGGCACCGGCCCGGTCACCGGTCCTTGTTCCGTCTCCTCGTGTGGAGCTTCTTCTTCCAGCGCCGCGGCGGCCAGCTCGGCGACGGTCTGGTGCTGAAAGAGCTGCCGCGGGGTGAGCCGCAGCCCAGCCTGCTGCGCCCGGGCGATCACCTGGATGCTCAGGATCGAATCGCCGCCGAGGCTGAAGAAGTTGTCGTGGACGCCGACCCGCTCGACTCCGAGCACCTCGGACCAGATTGCCGCGAGCCGCCGCTCGGCCGGCGTGCGCGGCACCACCAGATCCTCCTCCAGATCCGGCCGCGCGCTGTCCGGCGCGGGCAGGGCCTTGCGGTCCACCTTGCCGTTCGCGGTCAACGGCAGGGCATCGAGCGGGACGATCGCCGCGGGGATCATCGCCTCCGCCAGCCGCTCCGCCAGCCAGGCTCGCAGGCGGGGGACCAGCTTGCGGGCGAGGACGCCTTGGAGGGGGTCGTTGGTGAGGGGGCCGCCCTCCCTACCCAGGGCGTTGCCCTGGGCTAAGGCAGCCCGGGCCTTCGGCCCTTCCCCCAGCCCAAAAAACAGCGCGTCGCAGAAACCTACCTCCGCGGCGCTCCGCACCTCGACGGCATACCCGAGATCGCTTCCCAGCGCCCACAGATCCTCAGGCTCTATTCCTTCTGCGTCCTCATCGAGAAGGCTCCGCAGCGCGCCCGCGGTCTCCGGCGGTTCCGATCCTTCCAGCCAGTCCAGGATCGTCCGCTCAGCTTGGAGGCGGCCGTCGGGGATTCCCCGGATGCCGAGCACAACCGGCTGCTCGGTGGCGAGGATCTCGCGCAGCCTGGGCAGTGTGGTCCAGTCGAGCCAGAGCGTGTCCGTGGAAGGCGACGGATCCGAGCGCAGGTGGAGAACCGCGTCGAAGCGGAAGCGGGTCATCTCGTTGCGCTCACGGCCCCGCTTGAGCTGGATCTCGGCCCGCTCCAGCGCCGGCAACTCGGTAACGAGGCCGGTGAAGAACCGGGGATCGACGAGCAGCTCTTCCTCCTGCGCCGAGCGCTGGCGGACGCGGCGGTCGAGCTGGGCGCCGGTCAGGCCGGCCGGCGCCTGCGCAAGTTGGACCGAGGCGTGGAAGGCGCGCAGCAGCGGCAGGCTGCGGATGTCGCCCACGAACACGAAGCCGCCAGGGCTGACCGCGTGGACGGCTCCTTCGACGACCCGCCGCAGGTACTCGGCGCTCGGGAAGTGCTGGGTTACCGAGTTGATGATCACGGCATCGAACGAGGTCGGCGCGATGCCGGTCCAGTCGTCCGCCGCCCGCTGTTCGAGCACCACCTGAGAGAGACCACGGGCGGCGAGCCGGCTGTGCACGCCGCCGAGGCTCACCGCGGAGAGGTCTGTCGCCTGGTAGACGCTGCACCGTGGCGCGATGCGGAAGAGGAGCATGCCGGTGCCGCAGCCGATCTCCAGCACCCGCGCTCCTTCCGGGAGCCCGCAGGAGAAGATGCGGTCCACGGTCGACTCGACCCAGGCGCGCATCTCGGCCGCGGGGAGCGGCTCGCCGGTGTAGCTGCTGATCCAGCCGGCCAGATCGAGGGACGGATCGGACGGATCGGTCCGATCCGTCCGGCTGTACACCGCGTCGTACACCTCCTGCCAGCGTGCGACCTGGACGGCCGGCGCTTCTTCTTCGCTCTCGCGGGCGTCAAGGTTGGGAACCACATAGGCGGCGAGGCGCTTGTCGCCGCGCGGGCCGGCATCGCCTTCGAGCGCGACGGCGACCGCGTCGCGCACGGCCGGATGCGCCAGGAGCGCCGCCTCGATCTCGCCCAGCTCGATGCGGACGCCGCGGATCTTGACCTGATGATCGAGCCGGCCGAGGAACTCCAGATTGCCGTCCGGCAGGAAACGCGCGCGGTCGCCGGTGCGATAGAGCCGTCCGCCCGGCGCGCCCCACGGATCAGGAAGATATTTGGCCGCCGTCAGCGCCGGATCGCCCGCGTAACCGGCCGACAGGCAGCCGCCGCCGATCCAGAGATCGCCGGGAACACCGATCGGGCACGGCGCCAGAGTGGAATCCAGCACCAGGTAGCGGGCGTTCGCGATCGGCCGGCCATAAGGGACGCTCACCCAATGCGGCGCCAGCGCTCCGACGGCGTAGGAATTGGACCAGATCGCGGCCTCCGTGGCACCGCCGAGGGCGATCACCCGGGCGCCCGGAAAGGCGTCCGTCATCGCGCCGGGCAGCGGCAGCGGAATCCAGTCGCCGCTCAGGAAGACGAGGCGCACGCGGGACCGGTCGCCGCCCGCGGCCGGCAGGAACGGCACGACCTGGCCGAGCGCCGCCGGTGCCGAGTCCCAAAACGTGATCGGTTCCCGGCAGAGCACGCGCGCCAGCGCCTCGGGGTCGCGCGCCTCGGCCTCCGACGCAATCCGCACCGTGCCGCCCGCGGCGAGAATGCCGAAAATGTCGTACACCGAGAGATCGAAGGCGAGCGAGGTGACGAAGAACAGCCGGTCGCCGGGACCGACGCCGAACGTACGGTTCACCCAACCGATCAGGTTTGCCACCGGCCGGTGCTGCATCATCACGCCCTTGGGCTGGCCGGTCGATCCCGAGGTAAAGATCACGTAGGCGAGCGCTTCGGGATCGGAGATGTCTGGTCCGTCCTTCTCCTCTCCTTCGTCCAGGAAGCCGTCCAGGCGATGCGTGACGCCCAGCGAAGCGAGGATCGCCGCGCTCCGGGCCGCGGGCCAGGCAGGGTCCAGGGGGACATAGAAGCCGCCGGTCCGCAGGACGCCGAGGAGCACGGGAACCATCTCGGCGGTGCGCTCCAGCGAGACGGCGACCGGCACGCCAGGGCCGACGCCGCGGGCGCGCAGCCGGCGGGCCACGCGGGCGGATTCGCGCTCGACTTCGGCGTAGGTCATGGAGCGAGCGGCGGACACCACGGCGATCGCCTCAGGGGTGCGCGCTGCCTGGGCGGCGAAGAGGCCGTGGAGCGTGGGGCCCTCACCCCCGGCCCCTCTCCCGGCTCCCCCCGCCCTGTCCCCGGGAGAGGGGAGACAAGCGAGAGTCTGCGTGTCGTTCCACTCATGGAGGAGTTGGAAGCGATCTTCCTGGGAGAGGAGCACGAGCTGAGAGACGTGTTCCCCAGGAGCGATCGCCACCGCGGCCAGCAGGTTCCGTAGGTGACCGGCCATTCGATCCACGGTCGGCGCGTCGAAGAGATCGGTGCGGTATTCGATCCAGCCGGTGATTCCGTCCGGTGCCTCGGTGAGCTGCACATTGAGATCGAAGTTCGCGCCCGCGCTGCCGATGTCCAGCGGCGCGAGGGTCAATCCTGGCAGCTCCACCGCGGCGCGCGGCGCGTTCTGGAGCACCAGGGTGACCTGGAAGAGCGGCGTGCGGCTCAGGTGACGCTCCGGTTGCAGCTCTTCCAGCAGCTTTTCGAACGGCAGCTCTTGATGAAGATAGGCGGCGAGCGCCGACTCGCGCACCCGCTCCAGCAGGCCGGAGAACGGCGGATCGTCCGCCAGATCGGCGCGGAAGGCGAGGAGGTTGAAAAACATGCCGATCAGCTTTTCGATCTCGACGCGGGTGCGGTTGGCGACGGGTGAGCCGACGAGCAGCTCGTCCTGGCCGGTCGTGCGATGGAAGAACGTCTGGAAGGCCGCCAGGAGCACCATGAAAAGCGTGGCACCGCGTTCCCGGCCGGCGACACGGAGAGCTGCCACCAGCTCAGGTGGCAACCGCAACGGCCGGCGCGCGCCGCGGAGCGTGGGTACCGCCGGACGCGGCCGGTCGGTGGGCAGATCGAGCAGCGGAAAACCGCTCTCGCCCTCAGCACCCAGCGCCTTGCGCCAGAAGGCGATCTGCTCGTCCAGCACGTCGCTGTGCAGCCAATCGCGCTGCCAGCTCGCGAAGTCGGCGTACTGCACCGCCAGCTCCGGTAACGGCGACGGGCGCCCGGCGCGGAGCGCCTCGTAGAGGGTGGTCAGCTCGGTGAAGAGGATCTCGTTGGACCAGCCGTCGGAAACGATGTGGTGGAGAGCCAGGAGAAGCGCGTGCTCGTCGCCTTCCGGACGCAGCCGCACCAGCACGGCGCGCAGCAACGGCCCGCGGGCGAGATCGAACGGGCTCCACGCCGCGGCGGCCATCTCGCGCAGTGCCGCAGCGCGCCGCCGATCCACGGGAAGGCCCGCCAGGTCCGTCACCGGCAGGCGAAACGCGGCGGCTGAAGAGAGAGATCCGATCATCTGGACCGGACGGCCGCCGCGCGCGCTGAACGTGGTGCGCAGCGTCTCGTGACGGCGCACCACCTCCCCGAGCGCCGCGCCGAGGGCGGAGGTGTGGAGCGGGCCGGCGAGATGGAGCGCCATGGCGATGTGGAGGTTCGGATTGCCGGGCTCCATCTGCTCCAGGAACCAGAGCCGCTGCTGCGAGAAGGAGAGCGGGAGATCGCCGTCGCGCGGCACCCGTCTCATCGGCGGAGGTGTCTGAGACGGGTGTGTCTCCTGCTGCCGGGCCTCTTCGATCCGGCTGGCCAGGGCTTCCAGGGTCGGCGCCTCGAACAGCGCGCGGAGCGACAGGCTCACCCCGCACGCCTCGCGCACCCGCGACACCACCTGGGTCGCCAGCAGCGAGTGGCCGCCGAGCGCGAAGAAATCGTCGTGCGCGCCGACCCGTTCGACACCGAGCACGGCGGCCCAGATCTCGGCCAACAGGATCTCGACCGGGCTGCGCGGCGCGGTGTAGTCCGCCCTCTCCTCGTGGCCGGGATCGGGAAGCGCGGCGCGATCGATCTTGCCGCTCGACGTCCGCGGCAGCTCGTCCAGGACAACGATCGCCGAGGGCACCATGTGAGACGGGAGGGTGTCGCGCATGGCGGCACGCAGAACGGCTGGATCGGGAGTCTCCACGTCGGGCACGACCCAGGCCACCAGCCGCGGACCGCCGGACTCTCCCGTTCCACGCGGCATGACCACGGCCGCCCGCACGCCGACTTGGCGGAGGAGCGCCGCTTCGATCTCACCCGGCTCGATGCGGAAGCCGCGCACCTTGACCTGATGGTCGATCCGGCCCAGGAAGTCGAGGCTGCCGTCGACGCGCCAGCGGGCGAGGTCGCCGGTGCGGTAGAGGCGGTCGCCGGGCGTGATCGACCAGCGGTCGGGGACGAACCGCTCCGCGGTCAGCGCCGGGCGGCCCAGATATCCGCGCGCCAGACCCGAGCCGCCGAGGCACAGTTCGCCGACCGCGCCCGGCGGCACCCGATGGCCGGAGCGGTCGAGCAGGAAGGCCCGCGTGCCCGGCAAGGGCCGGCCGATGGACGGCGCGCCCCGCTCGCCGCGCGCCATCACGGCGCCGGTAGAGTAGGTCGTGTCCTCGGTCGGGCCATAGAGGTTGAGGACGCGCACTCCGCCCTGTCCCTGAATCTGATCCACCAGATCGCGCCGCAACGCCTCGCCGGCCAGGCAGACCGTCCGCACCGCCGCCGGCAGGGCGTCCGTCCGCACCAGCTCGGCCATCGCCGACGGGACCGTGTTGACCAGCGTCACCGCGCCGGCCGCCGGCAGGGTGGGGAGGGCGAGCGCGTTCTCCGCCAGGATCACCGTGCCGCCGAGACCGAGGGTGACGAACAGCTCGAAGACCGAGAGATCGAAACAGACCGACGTCGCGGCGAGGACGCCGGCCAGCTCCTCCGGCGCGAAGGCTTCCCGCGCCCAGCAGGCCAAGGCCGCGGCGTTCGCGTGCGAGACGGCGACGCCTTTGGGACGGCCGGTGGAGCCAGAGGTGTAGATGAGGTAGGCGAGGGATGGGGGGGCGGCGGCACCCGGAGCGGCACCGGCGTCGGCGCCCGAACCCGCACCCGGGGCGGTGCCCCGGGCTGAGGAAGCCCGGACCTTCGGCCCTTCCCCCGGCCCGACGTCCGCGGGATCGACAACCGGCAGCGCTTCGACCAGGCCCTCCATCCGCTCCCGCCGACCGACCAGCACGGCGGCTTCGGAATCCTCCAACATCCAGGTGAGGCGCTCCCGCGGCCAATCCGGATCGAGCGGCACGTACGCCCCGCCGGCCTTCCACACCGCCAGCAGAGCGGCCACCAGGTCGGCCGAGCGTTCCAGGCAGACCGCCACGCGGACCTCGGGCGACACGCCCAACGCACGGAGCCGGAGGGCAATCTCGTCAGCCCGGCGGTCCAGCTCGGCATAGGAGAGGCGCTCAGAGCCCGCCACGAGCGCCTCTCCTCCCGGCGTCCGCTCCACCTGCCGCGCGAACAGCTCAGGCAGCGACGGAGCGGAGGCGATCTCTCCCGTATCGATCCACTCGCAGGCGAGCTGCGCCGCTTCGGGCTCGGAGAGCAACGGGAGATCCGACATCCTTCGCTCAGGCACTTCGGCGAGACCGGCGAGCAGACGCTCGAAATGACCAGCCAGGCGCAGGGCGGTCGGCCGGTCGAAGAGGTCGGAGGCGTACTCGAGGGCTCCGGCCAGGCGCCCATCGTTTTCCCGCCACAACCAGCTCAAATCGAATTTAGCGGTGCGGGTGGCCACCTCCAGCGGCTCCGCGGTCAGGCCCGCGAGATCCAGCTCCGGCAGCGCGGCGTTGTGGGCGAGCAGCACCTGAAAGAGCGGGCTCCGGTCCAGCCGCCGCGCCGGGCGCAGCTCCTCGACGAGCTTTTCGAATGGCAGATCCTGATGGGCATAGGCGCCGAGGGCCGTTGCGCGCGTCCGGAGGAGCAGCTCGGCGCCGGTGGGGTCGTCCACCAGGCCCGCGCGCAGCACAAGCGTGTTGACGAAGAGCCCGATCAGCCCCTCTATCTCCGGCCGCCGCCGGTTCGCCACCGGAAAGCCGAGGCTCAGATCGCTCTGGCCGGACCAGCGGGCCAGAAGGACCTGGAGCGCGGCGAGGAGCAGCATGAACGGCGTGCTCCCCTGGCGCCGCGCCGCCGCGCCGGCCCGCTGCCACAACCCGGCAGTCAGAGTGAGCGGGATCTGCCGCCCGCGGTAGCTCTGCACCGGCGGGCGTGGCCGGTCCGCCGGCAGGTCGAGAACCGGCGCACCGGCCAGCCGCTCCCGCCACCAGGCGAGCTGGCTGTCCAGCACGGAGCCGGCCATCCAGAGCCGCTGCCAGACGGCGAAATCGGTGTACTGGATCGGCAGGGGCTGGAGAATGCCGCCGCCGTAAAGCACGCTCAGCTCGCGCACCAACACCCCGGTCGACCAGCCGTCGCTCGCGATGTGGTGCACGGTCAGCGCGAGCACAGCTTCCTCGTTTCCCAACTCGACGAGCACGGCCCGGAGCAGAGGACCGGAAGACAGGTCGAACGGCCGATCCGCTTCCTCCTGGAGAAGCCGGTCAAGAAGGATGGAGCGGTGCTCCCCGGGGAGAGCGGAGAGATCGATCCGCGGCAGTATCGGACTGATCGGACGGATCAGACCGATCTGTCCGATCGATAGAACCTCCTGTACCGGCTCCCCACCTATTTCAACGTAGCGGGTACGCAACGCCGCATGGCGATCGACGATTTCTCCGAGACTCTGCTCCAGTCGATGCGCGTCGAGCGGCCCGGTGAGGCGGACCGCGAGCGGAATGTTGTAGGTGCTGCCGCCCGGCTCCAGACGGTCGAGCAGCCAGAGGCGGCGCTGCGCGAAGGAGAGCGGCCACGGTCCGGAACCAGGCGCCAGCTCGATGGCCGGCAGGGCCGCCGCCTCCGGCTTTCCGAGCGCGGCGTCCACCCGCTCGGCGAGACCGGCAAGGGTGGGTGCCTCGAACAGGGCGAGCACCGGAAGCTCGATCCCGAAGGCACGCCGCACCCGCGAGACGAGCTGCGTGGCGAGCAGCGAATGGCCGCCGACCGCGAAGAAGTCGTCGGCCGGACCGCAGGCACGGCCGAGCAGCTCAGCCCAGATCCCGGTGAGGATCTCCTCGGTCGGCGTGCGCGGAGCGATGTTCGCGGCTTCTGAGGCCTCTTTCGCCACCTGCAAATCAGCGAGCCGCCGCCGGTCGACTTTCCCGCTGGCGGTCAGCGGCAGCTCGCGGAGCGCCGTCCAGGAGCCTGGGACCATGTGCTCGGGAAGCCGATCCTTGAGAAACGCGCGCAGGGCCGGAGCGTCCGAAGGCCCGCCCTCGCGCGGCACCCAGAAAGCCGCCAGCCGGCGATCCCCGTCGTGCTCGCGCACCGACACCGCGGCCGCCGCCACCGCCGGATGCTGCGCCAGCGCCGCCTCGATCTCCCCCAGCTCGACGCGAAAGCCGCGGATCTTGATCTGCTGATCGATCCGCCCGAGGACGTCGATCTGCCCGTCCGGGCGGCGCCGCGCAAGGTCGCCGCTGCGGTAGAGACGAGCCCCGAGGGCGGCCGAGAAGGGATCGGGGACGAAGCGCGCCGCCGTCAGCTCCGGCCGTCCGAGATAGCCGCGGCCGACACCGGCGCCGCCCACGTGGATCTCCCCGGGCACCCCCACCGGCGCCGGCCGGCCGTGGAGATCGAGCAGATGCACGCTCAGGTCGGCGAGCGGCACGCCGATCGGACTGCGGTGTGCCGCGGCGAGGTCGGCCGCCTCGATCGGCCGCCAGGTGACGTGGACGGTCGTCTCGGTGATGCCATACATGTTGACGAGGCGAGGAAGAGCGCTCGGGCGGTCGAGCCAGGAGGCGAGGGCGCCCACCTCCAGAGCCTCGCCGCCGAAGATCACCCGGCGCAGCGCCGGCAGCTCCGGAGCGCCCGCCGCCTCCGCCGCCCGCGCCAGGTGCAGGAAGGCTGAAGGCGTCTGGTTGAGGACGGTCACGCCCTCGCGGGCGAGCAGGCGGAGAAAATCCTCCGGCGACCGGCTCACCGCCGAAGGCGCCACCACCAACCGCCCACCGAACGCCAGTGCTCCCCAGATCTCCCAGACGGAGAAATCGAAGGCGGGGGAATGGAAGAGGGTCCAGACGTCGGTGCCCCCCCGAAAAGCGCCCTCACCCCCGGCCCCTCTCCCGGCTCCCTCCGCCCCATCCCCGGGAGAGGGGAGACCAGCGTGAGCAGCCGGTCCGGCTGGGGACAACAGCTCCTTTTTGTCATCCTGCGGGGAGCCTTGGCGACCCAAAGGATCTGGGCGCGTGGAAAGGTCCGCCCGCCCAGATCCTTCCCGCTCGCAGAGCTCGCTCTCAGAATGACAGTTCGTATCGTTCAGGTGCTTGTCTCCCCTCTCCCGGGGATAGGGCGGGGGGAGCCGGGAGAGGGGCCGGGGGTGAGGGCGCCTTTCGGCACCGCCGCCCCGGAGGTCAAAACCGTCCGCCGTCACCGCCAGCAACCGCGTCACGTTCCCGTGCGTGATCAACGTCCCCTTCGGTCGGCCGGTCGAGCCTGACGTATAGATGACATACGCGAGCTGATCAGGATGAGCAGGAGCTGTTTCCCGCTCTCTATCCGCTGTCTCCTCCACATCGTCCAGCAGCAGCACCACCCTGGCCGTCGACACCGGCAGGCGATCAAGCAGGCGCCTTTGGGTGAGCAGCACCGCCGGCCGGGCATCGTCCAACGTGAACGCCAGCCGGTCCCGGGGATGGCCGGCATCGAGCGGAAGGTAGGCGCCGCCTGCCTTGAGCACACCGAGGATGCCGACCAGCAGCTCCGGCGAACGCTCCGCGCACAGGCCCACCAGCACTTCCGGCCCCACGCCGAGACGCCGGAGCGTGCGCGCCAGCCGGCCGGCCCGGTCGTTCAGCTCGCCATAGGTCAGCGCCTGGTCGCCGCTGACGACGGACACGGCGTCCGGCGTGCGCGCGGCCCATGCCTCGAAACGCGCATGAAGTGCCCCCTCCGGCGGCATCTGCACCGGAGCGTTCCAGGCGGCGAGCTGCCGCTCTTCCGCCGCGGTGAGCAGCGGCAGCTCCGAGAGGCGGCGCTCCGGATCGCCCAGCGCGCCGGCCAGCAGGGTGGCGAGGTGGCCGGCCAGCCGGTCGATCGTCGACGCGTCGAAAAGATCGCTGCGGTATTCGATCGATCCGGCGAGCGACTCTCCGCCGACCTCCACGGTCAGATCGAACTTGGCCGTTCCGGTCTCCACGGCGACCGGCAGCACGTCCAGGCCCGGCAGCTCCAATGTCGCGAGTGCCGCGTTTTGGAACACGAGCACCGCTTGGACGAGCGGCGAATGGCTGAGCGAGCGCTCCGGAGCCAGCGCCTCGACCAATCGCTCGAACGGCACATCCTGGATCCGATACGCGGCCAGGGCGGTCGCCCGGACCCGTTCGAGGAGCACCCCGAATGGCGGATCTCCCGAGAGATCGCCGCGCAGCACGAGCGTGTTGACGAAGAGTCCAATCAGCGGCTCGGTCTCCACCCACTGCCGGTTGGCCACCGGAGTCCCAAGGAGCAGGTCGTCGCAGCCGGTCCAGCGGCCGAGCACGGTTTGCAGCGCGGCGGTGAGAACCATGAACGGCGTCCCGCCAGGCAGGCCCGCTCCGAGGTTCGGCGGCAGAGCGAGAGGCCGCCGGCCGCCGCGGAAGCTCTGCACGGCAGGACGCGGCCGGTCGGTGGGCAGCTCGAGCAGGTGAGGAGCGCCGGCCAGTCGATCGCACCAGGCCTCGAGCCGGGCGGCGAAGGCTTCCTCCGCGGCCTCTCCCTGTTCCCAGGCCGCGTAGTCGGCATATTGGATCGGCAACGCGGGCAGAGGCGTCCGGGTCCGCACCAGCTCGGCGATCTCTCGCGCCATCAGACCCATGGACCAGCCGTCCGCCGCGATGTGGTGCGCGGTGACGAGGAGCAGATGCTCTTCCTCACCTAGTCGCAAGAGAGCCGCGCGCAGCACCGGACCGCGTTCCAGGTCGAACGGCCGCCGCGCTTCCGCATCGGCAATCCGTCTCTGTTCGGCCGCACGGACGCCGTCCGGCAACCCGCGCAGATCGATCCGTGGCAGGGAGAAAGGCGCCGGAGGATCGATCTCCTGGACGGGCCGTCCCGCCACGGCCACGAAACGGGTGCGGAGCGCCTCGTGCCGGCACGTCAGCTCGCCGAAGGCCCAGGCGAGGAGGTCCAGCTGCAAAGGCCCCTTCAGCAGGAAGGCGCCGGGTAGGTTGTAAACCGCCAACCCCGGAGCCAGCCGGTCGAGAAACCACAGCCGCTCCTGCGCCGGAGAGACGGGCAGGACACCTTTCGTAGGGGCGGTCCGCAGGATGCCGCCAGGCACCCTGCGTGGCCGCCCTGGGTGGGCGGACGCCCCGTTCTCCACCACCGTCGCCAGCAATGCCACCGTCGGCCGCTCGAAAACCGTCTGCACCGTCAGCTCGACGCCGAACGCCTGGCGCACCCGAGCCAGCAGCCGCATGGCGAGCAATGAATGGCCGCCCAGCTCAAAAAAGCTCTCGTCCGTCCCGACCGCCGGAACGCCCAGCACCTCGCAGAAGAGAGCGGCCAGGGCCTCCTCCATCGGATCGCGAGGACGCACGATCTCGCGTCCCGAACCGGAATCAGGCTCAGGAAGACCGGGCCGGTCGATCTTGCCGCCTGGTGTGCGCGGCAGCGCCGTCATCTCCACCCACCGCGACGGCACCATGGCGGCAGGAAGGCTCGCGGCGAGGGTGGCCCGCAGCTCTGCCCGCCACGCCGCGCCGCCGCTTCCTGGAGACGGCACCACCCAGGCGATCAAGATCCGCTCGGTACCGTCACCACGAATCCCGACCGCCGCTTCGCGCACCGTGGGCTGGCGCAGCAGCGCGGCCTCCACCTCCCCCAGCTCGATCCGCACCCCGCGCACCTTCACCTGCTGGTCGATGCGCCCCAACAGCTCCAGCATGCCGTCCTGCCTCAGGCGGGCGCGGTCGCCGGTCCGGTAGAGGCGTTCACCGGCCGTGCTGAATAGGTCCGGGAGGAACCGCTCGGCGGTCCGATCGGCGCGGTGCAGGTAGCCCCGGGCGAGACCCGCGCCGGCCAGCCAGAGCTCACCGGCGACGCCGATCGGGCAGGGCGTCATCGCGGCATCCAGGACATAGGCACGGCTGCCGGGAAGAGGACGGCCGATCGACGGCTCGCCATCCTCTTCAATCCTGGCGGCGGTCGAGTAGACCGTGTCCTCCGTCGGACCATAGAGATTGAGTAGCCGTGCATTGCCCGCCGCACGCACCCGCCGCGCCAGCTCCCCCCGTAGCGGCTCACCGGCCAGAGCCACGGTGCGCACCGACGGCGGCAGCGGCCCCAGGCGCAGCAGCTCGGCCATGGCGGAGGGGACGGTGTTGACCAGCGTCACCTCGGCGGCCGCGGCCAGTCCGTGCAACGCCAACGGGTGGTCGCCGAGGATCACCGTGCCGCCTGTCGTGAGCGGGGCGAACAACTCGAAGACCGAAAGATCGAAGCTGATCGACGTTGCGGCGAAGACCCCGGCCAGCTCCTCGGGAAAGAACGCCGCCGCGGCCCAATCGAGCAGCGCGGCGGCCGATCCGTGGGTGACCGCGACGCCCTTGGGCCGTCCGGTGGAGCCCGAGGTGTAGAGGACGTAGGCAAGGGCGTTGTCGGTCGATTCGTCATCCTGAGGGCGAGGCACGAGCCGGAAGGATCTGGGTGGGCGGACCTTTCCTTCCCCCAGATCCTTTGGGTCGCCAGGGCTCCCCGCAGGATGACTTCGAGGGGGCGTCGTCCTGGAAACCTCCTCCAGGCACATCACCCACCCCACCCCAGGCAACCGCCCGCGCAGCCCCTCCCGCGTGATCGTCAGATCCGCCCGCGCCTCGTGGAGCAGCATCTCCAATCGCGCAGGCGGGTGCGCGATGTCGAGCGGCAGATAGGCGCCGCCGGCGGCCAGCACCCCGAGCAGCGAGGCCACCATGTCGGGCGTGCGGTCGAGGAACACCCCGACCACCCGTTCCGGCCCGACCCCCAGCCGCCGCAGATGCCCGGCAAGCTCGCGGGCGCGGTGGTCCAGCTCCCGGTAGGTGATTCGGTTTTCGTCCTCGCCGTCCTGTCCCACCACCGCCGTCGCTTCCGGCGTCCGCTCCGCCTGCGCCGCGAATCTTTCGTAGAGCCCCTCGCTTTTCGCCGCCCGGCCGGTGTCGTTCCACTCGGCGAGCACCTGATGGCGCTCCGCCTCGCCGAGCAGCGGCAGATCGCCCACGGCGCGCGCCGGATCGGCCACCATCGCCGCCAGCAACCGCTGGAAGCGCTCCGCGAGGCGCCGGGCGGTAGTGGCGTCGAAGAGGTCCGCGCTGTAGTCGAGGACCGCGGCGAGCCCGGTGTCCGGACCGCTCTCCTCGGCGAGGGTCAGGGTGAGGTCGAACAGCACCTCGCGCGGCGGCAGCGCGATCGCCTCCAGGGTCAGCCCGCCGAGCGCGAGACGGGTGCCGGCGCGGCCGATGACGAATTCGGGGAAGGTCTCCTCGCCGTTCCTCCGTGCCTGATGGAAGTTGAGCATCGCCTGGACCAACGGCGAGCGACCCGGCTGGCGGACCGGCCGCAACCGCTCCGCCAGCAGGGCGAACGGGAAGGCCTGATGCGCGAGCCCCTCGCGGAGAGTGCGCCGCGTGCTCTCCAGCAGCTCCTCGACGGTGGGGTCGCCGGAGAGGTCGGCGCGCAGAGCGAGCGGCTGCACGAAATAGCCCACCGTGCCTTCGAAGGCAGCGGAGGACCGGCCCGCCGCGGGCACGCCGACGGCGAAGCCGGTCTGCCCGGCGGTGCGGGCGAGGAGCGTTTGAAAACCGGTGAGGAGCGTGGCGAACAGCGTCGCGCCGTGGCGTTTGCCCAGGCTGTGCAATCCGGCGGTCAGCGCGGCGTCGAGACGAAAGGGCACCGCGCCGCCTGGATGGAATGGCTTGGCGGGACGGGGCCGATCGCCGGGGAGGTCGAGATCCGGAACGTCGGCCAGGCGCTCGCGCCAGAAGCTCCACAGCCGTTCGCCGCGCGGACCGGCGAGCCGTTCCCGTTCGCGTTGGACGTGGTCGCCATAGGTGGAGCGCGGCGCGGGCAGCTCGGCGGCAGTCCCCAGCGCATAGAGCGGACCCAGCTCGCGGGCGATGATCCCCAACGACCAGAAGTCGGCCGCGATGTGATGCACCGCGATCAGCAACCGCGGCGCACCGTCTCCTATCTGTCCGGTGAGAAGGACGGCGCGGAGCAGCGGCCCGTGCTCCAGATCGAACGGCCGGCGCGCCTCGGCCGCCAGGCGGTCCGCGATCTCCCGCTCGCTCCATCCGGCGGCGTCCACCACCTGGAAATCGGGATCGAGCCGCTCGTGGATTTCCTTGATCGGCTGCCCCGACACCCCGGCCGTGAACGTGGCGCGCAGCTCCGGATGGCGCCCGGCGACCAGGCGGAACGCGTTCTCCAGGGCAGCGATGTCGAGCGCTCCTCCAACATGCACGCGCGCCGCCGCCACCAGGTTGTAGGCGGCGCTCCCGGGAGCCATCCGGTCCAAGAACCAGAGCGCCTCCTGGCCCTGGGAGAGCGGAGCCGGGGAATCAGCCTCCGGCGGGCCGCTGGAAAATCGGCTCGCCATCAGCCATCATCCTCCTGCTCAAACGCGTGTCCTGGGAGCTGCCGAAACATGAAGCGCCAGATTATCCTCCTTTTCCTCGTCCTCGGCATGGCCCCGGCGGCCCTCGCCTCCGCTCAAAACACCCAGAGCACCACCCAGCCGGCGCCCGGCCCGTCCTGTCACGACGCCGCCGTGCCGGAGGTGGGGAGCCTTCCTCCGCCGCCGCTCATGGACGGCATCGGCAACGCGTCGCTCCAGGTCTCCTGCTCCCCGCAGGCGCAGCGCTATTTCGACCAGGGGCTCAATCTCCTGCACTGTTTCTGGGACTTCGAGGCCGTGCGCGCCTTCCGCGAGACGGTGCGTCTCGATCCCTCCTGCGCCATGGGGTGGTGGGGCATCTGGCGGTCGTTGCAGTACAACGCCCGCGAGCAGGGCGGCGAACGTGAGGCCGCCCTCGACCGTGCCATCGAGCTGAGCAGCAAGGCGAGCGAGCACGAGCGCTTCTACATCCGCGCCGCCGCGGCGCTCGATCCAAGGGAGAAGAAGGATTCGGAGAAGACCAAGCCGGATTCGACCAAACCGCAGGCAGAGAAGCGCGTCGGGTTCATCCAGGAGATGGAGGCGCTGATCGACCTCTATCCGAACGATCTCCAAGCGCAGATCCTCCTCGCCGACTTCCTGCGCCAGGGGTATGAGCCCGCGGACGGCCGCCCCAAGGTCGGTCAGCTCTACAGCCAGGCGATCCTGCGCAACATCCTCACTGCGCATCCGGACAACGCGGCCGCCCATCACTACTGGATCCACGCCGTCGAGAACAGCTCGCGCCCCGAGGACGGCCTCGCGAGCTCCGCCGTCCTCCCCGCGCTCGCACCACGCTGTGGCCACGTCGCCCACATGCCCGGCCATATCTATTACCGGATCGGCGAGTACGCCAAGGCGCGCGATTCCTTCCTGGCCTCCCGCGAAGTCGACCTCGCCTACATGAAGGAGCAGGGCATCGCGGTGGTCAACGACTGGAACTACGTCCACAACCTCGACTATCTGGTCGGGAGCTGTGCCGAGGACGGCCGTTATCAGGAAGGGCTCCGCTGGGCGGACGAGCTGGCCCGCATTCCGGTCGATCCGGCCCGCGCCAAGTCGCTCGGCCTCGGCTTCATCCTCTACGGCGGGCAGACCGCCCGCGCCCGGTTGCAGATGCGCTATAGCTTCTGGGACGAGGCCGCCCACAGCCTGGAAGGAATCGTCGCCCAGACGCCGCCCGCCGACACCTCGCTCGTCCGCGACTACCAGAGCGGCATGCTCGCCTATGCGCGCGGGATGGCCGCCGCGGTCAAGGGCGACGCGGCGGCGCTCCGCACGCAAACCGATGCGCTCGACGCGCTCAATCAGAAGCTCTCGGGGAAGACCATCGCGGTCGGCTCGGACTGGTACTTCGGCACCGCCGCCAAGATCCTCGCCGTCAACCTCCTCGAGCTCCGCGGCGCGCTCGACAGCCTGGAAGGCCGCCACGATCAGGCGATCACCCGGCTCCACGAAGCCGCCGACCGCGAGCGCGACCTCGGCTACTGGGAGCCGCCGCACTACACCCGGCCGGTCGTCGAGACCTTGGCCTGGGCCTGCGAGAGGGCCGGCCGCTGGAAAGAGGCGCGCGACGCCTGGCAGGCTTCCCTGAAGCTCCGCCCGCGCAACGGTCACGCCCTCTATGGCCTCGCTCGCGCCTGGACGGCGGAAGGGAACCGCGAAGAGTCGGCGCGCGCCTACGCGGACTTTCTAACTGCCTGGAAGGACGCCGACCGGACTCTGATCCTGCCGGCGCCCGTCTCTTCCTCCCGGGCGGCGCGCTGATCTCTCAGCCGAGAGGCACCGGCCGACCGGACTTCCGGCCCAGGCCTTCTTTGGGGACGTCGATCCCGAGCGCGGTGGCGAGATCGATCTGGTGCTCCTGCTCCTGGAGGATGATCTCGCGCAAGTCTTCGGCCAGGGCGTACTCGCCCAGCGATTCCGCCTGGCGCACGCGCTCGCGGTAGTTGCGCACCGTCTCGTTTTCATTGTCGAGATCGAAGCGCAGCATCTCTTCCGCCTTGTCCGAGGTGCGCACCGGCTTGGGGACCGCGGTCGGCGCGCCGCCGAAGTAGTCGATCTGCTTGGCGATGGTCAGCGCGTGCTGCAGCTCCTCCGCGGCGTGCTTCTCGAGCTCGGCGGCGATCGCCATGTACGGCGCGCCTTTGAGCACCTGGCTGTAGATGACGTACGAGATGATCGCCTGGTACTCGCGCGCCAGGTCCTCGTTGAGGAGCTCCACCAGACGCTCGCGTGTGATGGTGTCGTCCTGCTTCGTGGTGTCCGCCTGCTTCGTGTCCGTCTTCGTGCTTTTGGCCATCGGGCAACCCTCCCTGGAAAAGTTCTCATCGATCGGCTGAGCGCCGACCCCCGGAGCCGGCTTTGCAAATTTGACGCCCGATGTGGTCCGGTGGCGGTCTCCGCATGTGGTAAAAAAGACCCGTGACGATCCTGGCGCAACTTCTTGATTCCTTATTGGGGATTGTCTCGGGCTGACGCAATGAATGCATCGAGCCCACCCTCCACGCCGGTCGTCTTCGTGGTCGACGACGATGTCTCGGTGCGCGACTCGCTGGAGTTGCTCATCCGTTGGGCCGGATGGAAGTCGGAGACCTTCGCTTCCGCCCAGGAGTTCCTTTCCCGTCCCATCGTCAACGCACCGTGCTGCCTGGTGCTCGATGTGAAGCTGCCCGACCTGAATGGCCTCGATCTCCAGCAGCGCATCGCCGGAGACCAGAGCACTCTGCCGATCATCTTCATCACCGGCCACGGCGACGTGCCGATGACGGTGCGGGCGATGAAAGCGGGAGCGGTGGAGTTCCTGATCAAACCCTTCGCGGACGACGAGCTGCTGAACGCGATCCGGCTCGCCATCGAGCGCAGCCGCGTCGCGCTCGATGAGGCGGCGGAGCTCAGGGCGCTGCGTGACCGGTACGCCTCCCTCACCCGCCGCGAGCGCGAGGTCATGGCCTGGGTCGTCGCCGGCCGGCTGAACAAACAGGTCGCCTCCGAGTTGGGCACCAGCGAGATCACCGTCAAGGCACATCGCGGCCAGGTGATGCGGAAGATGAAGGCGGACTCGCTCGCCGATCTGGTCCGGTCCGCCGCGCGGCTCAATCTCCCGCTTCCGGCCAGGCAGTAGCTCTCCCCGGCCGGCAGCCTACCCCACCACCACCACAAACTCCCCCTTGATCCCGGGCCGCTTCTTCAGCTCTTCGAGGACCGTCGAAAGCGGCCCCCGCAGGATCTCCTCGTGCAGCTTGGTCAGCTCGCGGCAGACGGCCACGGGACGGTCACCCAGCTCGGCGAGCGCGTCTTCCAGGCTGTGGAGAATGCGATGGGGCGATTCGAAGAGGATGAGGGTGTGGCCGAGGGTGGACCACTGCTTGTAGAAGGCGCGCCGTTTGCCGCTCTTCGGCGGCACGAAGCCGGCGAAGGTGAAGGGGTAGGGCGGCAGGCCTGAGGCGACGAGGGCGGTGAGAAGAGCCGAGGGGCCGGGGATCGGTTCGATGCGCGCTCCCTGCGCAGCGGCTTCGCGGACGAGGAGGAAGCCGGGGTCGGAGAGGAGCGGCGTGCCGGCGTCGCTCGCCACGGCGATCGTCTTGCCTTCCGCCAGGTCGGCGAGGAGGCGCGGCAGGCGCTGGCGCTCGTTGTGCTCGTGGAGCGAGACGAGCGGCTTCTTGATTCCCAGATTGGACAGCAGACGGCCGGTGTGGCGGGTGTCCTCGCAGGCGATGAGGTCGGCTTCTTCGAAGGCGGCCCGCGCACGCGGCGACAGATCGTCGAGGTTGCCGATCGGCGTCGCCACCACCAGAAGCTTGCCGGCCATCAGTCGCGCGGGATTTCCTGGTCCAGGTTGATGGCGCTGCCGGAGAGGCGGGCGATGAGCATCAGGCGGCGCTTGAAGCGGAACTGCTGCTCCAGGCGGACGATGCGCTGCACCACCCGCTCGTCGTAGCCCTGCTCGACGACCTCGGCGGGCGTCAGGCCGAGGTCGAAGAGCTGGTAGAGGACCTCGTCCGCCAGGGCGTAGGAGAAGCCGAGCTCGCCCTCGTCGGTCTGGCCGGGCCAGAGGTCGGCCGAGGGGGCCTTGCTCACCACCTTCTCCGGCAGGCCGAGGTGGCGGCTGAGCTGCCAGATCTGGTGCTTGTAGAGGTCGCCGAGCGGGTTGAGCGAGCTGGCGTTGTCGCCGAAGACGGTCGAGTAGCCGAGCAGGATCTCGGTCTTGTTCGAGGTGCCGAGGACGAGCGCGTTGAGGCGCTTCGCCTGGTCGAACAGGATGCTCATCCGCTCGCGCGCCATCTTGTTGCCACGGCGGCCGGGATCGGCGTCGGTCTCGGTCGCGAAGTAGGCGTCGACCATCGGCGAGATGTCGATCACCCGGAACGGCATGCGCAGATGGAGCGCCACCTGCCGCGCGTCGGCCTCGGATTCGGGGCTCGACGTGCGGTAGGGGAGGAGGAAGCCGTGCACCTGCTCCGGACCGAGAGCCCGGGTGGCGAGAGCGGCGGCAAAGGAGGAGTCGATGCCGCCGGAGAGGCCGACGACGACGCCCGCCGTGCCCGAGGTCTCCACGGCGTCGCGGATGAAACCGGTGAGGACCTGCACGGCGAGCGGCGCGTTGAGAGTCAGGCGGTCGAGAACGCTCGCGGCGGCTTTCATTCCGCCTCCTCGGGGCCTTCGATGTCGCTCCGCTCGTCGGCCAGCAGAGGGAGGCGCCAGCGCAGGCGGTCGGCCTCGCGCAGGTCGATCTCTTCCACCAGCAGGTGCTCGTCGAGGAACGGCGCACGGGCGAGGACCTCGCCGCCCGGGCGGACGATGTGGCTGCCGCCGGCGTAGAACGAGCCCTCTTCCCAGCCGACCCGGTTGCAGTAGGCGACCCAGCAGGTGTCGAGGAGGGAGGTCGAGCGGGTGAGGATCTCCCAGCTCTCGTGGCTCGCCGGATCGTCGCCGGCTCCGATGCGTCCCGGCCCCGCCGACGGAACGATGAGGAGGCGGGCACCGGCCACCGCCAGACGACGCGCCAGCTCGGGGTGCCAGAGGTCCTCGCAGATCAGCACGCCGGCCTGGCCCCAGGGGAGGTTCGCCAGGCCGAGCCGCTTGCCGGGACGCAGGAAGCGCTCCTCCTGGAAGATGCCATAGGTCGGCAGATAGACCTTGCGGTGGATGTGCGCCGGCGCGTCGCCGGAGAGGAGGATCGCGCTGTTGTAGAGGACGCCGCGCACGCTCGTCTCGACGAAACCGGCGAGCACCGACATCGGCCGCGCCGCCTCGGCCAGCCGTTCGAGGATGGCGGAGTCCGGCGGCATCGCAACGCGCGAGGTCAGATGCAGCAGGCGGTAGCCGGTGAGGGAGAGCTCGGGAAAGACGAGCAGGTCGACCCCCCGCACGCGCGCCGAAGCGATCCAGTCCAGGTGGCGCTGCAGGTTGGCCTCGACGTCACCCAAGCGGCTATCCAACTGGGCCAGGCCCAAGGTGAGAGTAGGGCGCGGTTCCGCCATGGTCAACCCGATGCTAGCATGACCCTCGATGATGGAACGATCGCACCGCCTCGGCCTCGCCGCCTGTCTCCTGGGAGCCCTGGTCGCTCTCCCGGCCCTGGGAGCCGCACCCACCAAAAAACCCACCGCCAAGCCGGCTCCGAAACCGGCCACCAAGCCCGCGGCGCCGGCGGTGAAGCCGGCGCCGAAGGCGGATCTGAAAGACCGCGTCCTCGCCGTGGTCGACGAGGATCCGATCCTCCAGTCGGACCTCGACCGGGTGATCTCCCTCGGCCTGAAGCAGCGCAATCCGAACGAAGAGGAGCCCGCCTTCCGCCGCCGCGTGCTGAACGACCTGGTCGAGGACCGCCTGCGCTTCCACGAGATCGACCGCTTCGGCTTCGAGCAGGTGCCGGTGGCCGAGATCGACGCCCGGGTCGCCGAGGTGCGCAGCCGCTTCAAGGACGAGCCGGCGTTCCAGAAGGCCCTGAAGGACGCCGGGATGACCGCGAAGGATCTGCGCCAGATCGTCGCCCGCCAGCTCATGGTGCTCGCCTACGTCGACGAGCAGCTCGGTCCACGCGTCTTCGTGGGGCTGGACGAGATCAACAACTACTACCGCACGGTGCTCGTCCCCGAGATGCAGAAGCGTGCCCAGTCGGTGCCGCCGCCGGCCGACGTACGCGACCAGATCCGCACGGTGCTGCGCGAGCAGCGGCTCAATGAGGCGATCGGCAAGTGGACCGAAGAGCTGCGCCGCAAGGCGAACATCCAGAACTACTTCGACCAGCCCAACGGTCCGCTGCCGCCGGTGGTGAAGAAGATCGAGCCGCCAGCGAAGCCCGCGAAGTCCCCCAATCCAGGGAAACCACCGGGCTAGTACAGCTCCTCATAATGCGCCCGGCTGGTCAGCACGCGGCGCACGTAGGTGCGGACGTCGTCGGTGCCGATCTTGGTGAACATCTCGTCGATCGCCCCGGGGTTGTAGCAGTAGCTGCGCCAGAGCAGGACCTCGGGCTCTCCCGCCGGATAGGCGGCGACGGCCAGGACGTCGTTGCCGTTGAAGTCGTGCAGCAGGCCGGCGAGGGCGGCGGCGCCGAGGGCGGTGGAGATCTCGGGGCGGTAGAGGTCGTCCGGCTCGATCTTGAGACCGATCATTCCGGCCACACGGCGGGCTGCGGGCAGCGAGAGCTGGGTGAGGCCGCGGGCGGCGTCCGCCGACAGGGCGTGGGTGTCGAACCGGCTCTCTTCGCGGATCAGCCCGGCCAGCAGGTTGGGATCGACACCGCGCAGCCGGGCCTGCGTCAGGATGATCTCGCGGTATGGGAACGGGTACAGCACGACGTGCAGGGTGTGGGACTGGATCGCGAGCGGCACCCGGGCCGGCGTGTGGTCGCGGAGCGCTTCCGCCTGGCGGATCGAGAGCGCGTGCTCACCGCCGCGGGCAAGGAAGAGGCTGCCCGTGAGACCGAGCGAAGGCTGGCTCACCGGAAACGCGCTCGGCACGGCGGCGGCCCCTTCGTGCCAGACGCCGAGCGCGAGGAGCTTCTCCTCGGGGCGGGTCTGCGCCTTCGTCCACAGCGGCCAGCGGGAGATCCGCATCTCCGCGAGGTTCATCCACGGTGCCGTGGTTCGATCGGCGGCCAGCACCTGGAGCAGGCGCCGCCGCGCCGTCTGCGCGGCCTCGTCCCGATGGTTGAAGGCGCTGAGCAGGAGCCAGGCGCCGTAGAGATCCTGCGGACGGCGCGAAGCGGCGAGGCGGCGCCCTTCCTCGCCGGCGCGCCGGGCCAGTGGCTCACTGGTCAGCCGGGCGCGGGCCAGGCGGGAGAGCGGGTGATAGGGATCGGTGCGCAGCACCTCCAGATAGGCGGCCACCGCGGTGTCCACCTCGTCCGGCTCCAGCTCGGCCAGCCGGCCGCGCCAGTAGGCGAGCTCCAGGCGGTCGTCGGCGTTGGCCGGGAGGAGACGATCGAGCCAGGCGTGGGCGCGGTCGGGGCGTCCGCGGACGACGTCGGAGGCGGTCATGAAGAGACCGGCGCGCAGGGTCGCGGCGTTCCACTCCGGGCGGCCGGCGAGGGTGTAGAACATCGTCGCCGCCGCGGCCTCGTTGCCCATCCGCCATTCGAGGCGCAGGACGGAGAGGAGCGCCTGCGCGCTCCATTCGCCCGCGGGCTCGGCCAGGTAGGCCATCTGGAAGCTGGTGATCGCCGGCCGCCAGTCGCCCTTCAGCTCGTAGGCCCGGCCCTGCTGGAAGAGTGCCCGCGCGCGTTCCCGCAGGCTCCGCGTCTGGTTGGCGATCTGCCCGAACTGGATCGCCGCCGCGCCGTAGCTCTGCTGCGCGAGTTGGGCGTGCGCCTGGATGTAGCGGTTCTCCAGCGTCTGCTTCGGCGACAGGGCACCGCCGCCGCCCAGGGCGCGTTGCAGCAGGTCGAGCGCACGGCTGATGTCGCCGTGCACCTGGAAGGTCAGCCCGAGGAGCATCGGAGCCCGCCCGCGCTCTCCTTCCGCCACCAGACCGTCCAGGCGCTCGGCGGCGGCGCGGCCGGGATCATCCTTGCGGTTCTCTTCGAGGATCCTGACCAGAAGATTGCGCGCCAGCTCGCGGAGCCCGCCCTGGAGAGCGCAGTCGGCCTGGGCCAGCAGGAGCGACCGCCGCTCCGCCGTGGCCAGCTTCTCGACCACGATGCCGCGCAGCAGCCGGCAGTCGCCGCCCTGCGCCAGCGAGCGGGTGAACAGGCGGACCGCATCCGGCGCGATCGGCGATCCGGGGCTGTTGCCCACCACCCAGGCGACCAGCCCGGCCGCCACCTCGGGATGGCGCATCTCGGCCTGCTCCTGCGCCATACGATAGCGGCTGTAGAGGGCGAGGTCCGGCGTGTTGGCGAGCGAGGCGCCGAACGCTTCATTGGCGAGGACGGGATCGCCCAACTGATCCTGGAGATGGCCGCGCAGATAGTCGAGGCCCATCTGTTTGGAGGCGTCCGGATGCTCCTGGATCTCGCGCTGGGTGAGCACCAGCGCGTCCCGGGTCCGGCCCTGGAGCTGAAGCTCGACAAGGCCCGGCCTGGGGTCGGCGGTGACGGCGGCGAGGAGGGTCAGGGCGGCAAGCATCGGATCGCGTCGCAATCAACCCCAGGACGACGACCCCGGACCAGCGGTCAAGCCGCCGGAGTTGTCGACCAACGGGCGACGCGTGCGCCTAACTTCTGCAATTTCAATTCCATACCCTCGTAGCCCCGCTCCAGGTGATAGATGCGGTCGACCACGGTCTCCCCTTCCGCCGCCACACCGGCGAGAACCAGGCAGGCGGAAGCGCGCAGATCGGTCGCCATCACCGCCGCGCCGGCGAGGGGCGTGGGGCCATGGATATGGGCGGACGCGCCGTCCACCCGCACGTCGGCACCCATCCGCGCCAGCTCCGGTGCGTGCTGGAAGCGATTTTCGAAGATCGTTTCGCGGATCGACGAAACTCCGCGCGCCTGCGTCATCAGCGCCATGTACTGCGCCTGGAGGTCGGTTGGAAAGCCGGGATGCGGGCAGGTCTCGACGTCTTTCGCGACCAGCTCGTTGTCGACGCGGACGCGGACCCCCTCCGCCGTCACCTCCACCGTGGCCCCCGCATCGGCCAGTTTGTCCAGCAGGGGCGCCAGATCGGCGGCGATCCCATTCTCCAGGAGCACGTCGCCGCGGGTCATCGCGGCCCCGATCAGATAGGTCCCGCCCTCGATCCGGTCCGGAATGATGGTGTGCTCCGCGCCGCCCAGGGAGTCGACGCCGTCCACCACCAGCGTGGCGGTGCCCAGGCCGGAGATGCGGGCGCCCATGGCATTGAGAAGGTTGGCGAGGTCGGTCACCTCGGGTTCGAGAGCACAGTTTTCGAGCACGCTCGTGCCCTTGGCGAGGCAGGCGGCCATGAGCACGTTCTCGGTGCCGGTGACGGTCGCCATGTCGAAGCGGAAGCGCGCTCCGGTCAGCCGGCGGGCGACGGTCTCCACATAGCCGTGCGACAACTGGATGTCGGCGCCCAGGGCTTCCAGCCCCTTGAGATGCTGGTCGATCGGACGGACGCCGATCGCGCAGCCGCCGGGCAGCGAGACGCGGGCATGACCGAAGTGGCCGAGGAGCGGTCCGAGCACCAGCACGCTGGCGCGCATCGTCTTGACCAAGTCGTAGGGCGCGTCGTCCGCGTCCGGATTGTTCGGCCGGGTGCGGTGGAAGACGATCGTGCCGGCGTCACCTTTCTCTTCGTTGGCGACGCCCAGATGGTCGAGCAGGCGGGCCATGGTGCGCAGATCGCGCACCCGCGGCACGCTGTGGAGGGTGAGCGGCTCGTCGGTCAGCAGGCTGGCTGCCAGGGCCGGCAGGGCGGCATTCTTGGCGCCGCTGGCCCGCACCCGTCCGGCCAGCCGCGAAGGACCCACGATGTGAAACTTGTCCATTCTCTGACCACCTCTCCATTCAGAGATATTCGTCCGACATTCAAGGGCGCTGCACCGTCATCACACGCGGAATGCCGGCATAGTCGGCCCGCACGCCGAGAACGATCCATCCTGACGACTCGGCATGCCGGCGCGCCACGTCGAGCTGTCCGAAGCCGATTTCAAGGAGGAGCCGAACCCCGGAGCGGAGCGTCCGCAATTCCGCGAAAAGCCGTTCGAGGATCGAGTCGCCCTCGCCGGTGCTACCGGGGGCAAAGAGTGCCAGATGGGGCTCGAAGTTGCAAACCTCCGGCGACAGCGTCGCCGCCTCGGCCGGATCGATGTACGGCGGATTGCTCACCACGAGATCGAACCGGCCGAGATCGAGCCCACCGGCGAGATCGGCGCCCACCGGCAGGACGCGCCCCGCGGCGCCCAGCCGCCGCGCGTTGCCCGCCGCCACCGCCAGAGCGCCGGGAGAGACATCCGTCGTCACCGCCCGCGCGCCGGGAATCTCCAGAGCGAGGGTGACGGCCAGGATGCCCGAGCCGGCGCCGATGTCGAGAATCCAGGGGTCCGGCGGCAAGGGAGCCTTCAAAGCCTCCTCGACAAGATGCTCCGTCTCTGGCCGCGGAATGAGCACCCGCCGGTCGACCCGGAACACGCGGCCATAGAACTCTCGCTCGCCGAACAGATACGAAACCGGCTCCCCGGTCAGCCGCCGGGAGAGCAGCTCCGCAAACCGTGCCGCCGCATCCGGCTCCACCTCCCGCTCATTGCGGGCGATCACCTGCGCCTCGGACAGGCCGAGAACATGACCGAGAAGGAGCGCCGCCTCGCGCCGTGACGGCTCAAACGGCGCCGCGATCAGCCGGAGGCGGGCATCGGCGAGGAGGTCACGGACGGTGGGCATGGGGGAAGCATAGCGGGAGCTCGTCAGGGGGCCGCATAGTTCTACTTTGCCAGCACCCCTGAAATTTTTTGGCCCCGGAGGGGCCGCTGCACATAGCTCAAGGCTGGGACACGACGCCAACGAGCTGTTGGACCGCGCCAACGAGCACGGCGGCGTCGCCAACGAGTCATCCCGCGACGGAAACGAGCCGGGGAGCGTCGCCAACGAGCCGGTGCGCGACTCCAACGAAGTTCCCCGCGACCGTACCCGCTCGTTGGGGGGCGGGAACCACTGGTTGCGGGTCGCCACCCGCTGGTTGCAGAGCTGCCACCGCTGGTTGCGCGGCGGGTGACGCCGCGGTGGAGGTGGGATTGGCCGGTTGCGGCGTGGGGGTGGGCGGCTCGGTGCCGGGAACCGCGGGTGAAATGTCGTGGCACGCCGGTTCCGCTCCGGGTGAGCCCGGTGCGGAGGCGGGCGGCTCGGGGACGGAGCCGGCGGGCCAGAATGGAACAGGAGGGCCAGACGGCCGGTGGACCGGTCCCGCGCGTCTGGTCCATCGGTTGTCAAAGAACGACCCAGGTGAACTGTATGAAGTCGAAACAGAAGCTACAGAGACTGTACGGCCGAGTCAAGAGGTTCGTTGTGCCAGATTGTCACAACAAGATTCTTGACTCGGCGGCAATCGTGGCTTAGAGTCCAACCGACTCCGTTGAGGGACACCACGTATCTGTTCATCTTGGGATTGCGGAGCCTTCTTTGAAAACTGCTGGACCAGGCGCGCGCGGGTCGGCTCCCCGGCCGCCTGGCCCTCCTATGGACCGCCGCCGCCGGGTCCTCCGGCGGCGCGGCGGGCCCTTATCTTTTGAGGCCCTACCGGTCCTCGTTCAGCACGATCTGCATCTGCACCATGCCGCCGGGGGTGACGACGACTTGGCTTTCGGCGGTGGCAAAGCCTTCCTTTTGAATGGTGGCCCGATAGGTGCCGGCGACCAGGCGGCTGATCTCGAAGTGCCCTTGCTCGTCGCTCTGCAGGATCGGACCGGCCGAGTCCGGAGACTCACCTGCCAGCGAGACCAGGGCGTCGGCAACTGGAGCTCCAGCCGCCGAGAGGATCTCTCCCGCGAGGCTGCCGGTGGAGATGTCGAAGTTGATCTCGCGGTCGCCGGAGACCTCGATCTCCTCTCTCCGGCTGATGCCGGACTGGGATACCGACACGAGGTAACGTCCCGGCGCCACTCCGGTGATCCGGAAGCTGCCGTCCCCGGCCGTCCGGGGAAAGGCGCTACTGCCGGAGAACATTTTTGCAGGGATCGGGTGCAGAGTCAGGTACGCGTCGGCCAGCGGGGCGTGGTCGACGAGGATCCGGCCGGAGAGTGTGTAGCCGGCGGCCCATTCGAGGTCCAGGGTGGCCTGGTCCATGCCGGGCTCGATCACCACGGAGCCATGGACCGACCGGCCGTCGGCCGTCGAGGCGATCACCCCCCAGGTCCCGGGACGCAGACCCGCGATACGGTAGCCCCCGCCCACGACGACGCCGGTCGGCGAGGAAGACATCGATCCGGTGGCGGACTGGGAAAACGCCCGGATTGCACCCAAACGCATGTCCTCGGGCGCCACCCCGATGAGCTTTCCGGTCAGCACCGCGCCCCGGTCGAGCCGCAGCTCGAGGTCCTGGACCGCCTGCCCGGCGACGTGGATCTCGGCAGGCTCGGCCAGCGCGGCGAAGTCTTCCGCCTCAGCGGTCAGCAGGTAGTCGCCGTCGGCGACCGACCGCATCCGGAACGTGCCGTCGGCCGCGGCCGTGACGGTGTGGGGCCTGACGCCTGACGGCACCGCCGGCAGGAGGGTGGCGACGGCGTCGGGGATCGGAGCGCCGCCACGGCCGAGCACACGGCCCGCCACCTCGCCGCCCGGGAACGTGAAGTCGAGCCGGTTGATCCCCGGCCGCACCGCCACCTTGGCGGAGACAAACCCTCCTTCCGGGCTGGCCACTTCCGCTCTGTAGGTGCCGGCCTCCAGGCCGTCCAGGTGATAGCGGCCCTCGCCGTCGGTGACCCCTTCGACCGGCAGGAAATTGCCGTCCCGGTCTTCATTCAACAGGGCGCGGACCGTGGCACGGTCCACGGGCTTGCCGCGGCTGTCGACCACCGTCCCGGTCAACATTTCGCCCTTGGCCAGGGAAATCACCAGAGGAGGCCCGCCCGCCTCCGGAACCTCGACCGCATGCACGGTCTTCTGCCCGTAGCCCGGAGCGGCGATCGTGAGGTCGAAGGGACCCGGGGGGAGGTCCTCGAGCCGGAACCGGCCACCGGCATCCGTCCGGCCGCCGCCGTCCGGCGAGAGCCCGCCACCGCTCTCGATCCGATCCTCGCGGGGATCGACCTGAACGACCGCCTCGGGGACCGGCTCGTCCAGCGGGCCGACGATCCGGCCGCTGAGAGCCCGGGCCGTCGCGAGCTCGATGCGCAACGGTTCGCGCGTCGGCGCCTTCACTCCGGGCAGTTGGGCCGCGGTATGGCCGGCATGCCGGATGCTCAGGCTGCACAAGGAGTCCGGCGTGAGATCCTCGATCCGGAACCGGCCATCCGGCCCGGTGGCGAGAGGCTCGTTCCGGGCTCCCGGCAGCAAGTTCCAGGGGAAGAAGTCGGGGCATTCGATCCGGACCTCGGCCTGGGCGATCGGAGCACCGCGGCGGTCGGTCACACGCCCCTCGATCGCCGCTCCCGGACCGAGGGTGATCTCCCCCAGATCGACCGCGCGCACTGTCTGAGACACTGCCGGACTCTCGACACCGAGGACCACCTTCGCCGCGAATCCGTTCCGGCTGGCCCGCAGGTCGAAAACGCCGGGGCCGAGATCGGTGAATTGGAAATGGCCGGTGGCATCGGACAGGGCTTGGATTCCCGCGGGTTGCCCCCGCCAGGAGACAGAGCACAGGACGATCTCGGCTCCGGCGACCGGCTCGCCTCCCGCGGTCACCACCCGCCCGGCCAGGACGGCCCCGGCGAGCGCGGCCGGCGCTCCTGGGTCCGCCGCGGCCGGCGAGGAGGCGAGAAGTCCGATGAGCAGACAGGAGAACGCTCTGAGCATGCCCTTGATGTCCTCCCTGCCCCCTACCGGGCCTCGTTCAGCACGATCTGCACCTGCACCGTGCCGCCGGGAGTGACCACGGCGCGGCTTTCGGCGGGGGCGAAGCCTTCCTTCTGGATGGTGACGCGATAGCTGCCGGCGACCAGGTGGCGGACCTCGAAATGCCCCTGCTCGTCGCTGCGCAGCACCGAGCCGGCTCCGCCGGGAGGGTCTCCTGCCAGGGCGACCAGGGCACCGGCAACCGGCTGTCCGGCCGTGGAAAGGATCTCTCCCGTGAGGCTGCCGGTGGAGATGTCGAAGTTGATCTCGCGGTCGCCGGAGACGTCGATCTCTTGGCTCTGGCTGATGCCGGACCGGGAGTGGATCGAGAGCCGGTACCGGCCGGGTGCCACCCCGGTGACCCGGAAGCGGCCGTCCCAGGCCGTTTGAGGGAAACCTCCCCCCATGAGGGGGGTGGCCGGAATCGGTTGCAGGGAGAGGAACGCATCGGCCAGGGGCACGTGGTCGACGACGATCCGCCCGGACAGGGTGTAGCCGTCCGGCCATTCGAGGTCCAGGGTCGCCTGGTCCATGCCCGGTTCGATGACCACGGAGGCATGGGTCGACCGGCCGTCCGAGGTCGAGGCCATCACCTCCCACGTCCCCGGGTGCAGACCCGCGATGCGATATCCGTCGCCGACGACGACGCCGGTCGGCCAGGACATGATCCGCTCGGAGAGGGGCTGCGGAACCGCCTGGATGCCGCCCCAGCGCACCTCCCCGGGCGCCACTCCGATGAGCTTTCCGGTCAGGATGGCGCCGCGGTCGAGACGCAGCTCGACGCCTTGGAGCGCCTGCCCGGCGACGTGGACCTCTTCGGGCTCGGCCGTCGAGGCGAAGCCCTCCGCCTCGGCGGTCAAGAAATAGTCGCCGTCGGCGACCGACCGCAGCCGGAACGTGCCGTCAGCCGCGGCGGTGGTGGAGCTCGGCATGCCGGGGGGCACCACCCCTTGCAGATTGACGACGGCACCGGGGATCGGAGCGCCGCTGCGGTCGAGCACGCGGCCCTCCACCTCGCCGCCCGGAAAGGTGAAGTCGAGATGATTGACGCCTGGCCGCACGGTCACCGCGGCGGAGAGGAGCCCACCTTCCGGACTGACCAGATTCACCCCGTAGTTGGCGGCCTCCAGGCCGTCCAGGCGATAGCGCCCCTCGCCGTCGGTGATCCCGTCGAGCGGCTGGGCGTTGCCGGATCCCGCTTCGTTCAAGAAGACGCGGATCGTGACGCGGGTCATGGGATCACCATGGCTGTCGGTCACCGTTCCGGTCAACGTCTCGCCCCTGACGAGGGAAATTTCCAGCGGCGGCCCGCCGGCCTCGGGAACCTCGACCGCATGCACGGTTTTCTGCTTGTACCCCGGAGCGGAGACCATCAGGTCGAGAGGACCCGCGGGGAGGTCCTCGAGCCGGAAACGGCCCTCGGCATCCGTGCGGCCGCCGTCCGCCGGTGAGGGCCTGCCACCGCGCGCGAACCGCATCTCGCGGAGATCGACCCGGACCGACGCCTCGGGGACCGGCTCGTCCAGCGGGCCGGTGACCCGGCCGCTGAGCATCCGGGCCGCCGCGAGCTCGATGCGCAACGGCTCGCGCGTCGGCGCCTTCACACCCGGCAGTTGGGCTGACGTATGCCCGGCGTGCTGGACGCTCAGGCGGCACGAGGAGCCCGGAGTCAGGTCCTCGATCCGGAACCGGCCATCCGTCCCGGTGGCGAGAGGCTCGGTCCGGGCCGCCCGCAGCATGATCCAGGGGAAGAAGTCCGGACATTCGATCTGGACCTCGGCCTTGGCGATCGGAGTGCCGCGGCGGTCGGTCACCCGCCCCTCGATCGCCGCTCCCGGGCCGAGGGTGAGGTCCCCCAGATCAACGGCGCGTGGAGCCGGCGGGATCTCCACACCGGAGACCACCTTCGCCGCGAAGCCGTGCCGTTTGGCCCGCAGGTCGAAAAGACCGGGGCCGAGGTCGGCGAAGCGGAAGTGGCCCGTCGCATCGGACTGGGCCTGCAGCCCCGGCGACCACCTCACCTGCCAGGAGACAGAGCGCAGGATGAGATCGGCTCCGGCGACCGGCTCGCCGGCCGCGGTCACCAGGCGTCCGGCCATGGAGCTCCCGCGGCGGAGGACGATGCGCAGCGGAGCGCGGGCCGTGATCGGAACGTCGACCGGCACGCTGGCCGGGGCGAAGCCGTCACGCCTGGCGGTGACCTCGTAGGTCAGCCCGGCGGTGAGGCCGGCGAGCCGGAAGCGGCCGTCGGCGCCGCTCAACATCGGCACCTGCGTGGGCGCGTCGGAGAACCGCCCCTCGGCGCGCCGCGCCTGGATCTCGGCGCCCGGCACCGGCCGGCCGGATTCGTCGACGACGATCCCGGCGAGCGCGGCCGACGGCTGCAGGGTGAGGGTCACGGACGAATCCTCCGGCCGCGCCTCTGCCGACGAATGCAGGTGGCCCGCCGCCGCCGCGTCGAGCGTCACCTCGCCGGCGCCGAAGACGCGCAGGCTGAAGCGGCCGTCCGCCGCGGTCCGCACGTGCCGGTGATCGCCGCCCCAGACCAGCGCGCCGGCCAGCGGCTTGCGGCTCGCCGCGTCCAGCACCCGGCCGGTGATGATCCGCCCAGCCGGGAGACGCACGAGGATCAATCCCTTCTCTTTCTTCTCTTCCGCCCCTTCCGCCGGTACGGGGACCGCGGCGAGGAAGCCGCCGGCATCCTCCAGGCGGAGCGTCGCCTCGGAGGTCGCCGCCGGCACGGGAAGCCGGCCGTCGCTCCCGGTGAGCCCGTAGGGCATGAGGTTCCAGCGCACCAGGACACCGGCCAGCGGCTTGCCGTCCTTGCCACGCACCTCGACGGTCCGCGGCTCGCGTTGGGCCAGGCGGAGCGTGTGGAGAGCGCCGCCGACTTTCTCCACCGAGCGGTCCGGAACGCCGGGAGCCAGCGCGACAAGCGACAGCTCCTGGACTCCGCCCTGCGGCAGAGTCACCTGGCCGGCCGCGTCGGTGACGTCGTCGCTCTGCGCCGGCCGCCAAGCGATCTGGGTGCCGAGACCGAACGCCTGGACGGAGAGCGCCCGCAGGCGCAAATGCGGAACCGGCTGGCCGTCAGGTCCGACCACGGTGATCCGGAGCGGCGGCGCCGGCTGGAGCGTCACCGGCGGCAGCTCGAGGTCTTCGACCAGCGGGACCAGCAGGACCTCGACCGGCAGCTTGCCGCCGGCGCGCAGGCGCACCCGGTAGAGCCCGCTCTCCGGCGCCTGGATCTCGAAGCTGCCGTCTGGACGCGGCGGCGCGGTCGCCAGGGGAGGGACCGGCTCACTCGCCAGGAGCTGGACCGCGTCGGCGTAGCTGGAGATGAGCGGGACCAGCTCGATCCGAAGGTCGGCGGGAACAGGCGGAAGGATGCGGCCGGTGACGCGGAGCGCCGAGGGTCCGACCGCCGCCGCCGCGGACGAGGAGAGGAGAAGACTGACGAGCAGACAGGGGAAAGCTCTCAGCATGTCCTTGAGATTCTAAACCAGGCCTGTGATCTCCTCGCGCATCTGCTCCCGGAAAATCGCCGCGCCGCCGTGCGCCGGATGGCGGAGGGTCGCCGCCGCGACGCCCAATTCGCCGAGCGCCGCCTGCGCGGTGCGGCCCACCGCGAGCACGCGCACGGTTCCGAGGTCCGCGAACAGGGCTTCGAGAACGTGGAGGTTCGCCTTCCAGAGGGCCGGCTCGGGGGTGCGGTTGGAAAGCGGTCCCGCCTTGCCGTAGGGGTGCCAGGGGAAGGAATTCCACAGCAGGGCTCCGGCGACGGCTCCTCCCAGCGCGCTCCACACCACACTGCCGGAGGGCTCCAGCCAGAGGGCCGGGTTGCGGCTGGTGGGATGGAACGGCGGGCTGGACGCCCAGGACAGACGGCGGCCGTCGTCGCCGGCGAGCTGGCGCTCGCTGGTGAAGGCGATGCCGGAGAAGCGTCCGCCCCGGAACCCGAGCGCCTCGCCGATCAACACCACGCGCGGCCGGCCGACCCGCTCCAGATACGCCTCGAGATTCGTCCGCCGGATCCGCGCCGCGCCGGGGCGATCGAGCGCCGGATCCGCGTCGCGGTACGGATTCACCACTCCGGACGCGGGGCCGCGCGGGCCGCGGTAGAGAAGGCTGATGAGAGAAGACAAGGCCGGAAGCACTGGAAACAGACGTTGGGCAGGAAGGCTATCATCAGATCCAGCAGACAAGCCTACCGCCACCGCAACAGGCTCAGTACCACCTCCATGACGATGAGGAGCACGACCGCCAGCTCCAGAAGGACGAGCCGGCGGTCCCGCGCGACGTCGAGGACCAGCGAGAGGCCCTCCTGCACGGCGCGCAGCTTGGATTCCAGGATGTCGTAGCGGTCCGACAGGTCGAGCTCGGCCCGCAGGTCGGCGTAGATGGAGTCCATCTTCGGGTCTTCCCAGACCTCGTCGGGCTTGTCGAGCAGGTGGAGCACGGAGAGCACCTCGCCGCGGGTAGAGATGGATTTCGCGATGAAGCGGTGGAGGGGCCGGGTGATCAACGGGACGGTGCCGCGGACTTCCAGGCGCGCCGCGATGTCCTGGAGGCGGACGAAGAGCTGGTCGACGATGCGTTCGTAGTACTCCATGGCGGCGCTCTGGGCCACGGTGAGCGCCACGATTTCAGCGCGGCCGTTGGTGAGCACGTCCAGGGAGAGAGTTCCGTCGGAGAAACCCATCGTCGCTCCCGGCTCCTCGCGCAGAGTAAAGTCCTCCATCACGACCTCGGCGGTCAGCCGGCGGGAGCGGCGGAGCCGGTTCAGCACACTCTCCCGGGCCGCTCCGGAGGCGTCCAGGAAGACGACCGCCCCGAACGGATAGAAGTAAGCCTCGCCACCCTCCGGGATCGAAAGCCCCAATTGCCGCGGGCTGACCCGCGCCTTGGGAAAAATGGCGGCCACCTCTTTCAGAGGCAGGTTCTCCACGAAGGCGGTGGCATGGAAGGTGTGGATGTGCTCGCTCATCTCCTCATGGTACACATCTGCTCTCAGGCCGGCGCGCTGAACAGGTAGTGCTGCACCCGCCACTCCTCGCCGTCCGCGGTTCCGAACAGCTCGGCACAGGCCATGAAGAAGGCCCGCCAGCGCTCCAGCCAGAGGCCCCCCTGGCCGGCGCCGTAAGTCTGCTCGAAGAGCGGCACGATGCGCTCCCGCGAGGTGTCGAGATTGGCGAGCCAGGCTTCGGCGGTCTTCTGATAGTGGACCCCGGAGACCGGCCACTGCTCGGTGAGCGCGAGGGGACCCTGGAAGGCCGGGAGGAGATCCGCCGCAGGCATCAGGCCGCCGGTGAAGAAGTGGCGCGCCATCCAGTCGTCGGGGCCTTCGTCCTCGAAGGCGTAGGTCAGCTCGCGGTGGCAGAAAATGTGAACGAAGAGGTGGCCGCCGGGACGCAGCCAAGCGGCGATGCGATCGAACAGCACGGCGTAGTTGCGGACGTGCTCGAACATTTCGACGGAGACGACGCGGTCGAAACGTTCTTTGAGATCGAGATGGTTGACGTCGGCCACCTGGTGCCGGACGTTGGTGAGACCTCGCCGGTTCGCCTCGGCGGTGATCAGGGCTCCCTGGCTTTTTGAATTGGAGACGGCGAGGATGCGGCAGCGCGGGAAACGTTCGGCCAGGTAGAGGCTCAGCGCGCCCCAGCCGCAGCCGAGGTCGAGCACGGTCTGGCCGTCCTCGATGCGGGCGCGCCGCGCGGTGAGGGCGAGCATCTCTCTCTCCGCGTCGGCAAGTGTCTTCACGCCCAAAGGCCAGAGGCAGCAACTGTATTTGAGGTGCGGGCCGAGGACGGCGCGGAAAAACTCCGCCGGCACTTCGTAGTGCTGGCGGTTGGCGGCGTCGGTGTGCAGGGCGACGGGCTCCGCGCGGAGGCGCGCCACCCATTGCGCCCGGTGTTTTGCGGGGTTTGCGGGGTCCGCGGGGTCCGCAGGCGCCCGGTTCTGCTCGCTACGCAGGCGTTCGGCGAGGAGGCGGCGGATGCCGAAGCGGATGAACGCGTCCGGCAGCAGGCCGCGGTCGAGGAGCGTGGTCGCGAAGCTGATGTTCAAGAGAAGGCTCGCAGACCGGGCGGCGGCGGGCTGTCCGGCGCGACGAGCGCCGGCACGCGGAGCATGAGCGGCAGGGCGATCCCCCATTCGATGGCGAGGGCCAGGAGGCTCGGCCAGCTCGGCGAGCGGAAGGTGGCGGCGCCGAGGCGGACCCCGCCGGCGTAGGCGGCCGGGCCGCCGATCGCTCCCAGAACCGCGGCGATCATCGGCTGGCGCGACAGCGCGCTGAGCCGCGGGAGCCAGAGCGCCGAGAGGCTCCAGAGCGCCACGATCCATGGCGGCGCGAGCCAGGGCCAGTACCCGGCGGCAAAGCGCACCAGGCCGGCCGCGGCGAGGATCGAATCACCGGCGGCGCCGGCGAGGCCGAGGAGCAGGGCCGCCAGGAGCCAGCGCACGCGCGCCGAGCTTGGGAGCTGGAACGACGCGGCGAGGAGCAGCGCCGCCGCGATCGCCGGCCCGATCCAGATCGAGCCGCGGGCGGCCGACAGGACGACAGCGAACCAGGCCACCTGGACGACCACGAAGAGAACGAACAGGCGGAGCCAATCACTTTTCAAGTCGGTGTCCCCGGGGGCGCAAAGGTTCCAATCAGCGTTCGGCCGCGAAACTCCGGCCCCGCGAAAAGCATCTGGGCGTCGCCGATCACCCGTTCCCGGAAGCCGCCTTCACAGTAGCAGAAGTAGTAGCGCCAGAGGCGGATGAACCGTTCCGGATAGCCGAGCGCGAGCACGCGGTCGCGCGCGGCGTCGAAACGTTCCCGCCAGCAGCGCAAGGTTTCAGCGTAGTGCAGCCCGAGATCCTCGACATGCAGCAGGGTCAGCCGGCTCGCCTTCGTCGCCGCCGCGGTGAGCGCGGTCAGCGAGTGGATGGCGCCGCCGGGAAAAATATAGCGCTGGATGAAATCGACGTCCTTCCGCGCCGCTTCGTAATTGCGGTCGGCGATCGTGATCGCCTGCAGGGCGGCCAGGCCGTCGGGCCGCAGAAGGCGGTCCAGGCTGGCGAAGAACGTGGTCAGGAACTGGTGGCCGACCGCTTCGATCATCTCGACCGAGACGATCTTGGAAAAGCTTCCGGTCAGATCGCGATAATCTTTCTGAATGATGCTCACCCGTTCGGCGAGACCCGCGTCCGCCACCCGCCGGCTCGCTTCGGCATATTGCGACGGCGAGATCGTGGTGGTGGTCACCCGACAGCCGTAGCAGCCGGCCGCGTGGATCGCCAGGCTCCCCCAGCCGGTTCCGATCTCCAGCAGATGATCGTCCGCGGTGAGCTGGAGCTTGCGGCAGAGACGGTCGATCTTGGCGTCCTGCGCTTCGTTCAGCGACGCGTCCGGCCGCTCGAAGACGGCGGCCGAATAGGTCATCGATCGATCGAGAAACAGTGCGAAGAGATCGTTCCCCAGGTCGTAATGTGCTTCGATGTTCTTCCGGCTGCCGCGCCGCGAGTTCGGCCGCACCGCATGCCAGGCCTTGGCGGCGATGTGGCCGAGACGAGCGAGACCGGATTCCAGACGGCCGGTCACCGAACGGTCGCGCGCCATCAGCCGCACGAGCGAGGTCAGATCGCGGCTCTCCCACCAGCCGTCGAGGTAGGCCTCGGCGGCGCCCAGGCTGCCGCCGGTCAGCAGCTTGCCCCAGAAACGCGGATCGAGGACCTCGAGGTCGGCAGAGAGACCGTCGGCCGTGGGCTGGCCGAGCAATGTGACGGTTCCGGCTTCGCGCAGGGAGAGCTGCCCGCCGGTGAGCTTGTCCAGACGGCTGACGACCAGCCGGCGCGTCACACCGGCCGCGGTGCCGGACTCTCGGGCGGTCTCTCGGGATGTGAGTGAAACGGGACTCCGGCGAGCGTCAACCGGGCCGCGTGAAGATAGATCCATAGAAAGATCCTCAGAGTCATCGCCGGATAGCGAAGCAGAACCTGGCGCACGGTCTGGCGCGTCAGGGGCCGGCGCTGGAGCTGCAAGGTGGCGTCAAAGATCTTGCGCCCCTCGCGGTGGTTTTCCATGTGCACCAGAAGCCGCTCATCCGGAGGCCGGATCAGCCAGCGGTAGTCGAGATCCATCGGAAAGAACGGTGAGACGTGCAGCTCCTTCGGAAAGCCGGATTCCCACGTACCTTTCTTCTCGCCGTGGTTCTCGACGACATAAAGATGCCGTTCGTTCCATGGCGTGTTGGTGACCTCGGCCACGATGGCTGTCAGCTCGCCGGCGGCGTCGTGGCAGTAGTAGAAGCTCACCGGGTTCATCCGAAAGCCCAGCGTGCGGGGATTCGTCAGCAGCCGGACCGGCCCCACGGGATAGCGCCCGGTGCGCTCTTCCACCAGCTTGCGGACCTCGTTGGACCAGGCGGCGCCTTGCGATTGGGGATCTCCGAAATAGTCACTCCGCCGCAACCAGGCGAGCGCGGGCCGCTTCGTCGACAGCAGCCAGCTCAGCCGTCCGATCGCGTCCAGCTCGTCGAGATCGGCGTAGAGCATGAACAGCGGATAGGCGAAGCGGTGGCGGCGCGGCGTGAAGCGCCGGTGGCGCACGGTCCCCAGATAGAGCGCGCTCTCCATCGGCTCCCTTCAGGCGGCCCTCGTCGCGGCAGCCTCGGCAGCCGTTCCGGCCTGCGCCACCGCCTGCACGATGGCCTGCGCCGCCCGCTGGCCGCTCCACAGGCCGTCCTCATGGAATCCATAGCGCCAATAGGCGCCGCAGTAGTGCGTGCCGCGCGGGCCGCTCACCTCGCTCCACCGCTCCTGCGCCGCCACCGCCGCCATGTCGAGCTGCGGATGGGCGAAGGAGACCCGGTGCCGGATGCGCGACGGATCGATCGCCGCGGTGCGGTTGAGCGTCACGCACCAGGGCGTCGCCGTCGGCAGGGGCTGGAGGAGGTTCATGAGGTAGGTGATGCCGATGTCCTCCATCTCTCCAATCTGAACATTCCAGCTCGACCAGGCGCGACGGCGGCGCGGCAGCAGGGAGGCGTCGTCATGAAGCACTACGTCGCTCGCCCGGTAGCGGATGACCCCGAGCACCTCCCGCTCGGCGGGCGTGGGATCGGCCAGCACGGCGAGCGCCTGATCGCTGTGGAGGGCCAGGATCACCTGATCGAATCGCACGCTCTCGCCGGCGGCGCGGATCTCGACGCCGGGATCCAGCCGGCGGATCGACTGCACCGGCGCCGCGAGATGGATCTCGGCGCCGGCCGCCTCCAGGCGCGCCGTGACCGCCTCGACATAGCGCCGCGCGCCGCCGCGAAGGGTGCGCCACGCCGGCCGGTTCATCAGATCGAGGAGCCCGTGCTGGCGGAAGAAGGTCAGCAGCGTGGAGGCCGGAAAATCGAGCACATGGGCGGTGGGCATCGACCAGATGGCGCCGGCCATCGGGCGCAGATAGAGATCGACGAAGCTCCGCGGCAGCCGGCTCGCTCGGACGAAATCGCCGAGCGTGCGCCGGCTCCCGGCGGACGCCAGCTCGCGCGTGCCGGCCCGCCAGAAGCGCCAAGCCCCGGCCACGATCGCCCAAAAGCGAGGTTCCACCAGATTGGCCCGCCGCGCCACGAGGCTGGAAAGATTTTCCCCGCTGTACTCGAAGCCGGTCGCCGGATCGGACGCGCTGAAGCCCATCGAGCTCTCCGCGGTCTCGACGCCGAGCTCGTCGAGCAGCCGGCAGAAGCCCGGATAGTTGCGCTCGTTGTAGACGATGAAGCCCATGTCTACCGGAAAGCGCAGGCCCCGCTCCTCGACCTCGACCGTGTAGGCATGGCCGCCCGCCCGCGGCGCCGCCTCGAACACGTGCACCTCGTGCCGCTCGTGCCGGCCAGCAAGCTCCCACGCCGCCGCGAGGCCCGAGATCCCCGCGCCGATGACCGCGATCTTCACCGTTCTCCTGTCCGCCGCGGAAACCACGGCACGAACGAGCTGGTGCGCTCGATGTATTCACGATAGCCCGGGCGCCGGCTCTCCATCCCCGCTTCGAGCATCGGCACGCCGGAGACGCGCAGCAGCAGAAGGGTCATGACGAGCGGCGCGTAGAGCGTCCAGACGCCCCCCGGGACGCCGAGCGCGAAGACCCCATAGCCCCACCAGAGCAGCGCCTCCCCGAAGTAGTTCGGATGCCGGCTGTAGTGCCAGAGCCCGGAATTGAGCACCTTGCCACGGCTCGCCGGATCGCGTTGGAACGCGAGGAGCTGGGCGTCACCGACCGCCTCACAGAGGAATCCCAAGAGCCAGATCACACCACCTACTACGCACCACGCCGGCCGGTAGATGAGTCGCGACTGGACGATCGCGAGCGGCGCGACGAGCAGCGCGACGAGCGTGGCCTGGAGGAAGAACACGGTGAACAGGCTGAGCCAGCGAAAGCGCTCGCCGTGGCTCTTGCGCATTGCCGCATAGCGCCGGTCCTCGCCATGTCCGCGTCCGCGCCAGGCGATGTGGCCGCCGAGCCGCAGCCCCCAGACGGCGACCAGCGCAAGATGCAGAAAATGCCACGTGGAGGATTGGCCGCTCCGCCACCAGACGAGAAACGTCGCCGCGACGAACGCCGGTCCCCAGAAGATGTCGACGATGCTGACGTCGCGCCGCGCGAGGCTCACCAGCCAGAGCACGACGACGCCGGCAAGGCAGCAACCCCAGATCAGCAGAAGTGTATTGAGCACGCCTCAAGCATACGCCCGCAGTGCCTTTGTCCAGATTTATTCCTCTGGCTTCCTCTGGTCCATAGATTGCATTCAGGCGAAAAAAGGAGGAGGCCATCACCATGCCCGAGAAAAAGACCATCGAGAAGGCCCGCAAAGACAAGAGCGAGGGAAAGTCCGCGAGCACCCAGGCCGGCGAGTTCGTCCATCAGGAGATCGAGCACATCAAGGAAGGCAAGCACGGAGCGCGGTCGACCAAGCAGGCGATCGCGATCGGCCTCTCCGAAGCGCGCCGCGCCGGCGTGAAGGTGGCAGCGCCTAAGAACGCCTCCAAGGCGACGCGGACCAAGGCCGAGCACGACAACGCGGCGGGAGCGAAACCAAAGAAGACCGTTTCGCGCACCCGTTCGAAGGCGACCAGCGACGCGCTCAAGAAGGAAGGGCACTCCGCCGCCTCGACCGCGTCTCTCTCGAAGCAGGCGAAGTCGGCTGCGGCGAAGCGCACGGCTGCGGACCGCTCGGCGTCAGCCCGCAAAGCGGCGAAGACCAAGGGCCCTGAAGAACGCTCGGCCGCGGCCCGCAAGGCAGCACGGACGCGCGAGAAGTCGACGTAGCCTTCAAGGCGCGAGCGCGAACGCGATCACATAATCCCCGAGCGGCGCGAACGGCAGCCCGTGGCCGCCGGCGGAGATGACGACGTACTGCTTGCCGTCGGGGCCGCGAAATGTCATCGGCATGGCGCGCGCGCTGGTCGGCAGGTCCGCTTTCCACAGCTCCTTGCCGGTGGCGACGTCGAACGCGCGGATGGTGGAGTCCAGCGTTCCGCCTGCGAACACGAGGCCGCCGCCGGTGATGATCGGGCCGCCGAGCGAGATCGAGCCGTAGCTCTCCGGCGGCGGGCCTCCCGAGGCCATCGCCGGAATTCGCCCCAGCGGCACGCTCCATTTCACCGCGCCGGTGTCCGCGTCGACGCCGTTCAGCGTGCCCCACGGAGGCGGTGTGCACGGCCAGCCGTTCGGAGAGCGGAGCATGCGGCGGGCCATGCCGTACGGTGTGCCGGCTTGGCGGGCGAACTCCCAGCCGCCGCTCAGATCGCGGCTGTTGGCGGAGTCCTCGCGATCGAAATCAGCGCGCGGAATCAAACGCACCTCCGCCGCCAGATTGTTGACCGGAATCACCAGCAACCGGTTGGTCGGATCGTACGCCGCACCACTCCACGACATACCCCCCACGTTGCCCGGAATCGCTAGCGTTCCCCGCAGGCTCGGCGGCGTGAAAATCCCTTCCGAACGGAGCTTGGCGATCCTCTCACGGCACCACGCGCGGTCCGCCTCGGGACCCTGGATCTCGTCGACCTTCATCGCGATCGGCGCCATCGGCTTGGGGGCCACCGCGAACGGCTGTGTCGCCGCCGCCTCCTCGCCCGCCACATCGCTCTTCGGCACCGGCCGCTCCTCGACACCGAAAATCGGCGCGCCGGTCAAGCGATCGAGAATGAAAAAATTGCCCGTCTTCGAGCCGACCCCGGCCGCGGGAATCGTCCTGCCGTCCTTGTGAACGTCGAACAGCACCGGCGATGAGGCGACGTCGTAATCCCATAGATCGTGATGCACCGTCTGGAACGACCACACCATCTCACCGGTGTCCGCGCGCAACGCCGTCACGGAGTTGGCATACCGGTTGTCTCCCAGCCGCTCGCCGCCGTAATAGTCCGGGCTGGCGCTGCCGGTGGGAACGAACACCAGCTTGCGCTCGGCGTCAACGCTGATCACCGACCACGCATTCGCGGCGCCGGTCTTCTGCGCGCTGCCGTTCTTCCACGTCGCCGCCGCGGGGTCTTTCGGATCTTGAGGAATCGGATCCCACGTCCACTTCAGCTTGCCGGTGAGAGCATCGAACCCGCGCACCTCCCCGCTCGGAGCGCTCACCAGATTGTTGTCCGCGATCCCCGAGCCGACCACGATCGTGTCACCGGCGACGGCCGGTGGCGACGTCTCCTCGTAGTCCGCATACCGGTTCGCCGCCACCGGCAGGCGCAGACCCTTGCGGAGATCGATCACGCCGTTCGTGCCAAATCCCGCGCAAGGCTGCCCCGTCACCGCATCCACCGCGATCAGCCGCGCATCGATCGTCGCGATGAAAATCCGGCGCTGGCCCGAGGGAGCTTTCCAGGTGGAGACGCCGCGACTCACAAAGTCGCCATACCCCGGATCCTTGTCGATCTTGGCATCGTAGGCCCACCGCTGCTTCCCGGTCACCGGATCGAGCGCGATGATCCGCCCGAGCGGCGTCGCGAGGTAGAGAGTGCCGTCGACATAGATCGGCGTCGCCTCGAAAGCGGTCGCCCTGGAATGCTTCGGCTCGTAGGAGTCGCCGGTGCGGAACGTCCAGGCGATCTTGAGGGAGTGGACGTTCTCGCGGTTGATGGTGGCGAGCGGAGAGAAGCGCTGGCCGCCAGGATCATGGCCCCAGGTGGGCCAGTCGGTGGTGGTTTCCTGGGCGGGGGGTTGGGGCTTCGCCGGTTGTGCTTGGAGGGCGGGTGGGGCGGCGAGGAGCGAGGCGGCCAGGGTGGCCAAGCCTAGGGCCAAGGTCTTTGGGATCACGGGGCGCATGATAACTCCTCATTTCGACAGACAGTGGGCTTTTAGGTGTGAGAAATGACAGACTTGCGGGTGATCTCCAGGAAGTGGAACCGCCGGAATCCCGATTTGATCTCAGGCAGACTTGCCAAAAAAAGAGCCTCCCGTTCCGCGTTCGTGATATTGCCGGTCGAAACGAGCAGCAGCTTGTGGGGACGTCTCAGCAGATGGAATGAGGTCACGAAGTCCTCGTCTTTGGTGATGACGATGGACTGATCGCGGGCCGAGAGGTCGTTGATGGTACTGTCCGGCGTACGATTGCCGAGAGGGAGATCGAGAGTATGGATGACCTCGAATCCCTCCTGCCTCAAGCGATGAGCCAGCCGACGAGGCAGTTGGGCGTCGATCAGAAATCTCATGCGACGAGAGGGACGACGCGTTTCACCTGACTCAACTTCAGAGCAAACTCCAAAGCCGCCAAGACGTCCTCCCGTTCGAGGTCCTCGTAGTCAGCAAGAATGCCTTCTGTCGTCATGCCAGAGCTGAGCAGCTCGAGGATCATCTCCACCGGGTAGCGCAGACCGCGGAGTGTAGGCTTGCCGTGACAGATTTCGGGGTCGATGACAATGCGGTCTAGAAGACTCATGCTCATGCCTCCAAGGCTCATTGATGATACCACTTCGGAGTGTGCCTGGCACTCAGCGCGACGCTGGCGATACGACGTCAAGCCGAAGAGAAGTCTTGCTGTGGCGAAGAGGGCTCTCACCCGCCGCCGCTCACGGAGTGGCGGGCACCAGCCCAAGCTGCTGCATGATCGAGAGCTGATCGAAGGCTGACCACTCCTCCGTGATCTTCCCGTCGACGATCCGCCAGATGGTGATGCCGCGCCCGGAGAGAGACTTGCCGGTGGCGGGCAGCCCGTTGCCGGTGCCGGTGTTGGTGCCGCGGCCGGTCCACAGCACGGTCACCAGGTTCCCTTCGGCGATCAGCAGGTCGGCCGACATCTTCAGATCGGGAAAAGCAGCCTTCCAGCCGTGCGCGGCATCCTGATCCTCTTTGAGGCCGACGTCCCGGGTCATGCCGTGGTTGACGAAATCCTTCGCATAGAGCTGGTCCGCCAGCTCGAACTTCCCCTGGCCCAGGACTTCCTCGATCACGCGCCGTGCAATGGCCTTGTTCTGCTCGGCTGTTGACGGTTCGGCGGCGAAGGCGGGCGTGGCCAGGAGCATGACGCCAAGGCAAGCTGTCCAGAGACGGTTCCGCATGATGCAACTCCTCCTCTGCGAGAGGGACGCGGACGGGGCGTATTTGTTTCGTCTCTCTTACAAGCTCCGCAGGACCTCCGACGGATCAATCCCCGCCGCCCGCCGGGCCGGCAGGTCGCAGGCGACGAGCGCCACGGCGGCCAGGACCACGGGCACGACCACAAAGGTCAAGGGATCGGTGGCTCCGACTCCGAACAGCAGGCTGGTGAGGAGGCGGTTCGCGAAGAGGGCGACGATGACGCCGAGGGCGATGCCGAGGGCGACCAGCGTCATGCCCTGGCGCATCACCAGACGCCGGACGTCCCACGGCCTGGCTCCCACCGCCATGCGGATGCTCATCTCGCGTCCGCGCAGGGTCACCGAGTAGCTCAGCAGGCCGAAGATTCCCACCACCGCGACCGCCAGGCCGAGCAGTCCGAAGAGGCCCGCCACCTCGGCGTACATGCGCGGCAGGATGAGCACCTTGTCGAGCTGATCGCGGCAGGTCGAGATCTCGACCACCGCGATGTCCGGATGCGCCTTGCGCAGCGCGCGGCGCATGCCGGCGGCAAGCGTCAGGGGCGGCCCGGTGGTGCGCGCCACGACGGTCATCCGCGACACGGAGCGCTGCTCCTGGGAGAGGTAGATCATCGAGCCCGGCGCGTCGACCGGCGAGATGGTGCGCACGTCGGCCGTGACGCCCACCACCTCGAACACTGGCCCAGGCTCGCCGGGATGCGGCGGCTGGGAGACGTCGAGCAGCCGGCCGACGGCGCTGCCGTCACTCCACAGCTTGCGCGCCAGCGTCTGGCTCACCACCACGGCGGGCGCCGCCTCGCGACGGTCGCGGCGGTCCAGCGGCCGGCCCTGGAGGATGGGAATGCCCACGGTGGAGAAGTAGTCCGGCGCCACCAGGTTGTAGTTGGTCGAAATCCTTGCTTCCGGCTTTTCGTGCAGGGCCACCTGGGTGCCCTGCGACCAGCCGCCGAGCGGCGGCACCTGCGACACGCTGGCCGCGGTCAGCCCGGGCAGGTCGCGCACCTCGTCCAGCACCCGGCCGTAGAGGGCGGCTGCGCTGCCTCCTCCCAAGGCCCGCGGCACGTAGACCGTGGCCAGCAGCAGCCGCTCCGGCGAGAGACCGGTCTCGATCTTCTGTGCTCCTTCCAGGCTCCGCACCAGGAGACCCCCGGCCAGGAGCAGGACGACCGACAGCGCCACCTGCGCCACCACCAGCACCCGGCGCGCGTTGAGGGCGCCGGCCGCCGTGCCGCTCCCCGCGGCGTCGCTCTTGAGCGGATCGAGGAGGTCGCGCCGCGCCAATCGCAGCAGCGGTCCGAGGCCGCCGAGGAGCGCGCAGAGCAGCGAGACGCCCAAGGCGAAGGCAAGGGCGCGCGCGTCCAGGTGGACCAGCGTCGCTCCCTCTCCCCAGTTGCCAAAACCCGCCGGCGGCGTCACCACATAGGAGTCGATCCGCCGCGCCAGCAGCGCGGCGAACGGCAGGCCGGCGGCGCCGCCGGCCAGGCAGAGGAGAGTGCTCTCCAGAAAAACACTGCTCGCCAATCGCCAGCGCCCGGCGCCGAGAGCGGCGCGGATGGCCCACTCCCGTTGCCGCGCCGTCGCCCGCGCCAGCAGCAGGTTGGCGATGCTCGCGCAGCCGAGCAGCAGGAACAGCCCGGACGCCGCGGTAAGGATCCTGGCGGCGGCCAGGTATGGATCACCGCCGCCACCGCTGCCGCCGGACGGCTGGTCGTACTGCTCACCCAGGACCACGGAGAAGCGCCGTTTTCCCTCGCCGAGAGGCGAGGTCTCATCGAGCGAGCGGGCGAGCTGATCGAACGCGGCCTGCGCCTGGCCGCGCGAGGTGCCGGGGGCGAGGCGGCCGATGAGGTTCAGCCAGCGGGACCTGCCGTCGGTTCTCCCTTTCATCGCGGTGACTCGATCCACCTGGGCCAGGGGGACATAGAGAGACGACGGCAGGCCGGAGGCGCTGAAACGCTCGGGGGCGACGCCCACCACGGTGACCGTCAGGCCGTTCAGCCGCAATGGGCGCCCGACGGCGCGTGGGTCGCCGCCCAGAGCCCCCTTCCAGAACGCGTGGCTGAGCACGGTCACCAGTGGCGCCTCTGGCCGGTCGTCCTGCGGCCCGAGCAGACGCCCCGCCGCCGGTCGCGCGTCATAGAACGAAAAGTAGCCGCCGCTCACCGCCTGTCCCCAGGCAAACGTCGTCTGCTCCGCCAGGCCCACGGACGAGCCGAACGACGAGGACGCCGTGAGCTCGCGGACCGCCGTCTGCCGCCGTGCCATTTCGGTGTAGTCGGGGAACTGCGTCTGCTGGCGCGGAGCCTCGGCAGTGCCCGAGTAGACGAACACCGCGCGCTGCGCCTCGCGGATCTCCAGACGCGGCCAGACCACAGCCGACAGATACGCGAAGAGCGCCGTGTTCGCGCCGATGCCCAGGGCGAGTGTCAGCACCGCCGGCACCGACACCGCCGGCTGCCGGGCAAGCGACCGCAGGGTGATCATCAGATGTCGCGCCAGCTCGCGCATGGCTTACAGACTCCGCAGCACCTCGGATGGATCGAGGCCCGCGGCACGGCGGGCGGGAAGGTCACAGGCGGCGAGCGCCACGACGGCCAGGACGGCGGGCACGGTCACGAAGGTCAGCGGATCGGTGACCCCGACGCCGAACAGCAGGCTGGCGAGGAGGCGGTTCGCGAAAAGAGCCAGGACGACACCGAGGACGATGCCGGCGGCGACCAGAGTCATGCCCTGGCGCACCACCAGCCGCCAGACGTCCCGCGGCCGCGCTCCCACCGCCATGCGGATGCTCATCTCGCGCCCGCGCAGGCTCACCGAATAGCTGAGCAGCCCGAAGATCCCGACGACCGCGACCGCCAGGCCGAGCAGTCCGAACAGGCCCGCCACCTCGGCGTACATGCGCGGCAGGATGAGCACCCGGTCGAGCTGATCGCGGCAGGCCCCCATCTCGATCACCGCGAGGTCCGGATGCACCGCGCGGAGCGCCCGGTGCAGTCCCGCGGCCGCCGCCAGCGGCGGTCCGGCGGTGCGGGCCACCACGGTCATCCGCGAATGCGAGCGCTGCTCCTGGGAGAAGTAGACCATCGCTCCCGGCGCCTCCACCGGCGAGATGATGCGCACGTCCGCGGTGACGCCCACCACCTCGAAGACCGGCCCGGGCTCTCCCGGATGCGCCGGCTCGGTGACGTCGAGCAGCCGGCCCACCACGGTGCCGTCGCCCCACAGCTTGCGCGCCAGGGCATGGCTCACCACCACGGCGGGCGCCGCTCCGAGGCGGTCGCGGCGGTCCAGCGGCCGGCCCTGGAGGATCGGAATGCCCACGGTGGAAAAGAAGTCCGGCGCCACCAGGTTGTAGTTGACCGGAATCCGCGCCTCCGGTTTTTCGTGCGGCGCCACCTGCGTCGCCCGCGACCAGCCGGCGAGCGGCGGCACCTGTGACAAGGTGGCCGACGCGAGCCCCGGCAGCTCGCGCACCTCCTCCAGCACCCGGCTGTAGAGAGCGGACGCGCCACCGCCGCAGCCCACGGAGCGCGGCAGGTAGACGGTGGCGAGCAGCATCCGGTCCGGCGAAAACCCGGGATCGATCTTTTGCGCGCCGTTCAGGCTACGCACCAGGAGACCGCCGGCCAGCAGGAGGACGACCGACAGCGTCACCTGCGCCACCACCAGAACCCGCCGCGCATTGAGCGCGCCGGCCGCCGTACCGCTCCCGGCGGCGTCGCTCTTCAGCGGATCGAGCAGGTCCCGCCGCGCGAGGCGCAGCAGTGGGCCGAGACCGCCGAGGAGCGCGCAGAGCAGGGAGATGCCGAACGCGAAGACGACGGCGCGGACATCGAGCCGCACCAGCGACGACGCCTGGCCCGAGCTCCCGTATCCCGGAAGCGGCGTGATCACATAAGTGTCGATCCGCCGCGCCAGCAGCGCGGCGAACGGCAGACCGGCCGCGCCGCCGGCCAGGCAGAGGAGCGTGCTCTCCAGAAGCACACTGCCGGCCAGCCGCCATCGTCCGGCGCCCAGCGAGGCGCGGATCGCCCATTCGCGCTGCCGCGCCGTCGCCCGCGCCAGCAGCAGGTTGGCGATGCTGGCACAGCCGAGCAGCAGGAAGAGGCCGGACCCGGCGCTCAGGATCTCGGCGGCGGCCAGGAATGGATCGCTGCCCCCGCTCCCGCTGCTGCTAACGGACGACGCGGCGTCGTACTTCTCTCCCAGGACCAGGGAGAAGCGCCGTTTCCCCTCGCCGAGAGGATCCGCCTCGTCGAGCGACCGGGCGAGCTGATCGAATGCGGTCTGCGCCTGCTCGCGGGAGACGCCGGGAGCGAGCCGGCCGGCGAGGCTCAGCCAGCGGACGTCGTGCTCGGCGATCCGCGGCAGCCCGGTGATCCGGTCCGCCTGAGCCAGCGAAACATAGAGAGAGGCCGGCAGGTTGGAGTTGTCGAAGTGGTCGGCGGTGACCCCCACGATGGTCACCGTCTGGCCGTTCATCCGCAAAGTCCGCCCGACAGCGCGCGGGTCGCCGCCCAAAGTGCTCTTCCAGAACGCCTCGTCGAGCACCGTCACCAGCGGCGCCTCCGGCCGGTCGTCCTCCGGCCCGAGCAACCGCCCGATCACCGGCCGGGAGCCACAGAAGGCAAAATAGCCGCCGCTCACTCCCCATCCCCAGGCAAACGTCGTCTGCTCCGGCAGGCCCACGGACGTGCCGAACGGCGTGTAGGCGACCAGCCCGGGGACCACCGGCTGCCGCCGCGCCATCTCGACGTAGTCCGGGAACTGGGTCTGCTGCCGGCCGTCCTCGGCCGTCCCCGAATAGACGCGCACCACCCGCTGTGCCTCGCGGATCTCCAGCCGCGGCCAGACGAGTGCCGACAGATAGGCGAAGAGCGCCGTGTTCGCTCCGATGCCCAGGGCGAGCGTCAACACCGCCGGCACCGCCACAGCCGGCTGCCGGGCGAGCGACCGCACCGTCATCATCAAATGCCGCGCCAGCTCGCGCATGAGACCTCTCCGATATGCTTCCCCGACGAAAGATTGCTGGGATGATGATACCGCGCCACGCAGGAGACGACCATCAGGAGACAAGCTATGGCAACAGCCCAAGCGACGCCCGAGAGCATCGACGAGTACATCGCAGCCCATCCGCCCGAGATTCAGGCAATCCTCACAAAGATCCGCTCGACGGTCAGCGCCGCCGCGCCGGATGCGCAGGAGACCATCAGCTACCGGATGCCGGCGTTCACCCAGAACGGCATCCTGGTGTACTTCGCCGCCTTCAAAAAGCACATCGGGCTCTATCCGCCGATCGCGGGCGATGCAAACCTGGAGAAAGCGATTGCACCGTACGCGGGAGAGAAGGGCAATCTGAGATTTCCGCTCGATCAGCCGATCCCCTACGACCTGATCGAACGAATCGTGAAGCTCAGGGTGAAACATAACCTGGCGAAGGGGAAGGAACGGCAGAAGAAGGCGGCGAGCTGAAGCGTTGAGCCCAGCAGCTCTTGCCCGCCGGCTGTGCTAGCATCTGATCCGTGCGCACCGCAATGCGGGTGTTCCGGGAAAAAGCAACGCGATCGGGCGCCGCCCGCGGCGCCGGGTCGGATTCCATTCCCGCGCCGTCTTCGGGCCAACGTGAAACAATACGGCTTGCGTTGAACGGCGGACGGGTGCAACCCAAAGCCGACCTCAGCACGCCCGGCGGCGCCGGTGAAGGTTCCGGAGTGCAGTTGGATGGAGCTGCGTCATCGGCCGTCGACGCAGTGCGTTCGGGCGGGCAACCCCTGTCGCCTTCCGCGCGGTCTTATTTCGAACCGCGCTTCGGACGCGATTTCAGCGACGTGCGTGTGCATGCCGATTCCGGCGCCGCGGAAACGTCGCGGGCTTTGCACGCGCAGGCGTTCACTTACCGAAACCACATCGCCTTTGCCGCCGGCCGCTATGTGCCCGACACGATTCCGGGCCGAAAATTGCTCGCGCACGAATTGACCCACGTGGTGCAGCAGGGAACGGGCGGTTCCTGGCAGGTGCGGCGCGCACCCGATGATCCGGCTCCGACCGTGTCGCCGGCTCCCGCACCTCCGGGTCCGGCCGTATCGTCGAGCCAGCCCGCGGCGCCCTTGGATCCGGATGCGCAGGAAGCTCTCATGCACGATGCCATCAGGGGTCTCACGGGTGTTTCCCAGCCCACGGTGGACCACGTCGCAAAGAGCGTGGAGGACAACGAAAGCGCGGCGGCGTGGAACGTCTTGATGGCCTTCGGAGGCGAAGCCGGAGTGAACGCGGCTTTCGACACCTTGTCGGCTGAGGTCCGCAAGCAGGTTGACGAGGATTCCAGCACCGACTTCCGAAAAGCGAATCCCACGGCCGATCCAAAGAGGGATCCGGCGGCGCAAGCCGCGGCCCTTTCAATGCAAACGCAGAATCGCATCCAGTTCTTCATCCGCATGCGGCTTTACTTTCCATCGTGGAGCGCCATGCTGGAACACTTCCGCAACATCGAGGAAGTCAGCGACGGGGACGTGGATCTGTTTCTGCACAAAGACGCGGCGGCCCGCTTCCGTCGCGCGATCACCGTGTTGAAAGCCAAAGGAAAGACACTTCCCAAGGTGCACGGCGGATTCCAATTGCGGCATCTTTACGTCGGCGGGTTCCAACATCCGGGTTACATGGTGCACGCGATGGGTTATGCCTTCGACGCCTCGGCCAAAAGCAACCCAAAGATCTCGATGAACAGCCCGCAGGCCACAGGCGTGGAGCGCAACGTGCAAACTTTGATCGCGGCACTGCCCACCGTGGGCCCGGAGCGCGCGCGCATGGCGCTGGATCCACCCGGCGGACGCCCGGGGAATCCGACCGATCAAATGAAGTTCATTGTGGACATGGGGAAGCGCACAGCCAATGATCTGACGTCGGCGCACGACGATACCGATCCCGCGGCCATCGCCTACTTCAGAACTTTCGATCAGCAATTCCAGCAGATGACACAGGGGTCCGTGGCGTTCAAGAACAGTTTGTCGCCGACCCACCGAGACGCCTTGCTGCGCCTGCGCGACGATTACTTCAAAGAGTTGAAAGTCATTCAGACGGAAAAGAGCAAGGGTGCGCGCGCGGACCCGAGCGTGATCGCCGCCCATCAGGCGACACGGCTGCAATTGCTCGGCACCATTCCCAGTCTCGTCACGGAATGGCTCACAGCTTTGGATCAAGCCGTCGCCAAAGAGATCGCCAAACACGCAGGCATGGATCAACTGCGCTCGCCGAGCGTCATCACCCAGGATCTCACGGCCAATTCCGCCGCGCTGAGAACCGCGGAGGCCAATGCCCGCCAGGGCGCCGGCGCCGTGGCCCAAGCGCAGTCCGGACGAGATGCGGCGAAGGCGGCATTGCAGAGCGCGCGACAACAATTGGACCGGGCGAGACGGCAACCGCCCGCTGCGCCGGCATGCGTTCCGACCGGAGGGAAGGATTGGAGCGTTCAAGGGGCCTGCAAACCAACCGTAGATCCGGTACAAGCCGCGCAGAAGAAAGTGGCGGACGCCGTAGCGTTGTTTGACCAAAAGAACGAGGCGTTGATTGATGCCCTGGACGCCGCTTCCAAAGCTCGCACGGCCGTGACCTCCGCCACCCGGGCCCGCGACACCTTGAAGGATCAACTGAGTAAATCAGATCTGCCTGCTTTGAAGGGCGCCTGGCGGTGGGTGGACCAGTTGACTGAAATGAAGAATCTCTTGGCCAACCCGGATCTCTCCACTCCAGCCGGCGTGCGTTCGTACGAACGTTTGACCACCGGCGACCTGAGCGAGCTCGGCATTAATTCCGCTGCCGACAATCCGCCATTGGTCCGGTTGTTGGACCTGGGTTTTTTCAACCCGACGTCCACGTTCGATCAGGACTTTTTCGAAGAGGTCACGCACAGTGGCTTTCAGCCAGGCGCATCATGGCAATTCGGCGGGGTCGATTCGATGCATTTCGAGCTGACCGAAGGCCGGCTGTCGATCCAGTCGCCGGGAACCTTCCCAGCTAAATAGACGGAGTGGTCATGGCGAGCCGGCGGAAAGTGGCTATTGCCGCACAGCCGCAACGGGGCGAGCATCCGTCCCATGAGACGATTTCACGCCACGCTCGCCGCTGCCCTCCTCACCGCCGTCCTGGGGTCCATGGCTGTCGCGCACTCCGGCCAGGACAACCCGAAGCCCACGCAAGCCCCCAACCTGACCGGTCTGCACGATTTCGATCTCCGGGTCGGCCAGTGGCAAGCCCATCATCGCCGCTTGAAAGAGCGGCTCGCCGACAATCACGAATGGGTGGAGTTCGACGGGACGCAAACCTTCTGGCCGCTCATGGACGGCGCGGCCAATGTGGACGAAAACATCTTCAAGATGCCCGGCGGCGAATACCGCGGTGTCAGCCTGCGCGCCTACGATCCGAAAACCGGCCAGTGGGCCATCTGGTGGCTCGACGGCCGCAACCCCTTCGGCGAGCTTGATCCGCCGGTCAAAGGCCATTTCGAGAACGGCGTCGGCACCTTCTATGCGGACGACACGCTCCGCGGCAAGCCGATCCGCGTGCGGTTCACCTGGTCACAGATCACACCCACGTCCGCGCACTGGGAGCAGGCGTTTTCACCCGATGGCGGAAAGACATGGGAGACCAACTGGATCACGGACTTCCGGCGGGAGCTGACGCATTGAGTTTGGCATAGCGCATGGACGCTCGGCCGAGGCGGCGGCAGGTGCAGTCCGATGCGCCTTGCCATGCTTCAGTCGGCAAGTCGCGCCGGTCCTCCTCCTGCCAGGAGGCCGATGAGCAGTGCTCCTCAGGAGCCGCCTGCAGCGACCAGGTTGAGCACCTTGGCCTGCACGCCTTCTAGGACGGCATCCCTCAGAAAGGCGGTGGCATTGAGGATTTCGATCCCGATGAGCTCGCCTTTTTGATTCAGCTCGGCCGTAATGTTCGGGCTCAGCTCGATGCTGTTCGCTTCGGCTTCCTCCGAAATGACGAGGTGCAGGATGTCCTCTTGAGAGAAGTACGACATCTTAGGTTTGGTCATGGCTTGAATCTCCCCGTCTTCAGACGGAAGTTGATCTGTTGACGGGTCGTGGCGTGGATGGTTACCGGCGTAAAGTTCTCGCCTTCCTGCTCGTAAGGGATCACGACAAGCCGGCTATCGCTTCGACCCTGCCACCATGCGTTGGGAGGAGATGTCAAAGTACCGCTCCTCGGAGTAAAGAACGATCCTTTCGACGGCAGCAGGCTCGAACTCCCGCAGATGGGCTCGGTGCCGCAGGTAATCCGTCCAGACGACCTTACCCATCCATCGCTCCCCCTACAGATTGTAGTCCAGGTCCGTCGATTGGCCGTGGTTGCAACCACAATCACATGCCTGCCTCCGTTAGTGGGCTCGCAGGCGTGACAGACCGATCTCGAACACGTCGAGGAAAGTCTCTTCCCTGGACTCCTACGGCATGCCGCCACTGGATATTCGTATTGTCGCTATTTTGACGTCTGCTGGCGAAATTCCCATGGCTCACCTCAAGAGGCCGAGGAGTAGGCTGCGGAAGAGGCGGTTGCCCGCCGATCGGCCGAGGAGCACGCCCAAGCGCTCGCCGAGGAAGTCGCCCGGCTGCGGCGTGAGCTCAAGCGCTGAGGCTGGCAAACTCTTGCGGAGGCGGCCACGCGGGATACGTCGGCATCTCGCGGACCGCCCCTTCGACAACCACAGCGATCGGCTGAAGGCCTCCCTCCTACTTCGTATCCCCCGGATAAATCGGCTTGATGTCCACCGGCACCGCGGTCAGCCGCTTGAGGGCTTCGCGCAGTTGCGGGGTCGCCTTGCCGTATTTGTCGAGGAAGGCTTTGGTTCCGGCGTAGTCTCCCTTGGCCTGGAGCATCAGCATGTCGTGCAGGAGGTCGCGGATGGCTCCGGGGAACTTGTCGGAGATGGCGCGGTAGTGGGCGGAGGCGTCGACTTGCAGGGCGCCTTTTTCGGTGAGGTAGTTGAACTGGGCGACGACTCCCTGGCCGTGTGCTTCGTCGACGCCGAAACGGGCCGAGCGGAAGAGGCCGGCGACGTAGGTGGGCTCCAGCGATTTGCGCAGAGCGGCCGGCATGTCGCCTTTTTCGATCAGGGCGAGGATGTTGTAGACGCCCATCACATCGGCTTTCGCCTCTTCGAGCGTCGAGTACAGCTCCTTGAGCTCCAGGCGGGCTTCGGTCTTGCGGCCGTTGACGGTGATGGTGCCCGGGCCGAGGCCGTGGGAGAGCTCGTGGTGGAGGGTCTCGTTGAAGTAGGCGTCGAAGGAGACGTCTTTCTGCTGGTCCGGCGCGATCACCTGCTTGCTGATGGGGACCAGGATCTGGTCGTACTTGGCGCGCATGGTGTTGTGCAGCAGGACCTTCTTGGAACCCTTGGCCTCGCGCACCTTTTCGTCGTTCGGCAGGTTGTAGGCGAGGGTCTGGATGCCGGCGCGGCCCTCGCCGCCTTCAAAGTAGACGTCGACGACACGGATGGGGCTCTCGGAGCCGCGGTTGAGGTTCTTGTCCTCGTCCGGGATCGGCAGGTTGCGCTCCAGCCAGGGGAGGCGTTCCTTGTAGAGCGCCAGGGCAGCCGACTCCTTGGGCAGGTTGACGGTGACGAACGCCTCGTAGGAGGCCTTGTAGCCGAGCAGCTCGTCTTCGTAGGTCTCGTAGGGGCCGATGGTGACTTCGACCGGCGCGTCGAGGTCCATCCAGGCGACGTCGCTCGCGTAGTAGTCGTCGCTCAGGAAGGCGTCGGCGCGGGTTTCGAGGAACTTGCGGAGGGAGGCGTTCTGCGTCTCCTTGGCTGCTTCGCGGAGAAGCTGCGCGGCGGGCTTCAGCCACTCGGCGTACTCCTGGGCGAAGGGGACCGCGGTCAACTTGCCGTCTTTGCGATGGATGACGGTGAAGGAGGAGGTGAAGCGGTCCTTGTCGTCCGGATGCTGCTTCAGCCAGCCTTCGAACTCTTCCTTGGTCATGTCCTCGGGATAGAACCCGCCGCCGGGCGGGTGCGGTTTGTCACCGAGGAACGGCGCGTTCTCCGCCAGCCGGTCCCAGGGGCCGAAGTTGATGTCGAAATACTGGCGTGCGGCGGCGGCATGCGGAACTTTCCAGGTGGCGATCTCCTTCTGCAAGGCCGGATTGCCGGCCCACATCTGGCGGAGGAAGATCTCGTCCATCAGCCGCGCCGCCTGGGTGAGCTTTTCGAGCACTTTGCGGTCGCTGGCGGAGAGGGCCGAGAGGTCGACCTGGAACGGCGTCGGCACGAATTGAGCGACTCTCTTTTCAATGTCGAGAACGATCTTCATGGGTTCTCCAGCAAACACGACAGGCGCCGCCAGCATGGCGACGGACCCCGCGAGGAGAAGTGTACGGAATGAATGCATCGGGTCTCCTTTGAATGTTCGAGCCAAGGCTCTATTTCTCGTCGCGCACAGCCGCCCGGGCCGCGGTGTCCAGATATTTTTCTCCTTCGATCAGCTCGGTGCGGCGGGCGGAGACGTGGAAGGTCAGGGTGATCTCTTCGGCGTGGGCGTCGCTCTCGTCGAGGAGGCGCACGTAGTCAGCGGGCAGGTCCTTCACCGGATAGGCCCAGATCTCCAGCTCCAGGTTGCGGGAGTGGATGGCCGGCCGCGCTCCCGGCTTGCCGGGCTCCATCGTGGGCGCTCGCTTCTGGCTGTAGCGCAGGATCGGCGGCGGACCGAGAAGGATGAGCGCCCGGCCGCGGTCGCTCAGACTGCCGCGGAGACCGCCTTCTCCATAGAGGTCGTCGGCGGCCTTCACCCTTTGATAGAACGCCTGCGCGAACTCGTTGCCCGGTTTGGAGGGGTCGGGGTCGCGGCGGCGCCAGAACGACTCCACGAAGTCGACCGCGTCGCGCGAGGTGTGCAGGTGATCGGCGCGGCGGCGCTCGTCTGGCAACATCAGCCAGCGGGTGGGCCCTTCGGTCAGCCCGCCGGGGCCGGCCAGCGGCGGCCGGTCGGTCCCCGAGCGGCACGCCAGGACGAGCCACGCCAGCAGGGGCAGCACGGACCATCCCGCCGCGCGAGGGCGCCTGGCCATCTCAGTGAATGCTGCCGTCTCCGGCCGGCTCCGGCGCTTCCTGGATCACTCCGAAGGTCTGCTCGTACCGCTCCAGATTGGCGGCGAGCGCCCGGATGATCCGCTTCAGGTGGCCGGGGCTGGTCACGATCCGCGAGGTGACGATGCCTTGCGGCGGCACCAGGTTGATGAAGTCGAGGATGAACTCCTCGCGCGTGTGGGTGATGCGGAGCAGGTTCGAATAGCGCCCTTTCAGCTCCTCGTCCTCGATCTTTACGTTGAGTCCCTGCGCGGGCTCATCCATTGCTGGCCTCCTTGCTGTGGGCTGCTGTCGGCCGATGCTATCCCAATCCCGCCCATCCCTCATCATCCAACATCTTCAGATCTCTTCAGGCGGGGAGGCGGAGGTAGATCGCCAGATCTCCCACGTTGGTCCCGGTGGGACCGGTCTCCAGCAGCGCTCCGGGAACGGCGGCGAGCGCGGTCAGCGAGTCGTGCCGGCCGAGCGCCTCCGCCGGGTCGATGCCCGCCTTGCGCACCGCCTCCCAGGTGGCGCCGTCCACCAGGGCTCCGGCTTTGCGGGTCGGGCCGTCCTCGCCGTCGGTGGCGAGAGCGAGCACCAGCTCCTGCACGCCGGCCGGCGCGCCTTCCCGCAGCGCGTCCGCGGCGGCGAGGGCGAGCTCGGTATTTCTGCCGCCGCGTCCGCGCCGCGGCCCGAGGGTGACCGTCGTCTCGCCGCCCCACACCAGCACCACCCGGTCGCCGTTCATGCTCCGGCCGTGCGCCACCAGCCGGCGGCCGGTCTCCGCCGCCTCGCCGTCGAGGGCTCCCTCCTCGGCGCGCAGCCACTTGCGCCAGGCTTCCCCGGACACCGCGGAGACCGCGTTCTTCACGCTGCCGATCAGTGCCGTGTCGATCCGTTCGAGCGCCGGATCGCCCGGTTTGAGCGTCTCCGAAAGCTCGCCGCGCGCTCCCGCCGTGAGATGGCGGTGCACCGCGTCGAGTCCGGTGGTTTGAGCGCCAAGCGACTCGATCGCCTGCAGGGCGTCGGCGTAGGTCGTGGGATCGGCCGCGAACGGCCCCGAGGCGATGGTCGACGGATCGTCGCCCGGCACGTCGGAGAGCAGGAGAACGACGACCTTGCCGCGGACGAGCCGTAGCGCGCCGCCCCCCTTGAGCGCGGAGAGGTGCTTGCGCACCGCGTTGACGCGGCCGATCGGCAGGCCGGAGCCGAGGAGCGCCTTGTGCGCCGCGGCGAGGTCGTCCATGGTCAGCCCCGGCGCCGGCAGCTCGACGCAGGACGAGGCGCCGCCGGAGATCAGGGCGAGCAGCGTGTGGCCCGGCTCGATTCCCGCCAGCCAGTCGCGCAGCAGGGTGCCGGCGGCGGCGCTCTGCCGGTCGGGGATCGGATGGCCGCCGCTCGCTTGCTCCCAGCCCGGATCGAGGATCCTCGGGCTGGAGTGCGGGCGGATGAGGAGCTGCCGCGGCGTGCCGGAGAAGATGCCGCGGACGCCGCGGGCGAGCCCGGCCGCCGCCTTGCCGATGGCGAGCACCGATTCGGCGTGCAGCCGGCCGGCGAGGCGCCGTTGCAGCTCGTCGCGCACCAGGCGCTCGGGATCGACCGCGGCGACCGCGAGGGCGGCCATCTTGTGGGCCAGGTCGTGGACGGTCGTCGCCATGCTCGTTCCTCAGGCTTTCTCGTCCGTCCAACGGACGTCGCCCGTGAAGCCCCAGCGGCGCTCGGGGCTGTAGACGCCGACGCCTCCCCCTGCCCCAAGACGCTCGGTCACCGTGAAGCTGAGCGCCCGGCGGTGGTAGTCGTACGGCGCGCCGTCGCGGGCGTGCACGGCGACGTCGACGGTGTACTCCCCGGCGGCCAGGCGGAGGGCCGGACAGGTCAGGCGTACCGTCGCCGCGCCGGTGAACGAGGCGGGGACATAGCCTTCGAGATCCGTGTTCGTGCCCCACACCTCGATGCCGCGCGGGGTGGCGATGGCGATCCCGAAGACGAAATCGGTGAGCGCCGCCGCCGTCTTCACCTCAATCTCGAAGGTGGCATCTTCGCCGGATTGCAGATGATAGTGCTCGGCGCCGGCGGCGTTCCGCAGGCGGACGGCGGTGATCTCCGCCTCGCGCGAGCCCCAGCGGTCGGCGGTCGCGGATGTCGCGGATGTCGCGGACATGGCAACCGGTGCCGTCGTGTCGCCTCGCTGGTCCTTGGCGGCCTGGTGCTCCTCGGCCTCCTTCTCCGCCACCTCCTGCCGGTAGGCGTCGATCGCCCGCCGCGGCGACTCGATCAGGCGCTGCTTGCCGTTCTCCAGCCAGAGCACGCGGTCGCAGAGACCGGAGACGAGGTCGAGCGAATGGCTGACCAGGAGAAGCGTCCGGCCGGCGGCGAGGAACTCCTCGATCCGCCGGATGCAGCGGTGCGCGAACGCCTCGTCGCCGACCGCCAGCACCTCGTCGACCAGCAGCACGTCGGGATCGGTGTGGATGGCGACCGCGAAGCCGAGGCGGACGTACATGCCGGAGGAGTAGTTCTTGACCGGCTCTTCCATGAAGTTGCCGAGACCGGAGAACTCCACGATCTCGTCATAGCGCCGCCCGATCTCGCGCTTCGAGAGGCCGAGCACGGCGCCGTTGATGAAGACGTTCTCGCGCCCCGAAATTTCGGGGTGAAAACCGGCGCCAAGCTCAATCATGGCGGCGACCCGCCCGGAGACGGTGATCCGCCCGGCGGTCGGCTTGAGCATGCCGGCGATCAGCTTCAAGAGGGTGGACTTGCCCGAGCCGTTGCCGCCGATCACCCCGAACGCCTCGCCGCGGGCGACCGTGAAGTCGATGCCGGTGAGCGCCTCGATGGCGTCCTCGCGCCGCAGGTTGCCGGTGAGCGACCCTTCGACCAGGACGCTCTTCAACGTCCGCAGGCGGTCGCCGGGAAGCGTCCGCCGGTAGAGCTTCTCCAGCCCTTCGACGCGGATCGCGTCGTCTGGACGGGTCTCGGGAGCGGGATCTGTCATGCCGCCTCCACGAGGGTTTCGCGCAGGCGGTCGAAGATCCAAGCTCCGACCGACCAGAAGACCAGGCTGACCAGCGCCATCTGCGCCCACAGAAGCCCCTCCGGCGCGCGGCCGAAGAACAGCACGTCCTGATAGGCGCGGGTGAACGGCGTGAACGGGTTGAGCCGCACCACCCAGCCCATGAGCTGCATCATCCGGCTCTGTCCCCCGCTGAAGAAGTCGAGGCTGTAGAGGATCGGCGTGAGGAAGAACAGCAGGGTGAACAGGTTGGCCAGCAGATCGCGCACGTCCTTGAAGTGGACGGTGAGAGCGGACGCCCCGAGGGCCAGCCCGGCGATCATCGGCAGATGGAGGAGGAGGACGAGCGGCAGCATCACCACCGCCGGTCCGCCCACCGTGTGGGTGAGGAGCGACGTCGCGAGCACCGCCGACAGCACCACCGGCATGGCGAGCAGCAGGTGGACCAGGTTCGACAGCACCACCACCATCGGCAGCAGCTCCGCCGGGAACACCGCCTTGCGGATCAGCCCCGAGTTGGCGATCAGCGACATCGACCCTTCGAGCGCCGAGGTCGACAGCCAGACCCAGGGGAAGAGGCCGCTGACGATGAACAGCGCATACGGCCCGTCGCCGATGCCCTGGCTGCGCGCCGGCCGGAAGAGGACGCCGAAGACGAAGCTGTAGACGGCGAGCAGAAGGAGCGGATTGGCGAGCGACCAGAGGAAGCCGAGCACCGAGCCGCGATACCGCGCCTTCAGCTCGCGCGCCGTCAACGTGCCGAGGAGACCTCGGAAGCGGAACAGCTGGCGGGCGACGCGAAACATGGAGACCCCCTCTCTATCCCAGGGGGCGGGGGGTGTCAAGCGAAGAGCGCGCGCGCCAGCTTGTGGGGCATGCCGTCGAAGGAGCCGGAGGACATGGTCACCAGCACGTCGCCGGCCCGCGCTTCGGTGACGGCGCGGTGCAGCAGATCGTCGGTGCTGAGGCAGAGATCGGTGGCGATGCCATCAGCCCGCAGGGCGGCCGCAAGCTCTGCGAAGTCGAGCCGCTCCTCGGCGGACAGGCGGCCGGCGTGGAAGGTCGGCGAGAAGAGCACCCGGTCGGCGCCGGCGAACGCGGCGCGATAGGGCTCGAAGAAGAACGCCCGCCCGGCGGTCAGGCTGCGCGGCTCGAAGAGCACCACGATCCGCCGCCCCGGATAGCGCTGGCGAAGCGCTCCGAGTGTCTTGTCCACCGCCGTCGGGTGGTGCGCGAAGTCGTCGACGACGGTGATCCCGTGTTTCGACGTGCCCAGCTCTTCGAGCCGGCGCTTGACGCCGTGAAAGCGGGCGAAGGCGTCCGCCACCTCCGCCGCCGAGAGGCCGTCGTGACGCGCCGCCGCCCAGACCGCGAGAGCGTTCGAGACGTTGTGCCCGCCGGCCAGCGGCAGCGTGACTTCCACCTCGCGCTCGCCGTCCTGGACCCGGAAACGGCTCCCTTCGGGCAGCGCCTCGAACGGCTCCAGCGGGTGGAGATCGTTGCCCGCCTCCAATCCATAGAAGACGACCGGGCAGGGTGCCGCCTCGGCCAGCTCGCGCACCTTTGGAATGTCGCCGCAGGCGATCAGGAGACCGGCCGGCGGCAGCAGGGCGATCAGCCTGGCGAAGGCGTCGAACAGCGACTCGGGCGTCGGATAGAGGTCCGCGTGGTCGTACTCGGCGCTGGTCAGGATCAGCGTCTCGGGCCGGTAGTGGAGGAACTTGGCGCCGCGGTCGAAGTAGGCCGCGTTGTACTCGTCGCCTTCGACGACGAAACGGGCATCCGGGACGTGGGCGCCGTCGTGGAAGCTGGCCGGCAGATCGTGCGGCGCGCCGCCGATGAGATAGCCCGGATCGCGCCCGCAGGCGGTGTAGATCCATGCCGCCATCGCGGTCGTCGTCGTCTTGCCGTGCGTCCCGGCGACCACCAGCGGGCGGCGGTCCTCCAGGAAGAAGCGAGAGAGGGCCTGCGGCATCGACAGGATCGGAATCCCCAACCGCTCGGCCTCGACCGCTTCCGGATTGTTGCGGTGGATGGCGTTGCCGAGGACGATCAGGTCCGGGCGCGGCTCCAGATGGGCCGGATCGTAGCCGGTGAACGGCGTGATGCCGGCGGCGGCGAGGAGCGTGCTCATCGGCGGATAGAGCGGGCCGTCGACGCCCGTTACATGATGGCCCCGCTCTTGCAACAGACAGGCGAGCGGCGCCATGCCCGTCCCCCCGATGGCCAGGAAATAAATGTGCAGAGGTCGCGATGTCACGTCGGGGTCTTTCTCGGCTGTCTCGGCGGCTGGTCTCGTGGCGTCTTTGGTCTTTCGGGGCGGGGAGTGTAGCATTCCCGCTGCTTTTCTTGGAGCAGGGGACAACCCAATCGTCAAAGGAGCAGGCCGATGAAACGCCATCTAGGAACCGCCATTTTGGCACTGTGCGCCCTCGTGTTCGTCGCGGCGTTCGCGCTGGCCGCCGACACCGCCGGCAAGCCCAAGGCCGTGGCCGCCGAGCCGATCAAGGACGTGGGCACGGTGGCGAAGGGCGACAAGATCAATTACGACTTCATGATCAAGAACGACGGGACGGCTCCCCTGCTGATCACCGAGGTCCGGCCGGCCTGCGGCTGCACCGTCGTCGACTTCGACAAGCGGGTCCCGGTGGGGCAGAGCGGCAAGGTCCACGTCACTATCGACACGGCGTCGTTCACCGGCGCCATCGCCAAGGGCGTGAGCGTCTTCACCAATGACACCGACAACCCGCAGATCGAGCTGACCATCCGCGCCGCCATCCAACCGATCATCCTGGTGGAGCCCGGCTACGCGCGCTACATCATCGTGCAGGGCGAAGAGAAGGAAGGGAAGGTCGAGCAGACGCTGTGGCCGTCGGACGGCGCGCCGATGGACATCGTCAAGGCCGACTCCCCCTATCCGTTCCTCCACGTCGAATTCCACGAATCGAAGCCCGACGAGCTGCTGCCCGAGGGGAAGGGGAAACAGTGGAAGGTGATCACCAAGCTCGACCGCGACGCTCCGGTGGGGGCGCTGGCCGACTACGTGCGGCTCACCACGACCCATCCCAAGCAGAAGATGGTGGAGATCCCGATCTCCGGCTTCGTGCGTCCGGTGATCGCGGTCACGCCGCCGACCGCCGACTTCGCCAATCTCGAGCTCAAGGAGCCGTTCCGCCGCACCTTCACCGTCCGCGCCTTCTCGACCGAGCCGATCAAGGTGACCTCGGTCGATTCGAGCCTCAAGGGGATGGAAGCCCAGCTCGAGCCGAAGACGGACGGCCGCGAGTACCTGATCCACGTCACCCTGAAGCCCGAAATGGGCAAGGGGCCGTTCTCCGGCAAGCTCAGCATCCACACCGACAGCCCGAAGAAGCCGCTGGTCGAGGTGGAGATCAAGGGTACGGTCGTCTGAGACGGGATCCTACGGCCGGCCCCACATGTCCTTCTCCGGCTTCGGTGGGGCCTGCCGGCGGTTTCCCTTGGCGAGCACCTGCTTGACCTCGGCGAGGGTGGGGGCCAGCGCTTCGTTCTGCGCCGTCACCAGCTCGGCGATGCCACCGAAGGCGAGGTCGACCAGGGCTTCCATCTCGGCGCGCTGAAAGCTCCGCTTCTCTCCTGTTCCCTGGATCTCCACCAGCGCTCCGCCCGCCGTAGCCACCACGTTCATGTCCACTTCCGCAGCCTGATCCTCGACGTATTCGAGGTCGAGCAGCGGCACGCCGTCGAGGATTCCCACCGAGACGGCGGCGATCTGGTCGCGCACCGGCCAGACGGTGATGTCCCCTTGCAGCAGGAGCTGCGCGAAGGCGAGGTTGGCGGCCACCCAGGCGCCGGTGACGGCGGCGGTGCGGGTGCCGCCGTCGGCTTGCAGCACGTCGCAGTCGAGGGTCAGCGTGCGGTCCGGGAAGGCGGTGAGGTCGAAGGCGGCGCGCAGGCTGCGGCCGATCAGGCGCTGGATCTCGGCGGTGCGGCCGGAGGGCTTTCCCTGGTTGACCTCGCGCGGGCTGCGGGTGTGCGTGGCCCGCGGCAGCATGGAGTACTCGGCGGTCAGCCAGCCGCGGCCGCTGTCCTTCATGAACGGCGGCACCCGGTTGTCGATGCTCGCCGCCACCAGGACGCGGGTCTCGCCGAGCTCGATGAGCACCGAGCCTTCGGCGAATTTGAGAGCGCCCGTCTGCAGGCGGAGAGGGCGGAGGGCGTGGACGGCACGGCCGCCGGGTCGGCGGGCGGATGAGGTCGAATCGGTCATGACCGCATTGTATGGCGGTTCATTCGATTCATCCCGGTCATCCATTCATCCCCGATCATCCGAAGCCGCGGCGGCTCCGTAGAGACATACAGAAGGCTGCCGGTGCTCCCGCGGTACCGAAATCATAAGGCGGCTCCTCAAACACAATCCACCCAGACAAAGGGGAAGGAGGATCTGTATGAAGCATCGTGCTGTGCTCGTTGGATTCCTGGCCGTCGTTCTGGCCGTTCTCGCAGGCCTGCCGGCGCAGGCGTCCAGTCACCGGGAGGCGCCGGCCATCGCCGGAATGCCGAAGGTCGATGGCACCGATTTCTACATGTTCCGCAGCTATGAGAGCGGCCGCCAGGGCTACGTCACCCTGATCGCCAACTATCTGCCGCTCCAGGACGCCTACGGCGGCCCCAACTACTTCACTCTCGATCCCAACGCCTTCTATCGCATCCACATCGACAACACCGGCGACGGCGTCGAGGACCTCACCTTCCAGTTCCGCGTCTCCAAGACCCTGCGCGACCTCGCGGTGCCGGTCGGCGGCAAGAACGTCTCCGTGCCGCTGGTCAACATCGGCCAGATTTCCGAGTCGCCGCAGCATCGCTCGGGCAACTTGAACGTCCTCGAGAGCTACACGCTCGCCATCGTCCGCGGCTCGCTGGCACACCCGACCAGCATCGACTACGCCGGCAACACGTCCGGAAACACCCGGCGGTTCGACAAGCCGGTCGACAACATCGGCGAGAAGTCGATCCCGGACTATCCGGCGTATGCCGACGGCTTCATCTGGGACTTCGACTTTCCGGGCTGCAACGCCGGCCAGGGCCGCGTCTTCGTCGGCCAGCGGCATGACGGCTTCGCGGTCAACCTCGGCGAGATCTTCGACCTGGTGAACATCGCCAATCCGATCGGCGCCCGCGACGTCGAGCCCAACGCGCTGGCGGACAAGAACGTCACCAGCATCGCGATCGAAGTGCCGATCGCCTGCCTCACCAAGGGCAGCAACACCACCATCGGCGGCTGGACCACCGCCGCCCTGCCGCGCACCCAGAGCTTCAAGACCAACCCGACCTTCAAGAACCCCGTCGATCAGGCCGGTCCCTACATCCAGGTCTCCCGCCTCGGCATGCCGCTGGTCAACGAGGTCGTCATCGGCCTCAAGGACAAGGACAAGTTCAACGCCAGCCAGCCGAAGGACGACGGCCAGTTCCTCACCTACGTGACCAATCCGACTCTTCCCGCATTGCTCGAGATCCTGTTCGGCAGCGCCGGCGTCAGGGCGCCGACCAACTTCCCGCGCACCGACCTGATCGCCGCCTTCCTGACCGGCATCACCGGCGTCAACAAGTTCGGCGTCCCCTCCGAAATGCTGCGCCTCAACACCGCCATCGCACCGACGCCGGCCGGATCGCAGAACAACCTCGGCGTGCTCGGCGGCGACAACGCCGGCTTCCCCAACGGCCGCCGGCCGGGTGACGACGTGGTGGACAGCGAGCTGCGCGTCGCCATGGGCGTCCTCTGCCACGCCGTGCCGTCGGCCGTCGGCTGCACCGCGGCCAACGCGCCCTCCGGCCTCCTCCCCTTCACCGACGGAACGCTCCAGGACGTGAGCCAGTTCGACAACACGTTCCCCTATCTGAAGGCGCCGCTGCCGGGCTCGCCGAACGGGCCGAACGGAATCATCCCGTAACACTCGAAGCAGCCTCAGGAGACGACTATGATCCGCCGCGCCGTTCTCTGTTGTTGTGCCCTGGCTCTGCTGGTTGCGTCCGGCGTCCAGGCGCACGACTTCTGGATCGATCCTTCGAGCTTCCGCCCGGCGCCAGGCCAGCGCGTGCTGGTCCGGCTACGGGTGGGGCAGAAATTCAAGGGCGATCCGGTGCCCCGCGATCCGTCGCTGTTGCGGCGCTTCTCGGTGTTTTCCGGGATGAAGGGCGGAGCGGCCGGCGGCGAAACCCCTATCCCGGGCGTCGCGGGCGCGGAGCCGGCCGGCTTCGCAACCGTGAGCGCCCCGGGCCTCAACCTGATCACCTACGCGAGCGGCCGCTCCGCCGTCGAGCTCGACGGCGCCAAGTTCAACACCTACCTGGCGGACGAAGGGCTGGAGACGATCGCGGCGCAGCGCACCAGGAAGGGTCAGTCCGCGGCTCCCGCGAAGGAGGTCTTCTCGCGCTACGCCAAGTCCTTCCTGGCGGTGGGCGGCGCCGGCGGGCCGGGCTACGACCGCGTGCTCGGGCTCACCCTGGAGCTGGTGCCGGAGAAAGATCCGACGGCGCTCGCTCCGCTCCCTGGCACCGAGCTGCCTGTGCGGCTCCTCTATCTGGGCAAGCCGCTGGCGGGCGCCCTGGTCGCCGCCTTCACCCGCGACCAGCCCGATGCCCGGGTGACGGCGCGCACCGACGCCGCCGGCCGGGCGCGTTTGCGTCTCGACCATCCGGGAGTCTGGCTGGTCAAGGCGGTGCACATGATCCCGGCGCCCGCGGAGAGCGGAGCGGATTGGGAGAGTTTTTGGGCCTCGCTGACGTTCGAGACCGTCAAATCCTCGTGATAGCGGGATTGTGCATCTTCTTGCTAGACTCGCCCCGACCTGACGCAGCGGTCGGATGACCTCCACCATGGATCCCAGGCCAAGCCACGAGATCGACCTCATGAGAAGGATTGGAGCAGGTGAGGGCGAAGCTTTGGCCGAGATCTTCGACCTGCATTCGCCGCTGGTCCTCGGTCTGCTGTTCCGCATCCTGGGACGGCGGAGCGAGGCCGAGGAGATCCTCCAGGAGGTCTTCCTCCAGGTGTGGACGCAGGCCGGCCGCTACGATCCGGACCGCGCCTCGCCGCGCGGCTGGATCCTCATGCTGGCGCGCTCGCGGGCGCTCGACCGCATCCGGCGGCGGGACTCCTCGCGGCGCCGGGAGGAAGAGGTCGCGGGCGATCCGCTGCTCGCCGCGGTCCATCCGGTCGGCACCGCACGCCTGGAAGCGGTCGAGCGCAAGAGCCGCGTCCATTCCGCCCTCGACGGGCTGACGCCGGAACAGCGCCGCTGCATCGAGCTGGCCTTCTTCGAGGGCCTCACCCACAGCCAGATCGCCGAGCGGCTGCAGGCGCCGCTCGGAACGGTCAAATCCCGTATCCTCCTCGGCATGAACAAGCTGCGGCAGGCGTTGAGCTCCTGATGGCCGCGCACGAGCACACCGCCCGCTTCGACGAGCTGCTGCCGGCGTACGCCCTGGGCGCGCTCGACGGCGACGAGCTGCGCGAGCTCGAAGCGCACATCGCCACCGGCTGCGCGGAGTGCCAGCGGCAGATCGCGCTCTGGCAGGGAGACCTCGAAGAGCTGGCCACCGCCGTCGAGCCGATCGCTCCATCGGCCGCGACGCGCGAGCGGGTTCTGCGTGCCGCGGAGGGCCCGCCGCAAATCGGACGGATCAGACCGATCAGACCGATCGGTCCTATGAGATCACCGCGCTGGCTGGCGATCGCCGCGACCCTTCTCCTCGCCGTGGCCCTGTGGGGCATCTACCAGCAGGCGCGTCTGAGTGGCGAAGCGGGGCGCCTGCGCGCCGAGCGCGACGGTCTGGCGCGCCAGGTCGCCGGCCTCGAGCGCCGGCTCGACCAGACGCAGGCCGACAACCGGCGTTTGGCGAAAACCCTGTCCCTGATCACCGCGCCGGGCGCGCACGCCATCCAGCTCGCCGGCCTCGGTCCGGCGCAGGGCGCGGTCGGCCATGCCTTCATCAACCCGAAGACCGGCGAGGCGGTCATCTACGCCTTCGACCTGCCCGCTCCGGCGGCGGGCACGACCTACGAGCTCTGGTGGATCGCCGCCGGCCGGCCGCCGGTCCCCGCCGGCACCTTCGGCGTCGACGAGCACGGCGCCGCCCGGGTGGAGGTCGACCGGGTGGCCGACGCCGCCGAGCCCAAGACCTGGGCGGTCACCATCGAGCCCGCCGGCGGCCGGCCGCAGCCCTCTGGTCCGATCATCCTCAAGGGTTGATCCACCCTCAGGACAAAAGCGATCTGGTAAGCTCGCCGGGCGTGGCTGATCCACTCGAAAACCCGCTCGAACGACTGCGCCTGCGAGCTCGCGAGGCCGCGGCTTCGATCCTCCTCGCCGAGGGTGCGGACCCCAGGGTCGTGGCGGCGGCCGAGCGCGCCGCGGCCAGCGGTCTCTGCCGTCCGTCCCTGATCGGCGTGCGCGAGCGGGTCGAGGCGGCGGCGCAGGCGGCCGGCGTGCGGCTCACCGTGCCGGTGCTCGATCCGCTCCGCGAGCCCGATCAGCCGCACCTCGCGGCGCGCCTGGCCGAGCGCCTGGCGCCCCGCGGCCTGTCCGCCGCCGACGCGGCGCGCCTCGCCCTCGATCCGCTGTACTACGCCGCGCTGCGCGTCGCCACCTTGCGCGCCGACGGCGCGGTGATGGGCGCCCTGGCGACCACGGCCGACACGCTGCGCGCCGCGCTGCGGGTGATCGGCCCGCGGCCCGGCCTGCGCACCGTCTCGTCCTGCTTCCTGATGGTCCTGCCGGACGGCCGCGGCTTCGTCTACAGCGACTGCGCGGTGGTCCCCGACCCGACGCCGGAGCAGCTCGCCGACATCGCCGAGGCCGCGGCGGAAAGCTGCCGCACCCTCCTCGCCGAAGAGCCGCGGGTCGCTCTCCTCTCCTTCTCGACCAGGGGGAGCGCCGACCATCCGCGGGTGGCCAAGGTGCGGGCGGCCCTGGAGCTGCTCCATCGGCGGAATGTGCGCTTCGCGGTGGACGGCGAGATGCAGGCCGACGCCGCCCTGGTGCCGGGCGTCGGCGAGCGCAAGGCGCCGGGCAGCCCGGTGGCCGGGCGCGCCAACGTCCTCGTCTTTCCCGATCTCGATGCCGGCAACATCGGCTATAAGCTGACCGAGCGCCTGGCCGGCGCGCGGGCGGTCGGGCCGCTCCTCCAGGGGCTGGACCGGCCGGTCAACGACCTCTCCCGGGGCTGCTCCACCGACGACATCCTGGATGTCATGGCGGTGACGGCCCTGGCGGCGGCCGAGCGGAGGAACGCATGAAAGTCCTGGTCATCGGGGGCGGTGCGCGCGAGCACGCCCTGTGCTGGAAACTGCGCGAGAGCCCCCTGCTGCGCGACCTCTACTGCGCCCCCGGCAACCCGGGGATCGGCGAGATCGCCGACCTCGTGCCGCTGGCGGCCGAGGAGGTCCACCGGCTGGCCGACTTCGCTTTCGAGATGCAGATCGACCTGACCGTCATCGGGCCGGAGCTGCCGCTCACCCTCGGCCTCGCCGACGAGCTCACCGCCCGCGGCCTCGCCGTCTTCGGCCCCTCGCAGCGCGCCGCCGAGATCGAGGGGAGCAAGGTGTTCGCCAAGCAGTTCATGGAACGCCACGGCATCCCGACCGCGCCGTTCGTCGTCGCCCACAGCGCTGCGGAGGCCCAGGCGGCGCGCGGCAAGTTCGGCTGGCCCGCCGTGCTCAAGGCGGACGGCCTGGCGGCGGGCAAAGGGGTCGTCATCGCGCAAGACGCTGCCGAATTCGACGCCGCCGTGCAGGCGGTGTTCGAAGAGCGCCGTTTTGGCATGAGCGGCGAGCGGCTGGTCATCGAGGCGTTCCTGGAAGGCGAGGAGGTCTCCTTCATGGCCCTGTGCGACGGCACCCGCGTCCTCCCGCTGCCGCTTGCCAAGGACTACAAACGGATCGGCGACGGCGACAGCGGACCCAACACCGGCGGCATGGGCAGCCACAGTCCGGCGGGTGTGGTGCCGGCCGAGACCGCCGCGGCGATCGTCGAGAGCGTCATGCAGACCACTGTCGCCGGGATGGCGGCCGAGGGGCGGCCGTTCACCGGCGTGCTCTACGCCGGCTTGGTGCTGACCGCGGAGGGGCCGCGCGTGCTCGAGTTCAACGCCCGGTTCGGCGATCCCGAGGCGCAGGTGATCCTCATGCGCCTGGAGGACGACCTGCTGCCGCTCCTCGGGGCCGGAGCGGCCGGCAACTTCGACGTCCGCCGCCTGTCGTTCCGCAAGGAGGCCGCCGCCTGCGTCGTGCTGGCGAGCCCCGGCTATCCAGGGAGGCCGGTGACCGGCGAGGTCATCCGCGGCCTCGACCGCGCCGCCCTGCTGCCCGGCGTCGAGATCTTCCACGCCGGCACCGCCCAGGTCACGCCGGCCGGCGCCGAGGAGGGCGACATCGTGAGCGCCGGCGGGCGCGTCCTCTCCGTCTGCGCGCTCGACGCCGACCTGCGCGGCGCCCTCAGGCGGGCCTACGCGGCCGTCGCCGAAATCGACTGGCCGGGCAAGGTCTTCCGGCACGACATCGGCCGGCGGGTGCTCGATCAAGGATGAGAGAGTCTTCGTGAAGATCGGTGGGTGTTCGGTGATAATGTCACGCGAATGTTGTTGACCCACAGAGCGCCTGGCTGGTATCTGTCATGCATAAGCCTTGGCCGCTGTCAGGAAGACAGGAACGAAAGCCATCATGAGCGGATGTAGCGGTTGTTCATTCAAGGGCATGTCGACGGCGGTGGAAGACGCCTTCGTCGGGGTGCGCTTTCGTGAGGAGACGAACCTGACGCTGTGCTCGACGCGCGGCTCTCTCTTCGCCCGCGGCGAGAAGGTGATCGTCGATCTCGAATCGGGGCCGGCCTATGGTCACGTCGAGCAGTCGCCGATGCCGGTCTTCAAGCCGTGCCAGAAGTCGAGCGCGCGCCCGATCCTGCGTCCGGCGGACGAGTCCGACCTCGCGGCGTTCGACCGCCAGCGCCAGAACGAGCAGACGGGCAAGCTCTACGCCCAGGAGAGGGTCCGCGCCCTCAGCCTGGACATGAAGGTGTCGCTGGTCGACTTCTCGCTGAACGGCAAGAAGGCGACCTTCTACTTCACCTCCGACGGCAGGGTGGACTTCCGGCAACTGGTGCGCGACCTTTCCACCCGCTTTTCCGTGCGGGTGAAGATGGTGCAGGTGGGCGCCCGCGACGAGGCCGGCCTGATCGGCGGCATCGGCATCTGCGGCCGCACCCTCTGCTGCTCCTCCTGGCTGAAGGACTTCCGGCCCATCTCCATTCAGATGGCGAAGCGGCAGAACCTGAGCCTCAACCCCTCGAAGATCTCCGGCCAGTGCGGTCGTCTGCTCTGCTGCCTGGCGTACGAGGACGACCAGTACAAGAACCGGAATCCGGACCGCCCTGCGGCACCGGTGCTGCCGGTGATCCCGGAGCAGTGACGATCCCGGCAGAACCCTGACATGGCCAACCGTAAACTGATTCGTCCAGATATGAACGAGCTCAAGAAAGAGCTTCCCGCGCGGAGCGTCCGCCGCAAGCAGTCGCCCCCCGAGCAGACGAACGCCGAGGAGTTCTACTACCTCAAGCAGATGGCGGCCAAGACCCCGATGGTGGTGATCCTCGACGGCGGGGAGGAGCTGCGCGGGTGGATCGAGTGGTACGACAAGGGTGCGATCAAGCTGAACCGGCACTCCGGTCCCAATCTTCTGATCCAGAAGCAGTACATCCGCTACATGTTCAAGGAAGAGGAGCTGAAGCGCGCCCTCCGCACCAGCCGGAAGGCAGCCGCCGGGGCGGGGGCCGATGGCGATTCGGACCGGGCCTGAGCCCGCGTCACCGACCCCGGACGCTCCCGGCGCCGTGGTGTTCTCGGCGCCCTTGGAATCATTGGGAGACCCCCGGCTGAGCCGGCGCCCCCGCCTCGCACTCACCCAGGGCGACCCCGCGGGAATCGGTCCGGAGATCCTGCTCAAGCTGCTGTCCGATCCGGCCGGCGTCCCCTTCCTCCCCTGGGAGCCCGTGCTCATCGCGGAGCGCGCCGCGTTCGAAGGGCTGCGCGAGCTCCTCCCCGCGGCTCCCTGGGACCGGCTGCACTGGCTCTCCGGCCCGCCGGCCCGGGCCGATCTCGACGTCCTTCTCGCTGCGGACCTCATCCCGGTCCTCGATCCGGTGGGCGTGCGCCGTGACGTCGCCTTTGGGCTCTCCGGGCCGGCCGACGCCGCCGGAGCCATGGCGGCGCTCGACGCCGGCATCGCCCTGGTGCGCTCCGGCTCCGCCGACGCCCTGGTCACCGCGCCGGTGAGCAAGGAGTCGATCGCTCGCCAGCACCTCCCCGGCTTCAAGGGGCACACCGACTACCTGGCCGAGGCCTGCGGCCTGGAGCGCTACGGCCGCGACTACCTGATGGCCTTCCTGGCGCCCGGCCTCCAGGTGGCGCTGCTCACCGTGCACGTACCACTGCGCGAGGCGATCGACACGGCGGTGGACGGGGACGCGATCGCCGAGGCCCTCGACTGCCTGAATCGCCATGCCGGCGGCAAGATCGCTCTCGCGGGGCTCAACCCGCACGCCGGTGAAGGCGGCCTGTTGGGCGAGGAGGAAGGCCGCTTCCTGGTGCCGGCGGTGGCCGCCGCCCGTGCCCGCGGCCTCGACGTGCACGGCCCGGAGAGCGCCGACTCCCTTTTCGCCCGCGCCAGCCGCGGCGAATTCGACTGGGTCCTCGCCCTCTACCATGACCAGGGGCTCATCGCGGTCAAGACCGCCTCTTTCGGCCTGGCCACCAACTGGACCCTCGGCCTCCCCTTCCTCCGTACCTCCGTCGACCACGGCACCGCCTTCGGCCTTGCCGGTACCGGGAAGGCCGACGCCGGCCCGCTCGCCGCAGTCGTCGAGACCACGATGGCGCTGATCGAGGGGACCCTGCCGCAACGCAGGTGACCAAAAGCCGCCGCGCGCCAACTCTTCGTTGACAGTTGCGGGGCGCTGGTGTATCAAGGCTCAAACGGAGCCACCCGTCAACTGCCGTCCAACTGTGTCCTGAGCCGCTGGCCGCTGGCGCGTCGGTCCGAGAGGAGGCGTAATGAACATCCCGGAGGAGTTTGGGAAGTATCTGCTTCTCAAGAAACTGACAGAGGACCCACTCGGAGAGACGTTCCGTGCCGGCCGGATGGGGAAGGAGAGCATCGACCAGGTGGTCCTGCTCCGCGTCTTCAACGGCAAGGGGATGGACGGCGAGAAGCTGTGGCAGAAGGTCTCCGGCCGCGCGCCGGTGCAACAGGCCCTGCGCAGCCCGAACATCGGCAGCGGTACCGACCTGGGGAAGGTGCGCAGCTTCCCGTATGCCGCGTACGACTACATCTCGGGCAAGAGCCTCGCCGCCGTCCTCGCCCAGGCGGCGAAGCAGATGTCCCCCCTGCCCACCGACCATGCGCTGCTGATCGCCGAGCGGATCTCGCTCGCCCTCGCCGCGGCCTATGAGACGCGGGTGCAGGACGAGCGGGTGCAGCACGGCTTCGTGGTGCCGCACCTGGTGATGATCTCGAACGAAGGCGAAGCGCGGCTGCTCGGCTTCGAGGTGGCTCCCGGCCTGCGCACGCTCGCGGCCGGCGGCTGGAACGCTCCGGAGATCCGCCAGTACCTGGCGCCCGAGACGTTCGACGGCACTCCCCTGGCGAAGTCCGACGACGTGTGGTCCCTGGGTGCCATCCTCTTCGAGCTGCTCACCGGAGAGAGCCTCCCCGCCCTGCCGCCCGACGGGTACGGCATGGCCATCGACGCCGCGTCCCTGCCCAACGAAGGCACGCCGCTGCCGCCTGCCATCGTCGGCCTGCTCAAGAAGAGCCTGGTGGCCCGCGACCAGCGGATCGCCGACGCGGCCACCTGGCACAAGACGCTCGCCAAGCTGATGATCGACGGCCAGTTCAGCCCCACCACCTTCAACCTCGCCTTCTTCATGCACAACCTCTTCCGCGATGAGATCGAGCGGGAGAGCCAGGAGATGCAGGCGGAGAAGAAGCTGGAGCTGCCGAAGGCGGCGGTCGCCGCCGCTCCGGCCGTGGCCGCCGCCGCACGGCCGGCGGGCGACATGCGCGAAGCGACCGGAGTCCGCGAAGGCACCCTCCCCGGCATGCGCCCCCCCGCCGCGGCACCGAGCTCGTCGAAAGCGCCGCTCTTCATCGGCCTCGCCGCGGTCGTGCTCCTCGCCGCCGGTGGCGGCTGGTTCTTCTGGAACCGTTCCCAGTCGCCGTCCGGTCCGCCGGCCGCCGCGAGCCAGCCCACGCCGGGTGTCCAGCCCGCGCCGACGCCGGCCGGCCCGACGCAGGAGGAGATCAAGGCCCAGATCCAGCAGATGGTGTCCGCCAGCAGCCAGGAGATGGAAGCCAAGATGAAGGCGCAGTACGAGGAGCGCGTCAAGCAGCTCCAGCAGCAGCTCCAGGACGCCAAGAAGCGGGACGAGGCGAAGGGACCGGCATCGGCGGCATCGGCATCGAGCAAGCCGGCGCCTCCGGTCAGCGTACCGTCGCCGGTCCAGGAGGCCCCCGCCGAAACCCGCGTCGCGGCCAAGCCTCCCGAGCCGGTCGCGCCGCCGGTCAAGCCCGATCCGGTGCCCGCTCCGGTGGAGAAGCCAGCCGCCGCGCCGCCGCCGGCTGCCGCGCCGGTCCCCGTGCCCGCGGCACCCGCCAAGCAGCAGGTCCAGTACGGCGACCTGGTGACCCCGGGCAGCGTCGCCGGCGTGACGCCGCCGAAGATGACCTCCCGGCTCGACCCGCGCTACCCCGCGGCTGCGCAGCGGATGAACAAGTCCGCGACGGTCGACATCAAGGTGCTGGTCGACGAAAAGGGGCGGGTGCTCGACGCCCAGCGCTCCGGCCAGCAGGCCGGCTTCGGGTTCGACGAAGCGGCGCTCGACGCGGCGCGGCGGGCGGTCTTCCAGCCCGCTTCGACCAAGGATGGCGTGCGGGTGAAAATGTGGACGGTGATCCGGGTGTCCTTCCAGCCGCACGGCTGAGCCCCCCACAAACAAAAAGGACCCGGCGCTCGCCGGGTCCTTCTGATCCTTCAGATCAGAGACAGGATTTTAGAGGTCGGCCGCCTTGAGGCTGGCGGTGAGCTGCTGGATGCACGGCTTCATGACCTTGTCGAACATGCGCTCGTCGTCAACGCCGCCGCCGAAGCCGCCGACACTTACCTTGACGCTGCTCTCCGTCTTCTGCGCCTCGTCCGCCCAGGCGATCTCGCCGGTGCTGGTGTCGATGAGGCGGGCGTTCAGAGCCGCCACGAACTCCCGCTTGCCAGCCGAGAAGCCGGGAATGCGGCCGATCCCGGAGCCGTGCGCGCCCTTGTCGGTGACGCCGTACTCGGTGACCGAGCCGGTGAGAAGGTAGTTGACACCGAGGAGCTTGCCGATCTTCACCGCCGTCTTCGGATCGACGTCACCGGACAGGCTGAGGTGCTTTTCCTGCATCAGGGCTTCGAGCTGCTCCCGCTCGACGACCCGGAACTTGCCGCTCTTCACCAGCTCGGTGACGAACACGTCCTGCGCCGCGGCGGCGCCGCCGTGGTACCACCACTGGTTGTCCGCCTTGTTCTTGAATTCGAGGACGGCGATGCGGGGCTTGGCCGCCTTGTCGCCGGCGGCGTTGGCCAGCACCGGCACCACGAGAGCGGCGAGCAAGGCCGCGCAAAGGGTAAATGAATAGACGCGCTTCATGACGAGGACCTCCTGCGTTGGGGCCCCTCCGTGGAGCCCATGTTATCCAATGCCATCCAATCGGTTAGGCGATCGGCCGTGCCAGAAGTTTCAAATTCTACTCTGAAGTCGGCCGGCCGTCTTCTTCTCGCTCCTGGGCGTCCACGACACAGAGGGCTGTCATGTTCACAATGTCGCTCACTTCGAGACCGCTCTGGAGGACATGCACCGGCCTTCCCATGCCGAGCAGGATCGGCCCCACCGCCTCGGCGCTCGCCAGGCGCCAGATCAGCTTGTAGGCGATGTTCGCCGACTGCAACTCGGGGAAGATGAGCACGTTCGCCGGCTCCTTGAGGCGGCTCCACGGGTAGGTCTCGTGGAGGATCGACTCGAAGACCGCGGTGTCGGCCTGCATCTCGCCGTCCACCTCCAGGTTGGGATCGAGACGGTGGACGATCTCGGTGGCGCGGCGCACCTTGGTCGCCGCCGGGTGTTTGTTGGAGCCAAAGTTGGAGAACGAGAGCATGGCCACCCGCGGCGTCACGCCGAAGCGGCGGGCGAGCTCGACGGTGAGCAGCGCGATCTCGGCCAGCTCCTCCGGCGTCGGGTCGATGTTCACCGTGGTGTCGGCGAGGAAGAAGATGCGGTCGTTGACGATCAGGATGTAGGCGCCGCAGACGCGCCGCACGCCGGGCCGGGTGGCGATGATCTGGAGCGCCGGGCGGATGGTCTCGGGGTAGGACTGGGTGAGCCCGGAGATCAGGCCGTCGGCGTCTCCCTCCTCCACCATCATGCTGCCGAAATAGTTGCGCAGGCGCAGCCACTTGTGCGCCTCCTCCAGGGTCATGCCGTCGCGGCGGCGCAGCTCGTGGAGCCTCTGCGCATAGCTCTCGAAACGGTCGCAGGTTTCGGCATGGATGATGGTCACGCGCGACTCCGGCAGGTCGAGGGCGCGCAGGCGGTCGGCGATGACGTCGCGGCGGGCGAGCAGGATCGGGTGCGCGATCCCCTCGTCGACCAGGATCTTGGCGGCACGCAGGATCTTGTCGTGCTCGCCCTCGGGGAAGACCACCCGCTTCGGCGCGCGCTTGGCGCGGTCGATGATGCCGCGCATCAGCTCGAAACGGCGTGAGATCAAGGTCTCCAGTCGTCGCCGGTAGGCGTCGAAGTCCTCGATCGGCACCCGCGCCACGCCGCTGTCCATGGCGGCCTTGGCCACCGCCGGCGGCACCCGCAGCAGCACGCGGTGGTCGATCGGCTTGGGGATCAAGTACTCGCGGCCGAAGCCCAGGGAGTCGAGGCCGTAGCCTTTGAGGACACTGTCCGGCACGTCCTCGCGGGCGAGCCCGGCGAGGGCGCGCACCGCCGCCAGCTCCATGGCGTCGTTGATGTCGGTGGCGCGCACGTCCAGGGCGCCGCGAAAGATGAACGGGAAGCCCAGGACGTTGTTGACCTGATTGGGATAGTCGCTGCGGCCGGTCGCGACGATGACGTCCGGGCGCGCCGCGCGGGCCTCCTCGTAGTCGATCTCCGGGTCGGGGTTCGCCATGGCGAAGACGATGGGATCGCGCGCCATGGAGCGCACCATGTCGGCCGTCACCACGCCGGCCACCGAGAGACCGATGAAGACGTCCGCCCCGACCAGAGCCTCGGCCAGGGTGCGCAGCCCGGTCTCCACCGCGAAGTCCTGCTTGTAGCGGTCCATCCGCTCGGTCCGCCCGGCATAGATCACGCCGTGGCTGTCGCAGACGACGATGTTCTCCCGCCGCGCCCCCAGCTTCATGTAGAGCTTGGCGCAGGAGAGCGCCGCCGCGCCGGCGCCGGAGAAGACGATACGCACGTCGCTGAAGGGCTTGCCGGTCAGCTCGAGGGCGTTGAGCAGCGCCGCGCCGGAGATGATGGCGGTGCCGTGCTGGTCGTCGTGGAAGACCGGGATGTTCATCTCGGCCTTGAGACGGCGCTCGATCTCGAAGCAGTCGGGAGCGCGGATGTCCTCCAGGTTGATGCCGCCGAAAGTCGGCTCGAGGAGCTTGACGGTGCGGATCAGCTCCTCGGGGTCGGTGGTGGCGATTTCGAGATCGAAGACGTCGATGTCGGCGAACCGCTTGAAGAGCACTCCCTTGCCTTCCATCACCGGCTTGCCGGCGAGGGCGCCGATGTTGCCCAAGCCGAGCACCGCGGTGCCATTGCTGATGACGGCGACCAGGTTCCCCTTGGCGGTGTACTGATAGGCCAGCAGCGGATCCCGCTCGATCTCCTTGCACGGATACGCGACGCCGGGGCTGTAGGCTAGAGAGAGATCCCATTGGCTCGCCGTGGGTTTGGTCGGAACGACCTGGATTTTCCCCTTGCGGCCATGGGAGTGGTATTCAAGAGCATCCTCACGGCTGATCTTCTTCATGCACCGATCTTACTGCCGCCCGGTCTAACTTGGAGCTTTCACGTCGTCCGGCCGGCTGGGGAGCAAGATCGTCTCCAGGACGGAGCGGTAGAGAAGCAGAAGATCATTGAAGACACGGGAGAACGCCTGGTCCGTGGTCGGCACGAGATGGGAGGTGCCGCGCATCAGAGCAGGCATGCCGAGCTGAAGGATCTCCACCTCCCCGCCTCGCGCCAGCTCCGCCGCCCGCTGGTCGACCAGGAACAGGGTGTAGAAGAACTCGAAATGCCCGACGTCCAGCGCTTTCAGGACCTTCTCGAGAGAATCGAGCTTGGGTAGCTCTTTGCCGTTCTCGTACTTCGAGAGCTGGCTCTTGCCGATGCCCGCTTCGCGGGCGACCAGCGCTTGGCTCTTGCCCCGCAGCTCGCGCAACAGGCCGAGCGTCTTGCCCAGGTTGATGAACATGCCCATGCACGAAATGTAGCGGCATGAACGCACGCGACGCAAGCGTAAATATCTCTGTCACAAAAACTTACAGGAATGTTGGTAGCTCGGGGCGACAAGAATTCCCGCTTGTCGGATACGTCCCAAGGCGGATGGCGTCCACCGGGCGTCTCTGAATGTCGAGGGAGAATCTGCTGGCCGCGATGCGCGGCGGGATCAGCGCTTCGTCTTCGCCGCGCCGCGCTTCCGGGCCGGCGAGCCGCCTTCTGGAGGTGTCGGAGCGGCTGGAACGGCTGGAGCCGCCGGCGCGGCACCCTCGGCGGGGCTCTTGGGAACCACGCGGAACAGGACCACCAGGTCGCCGAGCTCGACGACCCCCTGCGCGACGGGGTGGGGCTGGCGGAAGGTCATGCTCACGAACGATTCGAGCTTGCCGAGCACCTCGCGGATCTCCTCCGGCCAGGCGCCGGAGTCGGGTGGCAGGGCGCCGTTCTGGCCGCCTGCGGCGGCACGCTCCACGGCGGCGGCCTCCCGTTCCACCAGATCGTAGCGGTGGAAGAAATCGCGGCGGCTCACCCCTTGGGAGGTGAGGATCTTGTCGAGCGTGGTGAGGGTCGCCTCCTGGCGGGCGTTCTCGATCCTGGAGAGCTGGCCCCGGCCAAGGCCGGCCTCTTCGCCCAGTTGCTCAAGCGTCTTGCCTCTCTCCTTCCGTAAACGGCGGAGGGTCTCTCCCACGAAGCTGAACATTTCGTCCACCCGGCAAATCTATCCCCACCCGCCCCGCTTATCAAGCATAAGTCGTTGCAGGCGCGTAACTTATTGCGCAGAGAGAGTTTGCCGTACGGAGCGAGATCTTGCCGTTGAGAGAAAACAAATCCACCCGTAATGACCGGTGATGGGGAGAAATCTCGCCTCGACCGCGAAAATCACGTCCTGTCCACACCGCTTCTCTGGATGCGAATCTCGGATGCCTCCAGAAAGATCCTCGGGCTGCCGGCGGACCCTTCCGTTGTCAGGCTCCGGCCCTTGCGCTAACCTTGCTAGCGATGCACGCCCAGGAAGGAAGCGGCGCTTCGCTGCGGAAGGGTACGGCACCCTCGGTCCGGGTGCTGATTCCGTCTCCGATCGGAATGCTCGGCGTCGAGCTGACCGGCCCCGCGGTGTCCCGTCTGCGCATCAATCCCGCGGAGACAGAGCGCGCGACGTTCACGCCGCTGCATCAGGTAGACGCCTCCGATTTTCTCGACGAGGTGTTCGGCCGCCTCTCCGAGTATTTCGCCGGCGCGCGGCACAAGCTGGATCTGGAGTATGACCTCGCCCCTTGCGGGCTCAACGTCCTGGCGCGCCGCGTGCTCCGCGAGACGGCCAAGATCCCGTACGGCAAGACCCGCACCTGCCATGGGCTCGCCGAGGCCATGGGCTCGCCCGACGCCGGCGACATGGTCCTCAAGGTCCTCCTCGACAATCCGATTCCGATCCTCATCCCCTGCCACCGGGTGCTGGCCGGCCGGTCGGAGATCGGTGTTTATGTCGGCGGCGCCGAGAGCAAGCTCTGGCTGCTGGAGCTCGAGCGGCAGGGGGAACAGATCTGAGCCTTCGGCTCACGTCATCTGAAACCTCCGGCCGCCCGTAGAGCAGTGCAGACCGCCTCCGCTTCCGGGCGGCGCACTCTCGATCATGGACTCCGGTTTCCACCCCATCGCACCTGCCGCCGCGCGGCACTCTCCCGCCGCCGGGCTGCTTGGCGTATATTCACCGCACGTCAGGGAGAGCACACGATTGGGATTGGGCCATCCTCCCGAAGCCGCCGAAGCCGGAGGCTCCGACAGCGCCGCCCTGCTGCACAGGATCGCGGGTGGAGACATCGAGGCCTTTCAGGCGTTCTACCAGCTCCACGCCGGCCGCGTCCTCGCCTATGCACGCCAGCTCGGCCGCCGTGCCGACCTGGCCGAGGACGTCGTGCAGGAGGTGTTCGTCGCGGTCTGGCGCAAAGCCGCCAGCTTCCAGGCCGACCGCGGCGATCCGCTGGGTTGGCTCTATACGATCACGCGCAACAAGCTGGTGGACCTCTGGCGCAAGGCCGGCGAAACGTCCGGGCTCGACGAGCTCCAGTGGCAGCAGCTCCCCGGCGGCGAAGGCACGGGAAGCGACCGCGGTGATCTGCTGCTGACCATGCGCCAGGCGCTCACCCGGGTTCCGGCCGACCAGCGGGCCGCCATCGAAATGGCCTACTTCGGAGGCCTCACCTACGAGGAGACCGCCGAGCGCCTGCGCCTGCCGGTGGGCACTCTCAAATCGCGGATCCGCTCCGGGTTGCGGAGCCTGCGCGCCATTCTGGAGGGCCGTTAGGCCGTGTCTCATCCTTCTCCTGATCTCCTGCTTTCGTTCGCCATCGGCCGGGCCGACCTGCCGCACCGGGTGATGCTCGAAGCACACCTCGCCGGCTGCGCTCCCTGCCGCGCTGCCGTCGCGGAGGCCACGGCGTCAGGCGGCGACCTGCTCCGGGGTCTGCCGGCGGCGCCACTGCCCGCCGCGCTCTGGGAGCGCCTGCGCCAGCGGATCGGCGAGGAGGAGCCCCGCGGCGGTTCGCAGGCTCCGGGTGTCCAGGCGCCTGCCCTGGCCGGCCTCCCCCTGCCGGCCGCGGCGCTTGCGGAGCTGCCGCCCGAGGTCCTGCGGCGGCCGTCTCTCCGCTGGCGCTGGGGGCTCGCCCGCGGTGCGCGAATGGCCGTTCTGGCCCACGATCCCGTCGCGCACAGCATCCTCCTCATCGGCCACATGCCGGCCCGGCGCAGCTTTCCGCGCCACCTGCATCTCGGACCGGAGGACGTCGCCGTGCTCACCGGCGGCTATGAAGATGAAATGGGGCACTACGAGGCCGGAGAGTATGCCGCGTACGAGCCTGGAACCAGCCACGAGCCCATCACCGAAACCGGCGCTCCCTGCTGGAGTCTCACCCGGCTCGAAAAGCCGAACTGGTTCTTCGGCTGGCGGGGGCTGCTGGTGCGCCTGCTGAGCTAGGCCCATTCCTCACCGCCTCCGTGTGCTCTAATCCCTCGCCATGGATCCCTCACTCGTGCGCTTGAGCAAATTCCTGAGCCTGGTCCTCCGTCACGAGCCGGAGACGATCGGCCTTGCGCTGGACCCCAACGGCTGGGTCGCGGTGGATGAGCTCCTGGCCGCCGCGGCGAAGGCCGGAACGCCGATTGCTCCCGAGAGCCTGCGACAGGTGGTCGCGACGAACGACAAGAAGCGCTTCGCGTTCAGCGAGGACGGTCTCCGCATCCGCGCCAGCCAGGGGCATTCGGTGGAGGTGGACCTGGACCTGCCGCCCAGCGTGCCGCCGGACGTCCTGTTCCACGGCACCGCCACCCGGTTTCTCGATCCGATCCGCGCCGAGGGGCTCCGCGCGCAGTCGCGGCAGCACGTCCACCTCTCGCCGGACGAGGCGACCGCGGTCAAGGTCGGCATGCGGCACGGCAAGCCGGTCGTCCTCCGGGTCCACGCCGGCCGGATGCATCAGGCGGGTCATGTTTTCTTCCTGTCCGCCAACGGCGTCTGGCTGACGGCGGCGGTGCCGCCGGACTATCTGGAGGTCATCGCTGACTGAGGCCATGGGGCTCGCGGTCCCGGTATATCCTTCCCGGAAAGGAGAACACCATGACCGACAAACTCGAGCTGCAGAACATCACCCCCTTCCTCACCGCCAACGATCTCCAGGCGAGCGTCGCCTGGTATCGGGACGTCCTTGGGTTCATCGTCGCCGAGGAGTACAAGCGGGACGACAAAGTCATGGGGGTGCGGATGCAGGCGGGATCCGTGCAGCTCATGCTCGGACAGGACGACTTCGCGAAGGGGCGCGACCGGGCGAAGGGAGCCGCTCTGCGCTTCTACTGCCAGACCAACCAGGACATCGACGCGCTCGCCGCCGCGATCCGGGCGCGGGGAGGAAAGCTGACCCAGGAGCCGACCGACCAGCCCTGGGGACGGCGCGACTTCGCGATGGTCGATCCCGACGGGTTCAACATCTCGATCTCCAGCGACACCCGAAAATAACGCCGCGAAACCGGCTCAACAAAATCGCCCGGGCCGTGTCTACATCTTTGACGGGGCCGGAGAGGCGCCAGGACCGGGGGTCGCGACCCCTCGGCACCGGCCCCACTTTTTTCTCTCTCCTCCTCAACAAAATCGGACGGACCGTGTCTCACCGGGAGCGGGCCGGATGTCTCGCCTCGAAGGGTCCAGACCAGCCCTTCCCCGGCCCCGCCCTTTTTCCTCCTCCCGAGCCGCCATAGTATGCTCGACAAAACCGAAGCTCGAAGGAGGCTCTGCCATGCGGACTGCCATGTCCCTGTCTCTCATTCTGTTCTTGTTGCTCGCTCTCGCCCATCCAGCCGCCGCGAAGACGAAGGCGCATCCCACGGCGCCCGGTCAGTACACCGACTGGAACGGTGAGATCGACGAGCTCGAGGTCGTCGAGGCATTCAAGACATCCGACTACACGAAGATCGTGGTTGAGCCGTTCGACACCAGCGCAACGCCGCTGCCGGAGAAGAGCGACAACACGGCGGAGCCGGTCAAGGCTGTGCTGGCCAGCGTGACGCCGCCCCTTGTCGAAGGTCTCCACGAGGAGCTCCCCAAGCTGCCGGTCGCCCTCGCCAAGGAAGGGGAGACTGCCGCGCCGCGGGAGCTGCGCATCCGGGGAAAGATCCTGGTGATGGATCCCGGCTCGCGGTCGGCGCGCTACTGGGGCAGCTTCGGGGCGGGCGCCGCGCGGGCACAGATCGCCGGCGAGGTCCTGGACGCCGCCACCGGCAAGGTCCTCCTCCGCTTCACCCAGGAGCGCCGCTCCGGCTTCGGCGCTTTCGGAGGCGACTACGAGAAGCTCATGAAGCGGAATCTCAAACAGATCGGTGGCGACATCGGAGGCATGCTGAAACTCTTCTGAGGAAGCCGCTTCCTTCGCGGTCGCAAAAATATAACGCCCCTGGAACCGACAATCTCACTTTCGCTCCTTAAGCTGGCTTGCAGTGGCCCTGGCGCTGGCCGCCCTGGGCCGAGCCGACGAGAGGAGCTGCCATGGAGACGAGAGAGCGGAAGAATGGGCTGCTGAATGACTTGATCCGGCGCGTCGACGCCGTGATGGACCGGGAAAAGGACCAGACGAAACTGGCTGACCGGGTGGGAGAGGCGCTCCGGCCGTTCCTGGGGCGCCCGGGTCTGTTGGAGCCGGCGCAGCGCGAGGCGGACCCGACCCGCTATCGGCAGCACATCCTTCACGTCGCCGGCGACGGCAGCTATTCGCTCGTCGCCCTGGTCTGGCTGCCGGGACAGGCCACCCCGATCCACGATCACGTGAGCTGGTGCACCGTCGGTCTACACGAGGGGTGTGAGCAGGAAGATCACTACGATCGGATCGTCACCGCCCGCGAGGAGTACCTGATCGCCACCGGCACCTCCTTCAACCGGGTCGGAACCGTCGCGACCCTCAACCCGCCGGGAGATATCCACGTCGTCAGCAACCCCGGCCCTGGCCTGGCGATCTCCCTCCACATCTACGGAGCCGATGTCCGCAAGCTCGGCTCCAGCATCCGCCGGCGCTACGACCTGCCGGTCTACCACCCGGAGCCGGTGCCGGTGCGGATCGCCTCCTAAACAACTCGCCTGCGCTCGTGTCTTCTCCGGAAGACGAATTCCTGACCCTTGGAAAGGGGAGCGAGCGCATGCGGATCGCGAAGAGCTTGACGGTCACCACAGCCGCGGGACTGCTGCTGGCTCTGGCGGCGTGGGGTGAGCCGGTGAAGAACTGGCCGGTCTCGGCAACGACGTGGACGCCGCCGGCCAGCCCGACGAACAGCAAGACCAAGGAGCTGGCGGTCCAGGCGGCCCCCGCGGCTCAGCCGACTCCGCCTCTGCCGTTCATCGGAATCACACCGTGCCGGATGATCGACACCCGGCTGTCGTCCATGCCCCCGGGCTATGGAGTGCCCATCATGGCTGCCGGCGAGGTCCGTACTTTCGCCATGATCGGCCAGAACCACTGCACCCTTCCGCCGGAAGCGAAGGCGGTTTCGCTCAACGTGACCGCCGTAAATGAGGCGACGGACGGCTATGTCACCGTCTACCCGGCCGGCGTCCCGACCCCGCTCGTCGCCACGGTCGTTTTTCTGCACGGACAGACCACCTTGAACGCGGCGATCGTCCCCCTGGGAGACGGCGGCGGCCTGGCGGTCAAGGCGAGCACCGGCCTCCACCTCGTGATCGACGTCAACGGCTATTTCGCTCCGCTGACCGGAGGCACGCAAGGACCTCAGGGACCCATGGGTCCCCAAGGACCCGCCGGACCTCAAGGGCCTCAGGGGCCGTCCGGGGTGCAAGTCCCCCAGAAGATGTGCAGTGTTCTCAATGCGCCCTACTGGCGGACGGACATCAATGTCCCCTCGACTTGGACGGCCGCAACCTGCGCCAACTTCAAAACCGCCGTGGGAGGCACCGTCTACCACCTGACCTGCGTGTTCGGCAACAGCTTCTCCTTCGGCGCGTTCAACGGCGGCATCCCGCCCCAGAACTGCGGTTGGTAGCCGCTCCGCGGGCCCGGCCGATCGCCAACGGGCCGCTGCCGCCGGGTCCAGCGCGGCGGCTTTATGCATGGGCTAAACAAAGACTCGGCACAAGGTGTCTGCACTGTCATGGCTCAGGCGAGCCTCAGACACCGAGGGTCCTTACATGGCTGACGGAAAGAAGAAGATCGCGATCGTTGGCGGCGGAATCACCGGCCTCTATACAGCCTACCGCGCTCTCTCGGCTGAGGGAGAGACTCCTGAGATCCACCTGTTCGAAGCCGATTCACGGGTGGGAGGCCGGATTCTTTCCGAGGAGCTGCCGGGAATCCCCTTTCGTGCGGAGCTGGGTGCCATGCGCTTCCCGACCCGGCATAAGTTGTTGACCTCATTGCTCGGCGAGCTTGGGATCAAGACTCACGGATTCGACGTAAAACGGCCGCGGCTCTTTGTCCGCGGGCGGCATCTCTCGCTGCATGAGATCCAGGCAGGATCTTGCCGGTGGTGCCGTGCCGGAAGCCCCTTCAATCTGCGGCCCAACGAGAGAGGCATGCAGCCCGCCGAGCTGGTTCGCAGCACGATCGCCCGCTTCCTCAAAGAGCTGACGTTTCCAGGCCTGAGCTTCGAGAAAGCACGCGACCTGAAGGAAAAGATCGACGACGAGGAAGGGGACTATGTCCAGGAGATCTGGCCGCTGGTCCGGGAGGCAGGCAGGTACAACGGCATCTCCCTCTACAGCATCGGCTTCTGGAATCTCCTGCAGCACTATTTGAGCAACGAAGCGTTCCAGCTCGTCGACATCGCCCTGGGGCTGGACTCGGTCCTCGGGAACTGGAGCGTGGCCGAAGCGATCCCCTGGTTTCTCTCGGACTTCGGGCCGGACGACTTCCAGATGGTGCCGGGAGGCCTGGAGAGAGTCACCCAAATGCTGCGAGAGGAGATCAAGGCCAAGGGAGACATCGTCCATACCCAAACGAAGGTCACGACGGTCCAACTCAAGGAGGGAGTGTGGAGCCTTGAGCTGGCTGGCGTGGAGCCGAATGTCCAGGAGACATTGGGCGGACCCTATGACGTGGTCATTCTGGCACTGCCACGGCGCGCCGCAGAGTTGCTTACGGTCAATGCCACCGTCGGCAATGAAAATCAATGGCCACCTAAATGGCTGCCCTCTGTGCGGCCGCACTGCCTCTACAAGCTCTTCCTCCTGTATCAAGAGGCGTGGTGGATGGGGGAGGAGGAGGTGGGCTCGTCCATGGGCCGGATCTTCACCGACTTGCCGCTCCGGCAGGTCTTCTACTTCAACCCCGACTGGATGAGAGATCGAGGCGCGCCCGACCAGGGATCGGAATGGGTGTGCAAGAAGACGGAAAATTGGGCGCTGGTGATGGCGTCCTACAGCGATGAGCACTTTGCCTCTTTCTGGCATTCGTCGGAGTCGAAGGCCGACGAAGACGAGCAGGCCAAGCGCTATGGGCCCGTCTACTACCGGCCGCCAGCCAATCTCTCGGACGACGAAGAGAAGAAGCTGCGGGCGCAACTGGACAAAATCTCCACCAAGCGGCGGGTGCGCGAGCGGACGGTTCGAAAAATCCAGCAGCAGCTCGAAGAGATTCATGGCACAGGCGTTCCCGACCCGATCTGCGGAGTCTTCAGAGACTGGGGGGAGGATCCATTCGGCGGCGGCTGGCACACCTGGGAAGTCGGTACCACACCCTGGATCTTTGAGAACCGCCCGAAGATCACAGAGGGTCTCTACCTCTGCGGCGAGGCCTACTCCGACGAACAGGGCTGGATTGAAGGAGCTCTCCGGTCAGCGGAGAGTGTGTTGGGTGATCTCGGTGTCGCGAAGCTCCCCTGGTGGTCAGGAACGGACAAGGAGCTCAAAGAGCATCTTCACCTCCCCAAGCCCAAGCCGCCGGAGCCCTCAGAGGACTGCTGAGTCCGGCCGCCGGGCCGTATACAAGACATGGGCGTGGGGATACCCCGCCCCCACGTCCTCCGCCGCGAAGCCTTCGAAGCCGATCCCTTCCAGCCGTTTCCGCATCTGATCCCGGGTCTCGTAGGTGAAGGCCTCGCCGAGGGTCATGCCGAGGAGGTCGGCGACTTTTTCCTGGGCGCGGTTCCAGAGGGCTTTCAGGCGGTGGCCGGGATCGATCTCCTTGAGCAGGAGGAGGCCTCCGGGCTCCAGGCGGTCGAAGGCGTGGCGGAGCAGGGGGTCCCAGCCGGCGAGGGGGATGCGGTAGAGGACGTCGAGGAGGCTGACCGCTCCGAAGGCGCCGGCGACGGCGTCGGCGTAGCCGGTGACGAAATGGACGCGCGGATGGCGGTAGGTGGCCAGGACCTTGCGGGCGTCCGGCTCGACGGCGACGGCGCTCGCGGCGGCCCACTCGACGGCGAGGCGGGCGAAGGTGCCGTGGCCGGCGCCGAGGTCGAGGAGGCGCGCCCCGGGTGGCACGGCGGCGAGCACGCGGAGGAAGGGGCAGGTGAGGAAGCGCCCGACAGCGTGCGCGCGGACGGACGGCGCCAGGCCGGCGTAGGTACGCCGGACGAGGGACAGGGCGGAGGAGAAATCCGGCGTTACCAAGAGGACACCACGGCGGCAGGATATAATCCCGGCCCTCGTGTTGGACATGCCGGCCGCCTCCGACTCGCCGGCCACCCGCTCGCGGTGGCTGTCGCTCCCCCTCCTCCTCGGCTTCGGGACGGTGGCGGCGGCGCGTCTCTGCACCTTGCCGCACAGTCTCTGGGAGGGGGACGAGGTCCTCTTCATGAAGGGGATCGAACGGTTCGATCCGCTCCATCACCAGCCGCATCCACCGGGCTATCCGCTGCTGATCGGCCTCGGCAAGCTGCTCAATCTCCTGATCCACGACCCGTTCTGGAGCCTGGTGACGCTGAGCGTGGTCTCCTCGCTGGTCGGCTATCTGGCCCTGGTGGACGCATTCCGCCGGATCAGCGGCTCGGAGCGGGTGGCGGTCGCCGGCGCTGTCCTTTTTCATCTGTCGCCGGCCATGCTCGTCTACGGACCTCTGGCTCTGTCGGACCCACCCGCTTTGCTCTTCCTCTCTCTGGCGCTCGCCGCCGCGCCCCGCCTGCGGGAGAGCGCCTCGGTTCTGCCCGCCGTCGCCCTCGGCGCAGCCGCGTCCGCGGCGGTGGGGTGCCGGCCGCAGCTCGCGCTGGCGGTGCTGCCGATGCTGGCGGTGGCGCTCTGGCCGGCCGGCGGCAGGTCACGCATGTGGCGGATCACCGCAGGGCTTCTCGCCTTCACGGCCGTGTCGCTCCTCTGGTTCGTGCCGCTCCTCGTCGCGGTCGGCGGACCGGCCGGCTTCCTGCCGTTCCTCGGCAAACAGGCCGGACTGGTGGCGCAGTACGACGCCGGCGCGCCGCGATCCGGCGGCGGAGCGCTCGGGGTGATAACGCGCTTCATCGCCCACCCCTGGGGCACCCGCTGGACGTCGCTCCCGGTGCTCGCGCTCGCCGCCGCCGGAACGGTGTCGCTCGCCGCCAACCGGCGGACCGGCGCCTTGCCTCTCGCTGTTTTGTGCGGCGTCGATCTCGCCTTCGGGCTCGTGGTGATGAACCCGTTCGACGCCGTCCGCTATGCCCTCCCTTCACTCCTGGGTGTGGCGTTCGCGGCAGCCGTCGGGTGTGAGGCTCTGGCACGCCGAGCACGGGTGCCGTTCGCCGTCTGGCCGGCCGCGGCGCTCCTCGCCGCGGGGTTCATCCTCTATACAGAGCCCCTCCTCGCGGTGCGGACCACGACCGACTCGCCGGCTGTGCAGGCGGCGCTCTGGATCGAGCGCTCGGTGCCGAAGACCGCGGTCCTCATCGTGGAGGCGGAGCTGGCACCCCATGCGTCCTACCTGCTCCGGGAGTACCGGCGCATCCCCGCCGACCCCGGACTTCAGAAAGAACCTGAGAACCGGCTCCTCAAACCGGACTTTCTTGTCGGCGATGGCGAGAGCGTCTGGCCCGGTTCGACGAGATTTCTCTGGCCGGAAAGCGACGCTTATGGCAAACTCAGCCGAGGACATCTCCGAGTCGTCTCTCTGAGCCCGATCCCCCCGGGCCGGTGGTATGTGCCGGTGCGCGGGGTTTACGCCTTCGAGCCGAGCATCCGCCAGCCGCTCTGGCGCTGGATGGGTCCGGACGCGGCGATTCGGCTCGATGCTCCCGGCGGCCGGGTGTCCGTGGCGCTCGGCCTACCCGAGCATGCGCCCGTGGAGGCGGTGACGGTGAACGTCGGCGTGGACGGAAGAGCGGCCCAGACCGTCACCGTTCCGCGCGGCGGACGGCGGACCGTCGACCTGCCGGTCGCGGCGGGAGTGGATTCTGTTGAGGTGTCATTCACATCGCCGGTGTCGTTCGTACCGGCTGAAGCAGGGTTGGGGCCTGACCGCCGGCATCTGGCGGTCCAGCTCTTGGGAGCAGAGAGAAAAGCTCCCTGAGGGATGAACATGTCGAACCTGGAAATCAGACCTTTGTCGGTCTCGCTCGTGATTCCGATGTTCAACGAGCAGGACAACATCGAACATGCCATCGCGTGTGGCGTCTCCGCGCTGGAGCTGTACGGCGGCGACTACGAGATCGTCATCGTCGACGACGCCTCGACGGACCGTTCGCCGGCGATCGTCAGCCTCCTCGCGGCGGAGAATCCGCGGATCCGCATGCTGCGCCACGAGGTGAACCGGAAGCTCGGCGGCTCGCTCAAGACCGGCTTCGCGGCGGCCCGCAAGGACCTGGTGGTCTACATGGACGCCGACCTGCCGTTCGATCCCAACGTCATCGGCCCGGCGATCCGCGCGCTGGAAGTCACCCGCGCCGACGTGATCGCCGGCTACCGGCTCGACCGCACGGCCGAGGGGCTGCGGCGGACGATCTACTCCTATCTCTACAATTCGCTGATCGGCTTCCTCTTCGGCTGGCCGCACCGCGACATCAACTTCTCGTTCAAGCTCCTGCGCCGTGAGGTGCTGGAGGCGGTGGATCTGCGCTCCGAGGGCTCGCTGATCGACGCCGAGCTGATCGTCAAGGCGAAGAACCTGGGGTTCGTGATCCAGCAGCTCGGCTTGGACTACTTCCCGCGCAGCCGCGGCGAGTCGACCCTCTCCTCGCCGTCGGTGATCTTCAAGATCCTTCGCGAGCTGGTCCGCCTGTATCCGGAGATGCGCCATCCGCGCCGCCGGCAGGAGTCGCCGGCCCCGGAGAAAGCCGCCGAGCCGCCCCCGGCCGAGGCCTATCACGCGGCCGCGGGAGCTCCAGCCGTCGTCCCTTGAAGCAGCTCGTCATCACCGCCGACGACGTCGGCCTCCATCCCGGCATGACCCGCGGCGCTCTCGCCGCCGCGGACGCCGGGATCGTCACCGCGGTGAGCGTCGCCACGGTCGGCCGCGCGTTCGAGCCCGCCGTCGAGCAGCTCCGCGGCCTTCCTCTGGACGTCGGAATCCACCTGACCCTGGTCGGCGAACGGCCGCTGGCGCCGCCGGAGCGCATCCCCTCGCTGGTCGGCCGTGACGGGGCGTTGCTCCCCGGCTATCCGGCCCTGGCGAAGCGGTTCGTCCTCGGCGGTCTCGCCCTGGCCGAGGTCGAAACCGAGCTGCGGCTGCAGATCGAGCGGCTGCTCGCCACCAGGCTGCCGGTGGTCCACGCCAACGCGCACCAGCACCTGCATGTGCTGCCACGGATCTTCGCGATCGTCCTGCGTCTGGCGGAGGAGCACGGCATCCGTTTCGTCCGCATCCCCTGCGAGCCGGCGGCCCGCGGCTGGTCCTCGCGGGCGGTCCAGCTCACCGCGCTCAATCACTTCGGCCGGCGGGCGCGCCGGCGCTTGCAGACCTCCGGCCGCCTGCGCGCCGTCGAGCGGACGCTCGGAGTCGTCGACGCCGGCCACCTGACCGTCGACCGTCTGCGCAATGCGTTGGCGGGTGCCGCTGGAACCAGTGAGCTGGTCTGCCACCCGGGTCTCGGCGACGCGGACCTCGCCGCGGCCTATGACTGGGACTATGACTGGGATGCCGAGACGGCGGCGTTGTGCGATCCGCGCGTTCCCGGGCTGCTCCGGGACGCGGGGATCGAGCTGACGACGTTTTCGCGGTTGGAGTCCCGCTGACGCGGCGAAGGCCGGCCAGAGAGGATAGGCGCCTCTCCGTCCGGCCTTTTATTGGGTTCCCGGGACGTCCGCCGGTGATCAGTTGTTGGCGCAGATCGCGTACGAGCTGAGGCCCAGATTGCCGACGCCCGGCTGGTGTCCGACGGCCGACCAGGCCGTGGCGCTCGACGGGAAGCCGCCGTTGAGGATGCTGGCGCCCCCCAGAGCCTCGGCACCACCGCCGATGACGCTCTTGCCTTCCGGGCAGGAGACGGTCAGGCGGGTGAAGTCCTTCGTGTTGACGTTGACCTGCGAGACCTGCTGGTAGCCGGCCACCGTGCCGCAGATCGCGTAAACGCTCAGTCCCAGGTTGCCAACACCCGGCTGATGCCCCACCGCCGCCCAGGTGGTCTCGCCGACCGGGAAGCTGCCGTTCAGAATGCTGGCCTTCCCCAGCGCCTCGGCGCCGCCCCCCAGGACCTGCTTGCCGGCCGGGCAGGAGACGGTGAGGCGGGTGAAGTCCTTCGTGTTCTGGTTGACCTTGGAGACGATCTGCAGACCGCTCACCTTGGCGCAGATGCCATATGAGCTGAGGCCCAGGTTACCGACGCCCGGCTGATGCCCCACCGCCGCCCAGGTGGTCGCGTTGGTCGGAAAACCACCGTTGAGAATACTGGCACTCCCCAGCGCCTCGGCACCGCCGCCGGTGAGGCTTGCGCCCGCCGGGCACGCCACAGTCAGCCGCGTGAAATCCTTGGTGTTCTGATTGACCTTGGAGACGATCTGGTACGTCTGGGCCCCTGCCGAGCCGGCGAGGAGCAAGGTGGCGACGGTCGCGAGAAACTTGATTTTCATGAAAGTCTGCCTTTCCGGGCCGGTTTCGACCCGCTTCGTCCTGAGGTTTTTGTCCGAGCTGTCATCCTTCAAAAACACTCTTAATCAAGGAGCGTGCCAGCCTGGAAAAGCCCTTATTTGCTGCTTTTTCGCCTTCTTCAGGCCTCCGCTTGCGTGTCGGCGACATGTCGGTTTCATGCCGCCGACATGTCGGACCCGTGGACATGCCCGCGACGCTCGAGCGGCGGTCCGCGTAGACTCTCCGTGATGCGATCTGGCATTCGACGCTTCCTGACGCCGGTGCTGTTTCTGTCGCTGGCGGGCCTTGCCGAAGTCGCCCGGTGCGATCAGGTGCCGCCGCGGCCCAATCTCGTCGTCGTGCTCTCGGACGATCATCGTTGGGACGCCCTGGGTGCCGCCGGCAACCCATCGATCATCACCCCCGTGATGGACCGCATGGCGCGGGACGGTGTCTACTTCCGGCAGGCGACGGTCTCGGTCTCCCAGTGCCATCCGATCCGCGTCAGCCTGCTCACCGGCCTGCCGGCCTGGCGCCACGGCGTCTATTCGATCCAGTACCAGGAGCCTGGAGTCGCCGAGACCGTCTGCCAGCGCCCCACCGTGGCGAGCCTGCTGCGGGACGCTGGCTACCGCACGGTCGTGGTCGGCAAGTGGCACATTCCGGCGCCCCCCTGGAAGTGCGGATTCGATGAGGTGCGGACCTGGCTGCCGAACGGCGGCGCCGAATACCGCGACCCCGAGCTGATCCGTGGCGTCTCCACGGAGCCCAAGACCGTTCCCGGATTCACCCAGGAGATCTTCGCGGACGACGCCCTGGAGTTCCTGCGCGGCAAGGCCGCCCAGACCGGCCCGTTCCTCCTCTGGCTCGGCTTCACCGCGCCGCACGCTCCCTACAAGCCCAACCCGGAGCGGATCCAGGCCCTCTACGCCGGGCGGAGCGAGGAATCCCTCCGGCCGCCGGGCTTCCCGCGCGACGTGGCGGCCAACGACTGGCGCCACTACGACGAAGCGGTGAGCTCTCTCGACGAGCAGCTCGGGCGCCTGCTCAAGACGCTCCAGGAGACCGGGCTCGCCGAGCGGACCGTCGTCGTCCTGCTCGGCGACAACGGCTACATGATGGGAGAGCGCGGCATCGGCGGCCCGGGCTCGGGCCCTGACGGCAAGCAGGTACCCTACGAAAGCTCGCTACGGGTTCCGTTCATTTTGATGGGGCCCGGCCCGCCCAAGGGGCTCGTCTCCAACCTCCCCGTCTCCAGCATGGACCTGCCGCCGACGCTCCTCGCGCTCGCCGGAGTCCCGGTACCGGCCGCCTGGCCCGGACGCGACCTCACGGCGGCGCTCGCGGGAAAGATCCAGATCGGCGAGGCCTTCTCCGAGTGGTCCGACGAGAAGAGCGAGAAATTCGGCCGCCTCGCCTTCCGCGCCGTGCGAACTCCAACGCACAAGCTGATCGTCTGGAAGGATCCCGCCCGTAGCGCCGAGCTCTACGATCTCGCCGCCGACCCGGCGGAGGCGCACAATCTGATCGCGGACCCCGCGGCGAAGGATGTGCTGCGCGATTTGCGTGCCCGGCTCACGGAGTGGACTCGGCGCAATGGAGACCCGGCGCTGTCCTGGCCGGCCAAACCCTGAGCGGGTCCCTCGGATGTATGCTGGGGAGCGCGGGATTTGACCTTCGGGCCTTCCGGAATTGGAGGCGTCATGGAACGCATCGGGATCGTCGGGGCCGGTGTGGGCGGCCTGCATCTGGCTCTGTACCTGCAGCAGCACGATGTGCCGGCCAGGCTCGCCCGCCGAGCAGCGCGTCTCACGCCTGCCTTCCACGCCCGCCCATTTTGGCAATACTCGCGCCCGGGAGGCGGCTCTGGGGGTCAATCACTGGGACGTCCCCGAAATCCTGGCTACGCATGTCATCGTCTCGGTTGGCGGGCCGCAGCCGTTTGGCTTCCGCGGTGAGATGGAGACGCCCAGCCTCTACGTAGACCATCGCATGTACGAGGCCAGGCTGCTGGAAGACTATCTGGGGCGCGGTGGAGAGGCGAGCTTCGGGCCGGTGTCCACGGCGGCGGTCTCGGAGCTGGCGGCCGAGCATGATCTGGTGGTGATCGCCGCCGGGCGCGGTGGCCTGGCCGATCTGTTCCCGCTGGTTCCAGAGCGGTCTCCTCTGGACGCGCCCGCGCGCATCCTGTGCGCCGCCCAGTACCGCGGCGTCGCCCCGTTGGAGGGCATGAGCTATGGAGTTCATGTCGTTCCCGGCGTCGGAGAGCTCTTCGACGCGCCGATGAACGCCATGGACGGGCAGCGCCCGTCTTTCAACTTCGAGGCCGTCCCCGGCGGGCCGCTCGAACCGGTGGTGCGGCGGCCCTATGCGCAGGATCCGGCCGGCTTCAACCAGGAAGTGCTGGCAGCTCTGCGCGAGCACTTTCCCGCCGTGTATGCACGGGTGACCGTGGAGGACTTCGGCGTCGCCGGGCCGCTGGACATTGTGCAAGGAGCTTTGCGGCCCTGTGTGCGCCGCCCCTACGCGGCCCTGCCCGGCGGGCGCTGGGCTGTGGCCGTCGGCGACGCCTACGCCACCCACGACCCCGTGGCCGCTCAAGGCGTCAACGCCGCCTCAGCCGGAGCGTTCATCCTGGGCGACCTGATCGCGGAGGACGATTTCTTCGACGAGCGGTTCTGCCACAAGCTCGAAGCACGCCTATGGACCTACATGGAAGACGTGACCGCCTGGGCGCTTTCGGCCCTGGCACCGCCGCCGCCGCACGTGCAAGACCTCATGGCCGCCGCCGCCCACCAGCCGCTCGCCGACCGCGTCGCGTCGAACTATGGTCATCCACACCGGGCCTGGGATGACATCTGCAACCCCGAACGCACCACAGCTCTTTTGCGTCGCTACATACCTGATACAGCCCCCAACGCGGCTTGACGTCTCTTCCGCCTTCGGCGACGATCTACAGCGACATCGAGAAATCTGCCGAGACGAGGAGCGCCGGCCCCGCGGTCTATCGCCTTGCCCCGCCGTAGCCGGGCTTTCTGTGCTGGTGGCGAACGACTACGACTCGGATCGCGTTTTCGAGCTCTCGATATACGATCGAGTAAGGAAAAACCCGCAGCGGAAAGACTCTTCGGCCTCTCGTGGTGGGTGTTCCCAAGTCAGGGTACTCTGCCAAGAGATTGGCCACCCGCTCGAATTCGTTGAAGAAACGCCTTGCGACAAGAGGCCCCGCCTGTTCTGCATAAAAGGCCAGGGCGTCAGCGACATCCTGTTCTGCTTCCGGATGAAGCGAATAGGTCACCGAGAGAGCCGTGCTCGCAGGCGGGCCATGGCTTCATCACCGGGGACCGCAGCGACGGCGCCGGACTCCAGCTCGGCTTCCCTGCGATCTGCCTCTCGGTCCCAGGCGGCCTCGACCTCGGGGTCTGAATCAAGGCTCGCGATAAGGCGCTCGAGGAGGTGCGAGCGATCTGCGGGGGTTAGCTTCAGAGCTTCGGCTTCCAAGACTTCCAGACTGGTCCTCATGGTGATCTCCATGCCCAATTTGCTCAACGGACTCTAGTTTGCCATATCCCTCAGCGTCCGAGCACGTCGAGAAGCGCAAGGCCACCTTCGCCGCCGGCGGCCGCTCGCGCTGCCAGGGCTCGCGCTCAGCCAGATCCCCGCCGACGCCGGCACGGGCTAGTGCCCCGCGCCGTCCCTCTATACCACCCGGTTCCTTCTCAGCGTTCACAGGGGGCGCGCGCCGGCACGTTGGTGCGAAGGTCGGTCCTCCCCGTTCTGCGTTAAGATGTCTCCATGCGGCCGGGGTTTCGAGAAACGGCTGGTCGTCAATCCCTCGAAGACCTACACCCAACTGCGCACCGTCGAGACCCTTCCCGGTCTCGACGGTATGGTGGGGGTGACGATCTGCGAATTCCCGCTCTGGCCCGAGCCGCCGGACCCGGGCGGCGAGGCGGTGCCGATGCTCAGCCGCTGGCGGATGCGAGTGCAGCAAGGTGGTGTCCCCAGGCTTTCCCGGGTGCAATATGTCTTCCTGGAGCTGCCGAAGTATGCGGCCGGCGACGAGCCGCAGGGAAATATCGAGCGTTGGGCCTACTTCTTCCGCGAGACGAAGTACCTCGGGGTGGTGCCGCCGGCCTTGTCGCAAGCACCTTACCGTGAAGCGCTGGAGATCACACGGCTGGCGGGTTTCAGCGACGGCGAGCTCGATGTCTACGAACGCGTCAAGATGTCCGAGCAGGACGCCCGCGGAGCACTCAGTCTGGCCCAACGGTAGGGCTTCGAAGAGGGGTTTCGCGAAGGGTTTGAAGAAGGATTGCGCGAAATCCGCGAAGAGAGGCGGCGCCAAGGTCTCGACGGCGGGATGCACCAAGGCCGCGAAGAGGAATTGCGCGAGTCGATCCACAGCAAGGCGAACATTCTTGAACAAGCGGGTGCCTTCAAGGACGATGAGTCGCTGGACGAGCTTGTCGCTCAGATCTACAAAGCTCGGGGACGGCCGGAAGTGGAGTGAAGGTTTCGAGTGCATATCCTGGATACCGATATCAGGTCTGATATAAAGAGCGGCATGCCTGAAATCATCGACCTGAGCCAGGAGATCTTCTCTGGCATGCCCGTCTTTCCCGGCCTTCCCGAAGTCTCGATCACCGTCCACGCCACTCATGAGCAGTGGGACGGCATCACGGACAGCGAAGTCGTGTCGCCCGCTGTGAACCGCCTGGACCTGGGCGAGCACACCGGCACGCACGTCGATGCGATCAATCACATGGCCCGCGAGCACCGTGGGCGGTCGATCGACACGATGCCTCTGACAATGTTCTATACCGAAGGCATCTGTCTGGATCTGTCGCAGAAAGGTCTGCTGGAGCTGATTGAGACGGCCGACCTTGAACGAGCCCTCGCCGCAGCGAATCTTGAGATCAAACCGGGAGATACGGTTCTTCTGTATACCGATCATTACCGTCGCGCTTTCGGGACAGCCGATTGGTTCAACGGGCCGGGGATCAGCGCCGACGCGGCGCGCTGGCTTGGCCGGCAGAAGATCGCGGCCTTCGGCGTCGAAACGGCGTCTCCAGGCATACGCCACGTTTCAAACAAGGAAGTCCATCATATCTGCGGCGAGCTGGGCTTCACACACTACGAGAACATGATCAATCTGCACCGGCTCGTCGGCCGGGGCCGTTTTCGCTTCATCGGCCTGCCGCTCAGGATCCGCGGAGGAACCGGCTCGCCGGTGCGGGCTGTCGCCGTGTTCGAGCCTCCCTTATGAAAGATTCGCAGCGCCATCGCGCATGGACGGTAGCTGGCTGGCTTGGGATCGTGTCCGGAGCCATCGGCATTCTGTACTCCTGGGTGATCGGCCTCTTTTTTCTTGGGTCCGCATTCGACAGCCGCAAGGCCGTTTTTCCTGTTAAATCTAGTGAGCTGCTCCGCTCTGCGCTCTACTTCGCACTTTTGCCCGGGCTCTTCTTCGGCGTCTCGGCTCTGGTCGTTTTTGCTGGCCTCGGCTTGGTTCGTCGCCGTTCCTATGGACGCATCTGCACACTCCTCTTCGGCGCCCTCTCAATCATCTACGTTGTCTTTGCGATCTTCGCCTCATGGCAGGATTTCCTAAGCCACGTATGGCGGGCTCTCCAAAAAACGGAGCTCCCCAACGGCCCGTCCCTTGCGTCCCGTCTCGTTGATGTGTTGGAGTCCACGCCGATCTACCTCGCGTACGCCATCGGCATAGCGCTGCTCTGCCGTTCGGTCTACTCGCACCGCGAAGCGTTCAACAGAGACCTACCGGCTCCTACCCGGCAAAGCGCAGATCCGGATTCCTCCGCGCCTGTTTGAGGCAGACCGCCATCTCCTCGATCAGCTCGGCGGTGAGGGTCTCCCGCCGCGCGGCCTCTTGAAAGAGGACGAGCGCGGCCATGGCCTCGCGATGGACGTCTCCCGCGGCAAAGATCTCACGCATCTCCTCGGCCAGCTCCTTCACCGCGCCAGCCGGAGACTCTCAGTGGTGGCCGGCGCGGAAGAACGTGCTAGCCGAAAGGATCCATCCCCGACCCGAGATCAGGGGTCGCCAAGCCAAGGGGATCCATCTCCGACCCGAGTTTCCCGAAGATGGAGAGGACCGACCGAAGCACAAGCCAGAGCTGACGGCGCATACAGCCTCCACGCGGCGCGGCACCCGGCATCCTCCGCCACGGAGGATCGGGCCGGCCGATCCTCCTAGAGTGCCGGGTTTTGGCAGGCTTGGGAATGGAAGTTGCCGGGTTTGGGAATTCGTGTGGCGATACGCGCCTACAGCACGGCGGATCCACCAGGCTGCCAGTTGCGCAGGTGTCTTACCCGGCGGCCCTCGGCGCCGAGCAATTCGCCGCGGCCAGCGGCTCGCCTGTTCTAAGTGGTTTCCTGGCATTAGCTTGGCCGGAGGAGCTCCGCATGGGGCGCAGATGCATTGCGACAGAATTTGGCGGATAAGAGTCTCGCAGAAGGGCTGTTTATTCGGCACCGCTCGGCGTATTGACGATGCTTAGGAAAGAGCGTAGCCTACGTTTAAGTCGAGCGGAGAGAGGAAACTGGCCAGCCACGACCCCTTGTGAGCGCACTGCCGAGAAGCGCACTCGAGCGTTCCGAGAACGGTGGGCTGGCGCTACAGGCTCTCCCTGCCTCGTGGGAAGTCACCTAAAGGAGAGGCTCGATGAGAAAACTGCTCCGCACCTTGGGACTTGTCGTCACACTCGGATTGGTCAGCTTCGCGACCGTCGACGCATGGGCTTGGCCTTACGAGGAGTATGACTACGACAGTTGCTACTACACGTGTAGCGATGGAAACATGTATGTCGCGTACACAACGTACTCCGATTGCTGCAACAGCACCCTGAGCGGGTTTTGGTGTCCCCCGGGAGAGGCGGCCGGCCATCCGGCCAACGCCTGGGGAGGGGGTTACCACATTCTTAATGCCTGTTGAGGCCCGACCGCGCAGAGGACCTCCCGCGCGCTCGGCTGAAGCGCCAATCTGTGGTTCCTATTGTCCGTTTGCCCTCCGAAGCGTCTCACTTCGTGAGCGAGAAGGGTCTCCCGTTCAACGCGAGACCGTTCTTGCTCGACGAGAGACCCTTCTTGTTGAACGGGAGAGGCTTCTTGCTCAACGAGAAGGGTCTCCTGTTGAACGGGAGAGGCTCCTTGCTCAACGGGAAGGGTTTCCTGTTGAACGGGAGAAGCTTCTTGCTCAACGAGAAGGGTCTCCTGTTGAACGGGAGAGGCTTCTTGCTCAACGGGAAGGGTTTCCCGTTTGAACGGGAGAGGCTTCTTGTCGAGGAAGAAGGGTCTCCCGTTGAGCAAGAAAGGTCTCTCGTTCAACGGGAAACGCTGAGAGCAGGGCCGGGAAGCTCTTCGAGACGAAAAAAGGGACGCGCTTGGGAAACAAAAAGCGGCTGAGAGCTCTTGCTCTCAGCCGTCCGCAATCTTGATTCGACTCTTTACCGGTGTACCGCGACGGTCGAGGTGGTCGCCGCCGTGGCAGGGACCATCTGCTCCTTGGGCGTGGCCGACTTCGGGAACAGGGCGCGGCGCAGTACGGGACCGAGGACCTTCGGAGGGAAGAGCCAAGGGCCGCATTCTGGAGTGAGAATATAATGACGCAAGTGGTCGCTACGTCTACCTTGGGCTGGGAGGCGTTCGGCGGCAAACGGTGCAAGAGAGCGTCGAACCGATTCTCCCTCCATTCTCCGGAGCTTCATCATGACGCGAAACACCCTCTTGGTAACCTTCTTGCTGTTAGCCGGTCTCGGCTCGCCCAATGCCTCCGGCGACCCGCAGGAGGATGTCTTCACGAAGGAACTGAAAGCCCTGGCCGGCACGTGGAGGCCCATTTTCACCGAGAACAACGGACATAAGGCAGCCGAAGGAGACCTGAACGGTATCCTTTGGACTCGGGACGCAGACGGCAAGTGGACCGCGCGGCGTGGTGACAAGACCCTTGTTGAATGGGTCGTCAAAAAAATCGACGCGACGAAGTACCCCAAAACGATTGACATTGAGATCGCGGCCGGCTACTACAAGGGAGTGGTTTACCTGGGTATCTATGAGCTCGATGGCGACACGCTGCGGATCTGCTTCGCCCTGCCAGACAGGGCCGTGCGACCCACAGAATTCTCAGCGAGCAAAGGGACCATCCGCGCACTCTCCGAGTTCAAAAGGGTGAAAGACTAATCGGTCTGGGGGGTCCTCAACTTTCCCTGGTCGATTCTCGACTTCCCCCGGTCGATTCTCGACTTCCCCCGGACGATTCTCGACTTCCCCCGGACGATCCTCAACTTCCCCCAGTCGATCCTCAACTTCCCCCGGTCGATCCTCAACTTCCCCCGGTCGATCCTCAACTTCCCCTGGTCGATCCTCGACTCCCCCGGGGGGATCTTCAACTTACCCCTGGGCAGATTCAATCCCGAACGGGCAATCCTCGATCGAGCGTAGCCCCAAAACAAAAACGGCTGAGAGGTTTTCCCTCTCAGCCGTTCGCGGGTTCAAACCGCAACGTTGATGCGACGTTTACCGCTGGACCGCGACCGTCGAGGTGGTCGCCGCCGAAGCGGGAACCCTCTGCTCCTGCGGGACCGGGAGCGCCTTGGGCGCGGCGGACTTCGGGAACAGGGCGCGGCGCAGCACGGGACCGAGGACCTTCGGATGGAACAGCGCCTCGGGGCCCTTGAGCATGTGGTTCACTTCCTGGAAACGCCGGTAGACCTCCGGGTTGACCGGGATGAGCTGGAACACGTGCTCGAGATACCAGTGCATGAACTTGACCTTGCCGGTGATCGCGCCGCCCTTGGTGGCCGGCCAGCGCAGGTCTTCTCCGGTGCAGAGCGCCCAGGGGCCGGCGGTCAGCTTGGCCACGGCCTTCTGGAACTTGAGCGGGTCGAGCGTGCGGCCGGCGTCTCCGGCTGCGAGAGCCGCGTCGAGCGCTTCGACTTCCAGACAGGTCAGGGTCATTCCCAGGCCGTAGACCGGGTTGGTGCCGCACACCGAATCACCCAGCGCCACGAAGCCTTTCGGCATGCGCGGCAGACGGTCGTATTCGCGCAGCCGGTTCTCCGTCTTGCGGTACCCCCAGATGCGGGAGAGCGGCTTGGCGTGCTCGATCGTCTTGTAGAGCAGCGGTGACGACAGGCTCTTCGCGAACTGGAGGAAACCCTCTTCGTCGGTCGGCGGATAGTCGTGCATCACCCCGGCGATGGTCACCAGCCAGCGACCCCCCTCGATCGGCTGGATGATGCCGGCCCGCGGCTGGTACGGAGGCCGGTTCATGAGCAGGAGGATCTTCCAATCCTCCTTGAAGTCGGGAGGCGGCTCGTAGATCCGGGTCGCATAACCCCAGAAGGCGTCAACCACCGTGTCCTCGGGCGCTTCGTAGCCGAGCTCCTGCAACCACTGCGGCGCGGGGGACAGGCGGCCGCTCGAATCGACCACCAGGTCGGCTTCGAGGAGCTGCTCCGGCGTGTCGTCGGTCCGCTTGCGCGGCACCATGCGGACGCCGTGGACGGCGGTGTGCCCTTCGTCGGCGAGGAGGCCTGTGACCTCAAAGCCTTCGACGAAACGAACCTTCGGGTTCATCGCCAGGTGACGGCGCACGATCGATTCCAGCAACGGCCGGGTGAAGGTGATGATGTCCAGACCGATCTTGTTCTTCGGAGACCAGCCGGAGCGATAGAGAATACGGAAGTCACTCCCCTGATCCACCAGGTGGCCACCGGCCGCGAGGAGATCGGATCGGACATCCGGGAAATATTTATCCATTGTCATCAGGCCGCGCTTCAGGAAGAAGTGCAGGTGACGGGCCTGCGGAACCCCGGGCCGGTGCTCGCTGCCCGGCGGGTAGTAGTCCCGCTCGATGACGGTGACCTGATCATAGTGGTCGGCGAGGACACGGGCGGCCATCATGCCTCCGATGCTCCCTCCAATCACCACTGCGTGGCGGATGCTCTCCGCAGACTCATCCTGCCGCGAATGCAACCGACTCTTGTCCAGCATTTGGTCCTCCCTTTGTCTCGGCGAGGTGCTGCCGCTGACGGACTGGATTTCGGTGAATTGCATGAAGAATGCCAGAGCTCTGACAGCGCTCGCCTCGGTCGTTTCCGGATCGGTCCGGAAGCTCTCCCCCGGCCCGCGGACGATGGCCCTGTCCTCCCGGGATCTCTGGGTTGTCCTCGGGAGGCGCCATGCAGCCAACGTGTTCTGGGCAAAGGAAGTCATGTCCATTGATATGGAGAAAAGCTCAAAAGGTTGCATCGCGGCGGCAGGAGAAAGACACCGGCTGGAACCTGTCAGCGCGTGTCAGACTGTGTCCGCTGTGTCAGGGTCTGTCAGCGCCCGCGGGCTCAGGCAGGGGCACGGAAACTGTCCGGATCTGGGACGACGCTGACCGGAACTGGCATTGCCAGGCGCGCATTCTTTAAAGTGTGCTCACGCGCAGGAATTGGATCCGGTCTCTTGTTGTCGCCGGCCCGAAGTTTTTGACGTCTTGCAGGAAACCGGGCATATTGGGCGGGCGACGGGGATCTGAAGCCCCATGTCCAGGTCGAAACAGGACGTTTCAGCAGAAAGAAGGGGTCGTCGCGACGGCGCGGGTTTTTCAGCCGTGTCACCGCGCATTGACAGCCTTGCGACGTGGTTCCTAGAATCGGCCATCTTACAGGGCTCGCGGACTCAAGCACTCACGGGAGGGAGGTGTCTCTGAGGACTCAGTCGCCCCACAGGTCCGCACCCCGGTTCGCCGGGCTTGCGGCGACGTGTGCAGTTCTTTTCGCGTGCAGCACCAACCCTGCTCTTCGGACTCCGGCTTCCCAGATACGGGCGGCGGCTCCTGCCGTCCACTCCCCTGTCGCGATCAAGCCGCAGCGGGACTGGGCCGACGGCATCCTTTATTTCGTCCTCGTCGACCGTTTCGCCGACGGCGACGCAGGCAATGACCAGGGGGTGGACCGCGCCGCCAAGGGGACCTTCCACGGCGGCGATCTCGCCGGCCTGCGGCTGCAGCTCGACGAGCTGGCCGATCTCGGGGTCACCGCGCTGTGGATCACCCCGGTGGTCAAGAACATCGACGGCTTCGTCACTGGCGCCGGCTTCCCGGACTGGGGTTATCACGGCTATTGGGCGGACGACTTCGAGCGCCTCGACCCGCGTTTCGGCAGCGAGGCGGATCTCAAGGCCCTGGTGGACGACGCCCACGGCCGCGGCATGAAGGTGCTGCTCGACGTGGTCTACAACCATGCGGGCTACGATTCGCAGTACACCAGGGACCCGCGGTTCCGCGGCTGGATGCGCACCACCGGCCTGGGCACCTGCGGCCAGGACGACATCACCTCGTGCGTCTCCGGCCTGCCGGACTTCAAGACCGAGCTGCCCGAGGTGGCCGACTATCTCTATAAGGCGCATCTCGGTCTGGCGAAGCGGGTGGGGCTGGACGGCTTCCGCCTGGACACCGTCAAGCACGTGACGCACGATTTCTGGCAGGAGCACCGGCGGCGGGTGCGGGCGGAGCTGGGGAAGGACTTCTTCCTAGTTGGCGAGGTGTGGGGCGGCGACGCGCAGTCGCTCGACCCCTGGTTTGCCGGCGACGAGATGGACGCCGGTTTCGACTTCTCGTTCCAGGGCAACGTCCTCGGCTTCCTGCAAGGGCGCGGACGGACGATCGCGTTCGACCGCTATCTCAAGTCGCGTGACAAGGTCCGCGCCGGCCACCTGCTGTCGCCGTACCTCTCGTCGCACGACGTGCCCGGCGCGCTCTTTCAGCTCAAGGGAGACAAGGTGCTCTTCCGGCTGGCGGCCGTCCTGGAGCTGACGGCGAGCGGGCTGCCGATGATCTATTACGGCGAAGAGGTGGGGCGGCCGGGCGGCGACTGGCCGGACAACCGGAGCGACATGCCGTGGGGAGACCGCAAGGTCCAGCCCGGCGCCAGCCTGGCGCGCGACGAAGGGCTGCGCGCCTGGTACAAGCGGTTGATCGCCGTCCGCCGCGCCCACCCGGCGCTGTCGCACGGCGCGCACGAGAGCGTGACGAGCGACGGCGACCTGCTGGTCTTCCGGCGCCGCGATCCGGCGTCGGGCGACGCGGTCGTGGTGGCGGTCAACCGCGGCGCAGAGCCGGCGACCGCCCGCTTCGACGCGCCGGCGGAGTGGGGCGAGCGGGCGGTGGTGAACGAGCTGGGCGGTGCGGCTCCTGCCAGACAGGGCGGGGCGGTCGAGGCGGTCGTCGGGGCACGGGAGGCGGCGATTTTTTCTGGCGCCGCGGCGCATTGATGGCTGATGCAACGGCGGAGCTACCTCATCGGGTGGCGCTTTCCGGCCGAAGTTTGGATACAAGCACGAATCAAGTGAGATCGTCCGGGAGATTGCCATGGCAGACGTGATTCTCAAAGGGGTCAAGAAGAGCTACGGTCCGGTGACCGTCATCGAGCACCTGGACCTGGAGATCCACGACCAGGAGTTCATGGTGCTGGTCGGCCCCTCCGGCTGCGGCAAGTCGACGGCGCTGCGCATGATCGCCGGCCTGGAGGAGATCACCGGCGGCACCATCTCGATCGGCGGCCGGGTGGTCAACGACGTGCCGCCCAAGGACCGCGACATCGCGATGGTGTTCCAGAGCTACGCGCTCTATCCGCACATGACGGTGCGGGAGAACCTGGAGTTCGGCCTCAAGATCCGCAAGACGCCGCGCGACGAAATGGACCGCCGGGTGAAGGAGGCGGCCGACATCCTCGGCATCTCCGAGTACCTGGAGCGCAAGCCGAAGCAGCTCTCCGGCGGCCAGCGCCAGCGGGTCGCGGTCGGCCGCGCGATCGTGCGCAAGCCGTCGGTCTTCCTGTTCGACGAGCCGCTGTCGAACCTCGACGCCAAGCTGCGGGTGCAGACCCGCGCCGAGATCTCGAAGCTTCAGAAGACGCTCAAGACCACGACCGTGTACGTCACCCACGACCAGATCGAGGCGATGACGATGGGCCACCGCATCGCCGTGATGCAGAGCGGCAAGCTGCAGCAGGTGGGCACGCCGCTCGAGGTCTACGAGCAGCCGGTCAACCTGTTCGTCGCCAGCTTCATCGGCACGCCGCCGATGAACTTCCTCCCCGCCACCCTGGCCGACGGGGGCACGGTCGTTGCGGCCTCGGGCTGCCGCCTGCCGGTGCCGGAGAAGCTGCGGCCGGTGACGGCGGGCCAGGACGGCCGGAAGGTCGTGCTCGGCATCCGGCCGGAGAATATCCGGGAAAAAGCGCGGGACACCGCGCGCGACGACGGCGGCGGCGCGGTGCCGATCACGGCCCACGTCGAATTCGTCGAGCCGCTCGGCCACGAGGTCATCGTCCACGGCCGGGTCGGCGACGATCTGCTGGTCGCCAAGGTCGATCCTCACCGCAGCCCTGAAATGGGCAGCGACGTCCAACTCGTCATCGAGATCGACGCCATCCACCTGTTCGACGCTGGGACCGAGCAGCGGCTCGCCGCCTAGTCCAATTTCGACAATCGGCAAGGAGAACGCATGAGAGCTCGAAACCTCACCCGCTCATTTCCAGTCCTCCTCACCCTGGCTTCTTTCCTTCTCCTCCCGGCCCTGGCGGCCGCGCAGAAGGAGATCGTGGTCTGGCACGCCTACCGCGGCGCCGAGAAGACGGCGTTCGAAAAAGTGGTCGACCAGTTCAATAAATCGCACACCGGCATCAAGGCCACCACCCTCGCCGTCCCCTACGACGCGTTCGCCGACAAGATCACCGCCGCGGTGCCGCGCGGCAAGGGTCCGGACGTCTTCATCTACGCCCAGGACCGCCTCGGCGGCTGGGTGGCGGCCGGCAACACGGTGGAGCCGATCGACTTCTTCCTCGACGCGCCGACCAAGGGGCGCTTCCTCGGCGCCACCCTGCAGGCGATGACCTACCAGGGCAACGTCTATGGCCTGCCGCTCAACTACAAGGTCATCACCCTGATCTACAACAAGAAGCTGGTGCCGAAGCCGCCCAAGACCTCGGCGGAGATGGCGACGCTCGCCAAGAGCCTGACCAACGCGGCGAGCGGCAAGTTCGGCCTGGCCTACGCCTACAACGACTTCTATTACCACGCTGCGATCATGAACGGCTTCGGCGGCGGCGTGTTCGACGGCCGCAAGCCGACCCTCAACTCGGCGCCGGACGTGAAGGCGGCGGAGACCCTGATGAGCTGGCTGGGGCAGGGCTTCCTGCCGGCCGAGCCGTCGGTGGCCCTGATCACCGCGCTGTTCAACCAGGGGAAGGCGGCGATGGTCTTCTCCGGCCCCTGGTTCCTGGGCGAGATCAACGGCGTCGACTTCGGCCTGGCGCCGCTGCCGACGCTGAACGAGGCCGGCGGCAAGCCGATGCGGCCGTGGATCACCGTCGAAGGCGTCTACATCGCCGCGCCGTCCAAGAGCAAGGACGCGGCCTATGAGTTCGTCAAGTACGTGACCGACACGCCCGCGGCCAAGACGCTGGCGCTCGAAGGGCGGCAGAGCCCGGCCAACAAGGCGGTCTACAGCGATCAGCAGGTCGCTGCCGATCCGATCCTCAAGGCGTTCCGCCAGCAGGTGGACGTGGGTGTGCCGATGCCCAATCTGCCGGAGATGACCATGGTGTGGACTCCCGCCACCACGGCGATGAACACGATCGTCAAGAAGGCGGCGACGCCCAAGGCGGCGCTCGATCAGGCGCAGAAGGAAGTGCTGGACCGGATCTCGAAGCTGCGGAAATAAGGCCATGGCCATTACCCCCAGCCCCCCCGACCGCCGGCACCGCCGGCGTTTTCTGATCGGCCTCGCCGTCGCCCTGCTCGCCGGCGTGGGCCTCGGTCTGGCGCTGCTCACGGGAGCGCGCACCGCGGAGCTCAACCTCCGCCAGCAGCGCGAGGCAGTGGTGACCCTCCGCGCCCTCACCGACTTGGTCGAACGGGCCGGCGGCGGCTCGGCGGCGGCCCCCGCCGAAGGCTCCGGGTTCACGGCGGACCTGCCGGCGGCTCCGGCACCGGAGCCGCCGGCCGAGCCAAACGGGAATGGCATGGGGCTCGGCGAGGAGCTGGCGGCGGTCGAGGCGGGCACCGCGGCCCAGACTTCGTCCGATCCTGGCGGGCCTGTCCGCACCGCCGTCGAGCGCTTCGCCGCTGCTCACCCGGGCATCAAGTCCATCCGCGTGGTCACCTTCGACGGCCTCCTCCTCGAAGCCTCCACCGCTCCGGCCGACACCGGTACAAAGGCGGCGCCGCGGAAGCTCGAACGCGACGAGAAGCCGCTCTACGACCTCGGCCAGAAGCTGCGCGCCGCGGTCACCGAAAACCGCGAGAACGCCGCCCAGGGCCAAGCCCTGATCGGCGAAGAGCTCGCCATCCAGCGCATGCCCGACGGCAGCCTGATCCTCTCCGGCCCGGTCGAAAGCCATGCCGCCGGTGCCGCCGAGGGAGCTGAAGCGGTGGGCATGATCCAGATCCACACCGCCGCGCCGCCGGTGGCGTCGTCCCTGGCGACTCCCTGGGTTCCGGCCCTGATCGCCTGCCTCGTCCCGATCGTCGTCTTCTTCCTTCTCGGCCTCGCCCTGGGCCAGCGCCGCGCCTTGCTGGCCGCAGCGGCGGCCGTCCTCCTCCTCGCCGCTCTCTTCCGCTTCGGGAGCTATGCGCTCGAGTCGTTGGAGGCGGGACGGCGGGAAACCGGCAAGGTGCTCGCCGCTCATATCACCGAAGAGACGGCGAAGGCGGGCTCGCTGCTCGCCGGGCTCCCGAACACCAGATCGTCGGGATCGAGGCCCGACTCGAGCGGCTGGGACGCGGATCTCTTCCGCCGTCCTCTCGGCCTGGTCACCGCCGCCGGCACGGTGGACGAAAAAAGACTCGACGCGGAGATCCGCGGCGACGCCGTGCGGCTCCACCGCTCGGTGATCCTTCTGGCCCTGCTCTCACTCGTCCTCCTTGCGTTCATCGGCTTCGGCGGTGCCGCGCGCGTCGGTCACGACCTGATCGAATACCGGCAGGCCTATACCTACACCATGCCCTCCCTGATCGTCATGCTGCTGCTGGTCTTCTTCCCATTCTTCTACGGCATCGCGCTCTCGTTCACCAACCAGAACATCTACAACACGAGCAAACCGATCACCGAGCTCTGGGTGGGGTTCGACAACTACAAAGACATCCTGAGCGACCTGTCGGTGACCCACAAGAGCGGGAGCGGGACCGTCGTCGACTATACGGATTTCTACTGGACTCTCGGGTTTACGGTCCTCTGGACGGTCGCCAACGTCGCCATCGGCGTCTCGCTCGGCCTGATCCTCGCCCTCATGCTCAACACCAGGGGGCTCGCCTTCCGCGCCTGGTACCGGGTGCTGCTGATCCTCCCCTGGGCGATGCCGAACTACATCACCTCGCTGATCTTCAAAGGCATGTTCCACCAGCAGTTCGGCGTGGTGAACCAGCTCCGCCAGATGGTGGGCTTGGTGCCGCTCGCCTGGTTCGAACGCCCGTCGACCGCGTTCCTGGCGGTGCTGACGACCAACGGCTGGCTGTCGTTCCCGTTCATGATGGTGGTCTCGCTCGGTGCCCTGCAATCGATTCCCGCCGATCTCTACGAGGCGGCCCGCGTCGACGGCGCGACGCGCTGGCAACAGTTCAAATCGATCACGTTGCCTTCCCTCAAGCCGGCACTGGTGCCCGCGGTCATCCTGTCGGTCATCTGGACGTTCAATCAGTTCAACGTGATCTATCTGGTGTCGGCCGGCGAGCCGGCGGGCTCCACCGAGATCCTGATCACCCGGGCGTACAAGCTCGCCTTCGAGCAGTACCGCTACGGCTACGCGGCCGCCTATGCGACGGTGATCTTCCTCATCCTGCTGGTCTACGGCACCTGGCAGAACCGGGTGACGAAAGCGACGGAGGGCGTCTGAGCATGCCGACCATGGAGAGCGGAGACACCCGGACGGGCCGCCACTGGCCGCTCCACCTGTTCCTGATCCTGATGCTGATCGTCACTGTCTACCCGATCCTCTGGGTGCTCACGGTGGCCCTGTCCGGCGGGCAGAGCCTGGCGATCGTCGACGTGCCGGCCGGCGCCGGGTTCCTGACGCGGCTGCGCGCCATCATCCCCTGGCCGGCGCACCTGTCGGTCTCCAACTTCCATTCCCTGTTCGCCGACCAGCCGTTCGCGCGCTGGCTGCTCAACAGCGTCATCGTGGCCGCCGCCACCACCATCCTGGGCGTGGTCCTGGCGAGCACGTCGGCCTATGCGTTTTCGCGGTTCCGTTTCCCCGGCCGGCGCGCCGGCCTGATGGCGTTCCTGGTCTCGCAGATGTTTCCCGGCGTCCTGATGATGATCCCGCTCTACATCATCATCGTGCAGTGGCTCGGCCTGGGATCGAGCTACACCGGCCTGGTGCTGATGTACACGGTGACCGCGCTGCCGCTCTGCGTCTGGATGATGAAAGGGTATTTTGACACCATCCCCAAGGAGCTCGAGGAGTCGGCGCTGATCGACGGCGCGTCGCAGGCCACGATCTTCTTCCGCATCGTCCTGCCGCTCGCCAAGCCGGCCGTGGCGGTGACCGCGCTCTTCTCGTTCATGACGGCGTGGAACGAGTTCATCCAGGCCGCGACCTTCATGAACAAGGAGGACATGTACACCGGGCCGGTGGGGCTGCGCTTTTTCGTCGGCGGCTATTCGCAGCAGTGGGGGTATTTCGCGGCGGGCTCGGTCATCGCCGCCATCCCCGTCGTCATCCTGTTCCTGTTCCTGCAGAAGTATCTGGTTTCCGGCCTGACGGCGGGCGCCGTCAAGGGCTGAGGTTCTCTACCAAGGAGGTTTCAGATGCGCACGATGTTTTGGAAAACCGGCCTGATGGCCGCCGCGGCAGGACTGCTCCTGGTCTCGGCCGCCACCGCCCAGAAGATCACCTTCAAGGATCCGGTCGGCGACGACAACGGGCCCGGCAATTACACCTATCCGACGGATGGCGTGTACAAGCGCGGCTCGTTCGACCTCACCGAATTCTCGGTCACCAAGAAGGGCGACAAGGTCGACTTCGACGTCACGGTCAACACGCCGCTCGAAGATCCATGGGGCATGAAGACCGGCTTTTCGGTCCAGATGGTGTTCATCTTCATTCAGACCGACAACCGCAAGGGTGACGGCTTCACCGACTCGGCACCGGGCTTGAACGTCAAGTTCGCTCCGACCGACTCCTGGGACAAGCTGATCATCCTGTCGCCGCAACCCCCGGGCACCGTCAAGAACGAGGTGGCGCAGAAAATCGCGGCCGGCGAGCAGTCGTCGGTGATCGTTCCGAACCGGGTCAAAGGCTCGGGCCGCACCATCACGGCGAGCGTCGACCTCGCGCAGCTCGGCGGTGGTGACCCCGCGAAGTGGGGCTACCAGGTGGCGATGCAGTCGAATGAAGGCTTCCCGGACAAAACGGACCTGCTCACCCGCAAGGTCAACGAATTCGAAGGCCAGCACCGCTTCGGCGGCGGTACCGACTACGACTGTGATCCGCACGTCATCGACATCCTCGCCGGCAAGGGCGAAGGAGCGGCGGACGAGGTGCAGGCACAGCACGACATGCTCAAGTATGAGTGCAATCCCGACGGCTCCGCCAAGCAGGGCGCCGTCCTCAAGATGGTCCGCAAGTAGAGCCACGAGCTCTGATTTGAGAGGAGAGACTTACTATGCGATTCAACAGGGGGTTCACGATCGGTCTGCTGGCCGGTGCAGCTTTGCTGGGCGCTGTCTCAGCCTACGCCGCCGACGGCCAGACCATGACCATCACCGGAGAGGACTACACCAAGTGGCTGTGGGGCAACCAGCACACCGACGGCAGCGTCTACAACTTCACCACGGTTCCCGGTGAAGGCTACGGCGACAACGGGCAGGGGACGGAAATCGATCTGTACCTCGCCTCGAAGCCGTCCAAGTACGTCGAGGTGACCGGCCGTCTCCAGTCGCGCTTCAACCAGAACCAGTGGACGAACTTCGGTGGTTTCGGCGGCCGCAATCCGGCGCTCGAAAACCCGCCGGCCGGCGACTGCCTGGGCGGCGACTGCGGTGAGTTCGACCCGCGCTCGAACGAATACATCAAGATGCGCGGCCTGACCGCGCGCTACACGCCGGGCTACAAGTGGGTGGATTCGGTGACCATCGGCTCCTCCGACCTCGGCATGTTCGATCCGTTCACCATCGGCAAGATCCGCTACATCGACCGCGACAACGCCAAGGCCGTCCTCTTCCAGGGACCGGTCGGAACGCGCAAGCTGACCTACGACCTGATCCGCATCTCGCTGCCCCGCCTGTGGGCCGGCCCGAACTTCAACACCGGCAACTACACCGGCCAGGACGGCGCCTACGGCTTGCAGCTCAAGCTCGCGGCGAGCCCGGTGCTCGACCTCTCCGGTGTCGTCGAGCGCGTCCGCGACCTCGAGGTCGACGGCAAGGACTCCAACCTCGACAACGGCCGCGACGTCAAGAACCGTTTCCAGAACGACGTCTACGGCTTCAAGTTCGGCTTCCACCCGAGCAGCAAGATCGACATCCGCGGCATGTACAACCACTCCGAGGCGCAGTCGGATCCGACCCTCGGCGCGCCGGCCACGTTCTTCTCGATCTCCGGCTTCTCGCCGGTGCCGGCCGGCAAGCTGAAGGACCCGGCCTACAAGCTCGACGTCGACCTGAACGATCCGTTCGGCACGGGCCTGTCGTTCAATCTCGAATATTTCAACATCGGCGCGCAGTACGTCTCGATGATGGCGGCCCGCCGCGAGTCGGACGTGCTGATCACCGAAGGCCATGACGGCGCCTGGGTCTTCCCCGGCCCGGACAACTCGGCGTTCGGCGTCTTCGCCGGCAACCCGACCCGCATCGGCTACGGCGGCTGGCAGGGCAACGCGCAGCAGGTCGCCACGATCAACGTCGACAACGAGTTCACCGACTTCGAGGAGCCGATGGCCGAGACGGTGATCGGCTGGAAAGGCTTTACCGTGACTCCGACCTGGACGATCGGCGGCCTCGACCTCGCGGGCGAGTACACCCACATCGACTACAACACCAACTGGCAGGCCTGGGGCGACTCCAGCCGCCCGATCGATCAGTCGATCTATCCGAACATGGATTCGGACGCTGGCGTCGGCTCCTTCCGCAACGCCTACGCGCCGTTCCAGGACCGCAAGACGGACATCGCCCTGATCAAGGGGAAGTACCTCCTGAACATCGGCAAAGGCGTCGACCTCTTCGGCAAGATCAAGTGGATCGACGAGACCGACAAGCGGATGACCGACACGCGCTTCCTGCCCTTCAAAGCCGGCGACTGCCCCGGTGGCGGCGTGGGCTGCGCCAACAATTCGAACCCCTACAACGGGGCCGGCAACTCGACCTCGGCGATCTACGGCAACCCGCCGGTCATCACCGTCGACGGCGTCACGGGCTACCAGTGGAAGCCGTTCAACAGCCTGAGCGACGACGACAAGGACCTCAAGTACACCCTCTACCAGATTGGCGCCGGCTACCAGCTCAGCGACAACCTCTACAGCTCGCTGACCTATGAGTTCTACGACGTCAAGCTCAAGGACGGCAACACCGCCTTCCAGGCCTACCAGCTCCACAACATGGCCTCGGGCAAGAACGAGAAGAACAAGCTGATGTGGTATGCGCGCTACACCCTGGGCGGCGCCGAGTTCGGCGCCAACTTCGAGTACAACTTCGGCACCTTCACGCCGGACTTCGGCGGCGGCTATGTGCCGCAGCACGCCGACGCGCAGACCGCCAAGGACTTCGGCGTTCCGGTGGGGTCGCTGGGCTTCAAGGGCCGTTTCGGCGGTTGGAACAGCCTCGACAAGCGCGACTTCAAACAGGAGCGCATGAAGGTCTACATGAAGGTCCGCTTCTAGGCGGCTCGCCGCTTCCGGCTTCAGAAAACCCGGCGGCTGGTGCCGCCGGGTCTTTTCCCGGCTTTCGCAGGTGTACTTTGGAGACGTTATGCAACACAGCCGTTCGATTCTCTGCCACCTCGCCACCGCGCTTCTCCTCGCTCTTGTCCTGGCACCTCCGGCCTTCGCGAAAACGAAGCTCTTCACTCTCACCGATCCGCGAGGGGACGACGACGGCGACGGCAACCTGATCTATCCGACGGATGATGAATTTGCCCGCGGCGATCTCGATCTGCTCTCCCTCACCGCCTCCGCGGACAGCGACGGCACCTGGTTCGAGGCCACCTTCGCGCGCCCGGTCCGCCAGCCCGGCTCCGAGACGATCGACGACCTCGGCACCATGCTCAAGACAGTGGCCCGTTTCGGTTTCTATACGATTAATCTCGACATCTACATCGACACCGACCGGGTGCCCGGCTCCGGCGGCGTCGCCATGGTCCCCGGCCGCCTGGCGGAGATCGACCGCAACAGCGCCTGGGAGAAAGCGATCATCCTCACCCCAAGGCCGCCGGAGGCGCGCGGCGAGCTGAAGCGGATCCTGATGCGCAATCTCACCGACGAGATGAAGAAGGACGACGCCTCGATCACCGATCAGGAGGCGGCCGCCCTGAAGACGCAGATCCCCGGCGACGTCGACGACCGCATCTTCTTTCCGAACCTGGTCCGCGTGCGCGGCAACGTGATCAGCTTCTTCGTGCCGAATTCGTTCCTCGGCGGTCCGGCCAAGGACACCTGGAGCTACGTGGTCGCCGTCTCCGGCGCCAACCTGCTGCAGGCGTTCGACCTCAATCGCTCGATGGGCCACGTCTCGGAGAAGGACGATTCGCTGATGATCCTCCCCATCTCGCCCGGCACCTGGCACGACCGCTTCGGCGGCGGCCGGGATCACGCCGCGAACCAGCCGCCGCTGGTGGACGTCATCGTGCCGAAGAGCGGCCGCTCTCAGGAGTCGATCCTCCAGGACTTCGACTCCCGCGCCAAAAGGCCGGTGATCCTCCCCGGCGTGGTGCCGGCTGAGGAAACGAAGAAGAAGTGAAACGCTTTGTGGCCCTCCTGCGTAGTGACCAGCGGATGAGCGGCGGAGACTCCCGCCGCTCGCGCTTCCAGGAGGGTTCTCCATGCGTTTCCCGCGTGCTCTCGCGATTTGCGGCGCGCTGATTCTTTGCACCGCTCCGGCCGCCCTCCCCCAGGCGGCTCTCCCGGACAAGCTGCCTCTTGAGCAACGAGTGTGGATGGCCTCGAAGATCTACTCCACCATCCAGAGCTATTTCGGCCACTGGCAGGCGATCCCCGAATTCGACCTCGACGCCAGCTATCAGAAGTACCTGGCGAAGATCCTCCCCACCGACGACCGCAAGACGTTCGATCTGGCCACCATGGAGCTCCTCGCGCAGCTCAAGAACGGTCACAGCGATTTCTGGGATCAGTGGCTCGACGACACCTACGGGCAACCGCTCGGTTTCCGTCTCACCCTGATCGACGGCCGCCAGGTGGTCGTCCGCAGCCGCATCGCCGGGCTCGCCAACGGTGACGTGGTGAAGCTGCTGGACGGCAAGCCGATCGAGCAGGCGATGAGCGAGATCGAGAAGTACGTGCCGGCGTCGAGCGACGCCATCCGGCGGCGGGGTGTGATGTCCCGCGCCTTCGCGTTTCCTCCCTCATTCACGTTGACCCTCGACGACGGCCGGACCGTCACTGTCGACCGTCTGCACCAGAAGCTCGCGTCGTTGCCACCCCAGCGGCAAGAAGGAAAATGGCTGGAGGACGGCATCTACTACCTCCGTATCCCGTCGTTCGAAAGCCGGCAGGACGAATGAAGGCGATCGAGCTCCTGAAGCAGAACGCCCACGCGAAAGCGATGATCATCGACGTGCGTGCCAACGGCGGCGGCAGCACCCCGGGCGACCTCATCAACGCCTTGATCGATCACCCTTACCGCGCCTTCAGCCAGGGCACCACTATGTCGATCGGCGTGTTTGCCGCCTACCGGCAGCTTCTGGCCTCCCTGCCACCCGAGCAGCTCAATCAGATGTCCGAGAGCGATCGCACCGCAATCGGTGCCTACGCCGAGTATTCGCGCCCCATGCTCGTCACCGCGGGAGGGATCAATCTTCCGAACAAGCCGATCTACACGGGTCCGCTCATCGTCCTCGCCGACATCGGCTGCGCCTCGTCCTGCGAAGACTTCCTGATGCCGATCAAGGAGAGCAAGCGCGCCCGTATTCTGGGCGAGGCCTCCTACGGCAGCACCGGGCAGCCGTACATGGTGGACTTCGGCAACGGCATGAGCTTCCGGGTGAGCACGCGGCGCGTCTACTTCCCGGACGGATCACCCTTCGAAGGCGTCGGCATCGCGCCGGACGTCGAGGCCCGTCCCACGATGGACGACCTCCGCCACGGCACCGACAGCGTCCTCGCCAAGGGTCTGGAAATGGCGCGGGCGGCGGCGAAGAGGTAGCTACCGCAGCTTCCACACCCCGCTCGCGCCGGCCGGCAGGTGGACCATCCAGCCTTTCGGATCGTGAGTGAGGACGGTTCCGGCCGCAGCCAGCAGGGGCTCGGCGCTCTCTCCGGGTAGAACGTACGGTCCGGCCTCCGCAGCCGTGGTGCCGAGATTGTGCGCGACCAGGACCCGCTCGCCCGGCGTCTCGCGAAGGAAGACCAGCACCGGCGTGCTGCGGTCGGCCGGGCTCAACAGCCGCGGGAGCCCGCCGGTGCGCAGGGCGGCCGAGGCGTGGCGGGTGTGGATGAGTTGGCGATACCAGGAGAGGAGGGAGGCCGGATCGCTCGCTTCGGCGGCGACGTTCTCCTTCTCTTTGCCTGGTGCAAAGTCGTACCACGGTTTTCCGGTGGTGAAGCCGCCGCCGGCCGAGGCGTCCCAGGGCATCGGCGTCCGCTTCAGCTCGTCCTTGCCGCCCGGACCGTTTTGCAGGCCGATCTCTTCGCCATAATAGAGGAAAGGCGCGCCGGGCAGGGTCAGGAGGATCGCCGCGGCGCTACGCAGGCCGGCCCCATTGCCAGCGACACCGCCGGCGAGCACGCTCGCGATTCGGATCTGATCGTGATTGGTGAGGAACGGCGCGTCGATCACTCCCTGCGGATAGGTCTCCTGGACCTCCTGGATCTTGGCGGCAATGCCCGACGCCTCGCCGAGCTTCACGCCGGCCACGATCTTCTCGGCGAGCGGAAAGTCGAAGCTCATCGGCAGCTCGTCGCCGCCTTTCACGACCGCCGTCGAGCCATAGTACTGCGCGATGGTCGGCGTCTCGGTCCAGTTCTCACCGACGAGGATCGACTGCGGAGCGACGCGGCGAACGTGGGCCGACAGCTCCTTCAGGAATTCGTGGGTCTCCGGCTGGTCGTTCTGCAGCTCGCCGGGACCGTTGGCGAAAAGATGGCGCGTAGCGTCCAGGCGGAAGCCGTCGACTCCGCGGTGCAGCCAATGCGCCGCGATGCGCTCCATCTCCTGCCGCACCGCCGGCGTGGAGAAATTGAGGTCGGGCATTCCGCCCCAGAAAATGCCATAGTAGTAGGCCCCGTTCTTCTCGTGCCAGGTATGGTTGGCACCGCCCCACGGCTGGGTCCAGCCCGGATCGTCGGAGCGCCAGACGTACCAGTCGCGGTGCTGCGCGGTCGGCGACGCGGCCGAGTCGAGGAACCAGGGGTTCTGGGAGCTGGTGTGATTCATCACGAGATCCAGGATCACCTTGATGCCGCGCCGGTGCGCCTCGGCGATCAGGCGGTCGAAATCGGCCCCTGTGCCGTAGTCCGGATTGATCGTCTCGTAATCGGTGGTGTCGTAGCCGTGGTAGCTCGGCGACTTGAAGACCGGCATGAGCCAGAGGGCGTCGACGCCGAGGTCGCTCAGATAATCGAGCTTCGCGGTCAGGCCCTGGAGATCGCCGACGCCGTCGCCGTTCGAGTCGGCGAAGCTGCGCACGAAAACCTCGTAGAAGACCGCGCCGCGCGCCCACTCGTGATTCCACTGCGCGACGCCTGCCGGCTGGGTCGGCGGTGCGATGACCACGGTTGGAGGAGCCGGAGCTGGAGCGGGCTGGGCGGTTTGAGGGGTCTCGACCCGCGGCTTGCCGCTCGCGCACGCGGCGAGGAGAACTGCAGCCAGCAGCGCCGCCGGACGGCGGAAAGGCATCTGGATCGTTTTCATGAGCGCTATTCTAATGGTCTCTCTGGGAGGATTTTCATGCGCAAGGCATCCGCCGCGGTCTTTGTCGCCCTGTTTCTCATGCTGTTGCCGGGCTCGCTGCACGCCGCCGCGCCGGCCGTGGCCTTCGCCTCGCGCATCGATCCCATCGTTTCGCGCCCCGAGTTCCGCCATGCGTTCTGGGGAATCGCGTTTCTCGATCTCGACACAGGGGAGACCGTCTACGAGCTGAACGCCGACAAGCTGTTCACGCCGGGCTCCACCACGAAGCTGCTGACCGAGGGGACCGCGCTCGCGCTGCTCGGCCCGGACTACCGCTTTACGACGCGGATTTACCGCACCGGCGCGATCGGCACCGGCGGCGTGCTCTCCGGCGATCTCGTGCTGGTGGCGAGCGGCGATCCGAATCTTTCCGGCCGCCTCCGTCCGGACGGCACGCTCGCTTTCGAGAACGAGGACCACTCCTATGGCGGCGATCCGAGCACGCGCGCCGTGCCGGGAGATCCGTTGCTGGTCATCCGCAGGCTCGCGGCGCAGGTCGCGGACAAAGGCATCCGCGCCGTGCACGGACAGGTGCGCGTCGACGTCAGCCTGTTTCCGGAAGGGGAGCGCGAGCTCGGCACCGGCACGGTGATCTCGCCGGTCGTGGTCAACGACAATGTGATCGACGTCACGGTCGGCCCGGGCGCCACGCCGGATGCGCCGGCGGTGGTGACCACGTCGCCGGCCACGTCCTACGTCCGCTTCATCAATCAGATCAAGACCGGGGCCGCGGGATCGCTCCCCACGCTCAATGATCCGGCCGACATCGCCAATCCAGACGGCACGCACACCGTGACGCTGAGCGGAGCTTTTCCGGCCGGCGTGGCGCCGATCCTCTATAGCTATCCGGTGCCGGAGCCGAGCCGCTTTGCCGCCACGGTCCTGCGGGAAGCGCTCGCCGAGAAGGGCGTGCGCGTCGAGCCGGGAGCCGGCGGCGCCGCGGCGGTTCCGCTGCCCGCCAGACAGGTCGTCGCGGAGCACGTTTCAGCGCCCTTCCGCGAGGAGGTGAAGGTCACGCTCAAGGTGAGCCAGAACCTCCACGCCAGCCTGACGCCCAAGCTCCTCGGCGCTCTGCTGCGCAAGGACGACGCGCAGACCGGCTTCGACCTGGAGCGTGACTTCCTCACCGCGGCCGGGCTCGATCTCTCGGGAGCGCAGCAGGCGGACGGCGCCGGCGGCGACGCTCACTATTCGCCGGCCTTCATGGTGCGCTACCTCGCCGCGATGGCGAAACGGCCGGACGCCGCGCTCTTTCTCGGATCGCTGCCGGTGTTGGGGCGCGACGGAACGCTGTTCGACATCCAGCCGGCCTCTCCGGCGGCGGGCCACGTCTTCGCGAAGACCGGCACCTTCACCACCGGCGATCCGCTCAACCGCCGTGTCCTCGTCGCAGGAAAGGGGCTCGCGGGCTACATGACCACCGCCGCCGGACGCCATCTGGCTTTCGCCCTCTACGTGAACAACGTCTCGGTCGCGGAGCCCCGCGAGGTCAAACGCATCGTCGGCCAGGCCCTGGGTGAAGTCGCTGCCGCCGCGTATGAGGCGGAAGGGCCGCGGCCTGTGCAATGATCCGAGGGCAATGGATCACGACAGACGCCTCGTGCGTGCCGCGGGCCTGACAGGTGCCGCCGCCGCGGCTCTATCGGCCTGGGCCGACCTCGCTCTTCAATACACGCCGGACGCGAGCCACCTGCTGTCCGAGAGATATCTCTATCTTCTGGACCGCTCTCCGGCAGAGTTGCTGCTCGGGCACAACCTCGGCGTCTTCGCCATTCTGCTCCAGATCGCCGGCATCTGGGCGGTGGGGCAGGGCTTGGCGCCCGCCGGCCGTGGGGCCGCGCGAGCCTACGTGCTCGTCGCCGCCATCGCCATGGCGGTTGGCGCGGCTTTCCACGCCACGTTCGCGCCGATCGGATTGGCTCTGCACGGCGCCGTGGCCTCTGGAGCCGGTCCGGCCACGCTCGCGGCGATCGCCGCCCAGGCGCGGCCGGCGCAACTGCTGCTCGGCACGGTGGCCCTTCTCGCCATTGCGGCGGGGGCACTCTTCTTCTCGGCCATCGTCCTGCGCCGCCCGACGGCCTATCCGCGCTGGATGGCCGCCGTGACGCCGCTCACGCTCTCCATCGTGCTCGGAATCATCGGTCGTCTCGTGCCGTCTCTTCGCCTCATCCTGGTGCCTTGCGGAATCAATTGTGCCAGCACCGTCTTCTTTCTCCTCGCGACGATGGCTCTGTGGAAACGAGAGCTCTGACGAGACCTCAGGTCTCGTGGAAGAACAGGAGCACGGTGGCCGCCATCGCGACCGGAGTCCGCAGATCGGCCGGCAGCTCGTGGGCCATGTAGACCCGCCCACCGCCGAGAATGTCGACGCTTGCGATCACGTGCTCACCCTGGCGGAGCTCATAGCCGACAGAAGCCGGCAGCGAGAAGGGCTTGCCGTTCCGGTCGGGAATCTCGTGCAGCGCGTGGATGTCGATCATGGCATCGCCGAACCGGGTCTCGCCCCGGAAATCCGCTCCCCGCCCGTGAAGCGCCAGCGGATGGATCGCGCCCGCCGGATCGCGCATGGCGCAGCCGAGACGGGTTTCGCCGGTCGCCACCGATCCCTCGCTGTGGTTGGTCTGCCAGCCCACGATCGGCGTTTCCGCGCGGCAGTCGACCTGCCACTCCTCGCCCTTTTCACCGATGAAAAGAAATCGATAGGGCTTGTTCTTCGTGCCCAGGCTGACGCTCACCTTCTCGCCCCCCGTCTCGGCCGAGTAGGCGCCGCTGGTCCATTTCCAGGACTCACCGACCCGGGTCTTCTCGGTACGGAAAGGCCCGAACTTGATCGGCTTGCCCCAGTACCGGTTGTTCAGCCCGTCGACGTCATAGACCTCGGCCGTGGAGAGAGAAGGATCGACGATGACATGGATCGGAGCCGTGCTGCACCCCGCAAAACCCAAAGCACTGCCAAGGACAGCCAGACTGAGGAGCTTCCTGTTCACCTTGAGCATTTCTGGAGCCTCCGAACGCGAAACGGTGGAAGACAAATTCCGCAATAGAGTGGCATTGATGGCCCTCAGGCGCAAGAAGGCTGAGTCATCAGAGCGCGATGATGTCTTGAACGGCGCCGTTCTGTTCCGCAGAAGCTGACGACGTCTTGAGCAGGGTCATTCCAGGTCATCCCGAAGTCAAGCCGTCTTGACCAGGCCCATTCTGGAGGATCAGAAGGATCGGACGGCTTGACCAGGACGGCTCCGGAGTATCAGAAGCCACGGATGGTCCGGCAAGCGCCAATCTGTCGTGGCCAGGACGATCCCAGCTCAGCGATGCTCCGGATGGTCTCAGCAGCTCGATTGCGAAGCAGCGCGGGCCGATGGCAAAGGGAAACGGGGCTGGGCAGAGTGCCCACGGCCCATTCTGCGCCGGCCGAAGGCCGGGTGAGGCAGAATAGCGCTGTTTGAGAGAGAATCGAACGCGTCGAGGCGGCTCGGCCTCATTTCGCCTGAATCGGGTTCCACGCAATCGGGAATCGCGCTATGCGGCCTATCTGTTCCCGTTGATCACCTGCCGTAGCGTCTCGGCGTCGATATTGGAGCCGGACAGAATGACCGCGACTTTGCGGCCGGTGAGGCGTTCGCGCAGGAGCCGGAGACCGGCGGACGAGGCGGCGACCGCTCCTTCCGCGAGATTGTGCGTGGTGCGCAGCACGAGGCGGACGGCGTCCGCCAGCTCGGCCTCGCTAGCGACGACGAAGTCGCGGAGACCGGTGCGGAGCGCTTCGAAGGTCGGCTCGTAGCAAGATCGCGTGGCGAGGCCGTCCGCGAAGGTCGTCGCGGTCTCCAAGGTCACCGGCCGGCCGGCGCGCCAGCCTTCGTAGATTGCCGGCGCTCCCGCCGCCTGCACGATCGGCACCGATCCCATCGCCGGGCGCCGGGTAGGACCGCAGCGAAGCGGGAGGCAAAAAGGACCGCAGGGGGTCTGCTTGCAGGCTGCGCACCCACCGACTGCCCAGCTCTTCAGCCTTAACCTATCATTCCTTCTTGCGCCCATGGCTCTCGGCTGATTTAGAACGGAACATCGAGCTCAAGCCGATATCACCACGTTCACATTACTTAGCCCCTCCAATGAGCCCTCATGTGCCTTCCAAAAGTCGAATTTTACCTCGTCATCGTCACGACGAAATAGATGCAGGAAACGCAGTCGGTCGTCGTCTTTCTGGAATCGCTGCGCAGCAGACTTAACGAACTCACTGAGCCTCCTCGGCGAATAACGCAAATCCTCGTTGGTTAGTATGTAGAACAGAGCGAGTTTTTCTACTGCCTTTATTCGTGGCCCTATGGCGTGGACGATTTCACCTATCACCATAACAACGTTATCTTCCTGCGTTGGGCTGGGAATTTCAAAGCTGTTTTGAGGCAACAATATGCGACTCAATAGATCCGGCCCCTTATGCCGCTTGCCCATTGCCTCCGCCATTGTCTTTGCACTTGACTGAGTGCTCCCAATAAGAACGAAAACAGCCTGTCGGCTGGTATCCAAGTTAAGATCCAAATGCGGAAAGCATACTTCGTAGGGCCATGCTTCATCCCCGCGAGCGTCTATTTCATCAATAAGGCACAAGACCGGCAAGCTCCGATTTGTCAATCGGTTGAGTTTTTTGCTAAAGCTCTCCTTGTCCTCCTTTGCTAGATTGCATTCCACGAAATCTATCGCGCCACCTAATTCAGCGACAATCTGCTGAACAAGAAATGTCTTTCCACTTCCTGGGGCTGCCCACACAAGGAAATTCTCTCGCAACACTGTTTTTGTCAACAATGGATGCGTGATACGCCGAGCCCAGTCTGTAAGCAAATTGCGAGCCTGTTGATTGTGCCTAAGATAACGTCCGACGACCACAGATTCCGAGAGGGAAAGACGGTCGAGGTCCCGCAACATGGTCGCTACGTCCTCCTCTCTCTTTAGGATCTGCCGCCGTGGTTTTGATCTAGGCTGGACTTGCCTTTCTTGCAAAATTAACCTCTCGGAGGAGTTCACTTTTCCCCAAAAGGCGTAGAACTTATTGCCTGCCCCCTCTCTCCTGCCTTTGACTTCAAGCCGCTCACCGAATAGAGCCGAGTGTTCCCTTGCAGAGCGTAAATAGGATTCTGTCGCGACACCAACATGATCAAGGGAGTGACCGATCCGGTACAACAGATACTGCTTATAAGAAAGCGACTCGTCAACTACCCCCACGAAGGCATAATCCCTTGCCAACCCTACCATTGCCTGACAGGCTGTAGTCTTCATTGCCAAATTCATGTGGTGGTGACAAAAGCCCGAGTAGATCAGGTCAAAGATGCCAATTTCTCTCTTCAACATTTCGACGGAGACCGACGCTATATCTTTGCACAAATAGGTAGAACGCCGCAACAAACCGACAAAGCGTTCGAGTTCGTCTTCTCGAGCAAACTGCAGATCTTCAAGCAACTGAGGGGGCAGTTCGCGGTAACCAGCCCCTTCTCTGTTTAGGTCTAGAACCCGCTGCGCGGTGTCAAGGAAGACTAAGTCAATTCGGTCGAGATTATCCCATAGTATAGCGTTGTTACGAATTGCAAGCGCCGTTGTTAGCGCACCCACGCCAGGGCCAATATCGAGAATCCGGACCCGGTTCAAATCGTTCGGCTGCGTAAGGCGTCGCCGAACTTCCTCTTGTTCCCCCAGATAGGTCCCTAGCATGCTAGCCAAAGCCAAGTTTCCGCGGAAGGCGAATTTGTCACGTTCCCACTTTTCCACAATATAGCTCCACCCAAGAGACGAGAACCGTTCGTCATTTTCTCGCCGAAAGGCTTCAGCTCCTAGCTCACCCAAAGCTTCAAATTTTTCCCGCGGAAGCAGGGCGTAGTTTAAGCCGAGCAGGAGATGCTTTCTGACGGCTCTTGTGACTGCCTCTTCGTTGTCTTCAGGCATTGGTTGCTGACACAAATGCCGCACTGAATTTTCGAATTTCCTCGGAGCTTGATTTCCATAGACTACAGCAACCGTGAATTGCCCCCGGGGGCTTCGGCACATAACGACAGAGACCTCTTTCTCTAGCTGAACAGTTGTAGGCACGAAGGACACCGAGTGGGAAATATTTACGATCTCTTCCAAGAACGACAAACCGTCATCCGGCTTGGGCCAAGATCTTACAATGATCCCTCCAGAATCTAGGTAGAGAACTGCCAACAAGCGGAATCGATGCCGTTCTGTGAATTTATTGTAAAGAGTCAGAGTTTCGTTCTCGAAAACTACATCAAGAGAGCGAAGCTGACTGCCAGACTCCCCTATGCCTGAAGAGAGCCGCCGATCCAACTCAGCAAACAACAGCTGTTGAAGCGTAGATCGGTCAAATAAATGGAGGTCTGTTTGAGCCAGATCGCACAGTAGGCGGAACTCATAGCCCGACTCGCTCTCATCTTCAACAATCTGGTATTGACGGAAGTCAACGCCCCTTTCACCCAGCCACTTTACAACCTTGTTTACTTCGTCCGTATCTCCTCTAAATTGTAGCGATATCCAGCACAAGATATCATCAGGGTCCAAAAAGCTAAAAGTTAATGCCTCAAAATCATTGTCGCATGAGACTTGAACAAACCTGCCCTCTAGCCGATGCTCATCTCCATAAGCAGCAGCAAGAAATCTGTCCACTTTGGCCACTTGACCGCTCGTCAACCGTAGACTCATCGACAGAGGTGTCTCGTGAATTGTCGCTGGTTCACCTTGGATCTCTATTTTATCTATCGCTTTTGGTTCGATATTATGAGGAAGAAAACGACGAATCTGGGCATAGAGGCCGAAGTAACAATAGGCATCCGACGAATAGCTCCCATGGACTTCCACTTGCTTTTCGCTAGCCTTACGAATGAGGTGACAACCCGGCCGCCCTCTCGACACCTGCCTAGCAACGAAGTCATCGAAATCTCTTGGGCTCTTGTCAGCGGGAAATATAACCGCACAGGTTTTTGAGCCTATGTCGCCGGAACGGCTATCGTAGGCGTATTCACACTTGATGGACAATCCGAACTCACGCATAAGAGTTGTTCCTGCTGCCGTTGCCCCTGGAGCATTGTTAATGCCGAGCGTAATGCAGTAAAGGTGCTCTATCTCCTCTGGCCCGCACGGCAACAACGCCAAATCTCGAAGGTTCATCCTGGGATTGTTCTGACCACGATCTATAAAATACAACCAACGATATCTTCCGATGCGGTAAGTGGTCGGAGCCAAATCTACAGGAATGGCACAAGTATCAGCAGTAAATCGAGCAAGACGCACACGAGACATTTTAGCTCCCCCTGGCGCTATCAGCGCTTCTGCGGCCTCTGTCAAAAAAGATCAGCGGTTCCCCTTTGTCAAGGAGATATTATAACACTCGTGTCGTCGATAGCCCTCTCTAACCCTGTTTTGCGGGCGCCTCTTGGTCGGGGCGGTCTTGCATGGCATAATTTAGTCTTGGTTGAGGAAACTGTGGAGGCCCTTCCGTTGCCACCCCCTGCAAGGTGCACAATCGGTAGGACTTTCGGTTCCGCGGCCGGGTAGTGCGCAGCTTGGGAGCTTGGGTTCGAAGCCGTGGCCCTGACAACTTACGGCTTGTGCGACGCTCCTGCTGGGAAGCGTTTGGAGCCTCGGTTCCGTCCTCTACGGGGACCGCGGAAACGAACCCCGAACGGTCGTGTTGGTATGAGGCCTCGGCTACGAAGCTTCGCCGCGTTGCTCGGCCAGGGCAGCATCGAAAGCTTTCGCCTCGTCTTCAGACCATGTCCCCGCAAAGTGGTCAAGGTCGTCTTTGTGGATCACCGCTCCCTGCTCAGCCAGAAGATCACTCAGGATCGACCGGTGACACCGGTCCGCATTCTCACAATAACAACCGACCGAGAAATCAGTCTGGTGAGACAGCGCAGCCAGCAAAGCGAGGAGGCGCTGGGCCGCTGGCTCTTTCATCTCGTGGCGGTAGCGCTTGCCGAAGGTTTTCCACTTCTCCGGGGTGAACGGCTCTGAGAGCGCGAGCTTGACGGACTCTGCACTGGGCGCGAGGTCCGGCAGCCAGAGATCGTAATAGTCTCGTTTTGCGTAGTCTTCTTTCCGCACACCGCGCGGAGGACGCCGGACGGTGCCCAGACGCAGGCCCTCTCCCGCGACTCGCGGTGTTCCCAGACGGACAATTCGAATGGCCATGGTTTCTCCGGTCGCCTGGACAGCTAAGCAGAGAAATCGTCGCTACTCTCGGTAATGGACAAAAGCTCGCGGAAGTTATCCACTGATCTCGCGGGCCAGCTTTTGCCCGTACTCGATCTCTTGCGGAGTCGGAGGGCACGGCTGCCCCAGAGCGACCGTCGAGTAGGGGATCGTTTCTCCTTCGGCCGCCAACTGCCAGCCGATAAATCGGTGGGACAAATTGCTGACATCGGAGGCGTCAAACTGCCAGAGCAGGTGGATCACATCCTGGACGATCGCGATCTCGTCCCCGGAAAACCCGGAGAGGTCCGGCTCACGGAGGGCCAAGAGCTTCTGTTGCACCTTACCGAAGTGGTCGCGCTCGGCCCATGCGCAGAGATGCTCCCGCTTCATGGTTTCGATGACCGGCAGTGCTTGCCTCGGCGCCGGCCCATTCTTGAGCTTCTGGTATTCCTGTCCGGAGATGGAGTGCCCAAGTTTCTGGAATGCCCAGAAGTCTGAGTAGAAAAGGATCTTATAGAGCTTTGTTCTGCCGTACCGGAGATCACTCTCGGTTTCCCTCGCGACATACAAGATCAGCTCGCGGAATTTCTGGTTCTTATTCTTGGTCTTTGCTGCCATGAGTGATCCTCTTTCCTTCAAAAGGATACCACCCTGGACTCCCATGGGACAAGCCGCTCCTGTCTCTCCGTCTTACGCAAAAATCCGCGGCGGCTCTTTCGTGGCATGGGCTTCGTCGGTCGTATGGACGTTGCCGTCGGAATCCATGTAGCGGCCCTGGCCGATGTCGAGGAGGACGCGGTTGCGGCCGCGGCGCTTGGCTTCGTAGAGGGCTTCGTCGGCGAAGAGGATCAGCTCGGCGGCGGTCTTGATGTAGAGGTCCGGAAAGGAGGAGGCTCCGGCGCTCAGGGTGAGGGGCACGCGCTGGCCTTCCCACTCGAACGGCAAGGCTTCCACCTGCTGGCGAACGCGCTCGGCAACGGCGAGGGCGGCTTCTCCTCCGGCGTTGTCGAGGAGGAGGACGAACTCCTCACCGCCGTACCGGCAGCAGAGCGCTCCCTCGGTCTTCTTGAGGATGTTGGCCGAGGCGATCAGGGCGGCGTCTCCGGCCGGGTGGCCGTAGGTGTCGTTGATCTTCTTGAAGTGGTCGAGGTCGCAGAGGACGACGGCCATGGAGCTGCCGTCTTCCTGACACCGCGCGTGGAGCTCGTGCAGGCGCCGCTCCAGGACGCGGCGGACGGCGGCGCCGGTGAGCGCGTCCTCGCGTGCTTCGCGGCCGGCGAGGCAGCGCTGGACCGAGACGCTCGCCTGGTGGATGAGGCCGTCCAGGAGCTCGATGGCCTGCGGATCGAGGCGCCGCGGATCGCACCAGAGGCGGATACGCGCCAGGGGCCGGCCGTCGGATTGGAGATGGCGCTCCAGGATCTGCCACGGTGTGCGGCGGTGCACTCCCAGCAGAGCCGGCGGATAGCGGTCCGGCGCGGGGACGCCTTCCTGCAATCCTCCCTGCGGCCCGGACCACCAGCTCTTCAGCTCGCCGCCGGGGATGAGGATCTCGAACTGGAACCAGAAGGAGGCCTGGACGACTTTGGAGCATTCCAGACGGATGCGGTCAATGACCTCCACGAGCTCGCGCTCGGAGTGCCCGACCATCCGCTGCGCCGCGCGGCGCAGCTTCTCGAGGTCGCGGGTACGGTGGTGCGATTGTTCGTATTGCACTCGGTTGCGCCCGGCTTCCAGGGACAGCACGGCGTAGCCCGCCAGGAGGCCACCGGCCAGCGTCCAGTTCCCGGTCATCCCGACCGCCGCGGCCGCGCCGCCGGCCGCCCAGCCGAAGGCATCGAGGACGAACGGCGGCAGGAGGGTGCGCCAGCGCGGCGGCAGGTCGGGACGGCGGATCTTGCTGTCGGCGATCTCCAGGCCGATCCACAGCGCCAGGTAGAGAGCGGCGGTGGACGACACGGTCAGCAGCAGGCCGTGGCCCGCGTGAAGCCAGGCCCAGACGCCGGCGGCACCGAGGGTGGCGAGGACCGCGCGGCCGGCGCTTTCCAGCGTGCGCAACAGACTGCGGCGGTCGGGACGACTGTAGACCGCCCGGCGGCGGACGAAGCGCAGAGAGAGATCGGAGACCAGCACCGCCGCCGCCGCGAGGCCGGCCGCCGGCACCGCTCCGGTCAGCAGCAGGACCGCGGGCAGCACGGCGGTACCGAGGCCCACGGTCGACACGGCCACGAACGGCCGGTGGCAGGCGGCCACGGCTCCGGTCGCAATGAGCACGAACAGCAGCCAGGTCGACAACGGACCGTCGGCCTCGAGCGCGTGGATGCGCGAGGCGATCAGCAACGCCAAGGCGGTCCCCAGGATCGGCAGCAGGGACGCCCAGAGGTCACGGGGCGAGCGAGAGTGTTTCATGAAGGGTGCGAGATCGATGCTGTGAGGATGGTACGCGTTCCGCCCGCTTCCCGCCAGTCCTCAGCCGCCTCTCAGCCAGCGGCGGCCAGGTCGCGCACCGCCGGCAGGAGGCCGAAGCCGTCCGCCGCGCGTACGGCGGTCAGGATCGCTTCAGCCACCGCACGCTCGGCGAGGACGCCGATCTGGTGGACGTGCGCGGTCCGGCGGCCGGCGGCGAGGGTGACGATGAGGTCGCCGTCATAGAGGGAGAGGGCCGGCGAGAGGGTGCGGTAGAAACCGCCGAAGGCCATCTGGCAGACCTTGTGCGCGGCCGGCTTGCTCAGCATGGCGTCCGTCATCACGACGGCCAGGGTGGTGTTCCCCTCCCACGGGCTGGCGAAGTCGGGCGGCAGAGCGGCCATCACCCTTTCGGCGCTGGCCAACTCGTTGGAGTCCGGCGCCGTGCGACAGCCGGCGAGGAGAGTGCCGTCCAGCGAGCGCACGTCGCCAAAGGCGTTCACCGCCACGGCGGCACAGACGGTGGCCCCGTCCGAATTACCGGGAAGGCTCAGACTGGCGAAGCCGAATCCCCCTTTCATGCCGTGCGGCAGGCCGAGCGCCTTGCCGACCGTGGCGCCGGTCCCGGCGCCCACGCTGCCGACCGCGATCTCGGACGGCTCCATCTCCGGCCTGGACAGCGCGTCGGCGAGAGCCTCTTCGGACAGCGCAGCGGTCGGTCGCGCGGCGGCGCTGCCGAATCCGAGGTCGAAAAGAATCGCGGTCGGCACCAGGGGAATCGGCGCGATGCCGGTCTGAAAGCCGTGGCCGTTCCGGGCCAGCCAGTCGACGACCGGATCGGCGGCGGAGAGACCGAAGCCGCTGCCGCCGGCCAGCACGACGGCGTGCGCCCGGCTGCCCAGGTGCTGCGGACCGACCAGCGAGTCGAACTGGCGCGTGCCGGTCGCCGAGCCGCGCACTTCCGCCGCGGCGACCATGCCGGCCTCGCAGAGGATCACCGTGACGCCGGTCTTGCCGGCGAGGTCCGAGCCGTGGCCGATGCGGAAGCCCGAAAGGCTGAGCCGGGTTGCGGCCGGGAGAGACGGCAGAGGAAATCGAGGCAGATCCACGGCCGGCATTCTACCTCCGGCCGTGTGCTAGCTTACGGGCGCCCATGCGCCGCTTCGTTCTTCCGCTGCTGCTCGCCGTCGTCACGCTGGCCGCCGTGCTCGCGATCGTGCTGCAGGTGCCGGCCGCCAACGGGCCGGCGGAGTGGCAGTGGCCGTATCACCCGGCCGGCTTGCAAGGGCTCGGTCTGCTGATCGCTGCCTTGTTGATGGTGGCGGTCACCTGGTGGACGGCGCAGGACCGGGCGCGCGACGTGCGCTGGGCGCTGCCGCTCCTCATCCTGCTCGGCTGGGTGCTCACGCTCGACGTGGCCCGCGCCGAGACCGGCGGCTTCCGCGGCGTGATGGAGGCGCTCGCGTCGCGCCACATCTTCGGCTTCGTGTTCGACGAAGGCCTCGCGCCGTCCACCCGCGACCTCCTCGCCGACTACCCCAAAGCCACGGCGGATCTCAACCAGCACACCCGCACCCATCCGCCCGGCGCGCTGCTGCTGGTGCGCGGCCTGGACCAGATCGGCCGGCGGCTGCCGGCGCCGCAGCCGGGGAGCACCGGTCTGAGCGCTCTCGCGGCGGAGTGCCTCGATCACGAGGTGCAGCGCGCCGCCGTCCGCCATCACCCGGTGCCGCATCCGCCTCCGGCCGCCTGGACGCTGGTGCTCCTGGCGCTGCTGCTGCCGGGTCTCTCGGCCCTGGCCGCGTGGCCGCTCCACCGTTTGGCGCTGCGGCTCGGATTGCCTCCCGGCCCCGCGCTGCTGGCGGCGGCGCTGTGGATTCTGGTGCCTGCGCGCTCGCTGTTCACGCCGTCGCTCGATCAGGCGTTGCCGTTCCTGCTGCTGACCGCCGCGGCCCTGGCCGCCGGTCCCGGACGCTGGCGCCCCGTGGCGGCCGGGGCCGTTCTGTCGCTGTCTCTTTTCATGACCTACGGCTACCTGGCCCCTGCCGTTCTGGTCGGCCTGCTGGCGATTGCTCAGCCCCTGGCCGAGAGCGACGGCACGGACCGGCGGCAACTCTGGCAGCGGGCCGCGGTGCGCGCCGCGCTTCTCGCCGCCGGCGCCTTCCTGCCGTGGCTTCTCCTGGCGGTCTTCACCGGCTACAACCCGCTGGCCGCGTTCAAGGACGCGATGGTGCAGCATCGGATGATCGCGGTGGAGTCCCGCTCTTATGCGACGTGGCTGCTGTGGAATCCGTACGACTTCGCGCTGCTGCTCGGCCCGGCGGTGGCGGGCCTCGCCGCCGCGGCGCTGCTTTCAAGGGGCGCGCGGACGCCGGCCTTCCGCGTGCTGGCCTGGGGCTGGTGGGCGCTCCTCGCCCTGCTCCTCGTCTCCGGCACGGTGCGCGGCGAGGTGGGGCGGATCTGGCTGATGCTGATGCCGTTCGCGTGCGTGCTGGCGGCAGGAGCCACGGCGGATCGATCAGATCGATCGGGTGAATCAGATCGCCGCAGCCCCTGGATCCCGCTCGTTCTTCTGCTTCAGGCCGCGCTGCTGCTCGCGCTGGCGGCCAACATGACGTTCATGGGCTAGCGCTCGCCCGTCACGGCACGAACGTCACTTTCAGATTCGAGAACGTCCAGCCGATCGGCGGGAAGTAGGCACCGTCGGCGATTCCGGTCATGCCGAAATCGATGCTGATGGCATTGCCGCTCTGCACCAGGTCCGGATGGTTGAGCCGGCCGACCAGCGTCTGCACGAGATTGCTCCCCTGGAAGACCTTGAAGGTGAGGTTTCCGCTCGTCGTGTCGTAGTCGATGTTGACGTGGAAGTTGGATTTTTCCGCCCACGGTCCGCCGTTGCCGCCGGTCACCACGTCGTCCTTGATCCCCATGTCCAGAACGGTCTTCTGGCGGTCGTTACGGATGATCAGGCCGTAGAAGAGCGTGCGGTCGTTGCGCCGCAGCGACATGGTGCCGGTGAACAGGCCTCCGGGGAAGCGGCCGATGGACAGATCGAAGTCGACCGTCGCTTTCTTGTAGCGGACGTCCTTGATCAGCGGCAGGGTGAACGACTTGTAGGACGCCCCCTGCTTGGCCGCGAGATAGGTGCCGGTCTGCTGGAAGACGACCGTGCCGCTAGGATTCCCACCGCCGCCGCCACCCGTGCCCAGATCACCGTCCAGCGTTCCGGACGGCGTGACGAAGAAGGTCTCCGGCGAGCCGGGCTTGTAGATCACGGCATACGGAAAGAACTGCTTGTCGCAGGTCGTCTCCATGCGCACATCGGCGATGACGGTCTGGCCCAGGGTCGCCAGCGCTTCGCCGTAATAGCGCATCGAGAGCGGTGGCAGGGTGAGGACCACGGTCTGCGAGATCTGCGAGCTGTTGGTGCGGAAGGCCTTGATGGTGCACTGGGTGCTCGTGGGGTTGAGATTGACGAGGCCGTAGTCGGTGATGGTGCCGCGTTGCGTGCGCTCCAGGCCTTGCAGCTCGGCGACCTTGCCCGCGGCGATCACGTTGTCCACCGTCACCACCGGCACGCCGGCATTGGCGAGATAGCTCCCATCGCTGGTGACCACCTCCAGGCGCGAGGTCACCACCAGCGCCGCAGCGCCGCTGATCTCCATCATGCCTCGCTTGTCCGCCGGTGCGATGTTGGTCAAAACCGTTGTGGAGCCGGCGGCGATGCTGACCGTCGAAGGCGTGCCGGGCTGCGTCCCGTCGCTGTTTTCCGCGAGAAATCGGATGTTGGCTTTCTGCGTGGCCGTGCTGGTGTTGGTGACCCAGACGCGAGTCCGGTAGGTGGCTCCGTTGATGTTCTTGTTGACTACGAACGGAACATAAACTTCCCCGCCGAATGCGGGAGCCAGGCTCGCGCATAGAGCGATGGCACCGAGCAGCACCGTCTTTCTCATGAAAAACCTCCTGCGGCTTGCAAGGCAAGATGATCCCTGCAAATTTTTTACATTGTAAGGTCTCGATAAGCGCGACGCAACCTCAAATCACGCTCAGATCGGATCGATCTGAGCGCGCAGATTTGAGAACGTGTAGCCCCAGGGTGGGAAGAACGCTTCGTCGGCGATGCCGGCCAGACCGAACTTGAGCGCGAGGCCGGACCCCTGATCGCTCATGTCGAGGTTGTAGATGCCGCCCGACAGGTTGTGCAGCACCACGCCGCCCTGGCTGGCCTGCAACGTCATCTTTCGCAGCGTCACGTCGTAGACGATCTTGATGTGATACGGCGTGCGCTGCTGCCACGGGAAGCTCGCCGTGATGGTCGGATCGAGAATCGGCACCCCGAGATCGATGAACGTTTTGCCGCGGCTGCCGCGGATGTTGAAGCCGAAATAGAGGGTATAGGAGGAGCCGTGGCCGGACTGGCGCACGAAACCGAGAATGCTGTCGTACGCCGGCGAGAAGACCGCGGTCGTCATGTCGAATTCGATCGTCGCCTTGCCGTACGCCCGCTTGGCCACCACCGGCAGCGGCACGCTGAGGGCGGACGCATTGGTGGTCGCGATGAAGAACGTTCCGGTGCGCTGCACGACCACGCTGTCGCCGGGCAGCGGGCTCGATCCTGGCGGCGCCAGTGTCGAATCGAGGCTGACGGTGGGAGCCACCAGGACGACTCCCGGCGCCGCGGTGCCGAGGATTTCGGCGAAGGCGGAGAAATCCTTGTCGCAGGTCGCGGAGAGGCGGGCGTCGCTGACCGACGCGATGCCCAGAAAGCCCAGGGCATCCTCGAAGCGCCGCACGGAGACCGGCGGCACGGTCACCACGGCGGTGCCACCGAGCGCGGCGCCGTTGACCAGCGTGGCGCGCACGGTGCACTGCGCCACCTGCTGGCCGAGGTTGACGAGGCCCAGATTGGTGACCGGCCCGTTGTCGTTGCGCGACAGGCCGAGCAGGTCCGCCGTGCCGTTCTTGGCCACCAGGTTCTTCGATGAGATGGCGGGCAGGTACGCGGTCGCCGCGACGGCGTGCTGGGCGTCGAGCCCTTCGAGATGGGCGGTCGCCAGGATCTGCGGCGCGCCGGTGATCTCCAGCAGGCCGGTCGACCCGTCCGCCGCCAGGTTGGTGAGCAGCAGCGTGGCATTGGCGGCGATCGACAAGATCTGCGGCTTCGCGGTGCCGCGCTGCGTGCCGTCGGTCCCGGCCGGAAGGAAGAAGATGGAGACCTGGCGCGCCGCCGTGCCCGGATTCGACAGCCAGAGCCGGGTCTGGTAGGTCACGCTGCCGGTGGTCTTGTTGGCGCTGACCGGGAGATAGACGGTGCCGGCGAAGGCGGGGACCAGCGCTCCGAGAAGCGCCAGCGGGCCGAGGAGAAGCAATCTCCTGGTCATGCGGGTCATGCGATCCATCTCCTGCCACGAAAGAACGAGGTCCGACGGGTACCGATGTGCGCATTGTAGCATTACTCCGGATGCCTCCGGAGATCTCCCCGTGGCTCCCGGCGGTCTCCCGGCGTGGCTGGACTGGCCTCTGTCGCCTGTTTCGATTAGGATACCCTGCCCGCTCGCGGGGAGCCCCGCCTTGGAGACCCATCGGAGAGCCCCCTGAGATCCGTATACGAGAGACGAGATGCCAACATCGAGACAAGAGCCGTCCGTCCCGGCCGCTCCGTCCGCCCCCTCTGCGGTCGTCTGGCGGTGGAACGGCGGCGAGACCCAGGAGCAGGAGCGCGCCCGCGAGGCCGCCGCGGCCCGCAAGCGCGGCCTGCTGGGCGGCGTGATCGGCCTGGCGGTCGCGGCCGTCTTCTACTTTTTGCTGAAGCGGCCGGTCGCGGCGGCGGTCATCGCCGGCATCGCCCTGGTGTTCACCCTGCTGGCGCTCCTCGCGCCGCTCACCGCCTACAAGAGCGTCACCCGCACCCTCGACCGCTTCGCCTACGCCGTGGGCACGGCCGTCACCTGGGTGCTCCTGACGATCATGTATTACCTGTTCTTCGTGCCGCTGGGCTGGTTCCTGCGGGTGCGCGGCAAGCTCGCCATCACGCGCTCGTTCGACCCGGGGCTCAAATCCTACTGGACGTCGCTCGAAGACCGCGCGCGGACTCCCGAGTCCTATCGCCGGCAGTTTTGATCCTATGAAGCTCCTGGGCATCAGTTGCTATTACCACGATTCGGCGGCCTGCCTGATCGACGAAGGGCGGATCGTCGCCGCGGCGCAGGAAGAGCGCTTCACGCGCAAGAAGCACGACGAAGGGTTCCCCTACAACGCCGTGCGCTACTGCCTCGCCGAAGGCGGCGTCACCAACAGCTCCGATTTGGGCGGCGTGGTCTTCTACGACAAGCCGTTGCTCAAGTTCCACCGCATCCTGGAGACCTATCTGACCGTGGCGCCGCGCGGCCTGCGCTCGGCGGTGCAGGCGATCCCGGTCTGGCTGCGCGAGAAGCTGTGGATTCCGCCTCACATCCACGAGTCGCTGGAGCGCTGCGGCCTCGCCGAGCCGCCGGACGTCTTCTTCACCGAGCATCACGAGTCGCACGCGGCGAGCGCCTTCTACCCGTCCCCGTTCCAGGAGGCCGCGGTGCTCACTCTCGACGGCGTCGGCGAGTGGGCGACGACGACGATCGGCGTCGGCGAAGGGAATTCGCTCAAGCTGGTGCAGGAGATCACCTTCCCGCACTCCCTGGGCCTCCTCTACTCGGCCTTCACCTACTTCACCGGCTTCAAGGTGAACTCCGGCGAGTACAAGCTCATGGGCCTCGCGCCGTACGGCGAAGGCAAGTACAACGACATCATCAAGAAAGAGCTGGTGGACATCCGCGAGGACGGCTCGTTCCGCCTCAACATGGACTACTTCGGCTACCTCGACGGCCTGGTGATGACGAACGACAAGTTCGCCGCCCTGTTCGGCGGACCGGCGCGCAAGCCCGAGTCGCCGATCGGCCCGCGCGAGATGGACCTGGCCAAGTCGATCCAGGAGGTCACCGAGGAGATCGTCCTCAAGCTGGCGCGGCACGCCCGCGAGCTCACCGGCAAGCGCAACCTGTGCATGGCCGGCGGCGTCGCGCTCAACTGCGTCGCCAACGGCATCCTGCTGCGCTCCGGCATCTTCGACGGCCTGTTCATCCAGCCGGCCGCGGGCGACGCCGGTGGCGCCCTCGGCGCGCCGCTCGCCTACTGGTACAACGCGCTCGGCAAGCCGCGGCAGGTGGCGACCGGCAAGAACGGCAAACCGCGCGACGGCATGCAGGGCGCCCTTCTCGGCCCCGAATTCACCCGCGACCAGATCAAGGCCTATCTGGACGCCAACAACCTGCCCGCCGTCGAGCTGTCGGACGCCGACTGGGCGCCGCGGATCGCGGAGGTGCTGGCCGGAGAGAACGTCGTCGGCCTCTGCCAGGGGCGGATGGAGTTCGGTCCGCGCGCCCTGGGCGGCCGCTCGATCGTCGGCGACTCGCGCTCGCCGCGCATGCAGTCGATCATGAACCTGAAGATCAAGTACCGCGAGAGCTTCCGGCCGTTCGCGCCGAGCGTGCTGGAAGAGCGGATCGGTGAGTACTTCGACCTCGACCGTCCTTCGCCGTACATGCTGCTGGTGGCGGACGTGGTCGAAAAGCGGCGCATCCCCAAGAAGGGGGATGAAAAAGGCCTGCCGCTCGTCGAATGGGTGAACCGGCCGCGTTCGGACATCCCCGCCATCACCCACGTCGACTATTCGGCGCGCATCCAGTCGGTGAGCCAGGAAGACAGCCCGCGCTACCACGCGATCATCTCGGAGTTCGAGAAGCGCACCGGCTACGGCGTCATCGTCAACACCAGCTTCAACGTCCGCGGCGAGCCCATCGTCTGCACCCCCGAGGACGCCTACCGCTGCTTCATGCGCACGGAGATGGACTATCTCGTGCTCGGTCCGTTCCTGCTGGAGAAGAAAGCGCAGCCGGAGTGGGCAGAGAAGGGCGATTGGCGGCAGGATTATCAGTTAGACTAGTTTCAACAGTGGAGAAGGTCCCATGCGTAAAGTCGGCTATCTCGGCTCCCTCCTCGGCGAGATCTGGAAATTCGCCAAGCAGAACAAGGTCTATTGGATCGTGCCCTTCGTCCTGATCCTCGGCCTCGTCATCCTCCTCGTGGTGACCAGCCAGGCCACGGCGCCGTTCATCTATACGTTGTTCTAGGTGTCGTTCGAGGCGAGGGCCTGAGGGCCCTCGCCTTCCGCCGCCTGGTCACCGAACGATGATTGTCGAGCTGCGCGAACGAGACTCACGCTACCCGGACCTGGCGCCCGGTCAGCCCTATGTGGTTCTGGGAATCGAAGCCGATGACCTCCGGATCTTGAACGACCAGGGGCGACCCTACCTCTATCCGCATACACTTTTCTCCGTCGTCGATGCTCGCGAACCCACCGACTGGATGAACGAGCGCGGGGAAGACGACGAACGCTACGCCTATCCGCCCCCCCTCAACAGCAGCGGGTTTTTCGAGGACTACTTCGACGGCAAGCCGGAGGCGGTGGCCACCTTCTGGCATGTCATGAACCAGCGCCTCTCTGCCGCCGCGTAGTCAGCAACAGATCTCGCCTGCGTCCTCGCACCCGAGAACCTGGCCACTGGTGTCACCGTCGCACGACCACCCGCAGGCGAAATGGCACGAGCCGCCGGTGTCGTAATCGCACCACCTTTCCTGGACGAAGTAGCAGGTGTCGGACGCCCGCGCGGGGGCGGGAACCGACAGGAGTGCCCCGCAAGCCAGGGCGACCGCCAGGAACATCAGCAACATCCGGGACTTGAGCATCGAGCGCATCTTCAGCCTCCTTTCGAGGAGAGGTGAGCGCTCGATTATTACCGAAAAGACAGACCCTCGCCAGCTACTTGCGTGGCGAACGGAGGCGCTTCCAATCCTCGCTCAGGATGGCCCATCGCTCGTGATCCCGCCAGCGCCCGCCGATCTTCAGGTACCGCGGCGAGAATCCCTCGCGCCGGAAACCGAGGCTCTCGACGAGTCCGACGGACGCCGTGTTCGCTGGCTGGATGTTGGCTTCCAGACGGTGCAGATGGAGGGTCGAGAAGGCATGATCCAGAGAGAGAGCCAGACCCTCGCGCATGTAGCCCTGGCGTGCGAAGGGAGCGCCGATCCAATAGCCCATATAGGCGTTCTGAAAGACGCCACGGACGATCTCGCTAAGGTTCACGGCGCCGAGGATCGTTTGATCCTCACGCCGAATCAAAAGAAGCGCTTCGAAGGTCGCCGCTGTGTTGCGGCGCAGATAGGCGGCGAACGCGGCGGCATCGCTCGGCGGTGCAATCAAGCCGGCGAAAAACCGCCGGCTGCTCCGCGCGAGAGCCGTGAATTCGCTTTCGTCGTCCGCTTGCGGTGAGCGCAACAGGACTCGCGGGCTCTGCCGGAGAGCGTTCTCCATACCAGAATTCTAATCTGCCGATCAGAGGACCGCGAGGACTGCGCCGAGATCGATCGCGACTTCGGTGGACACTTGGACGAGGCGGCCGATGCCGAGAGGCCCGAGGGCGGCCTGATGCTCGAAGCTGGCTAGCAGCTCTGGAAGGGACTTGTCGCCATCGAGATGGCCTCTGTGCCTTCGGCGGCCAAGAAAACGCTCGGCGGCGATCCGCGGACTGCAGAGACAGTGGAGCTCCACGAGGTCGCCGGGCAGGCTCGACAGCCACTCTGGCGATGTGCCCGACTCCACGGGCGACCGCGGGTGTCGCCACCACGAGGTGATGACCGCGCCAGGAAATTGTGACGCCTGGCGGCGGAGGACTTCATCGGCGGCACGACTGAGCCTTCGTCTCCATTCCGCGTCGCCGACTCCGAGACTGTCGAACAGCGCCTCGAGGATCTCGTCCTTGTCGACGACCGGCAATGCGAGAGCCTTGCCGACAGCCCGGGCGAGCGTCGACTTGCCGCTGGCCGGCAGTCCGGTGACGACGAAAGCGTTCACCTCCGCTCCGCCACAATCTCCAGCACCAAAGGGGTCACCATCAGAGTGATTCCATCCGCCTCCCTTTCTTCCAGCTCATGGCGGACCGAAGCGGCCCAGCTTTCGGTCACGCGGCCGAGCTCCAGGAGACGCTTGAGATTGACGTCGATGAAGCTGGCGGGCCATTGCCAGAGCGGGTCGCCGGGATGGACGCAGAAGGTTCTGGGCACGGCTTCGCGGAGGCGGAAGCCCGCGGCGTTGAGCAACGCCGGCAGTTCGAGAGCGATGTCCGGCTCTCCTCCGGCTTCTCGCCAACTGGCCATGACGTGCTGGACGAACTCCTCGATCAGAAGACTTCGGGGCGCGAGGCGCCAGGCGCCGTAATCGATGTACTCGTGGAAGATAGCGACTCCGCCGGACCGGATGGCAGCGGCGAGCTTCTCGACCAGGATTGCCGGAGAGGCGACGAAGGAAGCCACCCAGCGGCACCAGACGGCGTCCATCGATTCGGCCGGAAGTGGATCGGTCATCAGGTCCAGCTCGTGGACCTGGACATTCTCCAGGCCGCGTGACCGACTGGCCTCCCGGGCCGCCTCGACGAACCGCTGCGAGCGCTCGACCGCGATCACCTGCCCGGCCGGTCCGACGATCTCCGCCAGATCGACGGTGGCATAGCCTGGGCCGGCGCCGACGTCCAGAACCCGCGAGCCCTGGGTGATGCCCGCGCGCCGCCAGCAGTCGAGCACCGTCGGACGCCAGGCGCGGTGTTGCAATCCGAGGCGCTCCAACTCTTCGCGATTGGTTCCCAGCACGTAGTCCTGATCGTCTTGGCTCATGGCTCTCCCTGTGACCTTTATCTATAGAGGAAGCGTAGGCCTCCGCCAAGCCCGGTGGCTATCCGCATCTTGCGGTCAAAGTGCCCCCCCGCCCGCCTCTGGCTACGTCGTGCGCCCGGCTTTCCACGTGAAACATCACGCGCCCATGCTTGATACGATAGCCGCCTCATGCCAGACCAGCCCAATCCAGCCCGCAGCTTCCTCTTCCTTCTCGCCAGCGCCCGCCGCGACGGCAACACCGAGATTCTCGCCCGCCGGGCGGCGGCCGCCTTGCCGCCGGCGGATCAGCAACGATGGATTCATCTGGATGATGTGCCGTTGGCGCCGTTCCGAGACATCCGGCACGATGTCGGCACTTATCCGCAACCCGAAGGCCACGAGCGGACTCTGGCCGAGGCCACTCTCGCCTGTACGGACCTCGTCTTCGCGGTGCCGCTCTACTGGTACAGCGTGCCGGCGAGCGCCAAGCTCTACCTCGACTATTGGAGCGGCTGGATGCGGGTGCCCGGGCTCGACTTCAAGAAGCGGATGGCCGGCAAGCGGATGTGGGCCTTCTGCGCCATGAGCGACGAAGACCGCACGGCCGCTGATCCATTGATCGGTACCCTCAAGCTTTCTGCCAACTACATGGGAATGGAATGGAAAGGCGTCCTCTTCGGCTACGGCAGCCGGCCGGGAGACGTCGAGCAGGATCAGAGCGCACTGGCCGCCGCGGAGAAGTTTTTCGGCGGGTGAGCCGCACAGTCAACCACAGGAGGTGAAACATGAACGGACAACGGATTTTCGGGACCGTACTTTGCGGACTCTTGGCGCTGGGTGGCGCGGCCACGGCTCAAGGACTGGGCGACGGCAGAGGGATCGATCACGTGGCTTCTCTCGTGCGGCTGGAAAACTTCGATTCCCAGGTGAATGTTTTGACCCAGAAGCTTGGGTTCTCGGCGACCGCGGCGCTGCTGTCGCCCTTTGGGGCCAAGAACCGCCTGATCTGGTTCGACGATCTGTCCTATCTGGAAGTCGACGCGTTCACGGAGCTCAACGGTTTCACCGCGCCGTTCCTTGATTTTCTGGACCACCACGAAGGGGTCAAATTCTACGGCACCGAAGTGCACAACGCTGAGCAGGCGACCACGTTCCTGACCAATGCCGGCTATGCCAACACCGGCCCGATTCCGGCGGCGCCGCTCACCATCGAATCGACCGGTCAGGTGGTCGGTCTGACTCCTCTCTGGCGCTCAATCGTTCTCCTCTCACCACTCGCTCCCGACAACTCGAATTTCTTCCTGGATTATGACGAAGCCCAGGTGCAGCAGATGTTCGTCGATTTTCCGGTCCTGGCTCCCCGGCCACATCCCAATACGGCCAAGAAGATCGATACCCTCTGGCTGGTGGTCTCGGATCTGGACGCGGCCATCGCGTTCTATGAGGGCCTCGGTCTCGACGTCAAGTTCAAGCACAAGAAGATCCAATACCTGGGTGCCCGCGGCGCAGAGGTGCGTTATCACAACGCCACCCTGGCGCTCCTCGAACCCGATGGCCCCGGCCTGGCCGCCGACTTCGCGGCGGACCGCGGAGAAGGAATCCTCGGCGCGAGCATCGAAGTCGCCAACCTCAACACCGCCCACACCTTCGTCCAGAGCCACACCGGCCTGACGCTGCCGGTCTTCAAAGACAAAGGCCGGAGCCGCTTCCTGATTCCAGCCTCGTTGACACACGGTGTCCTGCTCGAGATGGTCGAAGAGTAGTCAGCGCTCGTCGGCATGCCCCTGTTGACAAGTGACTGGAGGGCTATTTGACCTCCGGTCACTGCTTGAGCAATCATGGATCTAAACGCACGCGCTCTGCGGAGACTCGCCGATGAGAACGACGACCGTATTGATCCTGACAGCTCTATCCTTCTCAGCCTCCTCCTCCTTCGGACAACCAACCACCGGCGGAACGAAAGCTACGCCCGAACAAAAAGCGCTTGACGCCATCCAGCTCGAACAGACCGAAGCGGCCAAGCATAAAAAGGCGACGGTCGCGCCGACGGCCTCTCAGGCGTGCGGCGTCGGCTACCTGCCTCCTCAGTTCAAGGGGAAGCCGGATCCTTGGCCCAATAACATTCCGCTTCCCAACGATCAACTCCGCGCGGCCTATCTCGCGCGCTATGGGCAGGACCCTGGCTCCGGCGGCGTCCGGATGGGTTACTGTTGTGAGCTGTTCGGTCTGAATTACGAAGCCCTTGAGAACGCGGCAAAAGCCGGCGCCCAAGGTCCCGACGGAGAAGTTTTGCATCCAGGGTGTGCTTCCACGACCGAAGCCACTGACGCGAGCTTTGCGATCGCCAGGGGCGGACCGTTTGTCGGCCAATGGGTCGCTGCCCTGAGGGACGGCGGGACTCCCGGAAACCCGATCGTCGTTCACGACACGACGAAGGCGTGCGGTCCCTACACAGACCAACACGCAATGTTCGGTGCCTATCCTATCTATTATAACAACACGCCTCCCTGCGGCACGGGCGGACAACAACCCCCAGTCTGCGGCAACGGCAAACCGGAGACAGGCGAAACGTGTGAATCGTGTCCGCAAGATGTTTGTCCATCCGTCCCTTGTACCGCGCCCAAGGTTTGCACCGCGCCATGCCCAACGCTCGTTCCCGTTCCGGCAGCGGCCAAGGACGCCTGCAAGCTGCTCATCCCGGTATTCAAAAAGGGGACGGGCCGCTATAAGTTGGTTCGTGACATCTGCGAGGTCATCAACAACGCCTCGTCGTACAAGCCGGGTTCCTGAAAAGCCATCGGTACATCGAGGAGTTGCCCTGGGGCATCGAGCTCTTGCTCCGGGGCGTCGAGGCGCTGCTCCGGGGCATCGAACCGTTGCCCCAGGACATTGAGACGTCGCTCCAGAGCATCGGGCCGTTGCTCCGGGACATCGAGTCGGTGCTCCAGGACATCGAGACGTTGCCCCAGAGCATCGAGTCGTTGCCCTGGGACATCGAGACGTTGCCCTGGGACATCGAGACGTTGCCCTGGGACATCGAGCCGTTGGCCCAGAACATCAAGCCGTTGGCCCAGAACATCAAGCCGTTGCCCCAGAACATCAAGCCGTTGCCCCAGGACATCAAGCCGTTGCCCCAGGACATCGAGTCGTTGCCCCGGGGCATCGAAGCGTTGCTCCGGGGCATCGCCTGCCGGGGACTCTCCCGGCGTTTGCCGTAGAATCGCAACCCATGGAGCGGATGGAGACGGCGACCCAGGCCAGTGGGCCTCTCGATGCGGCGGCGCGGTACCGGCTGCTGGTCGAGATCTCGGCGGCGGCGAACACGCAGCTCGAGATCGCCGCGGTGCTCGGCGAGGTGGCTCACGCCTTGGAGCCGTTCCTTCCGGTCGACGGCGTCAGCGTGACGACGGTCGACGGCGATTCGGTGATGCTGCATTCGATCCACGTGCGCGGCATCGAGCACCGGCGCGGCGATTCGGTGGCCGATGTGCTGACGCGGTGGCGCGCGGCTCACAACGGGACGACCGACGCGTCGGTTCCGGCGCGCATGCCTCTCGCGGGCTCCGGCACCGAATATGTTGGACACACGGGCCGCGCCTATGCCTGCGACGACCTCAACCTCGGCGGCAAATTCTCCGAGGACAACCGCCTTCGCGACAAAGGCATCCGCTCGTACGTCCGCATTCCGCTGTTCGTCCATGAGCGCCTGGTGGGCTCCATGGTGTTCATCCGCACTGAGCCGCATGGGTTCGCGCCGCACGATGTAGAGATCCTGGAGGTCATCGCGCAGCCGGTCGCCGCGGCGGTGGCCAACGCTCTCGCGTTCGAGGAGATCGCGCGGCTCAACAACCGCCTCCAGGACGAGAACGAGGCGCTGCGCCAGGAGCTCGACGAGCGCTCGATGTTCGAGGAGATCGTCGGCTCGTCGAAGCCGCTGCGGCGGATGATCAGCCATCTGGAGAAGGTGGCTGCGACGGATTCGACGGTGCTCATCACCGGCGAAACGGGCACCGGCAAGGAGCTCGTCGCCCGCGCCATCCACCGCCGCTCGCGGCGGGCGGATCGCGCGCTGATCACGGTCAACTGCGCCGCGCTGCCGGGAACGCTGATCGCCTCCGAGCTGTTCGGCCACGAGCGCGGCGCGTTCACCGGCGCGCAGCAACGCCGGCTCGGCCGCTTCGAGCTGGCCGATGGCGGCTCGCTGTTCCTCGACGAAGTGGGCGAGCTGCCGCAGGAGATGCAGGTGGCGCTGCTGCGCGTGCTCCAGGAAGGCGAGATCGAGCGGGTCGGCGGCACGCAGACGATCCGCGTGGACACGCGAGTGATCGCGGCGACAAACCGCGATCTGGGAGTCGCCGTCGCCGAAGGGACCTTCCGCAGCGACCTCTTCTATCGCCTGAACGTGTTTCCGATCGAGGTGCCTGCCTTGCGCGAACGACGCGAGGACCTCCCGGTCCTCGTCGAGTACTTCGTCACCCGCTTCGCGGCGCGCCTGGGCAAGAAGTTCCGCCAGATCGAGCGCGGAGCGATGGACCGCATCCTCGCCTATCCGTGGCCGGGAAACGTGCGCGAGCTCCAGAACGTCATCGAGCGCGCGGTGATCCTCTCGGAGGGCGACACGCTGCGCATCGACGAGCAGCTCGCGGCGGGTGCCGCCGCCGCGCCCCCGGAGGCCTCATTGCCCGTCACCTTGCGCAGCCACGAACGGCGGCAGATCGAAGAAGCCCTCGCCGCTGCCGGAGGCCGGGTCTCCGGCGCAAACGGCGCCGCCGCCCGCCTCGGCGTGCCGTCGACCACGTTGGAATCGCGGATCAAGAGCCTCAAGATCGATAAACGGCGGTTCCGGCCTGATCCGGCGGCGTGAGGGGAAACACGCGGTACTTCATTCAAGCTCAGGTCCGGGATCGACGGCTGGAGGCTCATCTAGGCAGGAAAAATCAGGCTCGCTGCCGGCCAAGGCCAGGAATTCAGGACTCCAGCTTCGGCGTACGGGTTCGAGGACGATCCGATTGCCCTGACGATAGATCAAGACCTCCTCCTGATCGTCGAACTGAAATTCTGGAGGCAGTCGAACGGCCTGGCTTCCTCTGCTCTTGAACAGTTTGGCTCGTTGCGCCATGCCGCCCAGTATACGGTTACTATCTCGGAATCCGGTTCCACCAAGGAGACCCCATGCCCGATCCGACACCCTCAGCCCCCGCGTCCTCCGATCCGATCGACCAGATCCTGCTGAAGATGGATGAGATCGTGGCCTGGTGCATCGCCAACGCGAGCCGCGCCGGATATTTCGCGGCGCTCTACCGGCGGGTGACGCGGACCGTGCGCTCCAAGATCGGCACCGGCTATTTCGATGACGATGCGCGGATGGAGACGCTGGACGTCACGTTCGCGACCCGCTATCTCACGGCCTTTCATCAGTGGCAGACGGGCGACCCCGCGATCTCCGCGTGCTGGCAGGTCGCCTTCGACGCGATCGCCGATCCGACGCTCATCATTCTGCAGAACCTTCTCGCCGGCATGAATGCCCATATCAACTATGACTTGGGAATCGCTGCCTCTGAGGTGGCCGGCACCATGGACGGGCTCGAAAGCCTGCACGGTGACTTCGACAAGATCAACTCGCTCCTGGCTTGCCTCGTGCCTACGGTGTTCAGCGAGATCGGTGCCCTCTCGCCGCTGATCCATCTCGTCGAAGACCTCGCCGGTCCGGACGAGGAGAAGCTGGTCGACGTGGTCATGGAATTCGCTCGGGACTTCTCATGGCTTCTCGCCAACGAGCTGGTGATCCTCTCCGGCCGGCCGGATCTCGAGCAGAAGCTCCTCACCGCCAAGGACCGCGAGGTGGCCTGGATCGGCCAGCGGTTGATCCATCCCGGCGGCAGCCTCGAAAAGATCCTTCACGTCGTCTGGCTTTGCGAGTCGAAAGACGTGTTCAAGAACATTGAAGCCCTCGCCGCTCCCGCGCTCCTGCCGGCAAGCTGTGGGTGATCGGTGAATGGTGGATGCTCAATCCACCGATCACCCTTGCAGGCTGGCCGTGCTACAGCGTCATGCTCGGTGTATGCGCCACTTCGAGGACGTATCCGTCCGGATCGCGAAAATCGACCGTGTAATAGCCCGCCGAATACTCGGGCATTTCGACCGGACCCCGGAGAACCGTCGCCGATGCCTCGGTGAGCAGCTTTCCGACCGCGTCGACGACGTCCCGCGAGGTGGCCTGAAAGCAGATGTGACGCGGCCCCGCGGCGTCAGTCCTGGTCACCGCTTTTTCGGCGAAATAGATCACGGTCGATCCTGAGCTGAATTCGCCGTCGCCCAGCTTGCGCCAGCCGATGGCGGCGAAGAGCGGTCCGTAGAAGGCGAGGGACCGTTGGAGCTCACTGACCCAGAATTCGATATGGTTGATGCCGGGATTCGTGGATTGCATAGGTTTCTGTTCCTCTCTGCCGGTTGTTGTGGGAGGCGTTTGCTCCGCCTCGTTCGGTGTGCCACTATAGGTTCCCCAGGGAGGTTCTTGGCAAAAATTGCGGTCGCGGTGGAACGGGCTTTGGCGCAGCGGGCGGTTCACGGCACCCCCGGCGGCATCACCGCGCGCCTGGTCGCCGAGGGCGATGGCTGGGCGGTGCATGACATGATCTGCACGGCCGGCCCGCGGGATCGCGCCTTCGAGGAGCGCCATTCCGAGGTTGCGATCGCCATCGTCGCGGCAGGCAGCTTTCAGTACCGTTCCGCGGCGGGCCGCGAGCTGATGACGCCGGGCTCGATCATGCTCGGCAGCCCGGGAGAGTGCTTCGAGTGCGGCCATGAGCACGGCGAAGGCGACCGCTGCCTCTCGTTCCACTACTCTCCGGAATATTTCGAACGGCTGGCGGCTGATGCCGGCGGCCGGTCGGGGTTCCGCGCGCTGCGCCTGCCGCCGTTGCGGGCGCTCTCGCCGCTGGTGGCGCGCGGTCTCGCCGGTCTGGCCGGCGCCGCGAACGTGGCCTGGGAAGAGCTCGGGGTCGAGCTGGCGGTGCAGGCGGTCGAGCTCGTCGGTGGCCTCTCACCCCGCGCGGGCGATGTTCCGGCGGCGGCGGAGGAGCGCGTGGCACGGACGGTGCGGCTCATCGAGCGCGAGCCCGATTCCGCGCTCACTCTGGGCGACCTCGCCCGTCTGGCGGCCCTGAGCCCCTTTCACTTCCTCCGGACGTTTGAGCGCCTGACCGGCGTGACGCCGCATCAATACATCCTCCGGACCCGCCTGCGCGAAGCGGCGATGCGGCTGGTGGCCGAGCCGGCGAAGATCCTCGACATCGCCCTCGACAGCGGCTTCGCCGACCTTTCGAATTTCAACCGCGCCTTCCGCACCGAATTCGGTCTCAGCCCGCGCGCCTACCGTCGCGCCGTCCCGCGTGCGCTCCGGGACCCGAAGGCCAACGAGATCTCGTAAATTAACGAGATCTCGTAACGAATTGCGTCCGTAGATCCGCAGCAAGTCGCTGATTCCAAAGGATCAGCCATTCTGGCATCGATCGTGGATTGCTTCCAGGCGGAGGCGGATCGCGATGTTCCGGATTGAAACCCAGACCGAGACAGCAGGCGGAGTGACCTACGCGCTCGTCGGCAAGGTGACGGAAGAGCATGTGCCGGAGCTGGAACGGTTGCTGGCGACAGCGCGCGACGCAGGCCGCCAGGTGACGTTCGACCTGGCCGGCGTGGTGCTCGTGGACCGCGAGCTCATCCGCTTCTTTTCGACTGGCGAAGGGGCGCGCGCGGAGCTCGCCCACTGCCCTACCTACGTCCGGTCGTGGATCCGCTGTGAGAGGGACGAGGAGACGACTCAGTGAACAAGATCACCAAGATCAGATTGATTCCTTTCATGCTCGGTCTGGTGGCAGCCGGCGCCGCCCCGGGCCAGACCGCCGCTCCAGCGCCTCCCGCGACTCCGACACTGAGGCTGTCACTGACCGACGCGGTCACCCAGGCGCTTTCAGATGCCACGCAAGAGCATCTCGCGACGCTGTCGGTGAGCCTGGCGCAGGCGCGCGCCGACGTGGCGCTCTCCGCCCTGCGGCCGCAGGCGAGCGCCGAGCTGCGGGTGGCGAGCGACATGGTCAACCTGAAGACCTTCGGCTTCGCGGCTCCCGGCTTTCCGACCGTCGTCGGCCCGTTCGACGTGGTGGACGCTCATGTGACCGCCGCGTGGGACGTGATCAACTTCGCGGCCAGGCGGCGCTACGAGGCGGCGCGGGCGGGTGTGCGGATCAGCGAGGCGGAGCGGCGGCGGATCGAGAACGAAGTGGCCGCCGCGGTGGCCTCTCTCTATGTGTCCGTCGAGCGCAGCCGGGCGCGGATCGACGAGATCCGCGCCAACGTGGAGCTGTTCGGCAAGCTGCGCGTGCTCGCCTTCGACCAGCAGAAAGCCGGTGTCGGCACGCGCATCGACACCACCCGGGCCGATGTGCAGCTCGCCCGCCAGCGGCAGGCGCTGCTGGTGGCGGAGAATCAGCGCGACCTGGCGCAGCTCGCTTTGCTGCGCGCCGTCGGCGGCGACCTGGGGACGACCGATGTGGTGCTGACCGACGATCTGACCAAGCCGCAGGATGACAAACCGACCGTGCAGGCGGCTCTTCTCTCGGCGCGGCAACTGCGGCCCGAGCTGCGCACGCTCGCCGAGCAGCAGCGCGCCGCCGAGCTGGCCGAGAAGGCGGTGCGCGCCGAAAAGCTGCCGCACCTCACCTTGAGCGCCACCGGCACGGAGAGCGGCAACTACGTGCGCGACCTGTTCTGGACGCGCAGCCTGAACGCGGTCGCCTCGGTGCCGATCTTCACCGGCAAGCGCCTCGAGACGCAGATCGTCCAGGCGCAGATCCAGCGGCAGCAGCTCGCCGAGCAGCAGCGCGATCTGGAACGGCAGATCGAGCAGGAGGTTCGGCAGGCTCTGTTGCGTTACGACAATGCGAGGAGCCGTGTCGCGCTGGCCGAGCAGAACATCAAGCTGGCCGACGACGAGCTCGAGATCGCCCGCGACCGCTTTCAGAATGGCGTCGCCAATTCGATCGAGGTGGACAACGCGCAGAATTCGGTCGCCGCCGCGCGCGACACCCGCGTCGACGCGCTCGCCGACGCGGCGCAGGCGCGCTTCGATCTGGCGCGCGCCACCGGAGAGATTCGCAACCTGATTCCGGGCCAGACCGGCCCGCTTTGATTTTACGCGGAGACCCGAAATGAGCAGCCCCCTGAAAATCGAGAAACCAATGGAGAGGCCGGTCGAGCGGCTTTCTGAAAAACAGGAAGTCAAGGCCGAGACGAAGACGAAGGGGCGTGGTCGCAAGATGATCATCCTTTCGATCCTCGCCATTCTGGTGGTCGTCGGCGCTGTGCTCGGCGGCCGTACGGTGGTGTTCTATGAGCACCACGAAACGACCGACGACGCGCAGGTCGACGGCAACATCAATCCGATCCTGCCGCGTGTTTCGGGCTATGTCGAAGAGGTGCTGGTCAAGGACAACCAGGTCGTCAAGGCCGGCGACGTCCTGGTGAAGATCGACACCCGCGACCAGCAGGCGAAAATGGATCAGAACCAGGCGGCGGTCGCCAACGCCCGGGCCTCCGTGGCGGTCAGCCGAGCCAACGTCGTCGCCGCGCGCACCCGGCGCGAAAAAGACGCAGCCGACGTGCAGCGCTACAAGCCGCTGCGCGACAAGGAAGAGATCTCGCGCCAGCAGTTCGATGCCGCCGTCGCCACCGCGGAAGCGTCCGCCGCCCAACTCCAGGCCGCGCAAGAACAAGTCACCGCGGCCGAGGCGCAGGTGAAGCAAAAGCAGGCGGACATCGAAACCTCCCGCCTCCAGCTTTCCTACGCCGTGATCACCGCGCCGGCCTCCGGCATCGTGGCGAAGAAGAACGTGGAAATCGGCCAGCTCGTGCAGGCCGGGCAGCCGCTCCTCGCCATCGTCGACGGACAGGCCCCCTGGGTGACCGCGAACTTCAAGGAGACACAGCTCGCCAAGATGCGGGTCGGCCAGACCGTGGAGGTTGAAGTCGACGCCTACCCGGACAAGAAGTTCAACGCGAAGATCGAATCGCTCTCCGCGGCGACCGGCGCCCGCTTCTCGCTGCTGCCGCCGGACAACGCGACGGGCAACTTCACGAAAGTCGTGCAGCGCATTCCGGTCAAGATCGTGTTCACCGATCCGCCCGATCCGCTGCATCCGCTGCGTGTCGGCATGAATGTCAGCGTCGTCGTGAACGTCGGCTGAAAGGACTACGAACGTGCCGGCGCAGGGCTCTGCCAACAAGTGGATCATCACGATCACGGTCATCCTGGCGTCGATGATCGAGCTGATCGATACGTCGATCGTCAACGTCGCGTTGCCGCAGATGATGGGCAACCTCGGCGCGACGCTCGATCAGATCGCCTGGGTGGTGACCGGATATGTGGTCGCCAACGTGATCGTGATTCCGATGACCGCGTTTCTCGCGGCCCTTTTCGGACGCCGCAATTACTTCGCGGGATCGATCATCCTGTTCACCATCGCGTCGTTCTTCTGCGGCCACGCGACCGGCCTGTGGGAGCTGGTGATCTTCCGCTTTATTCAAGGCGTCGGCGGCGGCGCGATGCTGTCGACCTCGCAGGCGATCCTCGTCGAAGCGTTCCCGCCGGATGAGCTCGGCCTCGCGAACGGCCTCTTCGGCCTGGGCGTCGTCGTCGGTCCGACCATCGGCCCGACGCTCGGCGGCTGGATCACCGACAGCTACTCGTGGCGCTGGATCTTCTACGTCAACCTGCCGATCGGCATCGTCGCGGCGCTGATGGCGATGGCGTTCATCCCGCCGCCGCAGGAAGTTCGCAAGGTGGGCTCGATCGACTGGACCGGCATCGGCCTCCTGGTCGCGGGCATCGGCTCACTCCAGATCGTGCTCGAACGCGGCGAGTCGGAAGACTGGTTTGCCGCCGGATACATCCGCTGGCTCACGGCGACCGCCGTCCTCTGCATCGCGGCCTTCATCTGGCGCGAGCTGTCGACCGAGCATCCGGTGGTCGATCTCCGCGTGCTCAAGGACCGCTCGCTGGCGGTAGGGACGCTGTTTACTTTCATCCTCGGCTTCGGCCTCTACGGCTCGGTGTTCATCTTCCCGGTGTTCGCCCAGAACCTGCTCGGCTTCACCGCGATGCAGACGGGCCTCATCCTGCTGCCGGGCTCGCTCGCCACGGCGGTCATGATGCCGATCGTCGGCAAGCTGATGCAACGGGGGTTCCCGGCGCAGATCCTCAATGCGCTCGGGTTCATCTCGTTCTTCGGCTTCACCTACCTGCTGTCGCACTCGACGCTGGCGTCCAGCAAAGCAGATTTCTTCTGGCCGCTGATCCTGCGCGGCGTCGGTCTCGGACTCCTCTTCGTGCCGTTGACCACTTTGGCGCTCTCTGGCCTGAAGGGTAAGAACATCCCGCAGGGCGCGGCGATGACCAACATGATGCGGCAGCTCGGCGGCTCTTTCGGCGTGGCGCTGGTGGCGACGTTCATCCAATACCGCTCCTGGACCCACCGTTCGCGCCTGCTCGATCATGTCTCGATCTACGATCCGGAGTTGCGGCAGCGCCTGGCCTCGACGACCAGCGGCCTGGTGGCCAAGGGCTCGAGTCTGTACGACGCGCAGCGGCAGGCGTATGGGGCGATCGAGGGCGCGGTGATGCGGCAGACGTTCCTGCTCACCTACATGGACGCCTTCCGCGTCGTCGGCGTCTTCTTTCTTTTCTGTATTCCGCTGCTGCTTCTCTTCAAGAGGAAGGCCGGCCCGGCGGCGCCGGTGTCGCTGCACTGAGCCGGCCGGCGGCCTTGACCTGCACGTGGACCTCTTTCTCGACGCGCAGGATGAAGAAGCTCGGATCGGCCATTCCCCACTTGAGATAGGGGATGGTGACGCGGCCGACGGCGGCGACCTTGTCGCCGTCGGCTTTGGCGGTCACCACCAGGTCCATGGGCCGCTTGACGCCGTGCATGTCGAGTGTGCCGTGCAGCTCGATCTCGCTGCGGCCGGTCCGGTTCAACATGCCGCTGACCCGCTCGACGGTGAAGACCATCTCTGGAAACTTCACGCTCTCCAGGATCTTCTCGTGCATCTTCTTGTCGCGCCGCACGACGCCGGTCTCGGCGCTGGTGGCGTCGATGACGATGCGCCCGCTCGCCTGGCCGGTCGCCGAGTCGAGGTGGATCGTCCCTTCTTTGACGTGGAGAGTGCCGGCGACCGAATGGAAGGTCGCCCCGAAGCCGAGCTCGATAGTGGTCGCCGCCGGGTCCAGGGTGAAGGTCATCGTCTCGGCGGCGAGCGGCAGCGTGAAGAGCCCGCAAAGCGCGATCAGGAACAACACGATTTTCCTGCGGAGCATCGGAGTCCTCCTCAAGTCGTACGTCCCTTCATTGTCATTGCAGGTTCAAGGGGTCACCAGGCGCCAAGCCAGGCGGAGCGCTCCGTCGAGCCCGATCTTGCGCGCCGGCAGGGTGCGGGCGTGGATGCCGAGCAGGCGTGAGAACAGGGCCGGCTCGGCGGCGAGGGCACGGATGGCCCGGGCGCGCAGCCGCGGCCGGCGCTCCAGGAAAAGCATGAACGAGGTCATCGCGTTCGGCAGGCGATTGATGCGGCGCCAGGCGGCGGCGTAGGCCGAGAGATCGCCGCGCGCCGCCACCAGTGCGGCGGCTTCGTGGAAGGCGACAGCCAAACCTTCGCCGGTGATCGCGTCCAGGTAGCCGGCGGCGTCGCCGACCAGGGCCAGATTGCCTCGCACGACGCCGCGCACCCGTTGATGCAGCGGGCCGGCGCCGCGGTCGCGCGAGGTGACGGTGGCTCCGGAGAGCCGGTCTTGCAGGGCAGGAAAGTGCGCCAGGAGTGTTTCGAAGTTGCTCGGGCCATTGCTCCAGAGGAGGGCGACACCGATCTGGTCCGGGCTCACGGGGGTGACGTAGGCTTCGCAGCCAGGCCCCCAGAACACCTCCACGAAATCGCTCCACGGCGCCAGGGCGAAATGGCGGCGCACACCGAAGCGGCGCTGCGCCGCCGCGGGTCCGGCAAGGCCCGCCTGTTGGCGAAGGCGCGACAGCAGGCCGTCGGCGGCGGCGATCCAGCGGGCGCGGACGAGGCCGCCGGCCGTTTCGACGCCTGCATACGGCGGCCCCGGCGGCAGTCCCGTGACTTTGGTACCCCAGGCGAGCCGCACGCCGACATCTTCCGCGCGGCGGACGAGCGCCTGGTGGAGCGCCAGGCGGCGAACGCCCAGGCCGGTTGCCCGCGGGAAGATCCCTTCGGCCATGACGGCGCCGTCGATGTAGCGGATGCCGCGGAACGGATGGCAGTCGCTTGGCGCCAGCTCGACGCCCAGGGCGCGCAGATGCTCCGCGGCATCGGGCATGAGCCCCTCGCCACAGGCCTTGTCGATCAGCGGCTGGGCGCGGTCGAGAACGGTGACGCTCAGGCCGGCAAGGCGGGCGCCGAGCGCGGTGGCGAGACCGGCCGGACCGCCGCCGACGACCACCAGATCAGCTAGATCGACCGGATCGGCCGGCTCCGGCTGATTAGCCACTGGGCGTTTCCCCGGGGCGGCTCCAGCGGAAACGGGCGTAGGCGATGCCCGAGCGCGCCATCGCCTTGGCCATGCGGAGCGGCGTGACCGGCTGCGGCGGCGTGAGCGCGCCGGCCAGGTAGAGGCGGAGCGCCTCCTGCCGCCGCAGCTTGCCGGAGGAGGTGCGCGGCAGCGTGCCGGGCGCCAGCACCTCGACGCGGTCGACGGCGAGACCGGTCGCGGTCAGCACCGCCTCGCGGCAGCGCTCCGGCAGCGCGGCCAGCTCGGCGTCGCTCGCGGTGCGGGAGACCTCGACGAACAGAGCCAGCAGCTCCCCTTCGGCGCCCTCGGGCAGCCAGCTCGCGGCGATCGCGCAGCCGGTGCGGAAGCCGGGCAGACCGTCCGCCGCGCGCTCGATCTCGTCCGGCGCATGGTTACGGCCGCGCAGGATGACCACGTCCTTGGCGCGGCCGGCGAGAAACAGCTCGCCGGTCTCGTCCGGAGGATGAAAGAAGCCGAGATCGCCGGTGTCCAGCCAGCCGTCGCGCAGGGCGCGGGCAGTGGTCGCGGGATCGTCGAGATAACCGTCCATCAGCGACGGACCCTGGATCCACACGCGGCCGATCCGGCCGGAAGGCATCTCACGGCCGTCCTCGTCGCGCAGGCTCACCCGGAAACCAGGGACCGGCCGGCCGACCGACACGATCTCGCGCCCGTCGGCCACCTCACGGGCGGCACCGCTGCGCGACAAGGCATCGCGGTCGAACCGGCGGCAGCGGAACCGCGCGCCGATGTCCGAGAAGGTGACGGCAAGCGCGGCCTCGGAGAGGCCGTAGACCGGCGTCAGCGCTTCGGGCCGGAAGCCCCAGCGGGCGAAGCGGTCCACGAAAGCACGCAGCACCGACGGCGCGACCGGCTCGGCGCCGTTGAGCGCCGTCTGCCAGCAGGAGAGGTCGACGCCCTCCATCTCGGCGTCCGCGATGCGGTGGACACAGAGGCCGTAGGCAAAATTGGGGGCCGGCGAGATGGTGGCGCGGTAGCGGGAGATGGCCCGCAGCCAGAGCGCCGGCCGGGCGACGAACAGCTCCGGCCCGAGCAGCGTCAGCTCCGCCTCGCGCGACAGGGCGGGGAAGACGCAGCCGATCAGCCCCATGTCGTGGTAGAGGGGGAGCCAGGAGACGCAGGAGTGGCGCAGCGTCTCCGTGTCCTGCCAGAAGCCGTTCAGGATCTCCGTCTGGGCGACGATGGCGCGATGGCTCAGCGCCACCGGCTTCGGATCGACCGTGGTGCCGGAGGAGAACTGGATCAGCGCCAGATCGGACGGCGCGACCGCCACCGGCCGCCCGTCCTCGCGCGGCAGCTCGTCGAGCGTGCGGCAGCCGAGCCGCGGGCGTGCCAGGGCGACCGACTCGCCGAGGATCCGCTTCACCCGGATGTCGGCGAGCACCAGCACCGCCTTCGTCACCTCCAGCATGCGCGCGGTGCGGCGGAGATATTCGTCGAGACGGCCGAGGCGGACCGGCGGATAGAGCGGCGCCGGCACCGCGCCGGCCAGAAGGGTGCCGAAAAACGCGGCGAAGAAATCGAGGCCGGTCGGGAAGACCAGCGCGACGCGGTCCCCCGGCTGCACGCCCAGCTCCTGAAGACCGCCGCAGACCGCGCGCGCCCGGTCGCGCACCTCGGCCCAGCCGACCTGGTGCGCCTTTTCGCCGCGGTCGAGGAAGCGCAGACCGGCGTCCGGACGGCCGGTGATCCGTTCCAGATAGTCGTTGAGCGTCTGTGCTCCCGGCTGCTCAGACACCGAGCTTCCTCCGCACGATGCCCACCAGGTCGCCGATGGTCTCGATCCGCCCTTCGTCCGCCTCGTCGAGGAGGACGCGGAAGCGGTTCTCGACCTCGATGGCCAGGGTCAGCAGACGCACCGAGTCGAGGCGCAGATCCTCGACCAGCCGCATCTCCGGCGTGAAGGGGCCCTGCCAGTCGAGATGGCGGCGCGCCACCTCCGCGATGCCGGAGAGGATCGCTTCATCGCTCATCGGATGCTCATCGGGCGAACGCCTCGTCGTATGGAGTCAATCTCTTCAGGGCTCCCTCCTCGGCGCGGATGCGAACCCGCAGAATCAACGCGTTGAGAACGCTGAACACGATGGCGGTCAGCCAGGCCGCGTGGACCAGCGGGAGCGCTGCAATCTCCGTGCAAACCGCCAGATAGTTGGGGTGATGGAGCCAGCGGTACGGTCCGCCGACCACCGGCGGCGTGCCGGGCAGCACGACGATGCGCGTCGTCCAGCGGCCGGCGAGGGTGCGGATCACCCAGTAGCGGAGCACCGTCGCGAGGACCACCAGGAGCACCATCGCCGCGGCCAGCGGCGCGATGAACGGGCGGTTGAGGAGCCAGACTTCGAGCGGACAGACGATCAGGAACGCGGTGTGGCTGAGCACCATCCAGCGATAGTGGTCGGGCGCCACCTCGACGCCGCCACGGGCCAGCAGCCGCTGCCGGTTCCGCGCCGCGATCCGCAGCTCCACCAGGCGCCCGGCGGCGACCAGGGCGACCAGGATCGTATAGAGAAGGCGGCGCGTGTCCAATCGATCCTCAATCCATCCTCAACCCATCCTCACCATCGCAGCAGCACGAGCTCCGAGCAGAAGCCCGGCCCCATGGCCATCAGGATGCCATAGCTGCCGGCGGGCGGGCGGTGCTCGGCCAGGGTGTCCGCGAGGACGAGCAGCACGGAGGTGGAGGAGAGGTTGCCCACGGTGCGCAGACTGTTCCAGGTGACGTCGAGAGCGCCGTCCGGCAGCTCCAGCGTCTCCTGCATGGCCTCCAGCACCTTGGGACCGCCGGGATGGCAGACCCAGGAGGCGACGTCGTCGCGGGTCAGGCCGTGCTCGGCGAGGAAGCTGTCGACGTCCTGGCGCACGTAGTCGCGCACGACGTTCGGCACATCCGCCGAGAGAACGATGCGGAAGCCGTTCTCGGAGATGTCCCAGCCCATGACGCGCTCTGAATCAGGATAGAAGATCGAGCGCGTGGCGACGATCTGCGGACCGGGCTCGGCGCGCTCCGCGCCAACCACCACGACGGCGGCGGCGCCGTCGCCGAAGAGGCCCGAGGCGATGAGGTTCGGAATCGACAGGTCCTCGGATTGGAGGGTCAGCGAGCAGAGCTCCACCGACAGCAGGACAGCGACCTGATCCGGAAAGGCGCGCACGTAGTCGGCGGCGCGGGCGATGCCGGCGGCTCCGGCGACGCAACCGAGACCGAAGATGGGGATACGCTTGATCCGCGTCGGCAGGCCCAGGCGGTTGATCAGGCGCGCTTCGATCGACGGCGTCGCGATGCCGGTCACCGAGACCGAGAAGATGGCGTCGACGTCGGCGGTCTTGAGGCCGGCCTTGTCCAGCGCGTCGAGGACCGCCGCGCCGCCGACCTCCTGCGCCACCCGGATCCAGGCGTCGTTCGCCTTCCCCCAGGTCGTGAGGCCGCCGTACTCCTCGATCGGCAGCGCCAGATGGCGACCGCCCACCAGCACGTTGCGGTGCAGGCGCTCCATGCGGTCGAGGTTGAAGATCTGGCCGGCCCAGCGCTGGCGCAGGGCGGCCAGCAGGGTGTCCTGATCGTAGAAATGTGGCGGCAGCGCCCGCCCGACAGAGGCGATTCTCAAGCGGCAGGCGACCTTTCTGTCATGAGCGCGGGTTCAAGGCTGCAGGTTGGACGCCGCGGCGGCGAAGCCGAGCAGCAGACCGCAGAGGGTGTAGAGGATCCACCACTGAAACGCCATCGCCCACCACGGCGAAGGCGGCAGGCCGGCGACACCCACCACGCTCACCACCAGCAACGGACCGCGAAAGACCCAGGCGATCCAGCCGGCCAGCAGTCCGGAGAGCCAGCGCACGCTGTTCTTGCCATAGATCAAGAGGAAGAGGGACGACAGGCCGAGTGCCTCCAGGGCCCAGGTCACCAGCGGCACCCACGGCGGCAACACCCGCGCGCCGGCGGCCGAGATGCTGAGCGGGTTCGGCAGCTTGCCCAGCGCTTCCAACGCAAAATGGAAGAGCGCCATGGCGAGAATGAGGAGCGGCAGCGAAAGGAGGAGGAAGCGTCTCAAAGGACCCCGATGATACAGCAAGGACATGGATGCCATCTCCGGGCCGTCCAAGATCGACTGGAGGACGTATACACTGGCGGAGGACATGCGATTGCCCGGCAGCACGCCCACCCTGCTCATCTTCACGCTCGGCGCTCCCGCGGAATGCGCCCGGCGCAGACTGCTGCCCGGTGGACAGGTCCTGGAAACCGAGCTCTGGGAGCGGTGCCTCGCCGCGGCGCTGGACGCGGGACACCGCAGCCGGTGCCGCCTGGAGGTCTGCTCCCCGGCGGCGCTCGACCTGCCGGACGGAGCCCGCGGCGTGCCGCAGCCGGGCGGCTCCTTCGGCGAGCGCCTGGAGCAATCTCTCCTGGGTTCTTTCTCCCGCGGCGCGGGCCCCCTGGTGGTGGTGGGGACCGATGTGCCCGGTCTCGCGGCACGCCATGTCGCCCGTGCCCTGGCGGCGCTCGACGCCGATCCGGACAGCGTCGTCCTCGGGCCGAGCCCCGATGGCGGTTTCTATCTCCTGGCCTGTGGCCGGCCCATTGCCGATCTCGCCGGTGCCACGCGCTGGCGGCGGCACGACACGCTGCGCGGACTGATCCGCTCCCTCCGCGCCGCCGGCCGGCCGGTCGTTCTGCTCGACCCCCTGCTCGACCTCGACCACCGCTCCGACCTCGAACAGTGGCTGGCCGGCTGGCCGGCCGGCGATGAATCGTGGCGCGGACTGACGCGAAGCCTTGACACGCTCCTGGCCAGCCAGTGCCGGCCGCCAACTTCCGGCCGGGTCGGCCGGCCACGGCCGGCACAGGTCGTCCGCGCCGCCGGCCGCGCACCACCCGCGCAATCCGCCAGCTGACCCCCCGAGCCCGTGCGCATCCACGCGGCTTGTGCCTCCAACGTGGCGGCACGGCACGGTGTGCCTCAATTTTCTCTGCCGGAGGAGACATGCCTGCGATTGAAGTGGAGAGCGTTGTTCGTGAACGATACCGGCAGGGCGCGCAGGAACGCGTCGCGGATCTCTGCTGCCCGGTGAGCTACGACCCGCGGTACCTCGCCGCGATTCCGCAGGAGGTGCTGGAGCGCGACTATGGCTGCGGTGATCCGAGCCGGCACCTTCGCCCGGGCGAAACCGTGCTCGACCTGGGCAGCGGCACTGGCAAGATCTGCTTCATCGCGGCACAGGTCGTCGGTCCGGAAGGCCGGGTGATCGGCGTCGACATGACGGACGAGATGCTGGAGGTCGCCCGGCGCAACGCTCCGATCCTGGCCGACCGGCTGGGATACGCCAACGTCGAGCTCCGCCGCGGCCTGATCCAGGACCTGGCGCTCGATCTCGATCTCCTGGACGCCACCCTGGCCCGCGAGCCGGTCACCAGCGCCGAGGGCCTGCGCCGCGCCTCCTCCCTGGCCGATGAGCTGCGGCGCACCCGGCCGCTGATCGCCGACGGCGAGGTCGACGTGGTGGTATCGAACTGTGTGCTCAACCTGGTGGACGGCAGCGAAAAGCCGCGGCTCTTCCGCGAGATCTACCGCGTGCTGCGCAGCGGCGGACGCGCCGTCATCTCCGACATCGTGAGCGACGAGGCGGTGCCCCACGAGCTGCAACAGGATCCCGAGCTGTGGAGCGGCTGCATCTCCGGAGCGCTCACCGAAACCGGCTTCCTGGAGGCCTTCGAGGCCGCCGGCTTCCACGGCGTCCGCATCCTCGAACGTCAGGAGGAGCCCTGGCGCACGGTCGCCGGCATCGAATTCCGCTCGCTCACCGTCGAGGCCTTCAAGGGCAAGGCAGGACCGTGCTTCGAGCGCCGCCAGGCCGTCATCTATAAAGGCCCGTTCCGCGAGGTGCTCGACGACGACGGACACCGGATGCGCCGCGGCGAGCGCTACGCGGTCTGCGACAAGACCTTCCGCCTCTACCAGCAGGAGCCCTACCGCGAGTCTTTCGTGCCGGTCGAGCCTCTGGAACCGGTGCCGCTCGACAGCGCGCCGCCGTTCGACTGCGCGCGGACCGCACTCCGCCATCCGCGCGAGACCAAGGGGCAGGACTACCAGGTGACCACGGAGGCCAAGGCGTGCTGCGAGCCCGGAAGCTGCTGCTGACCGGCGCGCGGCCTCTGTCGCGGGAGTCCCGATGAATATCTCGGTGAAAGCGCCCCAAGTCGCCTTAAAGTCGCTCGACACCCTCTGGTTCCAGGTGGGCGGCACGGTCTGCAACCTCACCTGCACGCACTGCTTCATCTCCTGCTCGCCGACCAACCATACGCACGAAATGATGGGGCTGGACGCGGTGCAGCGCGCGCTCGACGAAGCCACCGCGCTCGGCGTCCGGGAGTACTACTTCACCGGCGGCGAGCCGTTCCTCAATCCGGACATGGAGGCGATCCTGGAGGCGACGCTGAAGGTCGGACCGGCCAACGTGCTGACCAACGGCCTGCTCCTCGCCCCCGCGCGCTGCGCCCGGCTCAAGGCGATGGAGGAGGCGTCCGACTATTCGCTCGACCTCCGCGTCTCGCTCGACGGCTACGACGCCGCGAGCAACGATCCCATCCGCGGCGCCGGCACCTTCGAGCGCATTCTCGGCGGCGTCCGCAATCTCGTGGCGGCGGGCCTCAACCCGGTCATCACCGTCACCGAAGTCTGCCGCGAGGCGGGTACCGACGCCGGCAAGGAGCGCTTCTTCGAGCTGCTCCGCGAGCTGGGAATCAAGAGGCCGCGGCTCAAGATCCTGCCGGTCTTCCAGATCGGCGCCGAGGCCGAGCGCGGCGGCGCCTACGAGAGCTGGCAGCTCCTGCACGACGGTGACGTGGCGGCCGGGGGCTGGGACCACCTGCAGTGCAGCTCCTGCCGCATGGTCACCGACCAGGGGGTCTGGGTCTGTCCGATCCTGGTCAACGAGCCCTCGGCGAAGATGGGCGAGAGGCTCGCCGACTCCCTCGGCGCCGTCCCGCTGGAGCACCCGGCCTGCTGGACCTGCCACGCCTACGGGGTGAGCTGCAAGACATGAGCACCGCGAAGCTGACCGCGCATCGCGGCCTCGCCACCTGGGGCGAGCGGCTCGTCCCACTGGGCGACTTCCGCGCCGCCACCGCCGCCGCGGGCCTGAGCCTCAGCGCGGAAGAACGGGCCGCGGCGGTCGAGGCCTACACCGGACCGGCTCCAGACCCGACGCCGGTCGAAGGGCCGTATCGCCGCATCGCGGTCTTCGGAGGCATCTACAACAACCGCTTCGGGCTCGCCGCGCTGCTGGAAGACGCGGCCCGCCGCGGTGCCGAGGCGGTCTACTGCCTTGGCGATCTCGGCGGCTTCGGGCCCGAGCCGGAGGAGGTCTGGCCGCTGCTCGTCCAAGGCGGTGTGCGCGCCATCCAGGGGAACTACGAGGAGTCGCTCGCCTCCGGCCGCGAGGATTGCAACTGCGGATATACCGATCCGCGGGACAACCACTTCGCCGGGATTTCGTATGGCTACACCGCGCGCGGCTGCTCGCCGGCCTTCAAGGCCTGGATGGGCGCGCTGCCGCGGCGCCGCCGGGTGCGCGTCGGAGAGCGCGAGCTCCTACTCGTCCACGGCTCGCCGCGGCGGATCAACGAGTTCCTGTTCCGCTCCACCGCGCCGGTGCCGTTCCTCGAAGTGCTGCTCGACCAGAACGCCTGCGACGGCATCCTGTGTACGCACACCGGGCTGCACTGGCATCGCCGGCTGCCGTCCGGCCGCGACGTGATCAACGCCGGAGTCATCGGCCGGCCGGCCAACGACGGCGACACCCGCGTCTGGTACGCGATGTTGGAGTCGCAGACGGCCGGCGGCCTGGCGGTCGAGCTGGTGCCGCTCGCCTATGATCATCAGGCCCTCGCCGCCGCGATGCGGCGCGAGGAGCTGCCCAAGGAGTTCGTCGAGACCATTCTCACCGGCTGGTGGACCACCTGCCTGGAGATCCTGCCAGCCCGGGAGCGGGCGGCCTCACGCTATTAGGAGACGGCCATGAACGCCACACCCAAACCACACATCGCCATCCTCGGGTCCGGCCCCACCGGGCTCGAAGCCGCGCTGGCCGCCGCCGAGGCCGGCTTCCCGTTCACCGTCTACGAAGCCGCGCCCGAAGTCGCCGGTAACGTCCGCGCCTGGGGGTATGTCCGCCTGTTCACGCCCTGGGACCTGAACGTCTCGCCGCGCATGCGCCGCCACCTGCCGTCCGCGCCGTCGTCCGCCACCGAATGCCCGACCGGTGGCGAGCTGGTCGAAAAGCTTCTCGCCCCCCTCGCCGCCCTGCCGGCCATCACTCCCAACCTGCGCCTCGGCACCCGCGTAGTGGCGATCGGCCGCGAGGGCCTGCTCAAGCATGAAGAGATCGCGACCGCCGAGCGGGGCCGCCGGCCGTTCCGCCTCGTCGTCGCCGGACCGGACGGCCGCGAGCGCGCGGAGAACGCGGCGATCGTCATCGACGCCACCGGCACCTACGGCAACCCCAACCACCTCGGCGACGGCGGCATCCCGGCACCCGGCGAACGCGCCGCGGCGGCTGAGGACGGGGCGATCCGGCGGTCGATCCCCGACTTCTCCCGGGAGGCGGCGGACTGGGCCGGCAAGACGATCCTCCTCGCCGGCGCCGGCCACTCGGCGCAGACCGCGGCACGCGACCTCGCCGCGCTGGCAGAGAACGCTCCCGGCACCCGCGTCATCTGGGCGCTCCGTTCCGCCGCGCCGGCCTGGGGGAGCCACGCAGGAGATCCGCTGCCGGCGCGAGCCGGGCTCGCCGCGGACGCTGCGGCCCTGGCCTCCGGCGCCTCGCCGGCCATCGAGACCCGGCGCGGGGTCGCGATCGAAGAAATTTCCCGGCCGAACGGGAAGCTGAAGGTCGTACTGCGCAACGGCTCCGGCTGCGAAGAAGTTCTTGTGGACCGCATCCTTGCGCTCACCGGCTATGTCGGCGACAACGATCTCTATCGCCAGCTCCAGGTCCATGAGTGCTACGCCACCTGCGGCCCGATCAAGCTCTCCGCCGCCCTCCTCGGCGGCGGCGACTGCCTTACCCAGACCAGCCACGGCGTGGACACCCTGGCCAATCCCGAGCCCGGCTTCTACATCCTGGGCATCAAGTCCTACGGCCGCACCAATACCTTCCTGATGAGGGTCGGCTGGGACCAGGTCGCGGAGGTGTTCGGGGCGTTGGCTGGGTGAGGCGCTGTTCGCTTGTGGCAGAATGAAAACCATGGGCGATTCGACATTCCTCACGCAAGTCGTTCTTGAGGACTACAAAAGCATCGCCTTTTGCCGGGTCCCATTGGGACCCCTGGCCTTTTTCGTCGGACCAAACGGTTCCGGCAAGAGCAACTTCCTGGATGCTCTACGGCTTGTCACCGAGGCTTTACAGTTCTCCCTGGAACACGCCCTTCGCGGGAGAGGGGGCATCCTTGAGATCTGCCGTCGATCGGAGAACACCAGCTCGTCCTCCTTTGGCGTGCGTCTCGACGTCGCGCTCGAAAACGGCCAGCGAGGCTTCTACGCGATCAGGATCGGCTCCCTTGCGCAGGGTGGCTTCACGGTGGAGAGAGAAGAGTGTTGGCTGTCACCGGAGGCTCACTTCCGCGTCGAGGATGGTGTCGTGGTTTCCTCGAGTCTTTCCGTGGCGCCCGCGGCAGCATCCGACCGCCTCTACCTGGTCCACGCATCAGGCTTTCCCGAGCTCCGTCCCCTGTATGAGGCTCTTTCCAGCATGGGCTTCTACAACTTCAGCCCGGACCGCCTTCGGGACCTGCAACCTTTCGATACCGGAAACCTGCTCGCTCGTGATGGTGGCAACATCGCGAGCGTCCTCCGGCAGCTCGAAGCTCATTCTCCGCCCATTAAACAGCGCATCGAGGAGTACTTGGCCAAGATCTCCGTCGGAGTTCAACACGTAGACTCCAAGGCGGTCGGCCACAAGGAGACTCTGGAATTCGATCAGCAGGCGGCTAAATTCCTGGCTTCCAGCATGTCGGACGGAACCCTCCGCGCTCTCGGCGTTCTGGTCGCATTGTTCCAGTCTTCGAACGGCCACCAGCGGCCTATTCCGCTGGTGGCCATCGAGGAGCCGGAAGCCGCTCTCCACCCGGCCGCCGCGGGAATTCTGCTCGATGCTTTGAGTGAGGCCAGCCGGAGCACGCAGGTTTTGGTGACGAGTCACAGTCCCGATCTCCTGGAGAACGGCCTCATTCCGGCGCGGTCGATCCTCGCCGTGGTCTTGGAGGACGGCAAGACCCGGATCGGGCCGCTCGACTCGGTCGGGTCCTCGGCTCTCAGGGATCACCTCTATACGCCCGGAGAGTTGCTGCGGATGAATCAGTTGATTCCCGACCCTTCCGTCGCGCAGGACGTTGCGCCAGACCTGTTCGCGAGCTCGTTGCCTTGAATGTCGACCCAACTTGCATGCATCGTTGAGGGGCAGGGCGACCTCGAGGCCGTCCCGATCCTTCTCCGGCGTATCTATCAGGAGCTGTTTCCCGGGAAGGCCATTCAGATTCATCCGTTCCGAATCCCACGGAGACGGCTGCTCAAGGATGGAGAGCTGGAACGCGCCGTGGAGCTGGCTGCGCGGCGGGTTGGACGAGGCGCTGGCATTCTGATCCTGCTCGACAGCGACGACGATTGCCCGGCCGTTCTTGGTCCCAGCCTGTTGGCGCGAGTCGCCCGGACCCGATCCGACGTTTCGGTCCGTGTTGTCCTGGCCCACCGGGAGTTCGAATCCTGGTTTCTCGCAGGAGCGGAATCTCTGCGCGGCCGTCGAGGGCTCCAACCAGATCTCGTGAGACCGGAGAACCCTGAGAGCATCCGCGGCGCCAAGGAGTGGTTGACGGCTCGCATGCCGGGAGGACGGCACTACGTAGAGACGCTGGATCAGCCGGCACTCGCGGCGGTCCTGGATCTCGCGGCTGCGCGCCGGGCAGACTCATTCGATAAGCTTTGGCGTGACCTCTCTTGGCTTCTCAAAGTCTGAACAAAGCGCTCTGCGATAGACTCCCCGCCCATGAAGTACTTCGGTCAACCCGATTTCCAACATACGGAGATTCCTGCGGTCGGCATCCTCCTGGCCAACCTGGGGACGCCGGATGCGCCGGATTCCGCCGCCTTGCGGCGGTATCTCCGCGAGTTCCTGCTCGATCCGCGTGTCATCGAGATGAACCGTCTCGCCTGGTGGCTCATCCTCCATCTGTTCGTGCTGCCCACCCGGCCTCCCAAGTCGGCGGCTCTGTACCGCAAGGTGTGGACGGCGGAGGGCTCACCGCTCCTGGCGATCTCGAAGCGGCAGGCGGCATCGCTCCAGGAGGAGCTGCGGCGCGAGGTCGGCTCTCCTCTCCATGTCGCTCTCGGCATGCGCTACGGCAACCCTTCGATCAAGGCGGCGATGCGCGAGCTGGCCGCAAAGGGGTGTCGGCGCGTCCTGGTCCTGCCGCTCTATCCGCAGTATTCGGCGGTCACCACCGGCTCGACGATCGATGCGGTCGCCGCCGAGATCGTCACCTGGCGGTGGATGCCGGAGATCCGCACGATCAATGGCTATCACGATGACGCGGCCTACATCCGCGCCCTCGCCGCGAGCATCCGCGATTCCTGGGCGAAGAATGGGCAGGCGCAGAAGCTCCTTTTTTCGTTCCATGGCATTCCACAGCGTTACTTCCTGGCCGGCGACCCCTACTTCTGCCACTGCCAGAAGCTCGCCCGCCTCACCGCCGAGGAGCTCGCCCTGCCGGCCGACCGCTGGCAGGTCTCGTTCCAGTCGCTGTTCGGCCGCGAGGAGTGGTTGAAGCCCTATACGGACGAGACGATCCAGGCGCTTGCGAAGTCCGGGGTCAAAAGCCTGGACGTCGTCTGCCCCGGGTTTTCGGCGGACTGCCTGGAGACTCTCGAGGAGATCGACGAGCAGAACCGCGAGATCTACCTCCATGCCGGCGGCGAGCAGTATCGCTACATCCCGGCGCTCAACGACCGGCCCGACCACATCCGGGCGATCTCCGGACTGGTCCTCCGGCATCTCCAGGGATGGGTCGAGCTGGCCGGCGCCTGGAGCGCTGAACGGGCGGCGGAGGCGGCCGCCGCGACCGAGCGGCGCGCCGCCCTGCGTCCTCACTGATTTTCCACGCAAGGAGAGAACCATGAGAAAGACCCTGTTCGCCGCCGTCCTGGCGGCCCTCGCCGCCACGGCGGTCTCGGCCCAGCAGCAGCCGCTGACCGTGCCGCGCCCCAGTCCCAACGCCAGCCTGTCGCAGACCATCGGCATCACCGAGGTGGTTCTGCACTACAGCCGACCGGGCGTGAAGGGCCGCGCCATCTGGGGCGGCCTGGTGCCGTACAAGGAAGTCTGGCGCACCGGCGCCAACGAAAACACCACGATCTCCTTCAGTACCCCGGTGAAGATCGAGGGGCAGGAGCTGCCGGCCGGTCTCTACGGCCTGCAAACCATCCCCACTCCCGGCGAGTGGACAATCATCTTCAGCAAAGACGCCCAACTCTGGGGCGCCTTTGACTACAAACAGGAGCACGACGCCCTGCGCGTCGTGGTGAGGTCGGCTCCCGCCGACTTCCAAGAGCGAATGAGCTTTGAAATCGGCGACCTGACCGACACATCCGCCAAGGTCGTCCTCCGCTGGGAGAAGCTGCAGGTGCCGTTCAAGATCGAGGTGGACACGCCGAAGCTGGTCGCCGACGCCGGCAAAAATTCAATGCGCTGGCAGACCGGCGTCCAGGCTGCCAACTACTGCATCCAGAACAACACCTGCCTGGACGACGCCGGCCGCTGGCTCGAAGCCAGCATCGCTCTCGACACCAACTTCTCGAACCAGCGCGCCAAGGCCCAGCTTCTGGCCAAGAAGAACGACTACAAGGGAGCCGTTGCGGCGGGCGAGAAGGCCCTCGCCGCCGGCAAGGCCGCCAAGCAGCAGCCTCCGGCCGAGCAGCTCGCCGACCTCGAAAAATCCATTGCCGAGTGGAAGAAGAAGTAGACACAGCACACGCATGAACATGTGCCTCCTTGGCGTTGGGATTCGTGACATGATTCGGCGGTTTTCGTCGAGTCCATCGGCTCCAAAACGTCAAGGAGGTGGTTCTTGTTCCATCGTGCCCGGAGGAGCGGCTTCGGCCGCTGGCTTGCTGTCCTCGCCTCTCTCACCTTCCTCCCAGCCCTCGCCGCCCAAGCGGCTCCATCCGCCGGCGGTAAAGCCGCGCTCGGCCGCATGGTCGACGCTCGTGTCAACCTGAAGGACTCCTTCCAGCGGGCCACCGCGGCGCGCCCGGGTTCCCTGGCCGCCGGCCTCTCCGCGGCGGGCCAGCAGGCGCAGGAGATCGCCGCAGCGATCACCGGGCTCAAGCGGAGCATGCCGGGCCTCGCGGTCCGGCTCTCCACGGCGACCGGCGGCGCCAGCGAGGTCCGCAACAAGAGCGGTGCCTTGACGGCAGCCTCGCCGGCACGCAGCGAGGACATCGTGCGCGGCTTCCTGAGCGAGCACGGCGGGATCTACGGCCTCTCGGCTGCCGACCTCGGCGATCTTGTCGCGCTGGGCGACAGCCCCGGTGGCACGAGCGGACTGCGCATGCTCCGGATGGAGCAGCAGATCGACGGCCGCCCGGTCTTCCAGAGCGAGACCCGCTTCCTCCTCGACCGCGACGGCCGGCTGATGAAGAGCGTCGGCCTGATGGTGCCGCACGCGCGCTCATTCGTGCCGCGCGTCGATCCGTCCAGGCTGCTGGCGCCGGCCGATGCCGTCGCCCATCTGCTGTCCGCGTCCGGCAGGACCGCGGACGCCGCCTCGTTCTCCGTTACCGCGGACAACGCCGGCCGGCTGACTCTCGCGGAGAATGACGACTTCGTCGCCGGTCCGGTCACCGCGCGGCAGGTGCTCTTCCCGCTCGCGCCGGGCCTCCTGGTGCCGGCCTGGTCGCTGGTCGTCTTCACCGAGGGCGACGCGGACTGGTACGCGATCGTCGACGCCGAGACGGGCGATCTGCTGTGGCGCAAGAACATCCGCAACTCGATCTCGGCCCAGGACGCCCGCTTCCGGGTCTTCGTCCAGGCCGACGGAGTCACCCCCGCCGACAGCCCGGCGCCGCAGTCTCCCAATACGGTGGCTCCAGGCTCGGGCACACAGTTCCCCTATGCTCCGCCGACCATCGTCAGCATGCATACGGCGATGGACGCGACCGCCAGCCCCAACGGCTGGATCGACGACTGCCCGGGTGGCGTCTGCACGGCCAACGAGACGCAGACCCTGGGCAACAACGTGCTCGCCTGCCTGGACCGTGCCGCGCCCGCCAACGTCTGTGACACGGACGCCGGCGGCGTGCTCGACGGCAACGGCCGGCCGACCGGCAACCCGGACGGCGCCGGGCGTAACCGCGACTTCCTGGGCATCTCGCCACGCGTCTTCGACACCAACTTCCTGCCGCCGCCGCAGACGACGGCGTCCGACGCCGAGGTCGGGCAGACCGCGACCGGTGCCGGCACCAGTGGGACCGCCCCGATCGACAGCTTCCGCCGCGGCGTGGTGACCCACATCTTCTACGTGACCAACTGGTACCACGACCAGCTCTACAAGCTCGGCTTCGACGAGGCTTCCGGCAACTTCCAGCAGACCAACTTCACGGGGATGGGGCTCGGCGGCGACCGCGTCCTGGCTGACGCACAGGACGGTTCCGGCACCAACAACGCGAACTTCGCGACGCCACCGGACGGCACCTCGGGCCGCATGCAGATGTTCCGCTTCACCGGTCCGACGATCGACCGCGACGGCGACCTCGACGCCGAGGTCTCGATGCACGAGATGACCCACGGCACCAGCAACCGCCTGGTGGGCAACGCCGCCGGCCTCAACTGGGATCCGGCCGGCGGCATGGGCGAGGGGTGGAGCGATTTTGTGGCGCTCTCTCTTCTCAACAACTCCAACGCCGACAACCCGAACGGGCGCTACGCGAGCGGAGGCTACGCCACCTACAAGCTCATCGCCGGCTACACCGACAACTACGTCTACGGCATCCGCCGCTTCCCGTACACCACCGACCACAGCGTCAATCCGATGACCTGGGCCGACGTGGACGACGTGACCAACAACCTGAGCGGCGGCATCGCGCCGAGCCCGGTGAACTTCAACGACAACGGCGGCATGGAGGTCCACAACTCGGGTGAGGTCTGGGCGCTCACCCTGTGGGGCGTGCGGGCGCGCATCATCGCCGACCCGGCCGGCGCCAACGGCGACGTGCCGACCGGCAACCACACCGCGTTGCAGGCCGTGATCGACGGGCTCAAGATGACGCCGATCGATCCCAGCTTCACCGACGCGCGTGACGCGATCATCGACGCCGACTGCGCCACCAACGCCTGCGCCAACGAGGCGTCGATCTGGGGCGGCTTCGCGGACCGCGGTCTCGGCTATGGCGCGAAGACCCCCTACAACGTCCTGTTCGGCTTTACCGCCGCCCACCTCGGGGTGCACGAATCGTTCAGCGTGCCCTTCCTCGACGTCGTCAATCCGGCGACCGACGTGGCCGTCGACGACAGCGCGAGCAACAACAACGGCACGATCGACCCCGGCGAGGCGGTCAAGCTGACCGTCACCCTGACCAACCCCTGGCGCGCCGCCAGCAAGGCGGTGACCGGCGCGACGGCCACACTCACCACCTCGACGGCTGGCGTCACGATCTACGACAACAGCTCGGCGTACGGTGCCATCGCACCCCAGGGCACGGCGGCTGGCGACTCCTTCACCATCACCGTCGACCCGACCGTCCTCTGCGGCAGCTCGATCAACTTCACGCTGACGACCGTTTCGAACCTCGGCACCACCTCGACCAGCTTCCGGCTCCGCGTGGGCGCGGCGAGCGGCACCGATCCGGTGGTCACCTACACCAGGGACACCACCCCCGACCTCGCCATCCCGGACGGCCGTCCGCGCGCCGTCTTCGACACGATGAACGTCACCGACGACTTCCAGATCGCCGACCTCGACTTCCGCGTCGACAGCGTCACCCACACCTTCACCGGCGACCTGACCTTCATGCTCCGCTCGCCGGACGGTATCGGCGCCGACTTCATCGCGCTGATCGGCGCGCTCACCGACGGCGGCTCCGGCGACAACATCACCAACATGGTGGTCGACGACGAGCAGGCCTCGACCACGGCGAACGACATGGTGCAGCAGCCTCCGACCTCGGCGCCCTACACGAAATCCTGGCTGCCGGTGTTCAACTCTCCCTGGACGACCCTCGCCGGCTTCCCTCCCCCGGATCCGGTCGGCAGCCTGTCGCGCTTCGACGGCGCGAGCACGCAAGGGACCTGGTCGGTCGCGGTCTCCGACCAGTTCCAGGTGGACACCGGCACCCTCAACGCGTGGTCGATGCTCGTCACTCCCGTCCACTTCGCCTGCACGGCGTTCGCTCCGGCGGCCGGAGTGACGGCGACCAAGACGGTCTCCGGCAGCTTCGTGGTCGGCGGCACCGTCACCTACACCGTGACCATCACCAACAACGGCACCGGCAACCAGGCCGACAACGCCGGTCATGAATTCACCGACACCCTGCCGGCCGGGCTGACCCTGGTCAGCGCCACCGCCACGTCGGGCACGGCGGCAACCGCCGGCAATACCGTCAATTGGGACGGTTCGCTGGCGCCGCTCGGCGGCAGCGTCACCATCACCATCACCGCGACCATCAACAGCGGGACCCAGGGCACGACGGTCAGCAACCAGGGCACCGTCTCGTTCGACAACAACAACGACGGCGTAAACAACGCCACCGTCCCGACCGACGACCCGAGCGTCGGCGGCGCGTCCGATCCCACCGTCTTCGGGGTCGGGGGAGCCGTACTGTCCGCCACCAAGACCGTGAGTGGTAATTTCCGGAACGGCGGCACGGTGACCTACACCATCGTGATCACCAACTCCGGCGGCTCGGCGACGACCGACAATCCCGGGCACGAGCTCACCGACACCCTGCCCGCGGCCCTGACCCTGGTCAGCGCCACGGCAACCTCGGGCACGGCCGCAACGGCCGGCAACACCGTGAACTGGGATGGCGGCGTGCCCGCCGGCGGCAGCGTGACGATCACCATCACGGCCACCGTCAACGCTGGCGCGACGCCGGGAACCACGATCACCAACCAGGCCACCGTGTCCTATGACGCCGACGTGAACGGCACCAACGAATCGACCACCACGACCGACGACCCGGCGGTCGGCGGTGCCAACGACCCGACGGCCTTCGTCGTTGCCGCGGCCTCGGTGGTCGAGATCCCGACGCTGTCCGAGATCGGCCTGGCCGCCCTCGGGCTCGCCTTGCTGCTTGCAGCCTGCGCTCAGCTCCGCCGCCGCAAGACGGCGATCTGATCCGCAGTCGTCGCGGAACCCCGGCGCCTCACCCCTTCGGGGGTGAGGCGTTTTTCTTTTGTCATGGAGATCAGAAGCGCGAGGCCGTCGCGGGCTCGCGCACGCCGGCCAGCCATCCCGGGAGCTCGGTCACCGCTTCCAGACAGGCGACAGGCCCGAGCCGCAAAAGCTCGTCCTTGCCATGCGAACCCGAGCAGACGCCCACCGCGGCGGTCCGCGCGTTGAGCGCCATCTCGAGGTCGTAGGTGGTGTCGCCGACCATCACGGCTGCCGAGGGCCGCACGCCCAGCTCATCGAGGATGTCGAGGAGCATCTGGGGGTGTGGCTTCGAAAAGGCCTCGTCCACCGTACGCGTGGCGTGGAAGACCCCCTCGTCGAGACCGGTCTGCGCCAGGACATGGTCGAGACCGCGCCGGCTCTTGCCGGTCGCCACCGCCAGCAGGTAGCCCTGCGCCGCAAGGTCGGCCAGCATCCCGCGGACGCCGGCGAACAGCACCGGCTGGTCGCGCCAAGTGGCGACCCAATGCTTGCGGTAGATCTCCAGGATGCGCGCGAACATCTCCTCGCCGCCCCCGGGGCAGAGCACCTCCATGGTCTCGCGCAGGCCGAGGCCGATGGTGTTGCGGACCGCCTCGTCCGGAACGCCGTGGAGGCCCATCTCGTCCATCATCGCCCGCGTGCAAGCGACGATCGAGCCGATCGAATCCATCAGCGTCCCGTCCCAATCGAAGACCAGAAGCTGAAGCTCTCGGGGGTTGAAGCGAGGGGCCGGCATCCAGCCGGCATGATGACAGAGCGTTCGAACGGGTTCAACCGAAGGGAGTGAACACCGCACCGCCGACCATCGAATCGTCGAGGCCCGGGGAAAAGCCCAGGTGCTGCGGCATGATCACCCGCCGCTCCACCCAGGTGCCGGGCGGCACCGCCGCGCCGAAGCCGACGATCGAGTCCTTCACCACGCAACCCTTGCCCACCCGCGCCCCGGGCAGCAGCAGCGAACGCTCCACCTGCGAGCCTTCGGCCATCCGCGCCCCGGCTTCGACCGCGGAGCTCTTCACCACCGCGCCGGGACCGATCTCCGCCTCCGGAGAGATCCACGACCGCCGCCAGAGCCGCTGCGGCCAGCGGCTCCGCACCCAGTCCACCACGCCGTCCAGAAGGCGTTGCGGCGTCCCCAGGTCGTGCCAGCGGCGCGCCGTCACGACGGAATCCAGAAGCGTGCCCGGCTGCTCCAGCCGCGGCATGTAGAGATCGCGGACGATGTCTGAAACCCCGGGCGGAACGCCTTCCAGGAGACGCGGCGCGATCACGTGAGCGCCGGCGAAGACGTAGCGGTGCGCCACCTCGGCAGCGGCAGCGCCGCCTCTGGAGCTGAAGGAGAGGATGCGTCCATAGCGGTCGATCGCGACGCCGCCGCCGAAGTCCGCCGGCTCCGGGCGCGAGGCGAGCAGGAGCGTCGCCTCCGCGCCGCTCGCCAAGTGGCGGCGGAGCAGCCGGCGCAGCGGCCATTCGCAGAGGCTGTCGCCGTTGATCAGCACCACCCGCTCCGCCGGCGCGAAGAACTCGCGCAGCGGACCGAACGCGCCCAGCGTGCCGAGGAGCACCGGCTCTTCCGAGTAGGTGATCCGCATGCCGCCGAACGACTCGCCGAAACGCTGGCGGATCTGGTCGCCCAGATGGTGAAGATTGATCGCCACCGCCTCGCACCCCAGCGCGGCGAGCTGCGCCAGGGTGTGGCCGAGGATCGGCACACCCGCCACCGGCAGGAGCGGCTTCGGCACGAGGTCGGTCAGCGGACGGAGCCGCGTGCCGAGCCCCGCCGCGAGCACGAGCGCCCTCAGGCGTCTACCCTGCATGCGTCACCTGCCTGGGCCTGTCAAGGAATGATCGATCCGGGCTACTGCCGAAACACCATCTCGGGGGGTGACTCCGGGTGCTTCTTCAGATGGTCTTCGTAGAGCCGCAGATACGACCGCCGCTCGGCCTTGTCGGCGTCGAAGCCGCAGCGCTTCGCCACCGTCTCGGCGCCGTCTCCCTCGAACTCCGCGAAGTCGCCGATCGGCGTATGGTCGAGGGCGATGGTGACGCCGCCCAGATGCCACTCCTCCCGCATCTTCTGATAGCGCCGGACCACCTGGTAGCCGAGTCCTTCCAGAAGCGCGCGCGCTTCGTCCGCGTCCTCGATCTGCACCTCGAGCTCCTCGCGCACCTTCACGTTCCCCTCGAACTGCATGGGACCCTTGAGGGTCAGGCGGGCGCGCCCGGCGTCAGTGCGCAGGCGGAGGATCTTGCCGCTCGCCAGCAGCTCATCGCCGCGGTCCAGGATCCAGTTGTCCTCGAAGGCCGGCGGCCCGACGCGTTCGGCTTCGAGCTCGATGAGCCGCGCGCGCACCTTGTCGAGCTCGACGCCCGGGAATTTGATCTCGCGCTCGAAATTGTCCTTGCTCCTCATAGTTCGCCCAGCCGATCCAGTAGCCGTGCCACGGATCGAATTCCCTTGTAGAAGTGGCTGATGTTGAATTTCTCGTTGGGAGAGTGCAAACCGTCGTCGTTGAGGCCGAAGCCCAACAGGAGGACCGGCGCCCCGAGGACGGCGGCAAAGGTCGAGACGATCGGGATCGAGCCCCCTTCACGGATACGCACCGGCCGCGCTCCCCAGACGTCCTGCATGGCGTCGAGCGCGGCTTCGACGATGGGTCCTTCGACCTTGACCACCACCGCGTCGCCGCCGTGGAGCGCCTCTACGTCCACCCGGACTCCAGACGGCGCGATCGAATGGACATATCGGGTGAAGAGGTCGGCGATTTTTTTCGCATCCTGGTCGGGCACCAGCCGCATGGAGATCTTGGCGCCGGCCCAGGAGGGGAGCACGGTCTTCGCCCCCTTGCCCATGTAACCGCCGAAGATGCCGTTCACGTCGCAGCTCGGCCGGCCGCTCGTCTGTTCCCGCACCGTGTAGCCCGCTTCGCCGTGCAGCTCGGGAACACCGAGGTCGGTCCGGTATTCGTCCTCGTCGAATGGCAGCTTCGCCCACTCCTCGCGCTCCCAGGCCTCCAGCGGCCGCACGTCGTCGTAGAAGCCGGGAATGAGGATCCTGCCGGTCTTCTCGTCGCGCAGCTTGTCGATGATCGTGGCGAGCGCGTTGAGCGGATTGCGCACCGCGCCGCCGTAGGTGCCGGAGTGCAGGTCCCGGTCCGGGCCGGTGACCCTGATCTCCATGTAGGCGAGCCCCCGAAGACCGTAGACCAGCGACGGCTGATCGGGCGCGAAGAGCGACGAGTCGGAGATCATGACGGCGTCCGCCTTGAGCCGCTTGCCGCCGTCCTCACGCACATAGCGGTCGATCGCCTCGCCCCCCGCCTCCTCTTCCCCCTCGATGAGGAACTTCACGTTCACCGGCAGCTTGCCGCGCTCCTTGAGCATCGCGGCGACCGCCTTGACGTGCGCGAAGGACTGCCCCTTGTCGTCCGTGGCGCCGCGCGCCACCAGCTTGTCCCCCTCGACGGTCGGCTCGAACGGCGGGTTGCGCCACAGCTCGATCGGATCGACCGGCTGCACGTCGTAGTGACCGTAGAAGAGGACCGTCGGCTTGCCGGGGGCGCCCAGCCACTCCGCATAGACCAGCGGATGATGACCGGCGGTCTCGATCCGCTCCGCCGTCAGACCCGCCTCGCGCAGCTTGCCGAGGAGAAACTCGCTGGCCCGCAACACTTCGCCTTTGAAGTCGGGATCGGTGGAGATGGAGGGGATGCGGATGAAGTCCTTGAGCTCCTCCAGGTAGCCTTCCTTCTCGGCCTCAATGCGTGCGAGGACGTCCTGCGAATCGCTTGCCATCTGTTTCAGCTCTCCTTTTCACTCTCTGGCTGACTCTCCGCGAGTCTACCAGAGTCGCCGCGTCCCCTGGCGAGGCGGCCCAGGTTGACGGCGTTGACCAGAAAGTGCCCGACGATGGGCGCCAGAAGGTTGCCACGCCACACGGTGAGGCCTGCAAAAACCAGCCCGGCGACGGCGGCGAACAGGGTCCACAGCCGGAACGCCTTTCCCGGCCCGCTATGCAGGACGGCGAAGGCGAGGGTCGCGGGCAGCCAGCCGAAAGCCCCCTGCACCGCGCCGCGGAAGAACAGCTCCTCGGCGAAGCCGGACAGCACGGCGAGCGCCACCGCCTCTCCAGGTTGGAGAGGGCCGAGCGCTGCCATGATCTGGCGGTCGAGATCGCGCGCCAGCGGCACCGTCCGCTCCGCCCCCATCCAGGCGCCGAGCAGGAGCAACGCCGCGCCGGTCCCCAGGAGCAGGTCGAGCCACCAGAGATGGACGTCAAAGAACAAGGACAGCGGGATGACACCACGGCGCAACCCGATCCACACGGCCCCGCCCACCGCCAGGACGAGATAGAGGCCCCAGGCGAGGCGGTACAGCCGCCCCGGTGCCGCCGTCACTCGTCGAAGCTCTTGCCGGTCGCCTTCCAATCGGCGAGGAAGCGGTCGAGGCCGGACTCGGTCAGCGGGTGCTTGTAGAGCTGCTCGAGGATCTTGAACGGCATGGTGGCGATGTCGGCACCGAGCTGCGCAGCCTGGACGACGTGGATCGGATGGCGCACCGAAGCGACCAGGATCTTGGTGTCTAACTCGTAGTTCTGGTAGATGGTGACGATCTTGTCGATCAGCTCCATGCCGTCCTCCCCGATGTCGTCCAGCCGGCCGACGAAGGGCGAAATGAAGAAGGCGCCCGCCTTGGCGGCGATGAGCGCCTGCGCCGGCGAGAAGCAGAGGGTCACGTTGCAGTGGATCCCCTCTTCGAGGAACTTGGCCACGGCGCGGAGCCCCGGCGGCGTCAGCGGCACCTTGACGACGACGTTCTCGGCCAGGCCGGCCAGCCGGTGCCCCTGCTCCATGATGCCCTCGAAATCGGTCGCCAGCACCTCGCCGGACACCGGTCCCGGCACCAGGTTCGCGATCTCCTTGACGGTCGGCAGGTAGGGCTTGCCCTGCTTGGCGATGATGGACGGGTTCGTGGTGACGCCGTCGACCAGGCCCCACTCCAGGCCGGTCGTGATCTCTTTGATGTCCGCGGTATCGAGGAAGAACTCCATGTCGGGTCTCCGTTTCTGAGAGGTGATCGGCAGGCGAGAAGGGGTGAACCCCGCTCGCCCGCCAAGTCTACACGCTCAGTGCACCGTCTCGTCGGGTCCGCCCTCGCCGCCGTCCTCGCCGTCACCGATCTCACCGTCCTCATCGGTCTCATCGGTCTCGTCCAGATCGGTGAGGTCTCCGAGATCACCCAGATCCCCTATGTCGTCCGCGGCTTCGAGCTCCAGCTCCGGCTCGATTTCGCCGCCTTCGAGGAGTACCGGGCTGCCGCCGCCTTCGCCTTCGACCAGTGCCTCTTCCTCGCGCTCGACCTTGGCGATGGAGACCAGGCGGTCGTCGGTCGAGAGGTTCATCAGCTTGACGCCCATCGTCGAGCGGCCGACCACGCGGACACCCGAGACGTTGATGCGGATGATCATCCCTTCCTGCGTGATGAGCATCAGGCCGTCGCTCGCGGTGACGTGGCGCGCGCCGATGACCTCGCCGGTCTTGGGGCCGACCTTGAGGTTGATGATGCCGAGCCCGCCGCGGTTCTGCAGGCGGTACTCGTCCACCGGCGTCCGCTTGCCGAAGCCGTGCTCGGTGACGGAGAGGATCTCGCCGTTCCGGTCCAGCGCCTCCATGCCCACCACCCGGTCGTCTTTGCGCAGGGTGATGCCGCGCACGCCGTAGGTCGCGCGTCCCATCGAGCGGGCGTCGCTCTCCGGGAAGCGGATCGCGAAGCCCTTGGCGGTGGCGAACAGGATGTCCTTCTTGCCGTCGGTCTCGCGCACGGCGAGCAGGCGGTCGCCCTCGTCGATGTTGATGCCGATGATGCCGCCCACCCGCGGGTTGGCGTAGAGCGACAGCTCGGTCTTCTTGACCGTCCCCTTCTCGGTGGCGAAGACCAGGTAGCGGTCGTCGGGGAAGGTGCGCACCGCGACGGTGGTCGCCAGCCGCTCGGTCGGTTCGAGCTCCAGGAGGTTGACGATCGCCTTGCCGCGCGCCGTCGGCCCCGCCTCCGGGATCTCGTGCACCTTGAGCCAGTGCACCCGGCCGCTCTCGGTGAAGACCAGGATGTAGCTGTGCGCCGTGGCCACGTACAGGTGCTCGACGAAGTCGTCCTCCTTCGTCCCCATGCCGGTGCGCCCGCGGCCACCGCGGTTCTGCGAGCGGTAGAGGGTGAGCGGTGAGCGCTTGACGTAGCCGGTCCGGCTGACCGTGATCACCATCGGCTCGTCGGCGATCAGATCCTCGATCGAGATGTCCGCCGTCTCCGGGATGATGTCCGTCCGCCGCTTGTCGCCGTAAGCCTCTTTGAGCTCGCCGAGCTCGCGCTTGATCTCTTCGAGCACCAGGCGGTCGGAGGCGAGGATGGCGCGCAGCTTCTCGATCAGGACCATCAGCTCGCGGTACTCCTCGACCACCTTGTCGCGCTCCAGGCCGGTGAGGCGCTGCAGGCGCATGTCGAGGATCGCCTGCGCCTGCACGTCGGAGAACGCGAAGCGCGCGATCAGGTTCTCCTTCGCTTCGCCCGGCGTCTGGCTGGCGCGGATGGTCTGGATCACCTCGTCGAGGTGGTCGAGGGCCTTGAGGATGCCTTCCAGGATGTGCGCCCGCTCCTCCGCCTTGCGCAGGTCGTAGCGGGTGCGCCGGATGATGACCGTCTTCCGGTGGTTCAGGAAGTGGAAGAGCAGCTCCTTGAGCGTCATCACCTTCGGCTGGTTGTCGACGATCGCCAGGAAGATGATGCCGAAGGTGACCTGCATCTGGGTGAGCTTGTAGAGCGCGTTCAGGATGATCTCCGCCTGCTCGCCCTTCTTCACTTCGAGGACGATGCGGATGCCGTCGCGGTCGGACTCGTCGCGCAGGTCCGAGATCCCTTCGAGCTTCTTCTCGCGCACCAGCTCGGCCATGCGTTCGATCAGCCGCTTCTTGTTCACCTGGTAGGGGATCTCGGTGACGATGATCGCCTGCCGTTCGGTCTTCGGATGGACCTCGATCTCGGCCTTGGCGCGGATCTGCATGATGCCGCGGCCGGTGGTGTAGGCCGAGCGGATGCCGGCAAGGCCGTGGATCGTTCCCGCGGTCGGGAAGTCCGGACCGGGGATCGCCTCCATCAGCTCGGAGATCGTCACGTCCGGGTTCTCGATCATCATCAGGAGGCCGTCCACCACCTCGCCCAGGTTGTGCGGCGGGATGTTGGTCGCCATGCCGACGGCGATACCCGACGAGCCGTTGACCAGCAGGTTGGGAACGCGCGCCGGCAGCACCAGCGGCTCGGTCTCGGAGCCGTCGTAGTTGGGCCCCCAGTCGACCGTCTCCTTGTCGATGTCCTCGCGGATCATCTCCTCGGCGATCTTGGTGAGCCGCACCTCGGTGTACCGCATGGCGGCGGCGTTGTCGCCGTCGAGCGAGCCGAAGTTTCCCTGCCCGTCGACCAGTTGGTAGCGCATGGCGAAGTCCTGGGCCATGCGCACCACCGTGTCGTAGATCGCCGAGTCGCCGTGGGGGTGATATTTACCCATGACGTCGCCGACGATGCGCGCCGACTTCTTGTACGGGCGGTCCGACCGGTTGCCGGACTCCCACATGCCGTAGAGCACCCGCCGGTGCACCGGCTTCAGGCCGTCGCGCACGTCCGGCAGCGCCCGGCCGACGATCACGCTCATCGCGTAATCGAGATAGCTGCGCCGCATCTCCACTTCGATGTCGACCGGGATCGGCTGCTCGAAGGGGAGGTTCTGATCGTTATCGGTCATTGATTTTCAACTCTCGCTGGTTCGCCGTTCTGGCCGTTCTAGATGTCCAGGTTCCGCACTTCGAGCGCGTTGTCCTGAATGAACGCCCGCCGTGGCTCGACTTCGTCGCCCATCAGGACGGTAAAGACCGCGTCGGCTTCGACGTCGTCCTCGACGCGGACGCGGAGCAGGCGGCGCTTGGTGGGATCCATGGTGGTCTCCCAGAGCTGCGTCGGGTTCATCTCGCCCAGGCCCTTGTAGCGCTGGATCGAGAGGCCTTTCTTCGCGCCGGCGTACATCTTTTCGAGCGCCTCCTCGACGGTGCCGTACACCGAGAGGTCGTCGCCCTTGTCGCCCTTGACGAGGGTGAAGCTGGTGGCGTTCAGCGCTTCGAGGCCCATCGCATTGGTCACCATGCCGCGGTACTCGGCGCTGGTCACCAGGTTCCAGTCGATACGTCCTTCGCGGTCGACGCCGTCGCGGCGGCTCCAGAAACGGATGAAGCCGGTGCTGTGCTCCTCGTCCTGGCCGACCTCCACGTTGCGGAAGCCGGAGGCCTCGATGATCTCGGCCACCTGCTGGAGCTTGGCCGCATCGGTGAGGGAGAACTTGTCGCGGATCTCGTTGCGCAGCGCGACGCGCAGGGCCTCGGCCGGGAAGCCGCGCGACACGAGGCGGTCCATGTTCTGGCGGAAGGCGTCGACCTTCTCCAGGAAGACCGCCAGGCGCACGCCGGTCAGCCGCCCGCCGTTGCCGTTCGCGCCGTCTCCGCCGTTGACCCCATGACCGATCTCCAGCTCCCAGGCGTCCTTGATCCGCTCCACCAGGTAGTTCTGGTATTCGCGGTCGTCCTTGAGGTAGGTCTCGCTCTTGCCGTGCGACACCTTGTAGAGCGGCGGCTGGGCGATGTAGAGGTAGCCGCGGTTGATGATCTCGGCCATCTGGCGATAGAAGAAGGTCAGGATCAAGGTGCGGATGTGGCTGCCGTCGACGTCGGCGTCGCACATGATGATCAGCTTGTGGTAGCGGAGCTTGGCAACGTCGAAGTCGTCCTTGCCGATCCCGGTCCCGAGCGCCGTGATCATGACCTTGATCTCGTCGGAGGAGAGCATCTTGTCGAAGCGCGCCTTCTCGACGTTGAGGATCTTCCCCTTGAGCGGCAGGATCGCCTGGAAGCGGCGGTCGCGCCCCTGCTTCGCCGAGCCGCCGGCGGAATCTCCCTCGACCAGGAAGAGCTCCGCCGCCTCGGGGTTGCGCTCCGAGCAGTCGGCGAGCTTGCCGGGGAGGTTCGAGGAGTCGAGGGCGCCCTTGCGCCGGGTGAGGTCACGCGCCTTGCGCGCCGCCTCCCGCGCGTGCGCCGCCTCGACGCACTTCTCGACGATTCGCTTCGCCTCTTTCGGGTTCTCTTCGAGGAACTGCGCCAGCCTCTCGCCGACCACCTGCTCGACCCACCCCTTGATGTCCGACGAGACCAGCTTGTCCTTGGTCTGCGACGAGAACTTGGGATCCTTGATGCGCACCGAGACGACCGCGGTCAACCCCTCGCGGACGTCTTCACCGGTCAGGCTCTCCTTGAGGCTCTTCGCCAGGTTGGAGGCCGTGGCGTAGACGTTGACCGCCCGCGTCAGCGCGCTCTTGAAGCCCTGGAGATGGGTGCCGCCGTCGCGGTTGTTGATGGTGTTGGTGAAGCTGTAGGTCAGCTCCTGGTAGCCGTCGTTCCACTGCAAGGCGACTTCCACCATCTCCGGGCCGGTGCCGTCGTCCCGCGTGTCCATGAGGTAGATCGGCGGCGCATGGAGCGGCTGCTTGTTACGGTTCAGGTGCTCGACGAAGGAGGAGATGCCGCCGGCGTAGGCGAACTCGACCTCTTTGTCGGTGCGCTCGTCGCGCAGGCGGATGTGCACGCCGCGGTTGAGGAACGACTGCTCGCGCAGGCGCTGCGCCAGGGTGTCGTACTGGAACTCGAGGATGGCGAAGATCTCTGGGTCCGGCCAGAAGCGCACCTTGGTGCCGGTCTTGTCGGACTTGCCGATCAGCTTGATCGGCGCCTCGGGAAGCCCCTTGTGGTAGACCTGATACCAGACTTGGCCGTCGCGCTTGATCTCCAGCTCCAGCGTCTCCGAGAGGGCGTTCACCACCGAGACACCGACGCCGTGCAGGCCGCCGGAGACCTTGTAGGAGTTCTTGTCGAACTTACCGCCCGAGTGGAGCTCGGTCATGATGACCTCGGCCGCCGAGCGCCCCTCTTCCTTGTGCAGGTCGACCGGAATGCCCCGGCCGTCGTCCTCGATCGTCACCGAATTGTCGGTGTGGACCACCACGTCGATGACCGAGCAATACCCCGCCTGGGCCTCGTCGACCGAGTTGTCGACTACCTCGAAGACCATGTGGTGCAGGCCGGAGGCATCGTCGGTGTCTCCGATGTACATGCCGGGGCGGGTGCGCACCGCCTCCAAGCCCTTGAGGACCTTGATGTTCTCAGCCGTATAGGTAGATTCTGGATTCGCCAAAACCGGTTCTCCGCCAAATTGTTCACGCTGACTCGTGCTGAAAGGCCCCCCGCAGCATCTGGGGCCTGGGATGTGCAAATTATACCACAGCTTGGGGTCTGCTTTAGAGCGCTCTACTGTTTGAGATACAAAGACTTACGCCCGTACGAGAGATAACGCAAAAAGGCGCCGAAATCTTCCCTGAAATCTTCCCCGGAGGTGGTCAGGAGAGCACCTTCATGCGCCCTTTCTCCATCTCCCACGCCGTGCCCACCTCCAGGGTCAGCCAGACCTGCGGCCGGTTGGAGGTGGCGACGATCTGGTGCGCATTGCGGAAGACCCCCCAGACCGCGCTGTGGGTGGGCGGAGCGAGCTCAGCGTCGGCGTCGTCGAGCAGGTAGAGCGGCCGGCGGCCGGCGGACTCCAGAACCCGCCCGTGGGCCGCGACGAGAAGCAGCGAAAGGGCCTTGCGCTCGCCGGCCGAGGCGACCCGGCGGATGTCGTGGCCGGCCCAGAGGATTTCGAGCTCGTCGCGTTGCGGCCCGAGGAGCGGGACCTGGCGGAGACGCTCGCGGTCGGCGGCGCGCTCCAGCGCCGCGGCGATCACCAGCGGTCCGTCGAGCCCGGTCGCCGGCGAGGGCTTGTAGCGCACCTCGATCGGCGGCAGGTCGAGCGTGCTCTCGGCGAGCACCCCGGCCAGCACCTCGCGCAATCTCTCCACATAGGCATGGCGCAGACGGATGACCTCGGCGGCGGTGGTGGCGAGGATCTCGTTCCACACGTCCAGGTCCGACGTCACCTGGGCGCCTGGGCGGGCACCCTGAAGCAGGAGTTGGCGCTTGTGCCGCAGCGCTTCCGTATAGCGGTTGAGGAGGTCGAGCGCGGGAGGGCGGAGGCCGACGACGCCGCGGTCGAGGAAGCGGCGGCGGGCCTTGGGAGCGCCGACCAGCACCTCGGCCTCGGCGTGGGTCCAGGCGACGATCGGCAGCACCGCCAGGTGCTCGGCGAGCGGCGCCGCGCGGCCGTTCAGCAGGCGGATGCGCTTGCCTTCGATCCAGCGCAGATCCAGGCTGGCGCGGTGGTCGGTGTCGACCTCTCCTTCGAGTTGGAAGCCGTCGCTGCCGTGGCGCACGCAGTCTTCCAGCCGGGCGGCGCGGAAGCTGCGGGTTGTGGCGAGGGCGTAAACGGCTTCGAGAACGCTCGTCTTGCCCGCGCCGTTACCGCCGAGAAGGAGATGGGAGCCCGGTCCTGGCCCCCACTTCAGCGGCTCCAGGTTGCGGAAGTTGAGCAGGGAGAGATGGGAGAGCAAGGGGTGCCCAGGAGGTGGTCAGATGCCGTCAGATCCGCATCGGCATGATGACGCAGAGGTAGCGGGTGTCGGGACCGTCCTGCGGATAGCCCACGCACTGCGTATTCTCGTCCTTGAGCTCGAGCCGGATGCGCTCGGTCTCGACGGCGTTCAGGAACTGCGTCAGGTAGTCCGGGTTGATGCCCAGCTTGATCTCCGGCCCGTCGTAGTCGCACGGCACCTCTTCGGTCGCCTCGCCGAGGTCCGGGTTGGCCGCCGAGATGACCATCTGGTCGGGCGCGAACTGCAGGCGGACGGCGCGGGCGCGGTCGCCGGTCAGCAGGGCGACGCGCTGCACCGCCTCGGCGAGCGGCTTGCGGTCGAAGTAGGCCTTCTTGTCGTTGTCCTTGGCAATCACCCGCTCGTAGTCCGGGAAGGTCCCTTCGAGGATGCGGCAGATCAGCTCGCGGCGGCCGAGGCGGAACGACAGGTGGTGCTCGCCGCGGTGGTATTCGAGCTTGCCCTCCCCTTCGAGGCGTTGCAGCTCCTGCAAAGCCTTGCGGGGGACGAGGACCGAGTCCTCGCCGCCGGCGTTTTCGAGCCCGCCTTCGACCAGGGCGAGACGGTGGCCGTCGGTCGCCACCATCTCCATGCCGCCGTCCTTGAGCTTCAGCAGGGCGCCGTTGAGCTGGAAGCGGGACTCCTCGGCCGAGACGGCGAAGAGGATCTTCGCCGTCATGCGGCGGAAGTCGGCGAACGGGATGGCGACCCGGCGGCCGTCCTCGACCGCGGGCAGGGTCGGGAAGTCGTCGGGCGACAGGCCGTGGATCTTGAAGCGCGACTTGCCGGCGCGGATGGTGAGCTCCCGCGCCTCTTCGAGGACGAGGAGGACCTCCTCGCCGGTCAGCGAGCGGATGATCTCCACCAGCTTCTTGGCCTGCACGGCGATGGCGCCTTCGCGCTTGACCTCCGCTTCGCACCACGACGTCAACGAGACGTCGAGGTCGGTGGCGGCGAGGTGGAGCTTGTCCTCCCGCGCCGTCAGCAGCAGGTGCGACAGCACCGGGATGGTGGTCTTGCGCTCGACGATGCCTTGCATCGGGACGAGCTCGCCGAGGAACTCACTGCGGTTGAGGCGGATTTCCATGCACTCTTCTCCGTCTAGAAGACACCTGAATATATAGCATAGAAGGAGTCGTAGATAGTGTCGGCCTCAGGCTGTGGAAAACCGGACCAAACCTCTGGCAGAGTGGAATTTACAGTCATCGGCAGGGCTGTGGGGAAGCTGTGGAAGGGTTGTGGGGAGGTGCGGAGAAGTTCCCGGGGGCCGAAAATTTCCACAGTTTCCCCACAACTTTGCGCGGCCTCTTCTCCACAGCTTTCCCGCAGGCCGCCGCTTCGGGTCGATTCTACTTGAGCTGCTGCTCGAAGCCCTTGAGGACGCGGTCGAGGTCGGGATCGGCCGCGCGGCGTTCCTCGATCCCGCTGACCGCGTACATGACCGTGGAGTGGTGCTTGTCGTTGAACAGCTTGCCGATTTCGGGGTAGGAGATCTGGGAGAGGTGGCGCAGGAGGTACATGGCGACCTTGCGCGGGAAGACCACCTGCTGCGAGTTGCTCTTGCTCTTGATGTCCGCGATCTTGAGGCCATAGTGACGGGTGACGACCTTGATGATCTCGTTCGGGTTCGGCTTCTTCGCCTCGTCCGGCAGGATGTCCTTGAGCGTCTCGGCGGTGAAGTCGACCGACAGCGGCTGGGCGGTCAGCGAGGAGTGGGCGATGACCCGGTTGAGCAGCCCTTCGAGCTCGCGGATGTTCGACTTCACCTTCTTGGCGATGAACTCGGCGACCTCGTCCGGCAGGGTGACGTTCTCCAGGTAGGCCTTGCGCTGCAGAATGGCCACCTTGGTCTCCAGGTCGGGCGGCTGGATGTCGGCGATCAGCCCCCATTCGAAGCGGCTGCGCAGGCGCTCCTCCAGGGTCGGGATGTTGCGCGGCGACGAGTCGGACGACAGGATGATCTGCTTCTGGCTGGTGTACAAGGTGTTGAAGGTGTGGAAGAACTCTTCCTGCGTGCGCTCCTTGTTGGCCAGGAACTGGATGTCGTCGATCATCAGCACGTCGATCGTGCGGTAGCGCTCGCGGAAGGCCGGCATGCGGTCGAACCGGATGGAGTTGATGAGCTCGTTGACGAACTGCTCGGCCGCCAGATAGAGGACGCGGAGCTGCGGCCGGCTGCGCATTATCTCGGAGCCGATGGCGTGCAGGAGGTGGGTCTTGCCGAGCCCGACGCCGCCATAGAGGAAGAGTGGGTTGTAGCTCTGCGACGGGTTCTCGGCCACGGCCTTCGCCGCGGCATGGGCGAACTCGTTGGACTTGCCGACCACGAAGGTGCGGAAGGTGTACTTGGGATTGAAGTGCGAACCCTGGACGAGGGCCTCGGGAGGGGTCTCCTCCTCCTCCAGCGAGAACAGCACCTCGAAAGGACGGCCGCCCAGGCCGGCGAGAGCGCTGTCCACCGTCTCCCGGTAACTCTCTTCGAGCGTGTGCAGGAAGCGTGAGTTGGGAGCGACCAGGACGAGCCGGTCGTCACCGTCATCACGGACCTTGAGAGGGAGGAACCAGGTGGCGAACTCTTCGGGGTCAAGCTCCTGCTGGAGTTGTTTCTGGAGGAGCGGCCAGCGGGATACAGACATGGGACCTCGACGGCAAGTAGACTAATTCCACAGATTTTCCACAGGTTGTGGAAATCCTGACCCTGAGGTGGGAGGCGCCAAACAGAGGAAACAGCAGCAACAACTGGGAGGATCATAGCACACCGCCCGTTGCTCGCAAGCCCTCTGCGCAGCCTGTGGAGCAGAAAGATCCTGGGCTTTGATGGTCATACAAAGGGCGAGTCCGCCGCATCGGTCACACGGCATCCTATCCTCTGCCAGGCTCTCGTTCCAACGGCTTCGTCCAGGATCAGAGGCTTGTAAAAACGAGAAAGGGTTTAAGGCAGGATTTACAGGCAAGCTTCTGCCGCCAATCTCATCCAGGCTGGCATCTCATGTTGAATCAGCGGTTTAAGTGAATTCAGAATATTAGGCATGAGTATTGCAGAGAGTCAGCGTACTTATCGACGGCGTTTAGTGGGGGAGGTTCGTCCAGCCCAAGGATTACCCACCACCCGAGATCGTCTCTTGATCTCTCTCGAGAGTTTCCCGTCTCCCCAATTCGGGGTCACCTTCCTGAACACCAGCCACACAACGAGAACCTCCCCCAAGCGCTCTCTCCCACCCCTGGGTGGGATGCGCGCGTTGTGGCATGCCATGCAGGCGTGGAACGTGTCGGTTCGGCGCCAGACGGTGCCGGCGGGCGGGTGCGGGTGGAGGATGGCCCCAGGGAGGACAGGGTTCGAGAGACATGGCACGACGGTTGCAAAGCATCTGGGACAGGCAACACAAGGACGTGGGGAGGTTCCAACCAGCCAAGCTCAGTCCTACCTGAATTAGAGATCTTTGATCTCACCCTCTTTGACTCCTACCTGACTCCCCTTAGTTACAGGGGTAGAACCAAAAAATCCAACCGGAGAGACGGGGCCTCCCCCCCAAGACGCTCCCAGGCAACTGGGAGCGTTGTCCATTTGTGCCCAAGCCCCTTTTCGGAATCCTGGCACACCAGTTGCAGGGATCAAGAGACAGAAACGACGAGGGGGGAAGCTCTCATCCAGCCTTAAATACCCTACCTTGAATTAGAGATCTTCGATCTCACCCCGCAAGAATCTTCCACCAACCCCTAACCACAGGGGTATAGCCAAAAAGCCAACCGGAGCGATGGGACTTCCCCCCCTTTAACCCCTCCTCCGTTTCTACCTCCTCCTTTCCTGAATACGTTCCAGCGGCCGGCTCCGCCTAAGAGCCCTGGCGCCCGACCTGCCAAAAAGGTCTGCCAAATGGGTCTGCCACTTTGGCCTGCGTCCCGATAGAATGACGCGGTGCGGCACGTCCAAGCTCTTCTCGACTGGTTTGACCGGCACCGCCGCGACCTGCCCTGGCGGCGGAAGCGCGACCCCTATGGCATCTGGCTCTCCGAGGTGATGCTGCAACAGACGCGCGTCGAGGTGGTGCTGCCGTATTACGAGCGCTTCCTGGACCGCTTTCCGACCGTGGAAGCGCTGGCCGCGGCGCCCCTGGACGACGTGCTCGCTCTCTGGTCCGGCCTCGGCTACTACCGGCGGGCGCGGCAGTTCCATGCCGCGGCACAGCAGATCGCGGCGTCCGGTGCCGGCTTTCCGCGCACCCTCGACGGCCTGCTGGCGCTGCCGGGCATCGGCGGCTACACCGCGGCGGCGGTCGCGAGCATCGCCTTCGGCGTTGTGGCACCGGTGCTCGACGGCAACGTCGAGCGGGTCCTCACCCGCTGGCTCACCCTGGAGGGAGACCCGAAAGGGAGCGCCACCCGGAGACGGTTGCTCGCCGCCGCGGAAGAGTTTCTCGATCCGGCGCGGCCGGGCGACAGCAACCAGGCGCTGATGGAGCTCGGTGCCACTTTGTGCGTGCCACGACGGCCGAAGTGCCTGCTTTGCCCGATCGTCTCCGGCTGCCGCGCCGCGGCCGCCGGGGATCCGGAGCGCTATCCGGAGGCGAGGGTGAAGCGGGAGGCGGAGAAACGGCGGATGGTGGTGGCGGTGGTGGAGGGTGATTCCGGTGTGCTCCTCTTCCGCCGCCCGGACGACAGCCCGCTGCTCGCCGGCACCTGGGAGCTCCCCTGGGTGGAAGACGTGGCCGGGGAGCCGGCAGCAGCTCTGGCGGCGCGCTACGGCGGCTGCTGGCGCCTCGGACCGCAGGTGGCGGAGGTGCGCCACGGGATTACCTTCCGCGACCTGACGGTCGCGGTGCATCGGGCCGAGCTGGCGAGCGGAAAACGGCAGGAGGTCCGGGAGGGGATGCCGGGTGAGTTGGCGGCGGGATGGTTCGACGCGGCCGGCCGGACCGGTCTCCCGCTGTCGTCCCTGGTCGGCAAGGTGCTGAAAAAACTACACGCCCTGGGGGGCGCCGGCTCTCCTATTTCTCCTTCGGATGCGGCTTCGGCTGATCCACCGGCCAGGAGATCCCGGAGCCGCCGGCGAGGATGAACCAGGTGATGATTTTGTCGTCGAGCTCGCGCAGCCGGGTCGCCACCAGGTTGCAGAGGATGGTGAGCAGGCGGAGCGACGAGATCTTGTTGATGTCGAGGATCCCTTCCAGCACTTCGCGCGGAATGGCGAGCACCACGGCCCCTTCCTCATAGGCCTTGGCGTCGGCCGACCGGGGGGCGTTGTCGATCAGCGCCATCTCGCCGAAGTAGCCGCCGCGCTCGATGAAGGCGAGAGCCTCCTCGCCGGCGCCGGGGATGAACTTGCTGATCATCACCCGCCCTTCGAGCACGACGTACATCTCGTGCGCCGTCTCCCCCTCGCGGAAGATCACCTGCTGGGCGGGGAACTGCTTCTCGCGCGACAGGGTGGTGAGGAAGTTGATCTCCAGGTTCGACAGCTTCTGCTCGGCGAACAGCTTCCGCTTGGCGGCCAGGTCGACGTGGATCTCGCCGCCCGGCTGGAAGTGGGTGATCGGCTCCTCGGTCACCGGCTTGCGGGTCTCGGAGAAGAACTGGGTGAGGTTCTCGTTGGTCTGCCGCAGCTTGCGCGACAGGCTCTTCCAGAAGGCCCAGTAGAGGGCGAGTTGGAAGCGCTGGTCCCGTTCGATCGCCTGCTGCAGGGCGGCCGGGTCGAAAGCCAGCAGCTCGCTCTCGCTGCTGGTGACGGCGTCGCCGGTGCGCGGCCCCTGGTCGATGAAGGCGGTCTCCCCGAAGAGCGTGCCCGCTTCGAGGTTGGCGAGCGCGAACTTGCCATAGGGCGTCTTGCGCTGGACGCGCACCGAGCCGCTCTGGATCAGGTAGACGTCATGCGTCGCCTCGCCCTCTTTGAGGATGATGGCCTTGGCCGGGTACTGGTCGAACGTGGCGCAGGCCGCGAGCTGAGCGAGCTGCTCGGGAGTGAAGTGGGAGAAGAGGTCCCACTGCCGGAGGAGATCTTCGGTGCTCAAAGTGGGCCTATTGTAGCGGAAGCGGCGGCGAGTCCGGCACCAGGAGACCGGGAAGGAGGCTTTCCGGCGCCGACGCGCGCCCGGCTGCGGCGGCCCAGGCGGCTTTTTCGGCCTCGCCAAGAGCCGCCCACAAGGCCGCGGCCTGGAGGAACCACTCGGCGAACAGCGGCTCGCCGCTCCCCAGGTCGGAGCGCAGCTTGGTCTCGAGCGGCGCCTCGACCTCGTCGAACAAGCGGCGAGTCAGGCTCCGATCGCCGGCCTTGAGCGCCACCCAGGCACGGTGCAGGGTGATCGACTCGGTCAGATCGGAGCGCTGTGCCGCGGCGGCCACAAGCTCGCGCTCGGCCGCCGCGAGATCGCCCGAGTACGCCGCGATCAGCCCGGACTCCAGACGCGCCTCCCCATCGCGCGGGTCGGCGGCGAGGACCCGGTCGATGAAGGTGCGCGCCTCCGCGAACCGCAGCAGGTGCTTGGCGGCCACCGCGGCGGCCCAGAGATCGTCGCGCGAGGCGCCCGGTCCGGTCTGCGCGGAGGCGAGGACTTCCGCGAAGCGGCCTCGTCCGAGCGTGGCGACCGCGGTGCTGACGCGGGTCCTCCGTAGGAGAAGGAAGAGCGCGATGGAACCGCCGGCGGCGAGGAGGCCGAGGACGACGGCGGTGAATCCTTCGAGGGAGGGCACGGCGGCTGGAGTCTATGCGAGGGGTCTCTGGCGCGGCAAGGAGCAGAATGAGCCGCTCCATTCTTCGTCATCACAGACCTGAAGCGTTTTGGACCTCGCGACTCCCGCTCATCAGAGGCCGGCGACGCTTTGAGCAGAGCCCGGCCAGCTCACAGAAGGTCGAGCCGGCTCGACCGGAGCCATTCTGTCTTGCCGGCCGGAGCAATTGGCTCGGCCAGCGCCATTCTGCCTTGGCTCAAGGTCGAGACGGTCTGGCCGGCGCCAATCCATCCTGACCAGGGCGACTCCAGGTTGCTGGACGCTTCCGCCGGTTCAGGAAGAGCGATTTCAGAGCAGCAGAGGCCGGGACCGGCGAGATCGGGCCTGGGCAAAGCGCCCGGAGCCCATTGCGAGCCGGCCGGCCGCTCGACGATCGGTCAAGGGAACCTCCTCAGCTTTGCTTCACTGCGCCAAGCGGAAGGCTTTCCGGTTCAGCCGGAAGGCTCTCCGCCTCGACCGGAAGGCTCTCTTCCTCAAGCGGAAGGCTTTCCTCTTCGACCGGAAGGCTCTCCGCCTCGACCGGAAGGCTTTCTTCCTCAAGCGGAAGGCTTTCCTCTTCGACCGGAAGGCTTTCCGGTTCAGTCGGAAGGCTCTCTGCCTCGGCAGGAAGGCTTTCTGCCTCGCGAGGAAGGCTATCGCGCCTTCGTCGCCGCCTTTCGGGAGGCGACGGAGCTCTTGCGAACCCACCGGCCATCCTGAAGGAGCCCTAGCGACAGAAGGATCTGGGCGGAGGAAAGGTCCGCCCGCCCTCAGGATGACAGCGGGGACTCATCAGACTGGACTCCTGAAAAGGAAGTCGTAGATCGCCGCAAAACGAGCCCGTTCAACAGGATCGATCCGCCGCTCACACCTCTCGACCTTGAACATAGCTCTGCAGCTGCGCGAAACGGTTTTTCAGGAGAAATGGATGGTTGCCGTGTCGAGGGGGGCGTTCGCCAAGTCGGCAGGGACGGTCGCTGAGTCGACGCGGACGGTTGCCGAGTCGGCGTGGACGGTTCCTCTCGCGGTGCGGGCGGTTGCCGAGTCGAAGTGGACGGTTCCCCTCTTGCTGTGGACGGTTGGCGAGCCCAAGCGGACGTTCCCGCCGTCGTGTGGACGGTTGCCGAGGCGGTGCGGACGGTTCATCCCGCGGCGGGAGTGTCTCACTCCGGTTCCGCCACCGTCCGCGCCATGGCGGCGACCGTCCAGATCTCCAGGCGAACCGCTCCTCTACAGCAACGGAAGCTGAGCCGGCAGGATGTGCTCCCAGATCGCCTGCTCGACGGCGTCCAGCCAGCCGGGCCTTTGCTCCGGATCGAGACGCAAGGCGGCGATGTCGCGCAGGGCGAGCTCGCGGTCGAGGCGCTCTTCGACCGCGCGCTGGAAGGAAGGGTTCGCGGAGCGGATGCCGTCCGGGCTGAGCTGCTCGACGATCGGCACGTGGACGAGGAGGTCGTAGCCGCGCGTCCACGACTCGACCAGCGGCTCCAGCGACTCCTGGCGGCCGGCGGCGAGGAGGAGATAGACGTAGTTGTCGAGGATGCTGCGGTCGCAGATCACCGCCGGATAGCGCGACTGCGCCACCAGCTCCTCGGCGACCTGGGTGTGCAGGATCCACGACTGTGCCGCGACCGACGTCTCCTCGTTGATCGGCAGCGGACAGCGCCGGGCGACCTCGTGAATCACCTCGACCGCGACGTCGCGGGTCTTGAGGCGCGCGGCGAGTCCGTAGCAGAGGGTCGTCTTGCCGACCCCGTGGCTGCCGATGAAGGCGAGCTTGTAGCGGGGGAGGTTGTTCATGAGGCGACGAGAGCCTCCTCGAGAACGTCGAGGGCGCGATGGAGCTGCTCCTCGGTGATGGTGAGCGGCGGCACCACCTGCGCCACCCGCCCCTCCGGACCACCGGCCAGAAAGAGGACTCCCCGCGCCTGCGCCGCGCCGATCCAGGCCTTGGCGGCGCCGGCGGTCGCGAGCTCGATGCCCCAGAGCAGGCCGCGGCCACGGACGGCGGTCACCGCGGGCGAGATGCCCGGCAGACCGGCGAGGCGAAGGCCGACCTTCTCCCCCAGCGTGGCGGCGCGGGCCGGCAGCCGCTCCTCGTCGAGGACGTCGAGCACCGCCAGCGCGGCAGCGCACGCCAGCGGATTGGCCAGGAAGGTGGCGGTGTGCCGCGCTTCGCCGGGGGTCTCCCAGCAGCGGAAGAGGTCGCGGCGGCCGAGGACGGCGGCGATCGGCAGACCGCCTCCCAGCGCCTTGCCACAGCAGAGGAGGTCGGGGCGGACGCCTTCTGCCTCGACCGCGAACAGCGTGCCGGTGCGGCCGAAGCCGGTGAAGATCTCGTCGGCGATCAGGAGGACGCCCGACCGGCGGCAGAGATCGCTTACGGCGGCGAGCCAGCCCGGCGGCGGCAGGAGCACCCCTTCGCGGCCGACGACCGGCTCGACCAGCACGGCGCCGGGCGCCTCCCCGTGCAGGACCTCGGCGATCCGGTCCGGATCCGCGCCGAACGGGAGACGGTGGACATGGCCGTGGAGGTGTGCGGCGAACGGCGCGCGGAAGTCGGCGCGCGAGGTGACCGCGAGGGCGCCGAGCGTGGTGCCGTGGTAGGCCGGCTCGAAGGCGAGGACTCCAGGGCGGCCGGTCGCACCGAGCGCCGTCTTCAGGGCGATCTCCACGGCGTCGGCGCCCGAGATGGCGAAAAAGACCTGCGGATCGTCCACCGGCGCGAGGCGCACCAGACGCTCGGCGAGGGCGACGCGGAGCGGATGGGCGTGGACGTCGCCGAGGCCGTGGAGGAGCTTCCCGGCCTGCTCGCGGACGGCGGCCACCACTCGCTGGTTGGCGTGGCCGACCGCGGCGACGCCGAATCCGGAGGTGAGGTCTAGATAGGTGTTGCCGTCGACGTCGCGGACGTTGGCGCCGTGCGCCTCTTCCCAGAGGAGAGACGGGGCGCCGCCCGGTGGCAGGGTGTTGATCCCGGGCGCTTCGAGCTCGCGCAGGCGCTCCGAGAGGGCGCGGGAGCGCGGCCCGATCACATCTCCCGCCGTCCGGCCAGCGACCGGCCGAGGGTCACCTCGTCGGTGTACTCGATGTCGCCGCCGACCGGCATGCCGAACGCGAGCCGGGTCACCAGGATCCCGCGCGGCTTGACCAGGCGGGCGAGATAGAGCGCGGTCGCCTCCCCCTCGACGTTGGGGTTGGTGGCCACGACCACCTCGGCGATCCCTTGGAGGCGGGCGAGGAGACCGGGGATGGCCAGGCGGTCCGGGCCGATGCCGCGGTGCGGGGAGAGCGCGCCGAGGAGGACGTGATAGAGGCCGTGATACTCGCCGGTGCGCTCGATCGGCTCGATGTTGAACGGCTCCTCGACGACGCAGATGCGGGTGCGGTCGCGTCGCTCGTCGCAACAGAAGCGGCACGGATCTTCGGCGGTGATGACGTTGCAGACCGAACAGTGAAAGAGCTTCTCTTTCACCTCGGTGATGGACAGGGCGAGGGCTTGGGCCTCCGCCGCTGGCGCCTTGAGAAGGTAGTGGGCGAGACGAGTCGCGGTCTTGGGGCCGATACCCGGGAGCCTTGACAGCTCTCCGATCAGGCGGGCCAGCGGGTCGGACATCGTTCTCAGAAGAGGCCGGGCAGGCTTGACGCCATGGAGCCCATCTTGCCCTGCATCGTCTCTTCGATCTTGCGGCCGGCTTCGTTGACGGCGGCGACGATCAGGTCCTCCAGCATCGAGGGATCGGCGGGGTCCATCGCCTCCGGATCGATCTTCACCCCGACGAGCTGCTTATGGCCGCTCATCTTGACGGTGACCATCCCGCCTCCCACGCTCGCCTCGACCACCATCTCGTTGAGCTCTCGTTGCAGGCGCTCCTGCATCTCCTGGGCCTGCTTCATCAATTGACGCATGCTGCTCATGGTTGATCCTCCCTGAAACTTCCACTTCCACAGTCTCCACCTTGCCACCAAAGATATCAAGGACGGCCTGGACCTGCGGGTTTTCGGCAACTTTCCCCTGCTCCGCCGCGGCACCGTTGGCGGCACCGGCGCCGGAGGATGCCGCGACCTCGGTTTTGGGCCGCGGCGCGGCGCGCGCCGTGCGCCAGGTGACGCCGGGTCCCCAGACGGATTTCATCGCCTCCTCGACGACCTGCCGGTAAACGGTCTGCTGCAAGCGCGATTCGAGCAGCGAGTCTTCCGCCGGCACCGCGATGCGCAGCTCGCCGTCTGCCAGGGTGATCTCGGCCTCGGAGAGGAGGGCGGCGAACGGCGCCTTGCGCATGCTGACCGCTTCGAGAAAGGCCTGGACGGGATCGCCCGTGGGAGGCGGAGGGGGCGCGGCCGGTCGCGCCGCCGGTGGCGGGGCGGGCCGCTGGGAGGATGACGGGACAGACGGCGGCTCGGCAGCCGCGGGTCTGGCAGAGGGAGCCGCCGCCGGGCGCTCGGTCCGCGGCGGCGCGCTGGTGGCGGCGGCCGGCGGTGGTGCCGCGGTGGCGGTCGCTGCCGTAGTCGTGGGCATCCCGGCGAGCAGATCCTCGACCCGCGACAGCTTCGGGAGCTCGGCGGCGCGCAGCCAGGCGATCTCCAGCGCGAGCGCGCCGGTGTCGCTGCGGCGCACCACCTGCTCGCTGGCGAGGAGCTGGTGCAGCAGGCGGAGCAGATTCTCGTAGCCGGCGGCGCGGGCGACGGCGGCCAGGGCCTGCGCCTCCTCTGCCGGCAGGTCCGCCTGCTCCGGATTGCCGCCGAGCCCGAGGTGGAGGGCGTCGCGGCAGAAGGTGAGGAACTGGCTGAAGACGTGGCGCGGGTCCCACCCCTCGTCCTCGATGCGGCGGACGGCGGTCACCACCGCGGCGCCGTCACCGCGCAGGATCGCTTCGAGGAGCGTATGGAAGAGCGCGGTGTCGAGACCGCCGAGCAGGCGGATCGCGTCCTCGTCGGCGATCGTCCCCGAGCCGAAGGTGGCGAGCTGGTCGAGGAGGGCGACGGAGTCGCGCACGCTCCCCTCGCCGGCGCGGGCGATCAGCCGCAGCGCCGTGTCGCTGGCAGTGATGCTCTCGCTCTGCGAGATCGTACGCAGGTGAGCGGCGAGGACCTGCGACGGCACGCGGCGGAAGTGGAACTCCTGGCAGCGCGACAGGATCGTCGCAGGCACCGCGTCGATCTCCGTGGTGGCGAAGATGAACAGCAGGTGCGGCGGCGGCTCCTCGACGATCTTCAGGAGCGCGTCGAAGGCCTGCCGCGACAGGCGGTGGATCTCGTCGAGCACCACCACCTTGTAGCGGTGGCGGGACGGCCCGTACTTGAGGCTCTCGGTCAGCTCGCGCACCTGCTCGACCTTCGAGTAGGTGGCTGCGTCCACCTCGATGACGTCGAGATCCGAGCCGCGGGTGATGTCGATGCAGGCGGAGCACTCGTTGCACGGGTCCGCGGCCGGTCCGCGCTCGCAGTTGAGCGCCTTGGCGAGGACGCGGGCGGCGGTCGTCTTGCCGACGCCGCGGATGCCGGAGAAGAGATAGGCTTGGGCGATGCGTCCCTCGGTCAGGGCGTTGCGCAGGGCCGTGACGATGGCCTCCTGGCCGACGAGACTCGAAAAGCTCTGGGGGCGCCACTTGCGGGCGAGAACCTGGTAGGTCATAGGCGGTGGTCTGGGGAGCTAGTGGCGGCAGCGGTCCACGAAGGGTTCCGGTGTGACTGCGGCACTCAGCCGGATACCTTATCGCTGCTCCCTTCCGGGCCTGACGAGGTTCGGTAACGACCGATGCACAGGACCCGAACCCTTCGTGGGCCGCTGCGGCGGAGCCCCATGCTATGCCCTGGGGTTGGTGAAGTAAAGGACCGCGGCGGGCGGAATATTCCGCCGCGCGGCCGGCGGGTTTGCCGGCGCGGCGTTTTCGAGTAGTATACGGCGCCTGTTGGAGACCTCCGCGGATATCGTCTGGATGCGCGAGGCGCTCGCGGAGGCGGAGCGGGCGGCGGCGATCGGCGAGGTGCCGATCGGCGCGGTGGTGGTCCGGGGTGGGGAGGGCGGTGAGATCATCGGGCGGGGCCACAACCGGCGCGAGACGGACAGCGATCCGCTGGCGCATGCCGAGCTCCTGGCGATCCGGGAGGCGGCGCGGCGGATGGGCGGGTGGCGGTTGACGGAGTGCGCGCTGTACTGCACCCTGGAACCGTGCCCGATGTGCGCGGGAGCCCTGGTGAACAGCCGCGTCGAGCGGCTGGTCTACGGGGCGGCCGATCCGAAGGCGGGGTGGTGCGGCACACTGGGCAATCTGGTTCAGGATCCGCGCCTCAATCACCGGCTGGAGGTAACGGCCGGGGTGCTGGCGGAAGAGAGCGCGGCGCTCTTGCGCGGTTTCTTCGCGGCGCTCCGCAGAAGTTCTTTGAGATGACAGAGGAGAGATGTCCGAGTGGCTTAAGGAGCACGCTTGGAAAGCGTGTGTAGGGGAAACTCTACCGTGGGTTCGAATCCCACTCTCTCCGCCACACCTCGAAGCGCGGCTGAAGCAGGACGTTGAAAACTCGGAGAGGTGCCAGAGTGGTTGAATGGGACGGTCTCGAAAACCGTTGACCGGGCAACCGGTCCGTGGGTTCGAATCCCACCCTCTCCGCCATCGATTAGATAGATACACGGATTTAAATAAGCACGCTTGGCGGGCGTAGGGATTTGACTGCCGCGCCCGGGAGAGCTATCGTCCAAAGTTTGTTCGTTGTGCCGGGGGCGGATCACAGCCCGACCCCGTTGAGTCAATCCTTACTACTAGAGAAGGCGGGTCATTGTGAAACGGACTTTTCAGCCCAACAACCGTCGCCGCAAGCGGACTCACGGGTTCCTCGTGCGCATGCGTACGAAGAACGGCCGTGCGGTCATCTCCCGGCGGCGCTCCAAGGGACGCAAACGCCTGAGCGTCTGATGCCCGGGCCCCTGCAGGGGAGGGGCCAGCGGCTCCTGCCCGCGGAGACGGTCCGGCGGCGCGCCGACTACCTCCGGTGTTACCGGACCGGTCGCCGGCGCCATGGGGGCCTGGCAATCCTCTACTTCGTTCCGAACGAGGCCGGGCACCCCCGCATCGGAATCACCGCCAGCCGAAAGGTCGGCATCGCGGTGGTCCGTCACCGGCTCAAGCGCAGGATCAAAGAGATCTACCGGCGATGGCAGGACCGAGGGAAGCTTCCCCCCATGGATCTGGTCGTCCACCTCAAGCCCGAGGCGGGTGCGGCGGATTTTCAGGGCGTTCAGACGGAGCTTCTGCGGCTGCTCTCGGGCCTGTTGCAAAAGCGGGGGCCCGCGGCGTGACGCGTCCGCTGGTGGCGCTGCTCGAAGTCTACAAACGGCGGATCTCGCCGCTCCTCCCACCGTCATGCCGCTTTACGCCCACCTGCTCGGAGTATGCTCGGCTCGCCCTGCTCAAGCACGGCCTCGCCCACGGCCTGACGCTGACGGCCTGGCGGCTGCTGCGCTGCCAGCCCCTCCATCCCGGCGGGGTCGATCTGCCATAAACGGTCGCGGCAGCTCCCCGGCCAACGTACAAAAGAGAGGATTCAAGGTTCGTGGATAATCGCCGGTTGCTTCTCGCCGCCTCCTTGTCGTTCGCACTGATCGTGGTGTGGACGATGTTCATCGCTCCCAAACCGCCGGCGAAGCTTCCCGGCACACCGGCCGGCCAGCAGACGCCGGCCACCGCGGCTCCGGGTGCGGCGACGCCGGCCGCTTCGACGGGTCCGAACGGTCCGGCCGCGCAAGCGACACCGGCTGCCCCCGCCGCTCCGCCCGCGCCGGTCGTTCCGGTTGCGTCCGACCACGAGGAGACCGTCATTCTCCAGGCGGGCAACGCGCGGGCGGCGCTCTCGAGCCGCGGCGCCCAGCTCGTCTCCTTCGAGGTCCCCGACAAGGCCGGAAAACAGGCCAAGCTCGACCTGGTGCGCAAGCGCCTGGAAGGCCCCTACCCGTACGGCCTGACCGACGCCGCGCACGCGCCGCATCCGCTCAACAAGGCCCTCTTCGTCGCCGACAAGGCGGCCGACGGCAAGTCGGTGGTCTTCCGGTTCAGCGGCCCCGAGGGGACGGCCGAGAAGAGCTTCCGCTTCGACCCGCGCGGCCTGCTGGAGGTGACGGTGAAGCTGCCGGGTCAGAAGGGCTGGGGCGTGATCCTCGGCCCGGGCATCCGCAACCTCACCAAGGAAGAGCTCAAGAGCCGCTTCGAGGCGCGGAGCGCCGTCTACAAGACCGAGGACGTGCAGGTGCTCGACCCGAACCGCTTCGACACCGTCGACCTCCCCGGCTCGACGCTGCGCTGGATCGGCGTCGAGGACACCTGGTTCCTCTCCGCGACCATGGCGGAGAAGGGCGTCGAGCGCGCCTATGTGGAGCCGTTCCTGGTCCAGGGCGCCGACGGCGAGGGAGCGCGCTTCCTGCCGGTGCCGCCGAAGGACGCCATCACCTCCGAGCAGAAGGAGATGCCGCGCGAGCTGCGGGTGCTTCTGGTCGCGTCCGGCGACGAGATGGCTCTGCGCTCCTACTGGGGGCCGAAGAGCTATGAGACGTTGAAAGCCCTGCCGTACGGCCTGGAGCAGACGGTCAACTGGGGGATGTTGCGCGTTCTGGTCGGTCCGCTCCTCGCCGGCATCCACTGGCTGCACGACAACGTGGTGGGCAACTACGGCTGGGCGATCGTCCTGATGACCGTGCTGATCAAGGTGGCCCTCCTGCCGCTCACCCACCACAGCATGAAGTCGATGAAGAAGATGCAGGAGCTGAATCCCAAGATGCAGGCGATTCGCACCCGCTACGCCACCAAGCTGAAGGACAAGCAGGGGCGGCCGGACCTCGAGAAGCAGCGCAAGATGAACGACGAGATGATGGCGCTCTACAAGGAGCACGGGGTCAACCCGGCGGGAGGCTGCCTCCCGCTGCTGCTCCAGATGCCCATCCTCTACGCCTTCTATCGCCTGCTGAGCACCGCCTTCGAGTTGCGCGGTGCGCCGTGGATTCTGTGGATCACCGATCTGGCCGCCGCGGACCCCCACTACGTGCTGCCGATCGTCATGGGCGCGTCCCAATTCCTGCAGGTCAAGCTGTCACCGCAGACCGGTGACCCGATGCAGCGGCGGATGTTCATGCTGATGCCGCTCTTCATGACGATCCTCTTCGTGGGCTTCCCGAGCGGGCTCGTCCTGTACTGGCTCACCAACAACGTCTTGACCATCCTGCAACAGGGGGTTTACAACCGTCTGCAGAAGCAGGCCGCCTGAGCGATGCGAGACCTCAGGCAGACCGCGATGCAGAGAGAGGGCACAACGCAACCGTCATGAGCGAACCCAAGAGGCGCTTCTTCTCCGGAGACAGCCTGCAACAAGCCCTGGTGCAGGCGGCGAATCACTTCAACCTCGATCCTGAAGAGATCGCCTACCGCAGTATCGAGAAGCGGCACGGATTTCTGAAAGTCCGCCGCAAGGTGATGATCGAGGTCAACCCCGATGCGCCGAAACGGGAGGCGGGATCGCCCCGGCCCGCGCCGGCACCCCCTCCACCTTCGGCCCCGCCGCCCGTCCTCTCGCCGGCGCCGGCCGCTCCGGCTGCTCCGGTCGCGGCGGCGCGCCCCGCTCCGCCGGCCGCCCGTGCGGAGCCGCAGGAGGCGGACGACGACAACCGGGGAAACCGGATCGGCCGGGATGACCGGAGCCGGGTTCCCGCCGTGCCGGACGACCGGGGAAACCGGGCGCCGGGTGCGCGCTCCGCCGCTCCGGCACCTGGTCCTCGCGGCGATCGGCCGGATCGCCGCGGTGATCGGGGTGGTGACCGCGGCGGGCGGGGAGAGGGACGGCGTGAGGATCCGCGCCGCCGCCGCCCCGCGGCCCCCCGCTATGCGCGAGAGGATCGCGCGCCGGAGGCCGGCGCTGTTCCGGGGGGCGACCTGGTTGCTCTCCCCGATACGCCGCGGCGGCCCTCGGAACGCTTCCCGGAGGCGACCGGACCGATGGCCGAGGCGGCGAGCCGGGGCGTCGAGCTCCTGCTGCGCATCGCCGGCCTGGAGCTGACCCCCCGTATCCTCCAGGGCGAAGACCGCCTGGAAGTGGATCTCTCCGGGCCGGACGTCGACTGGTGTTTCGCGGACGACGGCGAGCTGGTGATGGCGGTGGAGCACCTGCTGCCGCGACTGATCCGCACGCTGAGCGGCGAGAGCACGCTGGTGCGGGTCGATTGCGACAACTTCCAGGAGATCCGCGAGGAGCGCCTGCGCAGCCTGGCCCAGCAGGTCGCCGAAGAGGTCCGCCGGCGCGGCAAGTCGCGCACCCTGGAGCCCATGAACCCGGCGGACCGCCGGATCGTCCACATGACGCTCGCCGACGACCCCGGGGTCGTCACCGAGAGCGAGGGCGACGGCTACTTCAAGCGCATCAACGTACGGCCCGCCTGATCTCTTTTCCTGTCATTCTCTGCCAGCGAGCACCTCTTCCGCGGCGGCCTTCGGGCCGCCGCTCTGCGTTCAGGGGGCGGTGTTTCACGTGGAACATCCGTGGTCCGGCGGTTCCTATGGTTGCGGTGGGTAGCGGATGTTTCACGTGGAACGTGGTCCGGCTAAGATGTCTCTTGGCCATGCCCTTTCCTCTGCCAGTGATCACCCTTGCCGAATTTTCGGCCGCCCTCCAGGCCTGTTCGCCGGAGCCTTTGAGCGCAGGAGCGGCCCAAGCGTTGTACTCCCACTACCAGGAGCTCTCGCGCTGGAATCAGCGATTGTCCCTCGTCGGCCCAGGGACGGTGGGGGAGATCGTGACGCGTCACTACGGAGAAGCCCTCGCCGCACTACCCCTGGTTCCCCTCGCCGCCCGTCACGGATTGGACATCGGATCGGGGGCAGGGTTTCCTGGTTTGGTGCTCGCGGCGGCGCGGCCGGGCCTCTCCGTGACGCTCGTCGAGGCGCAGGAGCGCAAGTGGGCATTCCTGGCGACCGCCGCGCGCCGCGCGTCATTGCCCTGTCCATGTCTGAATGTTAGAGTGAGCCTCCCCTTGCCTGCCGGCCTGCCGGAGAGCTTGGATCTCGTCACCGTACGGGCGCTGAAGCTCGGTCCCGATCTGCTCGCCGCTCTGGCGGGCCGCCTGGAACCCGGCGGTCGCATCCTGCTCTGGGTAGGCGAGGACGACCCCGATCTGCCGCCGGAATTGCAGCCGAGCGCCAGCATCAGACTCCCGGGGAGCCGGACACGGCGCGTCGTACAGCTTCAGCGCTCCACGGGGATGGAAACACGCACGGAAACTCAATGACCACGATTCTTGCGATCGTCAATCAGAAGGGTGGGGTCGGAAAGACCACCACCGCCATCAATCTCGGCGCCGGCCTCGGCGCCCTGGAGCGCCGGGTGCTGCTCGTGGACTGCGACCCTCAGGGGAATGCCACCCGCGGGTTGGGCGCCAAGGCTGAGCCGCCCCACCTCTACCATGCGCTCACTGGGGAGGCCGATCTCGCCGCGACGATCCGCTCCTCGGGCTTCCCCAACCTCGACCTGATCCCCGCGCAGCGCGATCTGGTCGGCGTGGAGGTGGAATTCGTCGGCGAGCCGGCGTGGGAGGAGCGGCTGAAGAACCTTCTCCGTCAGCTCACCGGCCGTTACGACACAATTCTTCTCGACTGCCCGCCGTCGCTCGGCCATCTGACCGTCAGCGCGCTCACCGCGGCCGACGGTGTCATCGTCCCTCTCCAGTGCGAATACTTCGCGCTCGAAGGGATCAGCGAGCTGGTGTCGACGGTGGAGAGGGTCCAGGGCGGCCTCAACCGCCACCTGGTGATCGCGGGCATTCTGCTCACCATGTACGACGACCGGACGAACCTCTCGCGCGACGTGGCCGAGGAGATCCGCCGCCACTTCGGCACCAAGGTGTTCGAGACGATCGTGCCGCGCAACATCCGGCTCGCCGAGGCGCCGAGCCACGGCTTGCCGATCTTCCAGTACGACATCAAGTCGCGCGGCGCCGAGGCGTACCTCGCGCTCGCGCGTGAATATCTGCGGAGAGCGGCATGACGGCGGCGTCCGCGAAGAAACGCGGCCTGGGCCGCGGGCTCGACGCCCTGCTCCAGAAGGAGCCGGAGATTGAAGCCGCGCCGGCGCCGGTGCAGACCCTTCCCGTCACCAGCCTGCGGCCCAACCGTTTCCAGCCGCGCACGGAGTTCGACGAGTCGTCCCTGGAGGAGCTGGCGGAGTCGATCCGCGCGCAGGGTGTCATCCAGCCCCTGGTGGTCTCTCCGGACGCCGACGGTCTCTACACGATCGTCGCCGGCGAGCGCCGCTGGCGGGCCTCCCGCCGGGCGGGCCTCGAATCGGTGCCGGTGGTCGTCCGCGCGGTGGCTGACGACCGCGAGTTGCTCGAGCTCGCCCTGGTAGAGAACCTGCAACGCAGCGACCTCAACCCGCTCGAAGAGGCCGAGGCCTATCTCGCCCTGCAGGAGAAGTTCAGCCTCTCCCAGGAGGAGATCGCCGCCCGTGTCGGCAAGGCGCGCACGACGGTCACCAATGCGCTCCGCCTCCTCCGCCTCCCCGAGGAGGTGCGCGAGATGTTGCGCGGAGGGCAGCTCACGGCGGGCCAGGCGCGGCCGCTGCTCGGGCTCTCCACGCCCGAGGAGCAGGTCGTCCTCGCGGAGCGCGCCGTCCGCGAGGGACTCTCCGCCCGCGATCTCGAACGCGAGTCCGCTCCGCGCGAGAAGGCGAAAAAGAAGCCCGCCAAACCGGTCGAGGTCAATACGGCCGCCGCCGAAGAGAAGCTCACCCGCCGCCTGCAGACGAAAGTCGAGATCCGCCGGCGGGGCAAGGGGGGGCTGTTGCAGATCCATTTCCATTCCGAGGAGGAGCTGATGCGCCTCTACGACCTCCTGATGGAGCGGGGAGACATTCGATGATCTTCAAATCCGAAGGCAAACAGAGCGACCTCAACGGGTTTCTCGACAGCGGCAGCCATGTGCACGGCGAGCTCCGCTTCCAGACCTCCTTCCGTGTCGACGGGACGTTCAACGGCTCCGTGGTCTCCGACGGCGACCTCATCGTCGGTGACGGGGGCGAGGTCGAAGGCGATCTGCGGGTCGGCCAGATCATCATCTCCGGGACCGTCCGCGGCACGGTCCGCGCCTCCCGTCGGGTCCATCTTTCCCCCAGCGGGAAGGTTTTTGCCGATGTCGACACGCCATCACTCATCATCGAGGATGGAGCGGTCTTTGAGGGACGCTGCTCGATGACGCGCGAGACCGCGCGGAACGCTGGAAATGTTGTTGGGAGTGGGGGGGCCGGAGGAGCTGCGGCCCCGGGTCCCAAGCTGGTCGCTCAGAAGGTCCCGGCGGCGCGCGAAGTCTGAGGCGCGGCGGCCGGGGCAAGCGCCTCGTAGGAGGGGAAGAAGGTGAGCGGGTGGCCGGCGAGAAAGCGCTTGTCGAACGCCGCGGTCAACACCTGTCCGTCAAGATCGCGGGCCGAGGGGAATCCCAGCGCATAGAGAAGAGTCGGCGTGAGGTCCACCAGGCGGGCGCCGGTGAGCAGCGCTCCCGGCCGGATCCCCTCCCCGTAGAGGAGGAGGACGCCGTCCGGCGCTCCGAGGAGTGTCCCCTGGCTCCCCTCCCGCGCCACGCCGCAGGCGGAGACCACAGCCAGGACGCGCGGCCCCTCGCCATGCTTCCAGACCGCGGCCAGGAAATCGTCGAGCACCTCGTAATACCCTCCCAGCCGCTCGGCGGCCGCCTGGCTGGCGGGATCGCGCGTACCGTCGAACTGGAAAGCGGAAAATGCGCCGAAATCGCGCAGGGACTCCTCGCGCAGCCCCGGTAGCACGAGGAGCTGGGCGCCGGTCTCCGGATGCTGCTCGAGCAGGGAGAAGAACACCGACTGCCGCCAGAGATCGGCGGCCAGCGCGTTGAGCAGCGCGGCCGGCGGACCCGCCGCGCCGGCGCCGAAACGGGTGCGCATCCCGCGGTCGATCTCCCTGGGCTCGACACGCAGCAGGCGCGCCCGCTCGGCGAGGTCGGACGGCCGCGTGCTGCCGGGCTCGGCCTCGCCGAAGAAGAAGCGGTCGGAGAGGGAGAACGTGGTGTCCGTCGCCGTGCCGGATGCCGGCCAGCCGACGACTCCGGAAGGGACGCCGAGCCGCGGCAGGATCTCCCACAGCGGCAACGCCGTCCGCGGATAGATCCGCGGCGTGCTCGGGCGCCGTCCGAGCACGCCCCACTGGCCGAACGCGATGCCTTCCGGCAGGATGCGCAGCTCCGCCCCCGGCGCGATCCAGTCGGCAGGGTAGATCCGCCCGCCGGTGACGCCGTGCTTGTACGGGTATTTTCCGGTCGCGAGAGAGATCCACAGGGCGTCGCGCTGCGGCGGCGCGATCGATTCGAGGCGGCCGTAGGCCCCTTTCTGCAACAGGGAGGCGAGAAAGGGCAGCTTCCCCTGGCTGGCGAGCGGGAGCATGGCGTCGAAGGTGGCGGTGTCGACGCCGATCAGCAGCAACCGGGGCCGCTGCCCGGCCTCCACCGCCGCCGGCCGGGGAGCCGGCCCGCGCCGCGGCCGGAAGGCGTCTCGCCGCTCCAGCATGGCGAAGACCGACAACACCACCAGCAGCACGAAGCCATAGCGGCTGCGCCAGCCGTAGCGCCGCCGGTGAAGCGTGTGCAGCAGGGCGGTGTAGAAGCAGATCAGCATCCCCAGGGTCAGCCAGAGAGCGGTGCGGATCAGCCGGTCGTTGATCCCCGGCGGCAGGTAGTAGGCGAAACGCGAGGCGTGCGTCCAGTCGAGCAGGGCGGCACCGGCCAGGACCACGGTCAGAGCCCAGGGGAGCCAGCGCCGAGCGAGCCGGGGGCGGCCGAACGTCAGGGGGAGATGGACGGCCAGGCTCACCGCGCCGAGCAGGGAGGCGTACACCGCGATGCCGCGCGCCACCGGCCAGGGCGAGAACGGCAGGCCCGGGTTGAGGAAGAAGATCAGACCGGCGAGCTGGGTGCCGAAGAGGGCGCCGGGCGCGAATCCCGCCGCGAGAACGTCCACCCAGCCAGGCCGACCCCGCCGCGGATGCGGCGGTCCCGCCGTCGATGTTGGACCGGCGGAACCGGCGGGGCTGAAAGCCGCGTCAGACAATGAAGATCGGGCGGTCGAGCTCGTGGTGGAAGTGCCAATTGTAGGTATAGCCCGGGAACTCCACCGGCACGGTGTAATCAACGGAGATGCGGATGTTGTCGCCGGTCCGCTCCACCGTGCAGTGATCCTTGTCGAGAGGCAGGCGGAGCTCATTCGCCTTCGCCAGGATCTTCTTCTTGATCTCCTCCGGCGCTTCCTTGCCCGCGGAGAAGCGGGCCATCTCGTCCAGGTAGTCGTAGAGCTCCGAGCTGCTCATCTTGACTGGAATGGCCTTCCAGGCGATCAGCGCGGCGATGGCCGCCAACAGAACCCACATGATGCAGCCCAGATTGCCTTCGCCTCGCTCGGCGGTCCTCCGTCGCATGACTCCCTCCTTGGGAAAGCTCCGCCTAGTTTAGCGCACCACGTGGAAAGTTCGCTCCCATCGCGTCCGGGTGAAGAAGTTGAGCGCCACATGGCTGAGCTCGCGGAGCTTGCCGCGCGCGCCCGGCCATTCGAGGGGCTCCGCCTCTTCATTGTCGAACGACCAGTAGATCATGAACGCACGGCCCTTGAGGTTGGCCTGCGGCACGGGACCCCAGAACCGGGAGTCGTTCGAGTTGTCCCGGTTGTCCCCCATGCAGAAATATTTACCGGCCGGAACGACCTGTGGACCGAACGTGTCGCGGTCGCGGTCCTGCCGGTAGAAGTCGCGGCGGCCGACGATCTCAGGGTCGGAGTGGTAGGTGAACCCGTCGTCGTGCACCTGCTTGCCGTTGATGAAGATCACCTTGTCGGCGCTGCGGATGCTGTCGCCCGGCAGGGCCATGCAGCGCTTGATGAAGTCGCGCGTCGGATCGGTCGGCCATTTGAACACCACGATGTCGCCGCGCCGCACGTCGCGCACCGGCAGCAGCGCCCGCTCGATGCCGAGCGCGGTCGGGCCGTAGATGAACTTGTTGACCAGGATGTGGTCGCCGATGAGGAGGTTCTTCTCCATCGATCCGGAGGGGATCTTGAACGCCTGCACCACGTAGGTGCGGGCGAAGGTCGCGAAGATGATCGCGATGAGGAGAGCCTCCAGGTACTCCCGGGAGATCGACTTTTCACTGTCCATGGCAGGGCTCAGCGGATCAACCGGAAGGTGCGCTGCCAGCGGGTGTTGGAGAAGAAGCCCAGCGCCGTCTTGGCGAGCTGCCTGATCTGGTCGCCCGCTCCCCGCCACTGGCCGTCCGACGTCTCGCCGCCGTTCGACCAGTAGATGAAGAGCGCCCGCCCCTTGACCAGGTGCCCCGGCAGCGTCCCCCAGAAGCGCGAGTCGTACGACATGTCCCGGTTGTCACCCATGCAGAAGTAGTGGCCGGCCGGGATCTCCCGCAGGGCGAAGTTGTCGCGCCGGCGGCCCTGCTCGTTGGCGGAGAGCTCGCTGTAGGCGTTCGGATCGCGGTGGATCGCGTACAGCGAATCGTCGACCGCCTTGCCGTTGATGAAGATGTGTTTGTCGACCTCGCGGATGGTGTCGCCCGGCCGCGCGATGCAGCGCTTCACCAGATCCAGCGTCGGCGTCTCCGGCGAGCGGAAGATGACGATGTCCCCCCGCTGCGGCTCGCGCAGGGGCAGGAGGCTCCGCTCGATGCCGGTCGCCGCCGGACCATAGATGAAACGGTTGACGAACAGGTGATCGCCGATGAGGAGGGTCTCCTCCATCGAGCCGCTGGGAATGAAGAAGGTCTGGAGGACCCAGGTATTGGTGAAACGCAGGAAGATCGCCGCGATGATCAGCGCTTCCAGGTACTCGCGAGCGACCGAACGTTGCATGGCCGCCTAATCTACTCGAAAGGTGCCCTCAAGGCTACCGCCCACCCCTACGGTGCAAGAATTCGAGCATCCCGCTCGAACGCTTGACACGCAGCAAACCGCTGTCCCGCTTGCGTTTGCCCGGCGGAGCCCCCGTCGGGCTGCCAGAACGCTTGCGCCCGCGGCTGTCTGAAAAGACGGCACGCTTCCGCGTAAACCTATTCCTGTCAACTATTTGCCGCGATCCCTCCGGGTTGGCAGCGGTCTTGATCTCCAGGGCTGGCATAACCCGAGAGGGGGTGGGCAGAGACAGACCGACGACAGCGCATCCGCACAGCAGGGGAATGGGCCGAGAGGCCCGCAGTCAAGCAGTCAACGTCAGCCGTCGCACCGAAACCGAGACCCCGGCATCGCCGGAAAGGATTGAGAGATGAAAAACATGACCGGAAACATCAGCCGCCACCTGGCCCTCGGCCTCACCCTGGGCATCGTCCTTTTCTCTCTGGCCACGCCAGCGCACGCGGCCCCCGCCGCCGAGAAAGAGGCGAAGGAGGCGAAGAAGGGCTCCACCATCAACATCAACGCGGCCGACGCGACGCAGCTCGCGTTCCTGCCCCGCATCGGCCCGAGCGTCGCGCAGCGGATCGTCGACTACCGGAAGAAGAACGGGCCGTTCAAGACCACCGACGATCTGATGCTGGTGCAGGGGATCGGCGAGAAGATGTACGAGGTCATCAAGCCCTACATCTCAGTTTCGGGTGAGTCCAGCCTCAAGGAGAAGGTGAGGTCCGGCAAATCGAAAGCCAAGAAGGGCGGCAAGACGAAGAACACCAAAGCCGCCAAGGAGCCGGCCGGCTAGCGGGCCGCGAGCGGGGCGGCCCTCGGCCGCCCCGCTCGGCGCTCTTGCCCAAGGTCCTTGCCATGAAAACGTCGGAACACGGATTCGAAGTCGCCGAGCTGGTGGTCTCTCTCGCGGTCCTGAGCCTGATGCTGACGCTCGGCCTGCCGGCTCTCACCCATTTCTCCTCGGGCCTCCGCCTCCGCCTGGCGGCCGCCGAGCTCGAGGGAGCCCTGCGCAGCACCCGTTCGCTTGCGATCCGCCTCGACACCGAGGTGGCAGTGAAGTTCCGGCCGCGGGCGGACGGCACCTACACCTGGGCTGTCTACCGGGACGGCAACGGCAACGGCGTGCTCAACCGCGACATCACCTCCGGGATCGACCCGCTGGTCACCCGGCCGCAGGTCCTCGAGGAGCTCGGCAGGAGAATGCGCTTCGGCTTCCCGCCGGGACCGCCGGCGCGCGATCCGGGCGACCCGAGCAAGCGGCTGACTCCGGGCGATCCGATCCGCTTCAACCAATCCGACCTCGCCTCGTTCGGACCGCTGGGCACCTCGACCCCCGGCTCGCTCTATGTGACCGACGGCCAGTCCAGGCTGATGGCGGTGCGCGTCTTCGGCCGCACGGGCAAGGTGAAGATCATCGCCTACGACTTCGACGCCGAGACGTGGAAGTGATCCCCTGCGCTCAGACCGCGGCGAGCGCCTGATCCAGATCGGCCAGAAGGTCTTCGGCGTTCTCGATTCCCACCGACAGGCGGACCATCCCATCCGTCAGGCCCAACGCCGCGCGCTGCTCGGCGGGCACCGAGGCGTGGGTCATGGACGCCGGGTGGGAGATCAGGCTTTCGACGCCGCCCAGGCTCTCCGCGAAGCTCATCACCCGCATGCGGTCGAGCATCGCCTTCGCATTGGCATAGCTCCCCATTTCGATCGAGATCATGCCGCCGAATCCGGAGGCCTGCCGCTTCTGGATCTCGTGGCCCGGATGCTCCGGCAGCCCCGGGTAGAGGACCTTCCGCACCTTCGGATGGCGGACCAGGAAGTCCACCACCCGCTTCGCGTTGCTCTCGTGCCGGTCCATGCGCACCGGCAACGTCTTGATGCCACGCAGGATCAGGAACGAATCGAAGGGGGAGAGGATCGCACCCTCCGCCTTCTGGACGAAGGCGAACCAGTCGCCCTGCTCGCGGTGAGCCGACACCAGCACGCCGCCGATCGAATCGCTGTGCCCGTTCAGGAACTTGGTCGTCGAGTGCACGACGAAGTCGGCGCCGAGCTCCAGGGGCCGTTGCAGATAGGGAGAGAGGAAGGTGTTGTCGACCGCCACCCAGGCGCCGCGGCGATGGGCGATCCCGGCGATAGCGGCGATGTCGCAGATGTCCATCACCGGGTTGGTCGGCGTCTCCAGGAAGACGATCCGGGTGCGCGGCGTGATCGCCGCCTCGACCGCGGCGAGATCGGTCGTGTCCACCCAGGAGAAGGAGAGGCCGAGCGGCTCCAGCATCCTGGTGAAGTAGCGGTAGGTGCCGCCGTAGACGTTGCGCGACACGACCGCATGGTCACCGGTCTTGAGCAGGGTCATCAGGCAGGAGATGGCCGCCATTCCCGAAGCCAGCGCGTGGCCGGAGACGCCGCCTTCGAGCGCGGCGATGTTCTCTTCGAGCGCCGTGCGGGTGGGGTTCTGCACCCGGGCGTATTCGAACTCCGCCGGCTCGCCGAGCCCCTTCTGCACATAGGTCGAGGTCTGGTAGATGGGAACCGCGACGGCCCCCGTCCGCGGATCGGGTGACTGCCCGGCGTGGATTGCCCGGGTCGCGAAGCCGAGATTTTTGGGATCGCCTTTCACGCGGCGCATTCTAGCAGCGCCCAGTTTTATCGGAACAATCGCCGGGACGGTAAGATACCGCCGCCATGAACCAAGATCTCTCAAGCCTCGACGCTCACGCGTTTACCCCGATCCGCTGGGAGGACGACCACCTGCGCCTCCTCGAACAGACCCTCCTGCCGGCCGAGGAGGTGTGGATCGACTGCACCGAGCCCGAGCAGGTCGCCGACGCCATCCGCCGGCTGGCGGTGCGCGGCGCGCCGGCGATCGGCATCGCCGCGGCCTACGGTCTGGTGCTGGGGATGCGGTCGGTTGCTCCGGACGCCGGCTCCGCCGCTCTCGCCACCCGCTTCGAGGAGGTTTCGGAGCTGCTCGGCAGCACGCGGCCGACGGCGGTGAACCTGCGCTGGGCTTTGACTCGCGCCCACGAGGTCTTCACCCACTCTCAAGGCGCGGGACGGGACGCGGTGGTGCGGGATCTGCTCGCCTGCGCGCAGACGATTCACGCCCAGGACCTCCAGGCCAACCTCCGGATGGGCGAGCACGGCGCGGCCCTCTTCGCCCAGGGCTCGCGGGTGCTCACCCACTGCAACGCGGGCGCCCTCGCCACGGCGGGGTATGGCACGGCGATCGGCGTCATCCAATCCGCCTGGGCGACCGGCAAGGTCGGCATGGTCTGGGTAGACGAGACGCGCCCTCTCCTGCAAGGCGCGCGGCTCACCGCGTGGGAGCTCAAGCGCCAAGGGATCCCGTTCCGCCTGGTCACCGACTCCAGCGCCGGTACGCTCATGGCGCAGGGCCTGGTCGACCGCATCGTGGTCGGCGCCGACCGCATCGCCGCCAACGGTGACACGGCGAACAAGATCGGCACCTACACCGTCGCCGTGCTGGCGCACCGGCACAGCGTGCCCTTCTACGTCGCCGCGCCGCTTTCGACGATTGATCCGGCGACGCCGAACGGCGCCGCGATTCCGATCGAGGAAAGGCTGGCGAGCGAAGTCACGGAGATGATGGGGCGGCGGATCGCGCCGGACGATACGCTGGCGATGAACTTCGCCTTCGACGTGACCCCGGCCGAGCTGATCACGGCCATCATCACCGAGGAAGGCGTGCTCAAGCCCCCCTACACGGAGAGCATTGCTGCGCTGTTCAGATGAAATTTGGAATGCTGGGGAACGCTTGGGTGAATGGTGGAGGCGGTGGGAGTCGAACCCACGTCCGAGAAACGCGTATCGAGAGCTTCTACGTGCGTATCCTTCTGGTTGAATCTCGCCGTCCGCGGTGTGGCAGAAGGCTACCGACGCGGTGGCCAGCCCCGTTGAAATCCGGACACCTACCGAGGCACTCTGTGTCCTTCCGATCTACTTTAAGTGTCATCCCGACGAACGCCGCAGATCAGGGCACTCGTCGGCACGTCGCGGTTATTTAGGCCGCGAGGGCGAAGTTATCGTTCGCAGTTACAATTTCCACCTAACGGGTGGAGGTCGACACGCTACCCTCGCTCCGCTCTGTTCCCCGTCGAAACCGGTACGCCCCCAAGTTTGCAAAGAACGCGACTGCTCTCGGCAGTATAAACCGGAACGCCCCAGGGTCAATTCCCCGGGCTTTCCGCTCCCTCGGCCTCTGCGGCCACCATGGCGAGGAACTCCTGCGGCCCGCTGGTGCGCAGCCGCGAGATGACCAGGAACCAGCCGCCGAGCGCGACGACCGCGCCGAACGAGGACAGAGGCAGCAACTGGGGATAGAACGGCCAGAGGATCGTCAAAACACCACCGGCGCCGGCGAGCAGCAGGAGAAGGAGGGGAGCCATCTGAACCGCTTGCGCGGACTCGTCCGGCTGGAAGACGACTCGCGAGCCTTTCGGGGTCTCCTCGACGCTGAGCGGCCCCGCCAGCAGACCTCTCCGCAGCCCGGCCACGATCGGCAACCGCAACCGTCCACCCAGTCCCTGCCGTTCCAATTCCGCCCCCCAGGTCTCCGCCGCCCGCCCAACCGCCGCCAGCGCCGCCTCGGGAGGACCGGCCAGGTCGATTTCGTGCTGATCCATGGGGACAGAATACGGCAGATCTCTCACTCCCATCTCTCACGCCATCGACTGCGGCAGCTCGAGCCCCTTCATCGCCGAGAAGATGCCGAGCCGTCCTTTGAGATCCGCGACGCTCCCTTTGCAGCGGTCGAGGACGTCGGGACCGAGGAGGAGGATCAGCTCGCCGCCGGCTTCCGCGACGACGCAGGGGAGGCCGCCGTCGCCGATCGCCCGGGCGAGCGCAGGCGTGATCTCGTCGCTGTGGACGTAGTCGACCGGCACGCCGATCTCTTCCTTGCACTCCCGCCACTCGGACTTCTCGCCGGCCAGGCCGTGGGTGATGGTGCACAGGGTGCAGCCCTTGATCTGCAACAGCTTGCGCGCGCTGTCGAGGAAGGCGTTGAACGAGCCCGAGCCGGCGTTGAAGACGAAGACAAGGCGGTCGATCCGGCGTTTCGCGGTCATGGAATCCTCCGGAATCAGGCAGCCTTCTCATCCCGTTCTTCGAGGATCTCCTCGAAGAACGCCTCGACCGCCGCCAGGAAGCTCGCCACGTCCGGGATCTGGTTGATCGCCTGCCGCAGGCGCCGCCCGTTGGGCAGCCCGTGGGTGTACCAGCCGGTGAATTTGCGCAGCTTGTGCATCGCCCAGCGCGACGACTCGCGCTCGGCGACCAGGCGGAAGTGACCGAGGATCAGGTCGCGGCGGTCGGCCAGGGTCGGTTCGCTGTAGGCGCCGCCCGAGATACGCGCGGCGATCTGCCGGAAGATCCACGGGTTGAGCGTGGCGCCGCGGCCCACCATCACGCCGTCACAGCCGGTGGCGGCGAGCAGGCGCACGGCGTCCTCCGGCTGGCGCACGTCGCCGTTGCCGATCACCGGGATCGCCAGCGCCTCCTTGAGCCGCGACAGATGCGACCAGTCCGCCTCGCCGCTGAACATCTGGCGGGCGGTGCGCGCGTGCATGGCGACCGCCTGCACGCCGTTCGCCTCGCAGATCTTTCCCAGCTCGATGTAGTTGCGCCTACTGTCGTCGAGGCCGAGGCGGAACTTGACGGTCAGGGGGATCGTCAGCACGTCGCGGCAGGTCTTGATGATTCGCTCCGCGAGCTTCGGATCGCCCATCAGGGCGGCGCCGGCGCACCCCTTGAGCACCTTGTTCGCCGGGCAGCCCATGTTGATGTCGCAGATGTCGGCCCCCAACTCCTGGACGACCAGCGCCGCCTCGCGCATGGCGACCGCGTCCGAGCCATAGATCTGGATCGCCAGCGGCCGCTCCTCCGGGCTGTAGGCCATCAGCTCGCGGGTGTGTTTGTTCCCGGAGACGATGGCCCGGGAGGAGATGAACTCCATGGAGACGACACCCACGCCGCCGATCCGCCGCACGATGAGGCGGAAATCGCGGTCGGTCACGCCGGCCATGGGCGCCAGCCAGAGGGGCGGATCGACGCGGACGGGTCCGAGCTGGACGGGGGCGATCTGCTGCATACGATGGATTGTAACGCGGAGGTGGCGTAGGCTCTTCCCCGCCATGCTGAAAACCGCCGCTCTCGCATTGACGTTCTTCACCGCGCTCCTCCTGCCCGGCGCTCCGGCCGCCGCCAAACCGGCTCAAACCCCGCGCCAGCCCGCACCGGTGTTCGGGGCGGAGCACGCGCAGTGGCTCGAACGCGAGGGGCGTGAGGAGTCGGAGAAGCCGGACGAGGTGATCGCGGCGATGAAGCTGCGTGACGGCCAGGCCGTCGCCGAGATCGGCTGCGGCACCGGCTTCTTCAGCCGCCGGCTCGCCAAGGCGGTCGGACCCCACGGCAAGGTCTACGCCGAGGACATCCAGACGGGCATGCTGGACCTGCTCAAAAAGTACGCAGTGAAAGACGGCGATGCCAACATCCTGACCATTCTCGGCACCGAGACCGACCCGAAGCTGCCGAAGGGGACGATGGACTGGATCCTTCTGGTCGACGTCTACCACGAGTTCCAGAACCCGAAGCCGATGCTGGCGAAGATCCGCGAGGCCCTGAAGCCGGAGGGCCGCGTCGCCCTGGTCGAATACCGGGCCGAGGACCACACGGCGGACCACATCTCGCCGCCGCACCGCATGTCGGTCGACCAGGTCCTCAAGGAGTGGACGCCGGCCGGCTTCCAGCTGGTGGAGCGGATCGAGACGCTGCCGGCGCAGCACCTCCTGGTGTTCAAGGCGCTGCCCAGGCCCTGACCGCCATTCATGTTAGAGTCCCCCTTTCTTTCCCCTTTTCGGGGACCCGGAGGAACCTCCACACGAAATGGCCGCGACCGCCTCTTTGACGTCTCGCTGGAGCCCTGCTGATTCCATCGACCTCTACAACATCCGTGGGTGGGGGAACAACTACTTCACGGTCAACGACCGCGGCCACATCGCGGTCCATCCCAACGGGCCGGGCACGGCGGCCATCGACCTCAAGGAGCTGGTGGACGAGGTGCGCGAGCGCGGCATCGGCTTGCCCCTGCTGTTCCGCTTCTCGGAGATCATCAAGGCCCGGGTGGTGGAGCTCAACGAGGCCTTCGCGCGCGCGATGGCGGAATACGGCTACAAGAACGAATACCGCGGGGTCTACCCCATCAAGGTGAACCAGGACCGCTTCCTGGTCGAGCGCCTCGTGGAATACGGCCGGCCGTACCACTACGGCCTCGAGGCGGGCTCCAAGCCCGAGCTCCTTGCGGTGATGGCGATGCTGGAGGACGAAGAGGCGCTCATCGTCTGCAACGGCTACAAGGACGAGGAGTACGTCGAGACGGCCCTCCTCGCCTCGAAGCTCGGCCGTCATGTCATCCTGGTGGTCGAGAAGCCGTCGGAGCTGCCGCTCATCCAGCAGATGAGCCTGCGCACCGGCGTCCGGCCGCGCATCGGCATCCGCTCGCGCCTGTCGACCCGCGGCTCGGGTCACTGGGAGGCCTCGGGCGGCGACCGCTCGAAGTTCGGCCTCTCGGGGCGCGACCTGCTCGACGCCGTGGCCTTCCTGCGCGAGGCGAGCCTCCTCGACACCCTGGAGCTGCTCCACTTCCACCTCGGCAGCCAGATCTCCTCGATCCGCGCGGTCAAGGACGGCCTGCGCGAGGCGGCCCAGGTCTACGTCAACCTGGTGAGGATGGGCGCTCCCCTCGGATACCTGGACGTCGGTGGCGGCCTCGGGGTCGACTACGACGGCTCGCAGACGAACTTCACGTCGTCGCTCAACTACACGCTGCAGGAGTACGCCAACGACGTGGTCTTCGGTGTCATGGACGTCTGTGACTTCCATCAGGTGGCGCATCCGATCCTGGTCTCGGAGTCGGGCCGTGCCACGGTGGCGCACCACGCGGTGCTGGTGATGGACGTCCTCGGCGTCTCCGAGTTCTCGGTCGGCAAGCTGCCGCGCAAGCTGTCGCACGACCAGGAGCCGTCGCTGCGCAACCTGTTCGACACCTATCGCGAAGTGTCGCGCAAGAACCTCCTTGAGTCCTACCACGACGCGGTGACGGCACGCGACGAGTGCCTGACGCTGTTCAGCCTCGGGCATCTGACGCTGGAGAACCGCGGCCTGGCGGAGGACCTGTTCTGGGCGATCTGCCAGAAGGTTCTCAAGATCGTGCGCGCGCTCCCCGAGGTTCCCGAGGAGCTGGAGGGTCTGGAGCGCTCGCTCGCCGACACCTACTTCTGTAACTTCTCGGTGTTCCAGTCGATGCCCGACTCGTGGGCCATCGACCAGCTCTTCCCCGTGGTGCCCATCCACCGTCTGGCTGAGGAGCCGTCGAACCGTGCCGTGCTCGCGGACATCACCTGCGACTCGGACGGCAAGATCGACCACTTCATCGACCGCCGCGACGTCAAGGACGTCCTGGAGCTGCACCCGCTCCGCCCCGGCGAGCCCTATTATCTGGGCGCTTTCCTGCTTGGCGCCTACCAGGAGATCCTGGGCGACCTGCACAATCTCTTCGGCGACACCAACACGGTGCACGTCTCTCTCGATCCGGAGGAGGGCTACACCATCGAAGGTGTGGTGAACGGCGACACGGTCACCGACGTGCTGCGCTACGTGCGCTACAACCGCGACGACCTGGTCGCGCGGGTACGGCGGGCTGCCGAGACGGCCCTGCGCGCCAAGCGCCTCACCCTGGAAGAGTCGCGCCAACTGGTCCGGACCTACGAAGAGGGGCTCTCCGGCTATACCTATCTGGAGCAGGACTAAAGAAGTCTCGAACAGGACTGAAGGAGACCGGCCATGGTGACGACCCAGGCGACGATGGTGGACCCGCTGATCGAGCGGCTGCGCGACGCGGTGCGGCTGCGCGACGTCCAGGCGATCACCGAGAGGATCAAGCTGGAGCTCGAGACTTTCATTCCGGACGAAGGGTTGCGCCTGCCTCAGCAGTTCCGCGACCCGCTGCCGGACCACTATGCCCGGCGCCTCCTCTATCGTGACATCGAGCTGGACTTCACTGCCGTGGTGATGACCTGGGGGCCGGGCCAGCACACGGCGCTCCACGATCACGCCGGCATCTGGTGTGTCGAGGGTGTGGTCGAAGGGGAGATGGAGGTCCATCGCTACGAGCTGATCGACGAGGAGGAGCCGGAGGTCTTCCGCTTCGAGGAACGGGGCAAGGCGCACGCCTGTGCCGGCTCGGCCGGCGCGCTGATCCCTCCGTTCGAGCATCACGTGCTGGCCAACCCGAACGACGACCGCGTGGCGCTCACCTTGCATGTCTACGGCGGCGAGATGGATCACTGTTCGGTGTTTGAGCCCATCGGGTCTTCTGACGGTGGGCTCTACCGCCGCCACCGCCGCGCTCTCGAATACACGGCATGAACAGAACGACGACCACAGCGTACGGCAAGAACCCGGAGATCCTGATCCGCCAGGAAGAGCCACTCAATGCCGGGCCGCCGCCGCATCTCCTGCTCAGCGGCGGCGAGCTGACCCCCTCCGATCTCTTCTTCGTCCGCAACCATGGCGCCGTGCCGGAGGTCGACCAGGCCGCTTTCTGGCTGACCGTCGAAGGCCGCATCCGCAAGCCGTTCCGCATTTCGTTGGAAGAGCTGCGCCGCCTGCCGCGCGTCACTCTGGCGGCGACGCTCCAGTGCGCCGGCAACCGGCGGAGCGAGATGATGGCGGTCAAGGACATCCCCGGTGAGCTCGGCTGGGGCTCGGAGGCCATCAGCACCGCCGAGTGGGGGGGCGTGCCGCTGCGCGAGGTCCTGAACGCCGCCGGCCCGGAGCCGGACGCCCGGCACGTCGAGCTCACCGGTCTGGACGAGACAGAACGGCACGGCCGCCGTTTCAATTTCGGCGGCTCGATCCCGCTCGACAAGGCGCAGCAGCCGGAGGTGCTCCTCGCCTACGAGATGAACGGCAAGCCGCTGCCCGCGGTGCACGGCGGCCCGCTGCGGCTGGTGGTGCCCGGCTATATCGGCGCCCGCAGCGTCAAGTGGCTCTCGCGCATCACCGTGCAGGAGGAGCCGTCGGCCAACTACTTCCAGTCCAAGGCCTATCGCCTCTTCCCGCCGGGCGTCGACCACGACACGGTCGATTGGGACAGCGGGCTGATGCTCGGCACCTTCAACGTGAATTCCCTGATCTGTTCACCGCTTGTGGGCGAGACCCTGCCGGCCGGCCGGGTGACGGTCCGCGGCTGGGCGTTTGCGGGGGAGCGGGACGTCGAGCGCGTCGACCTCTCCGTCGACGGTGGGGTGACCTGGATCGTAGCGGATCTCGCGCCGGCGCGCTCCCGCTGGGCGTGGCGGCTCTGGCAGGCCCAGCTCGAGCTGGCGCCGGGCGAGCACGAGGTCAGCTGCCGGGCCTGGGATGCGGCCGCTCAGACCCAGCCGGAAGACCCGGCCCACGTCTGGAACTTCAAAGGCTACATGAACAACGCCTGGCATCGCGTGCGCATCACCTGCGCCGCCGCCGAGTAACCCCGTCGTCCTACTACTTCCAGCCCTGCGGCTCTTCGCGGCGGCGGGCGCGGCGTTGCATCATCTTCTGCCGGCTCCAGCGAAGCAGCCCGCTGCCGTGCTTCTGCTCCATCATCCAGCCCGCGACCGCCCCGATGACCAACGTGCTGACAAATGTAACGATTCCCATACTTTTATCCATTCGGTCCCGAATTAACTCTACTCTTTGGCGACTATTTGAAGAATAGTCTACGCGCCGGGGAGCGGGGCGTCAACCGGGCCAGCGCTCAAAGCACTCAAAAACGCGATGAAGCGGTCCAGGCGTCCGAGAGCGATCTCGCGGCCCATGACCTCGACCAGGTCGAAAAGCGGCGGCCCGCCGGTGGTGGCGGAGAGCGCCATGCGGGTGGGATGGATGAGCACACCGGCCTTGACGCCGTGAGCCTCACAGAGCGACCGCAGCTCCGCCTCGAGAGCGTCCTTGGTGAAGGACGCGAGGCCCGCCCAACGATCGCGGAGCTCCTTCAGAAGGGCTGGGAGGCCAGGGTCCTTGAGGAACTTCGCGCAAGCGGCCGGATCATAGTCCGGGAGATCGTGGAAGTAGGGGATCACCTGCTCGGCCAGCTCCTTGAGTGTGCGCGACCGGCTGCGGTGAAGCTCGAGCGCGGCCTCCAGGCGGACCGGGTCCTGGTCCAGCAGGCCCGCCGCCGCCAGAAACGGCTGCAGGGGCGTCCGGATGTCGTCCATGGTGAGCTTCGCCATGTACTGCGCGTTCATCCACAGCAGCTTCTCGCGGTCGAAGACGGCGGCCGACGCGTTCAGGCGGTTGACGTCGAAGAGGGCGATCATCTCGCCGCGCGCCAGGATCTCCTGGTCGTCGCCCGGGCTCCAGCCCAGGAGCGCCATGAAGTTGTAGAGCGCCTGCGGCAGCATGCCCTCGTTGCGGAACTCCTCGACCGACGTCGCGCCGTAGCGCTTGGACAGGCGCTTCTTGTCCGGCCCGAGGATCAGCGGCAGGTGGGCGAAGGTGGGCACCGAGCCGCCCAGGGCCTCGAAGAGCGGAATGTGCTTCGGCGTGTTCGACAGGTGGTCCTCGCCGCGGATGACGTGGCTGATCCGCATGTCGATGTCGTCCACCACGACGGACATGTGGTAGGTCGGCGTGCCGTCCGACCGCAGGAGGATGAAGTCGTCCAGCGCCTCCGGGGGGAAGTCCATGTCGCCGCGCACGATGTCGGTGAAGCGGATGTGGTCGTCCGGCATCTGGAAGCGCACGACGAACGGCGCGCCGGAAGCGCGCAGGGCGTCGGTCTCCGGCTGCGGGCGGTGCAGGCAGGTGCGCGGGTAGCGGAAGGCGAGACCCTTCGCCTGGGCCTCGGCGCGCTGGCGGTCCAGCTCCTCGGTGGTGCAGAAGCAGCGGTAGGCCTTGCCGGCGGCGAGGAGCTCCTCGGCCCGCTCGTGGTGCCGCGGCATCCGCTCGCTCTGCAGGAACGGACCCTCGTCCCAGGCCACGCCGATCCACTCCAGGGCCGACTGGATCTGCCGCGTCATGGCGTCGTCGGAGCGCTCCTTGTCGGTGTCCTCGATGCGCAGGATGAAGGCGCCGCCGGCGTGCTGCCGCAGCAGATCGTTGTAGATGGCGGTGCGGACACCGCCCAGGTGGAGGAAACCGGTGGGGGACGGCGCGAAGCGGACCCGGACCGGTCCGCGGATCTCGATGCTCATGGGTCGAAGACGCTATCACGCGGCGCTCTCATTCGACGGGGCGATATACTCGAATTCATGGAACCCGAGACCCCTCTGACGCCCCCTCAGCCGCCGGTCATCCTGGTGGCGACCGACTTCTCCGACACCTCGGCGGTGGCCGCCGACTGGGCCGCCGAGCTGGCGCGCCAGCAGGAGGCGCGCATCGAGCTGGTGCACGCCGTCACCGTGCCGACCTCGATGCCCGGCTTCGTGCCGGTCGGGGCGCAGCTTTCCGAGCAGGTGCAGAAGGCCGCGCTCGACCGGTTGCGCGAGACGGCCGCTGCGCTCACCGGCCGGGGCATCACGGTCGACGTCTGGCTGGGCGTGGGAACGCCGTCGCAGGTGATCCTGGAGCGCGCCGACGCGGTCGCGCCGGAGCTGATCGCCCTCGGCACCCGCGGGCTCTCCGGCCTGAAGCATATTCTCCTCGGCAGCACCGCCCAGCGGGTGGTCCAGGGGGCGCGATGCCCGGTGCTGTCGGTGCATCCCCAGGACCTCGGGCGCCACCGCGTGATCCGCTCGATCCTCGTCCCCACCGATTTTTCGGACGACGCCGAGCGGGCGATCCACGCCGCCCTGCGCATCCTCGCCCCGCTGGTCTCGTCGGAGACATCCGAGACGTCGGAGGGCAGCGCGCGCCTGACCCTGATCCACGCCTTCAACCTGCCGATCGAATACACCGCCTACGGTCCGATCCCGACCTCGATCCACTTCCTCCGCGACACCGGCCTGGAGGCGGAGCGGCGGCTTCAGGAAGCTGTGGACGGCCTGGCGCGCGAAGGTCTGACCGTCGACTGGGTGGCCCGCGAGGGGGATCCCGTCGCCGTCATCGCGCAGGAGGCGGAGGCCCGCGGTGTCGATCTCATCGCGATGGGCACCCACGGCCGCTCGGGGCTGGCGCATCTCTTCCTCGGCAGCACCGCCGAGCGGGTCGTGCAGCACTCCCCGTGCCCGGTGCTGACGGTGCGGCGGCCGAAGTAGGCGCCCCTACTTCACCCACACCGTCTTGATGTTCACAAACTCGCGGATGCCCATCGACGACAGCTCGCGGCCGTAGCCGGAGCTCTTGATGCCGCCGAAGGGGAGGCGGGGGTCGGACTTCACGATGCCGTTGACGAAGACGCTGCCCGCCTCGATCTCGGAGGCCAGCGCTTCGGCGCGCACCGCATCGGAGGTCCAGACGCTGGCGCCGAGGCCGAAGCGGGAGCGGTTGGCCAGCTCGATGGCCTCCTCGGTGCCGCGGGCGCGGATCACCGCCGCCACCGGTCCGAAGGTCTCCTCGTCGAACGCCGCCATGCCCGGCTGGACCCCGGTGAGCACGGTCGGCAGGTAGTACCAGCCCTTGCCTTCGCGGCGCCGGCCGCCGGTGCGCAAGGTGGCGCCGGCCTCGACCGACCGCCGCACCTGATCGTCCAGATCGTCCAGCAGATCCGCCCGCGCCATGGGGCCGACGTCGGTGGCGCGGTTGAGCGGATCGCCGATCTTGAGCCCTTCCATCTGCCGGATCACCTCGTCCTCGAACCGGTCGGCGATGCTCTCGTCGACGATGAAGCGCTTCGCGGCGATGCAGCTCTGGCCGGAATTGATGGTGCGCGCGCGGGCCGCCTCGCGGGCCGCCGCGGCCGGGTCGGCGTCGGCGAGCACGATGAACGGGTCGGAGCCGCCGAGCTCGAGCACAGTCTTCTTGAGGCAGCGGCCGGCCTCGGCGGCCACCTGCTTGCCGGCCTCCTCGCTGCCGGTCAGGGTGACGGCGCGCACCGTCGGATGGCGGATCAGCTCGGCCACGCGCGACGAGGGGACGAGGAGCGAGGTGAACGCGCCTTCGGGGAAGCCGGCGTCGTGGAAGGTCTCCTCGATCGCCAGCGCGCAGCCCGGGACGTTGCCGGCGTGCTTCAGCAGGCCGACGTTGCCCGCCATCAGGGCGGGAGCGGCGAAGCGGAAGACCTGCCAGAGCGGAAAGTTCCACGGCATGATGGCGAGGACGGGGCCGAGCGGGTCGTAGCGCACCGAGCTGCGCGAGGCGTCCGTGGCGACCGCCTCGCCGGCCAGGAACGGCTCGGCGTGCTCGGCGTAGAAGTCGCAGACCCAGGCGCACTTGTCGACTTCGCCTTCGCCGGCGGCGACGGGCTTGCCCATCTCCTCGCTCATCAGCCGGCCGTACTCGGTGCGGCGCTCGCGCAGCAGGTCGGCGGCGGCGCTCATCAGCCGGCCGCGCTCGGCGAACGGGACCTTGCGCCAGGAGGAGAAGGCCCGCTCGGCGGCGGCCAGGCACGCGGCGACCTCCCCGGCGTCAGGCTCCGGATAGTCGCGGATCAGCTCTTCAGTCGCGGGGTTGATCGATTTCATGCGCTAACGTCGTACTGCAAGAACAGCGCCTCAGTGCTCCGCGGACGTGGCCGCGATCGCGCCCGCCGGCTTCTCGTCGACATACTTTCTCTGGCTGAAACGGAGGATGCAGATCGCGATCGCCATCGCCACGACGGTGCCGGCGAGCAGCCCCAGCTCCACGAGCGTGTTGTGGAACATCGCCGCGTTCGCCTCGCTCTCAGTCGAGGTCGCGGTGATCACCAGCATGCGCCGGATGCCCGCGATCGAGCCGATGATCAGGAATGGCTCGGCGTTCAGGGTGTGCGACTTGAGCGAGATCGCGACGGTGTAGACGATCTCCATCGTCATCATCACCAGGAGGACCGTGTTCAGGATCTCGACCGCCTTGTGCTCGATCTGCGCCGGGCCGCCCTGGGTGGCCTCCCACAGGTCATGCATGCTCGAGTAGAGCAGCAGCACCGCGACCAGCACCAGCGCGACGCCGATCAGGACCAGCACCCCGCTCTCCGCGAGGCCCAGGTAGCGGGACGCCTTGGACGTCCACGCCGACTCGTCGTCATGGTTGCTCATGAAATGCAGTATAGGCGAGTTGCCCGCCCGGGGGGACGAATGCGGGGCGAGCAGATGGCGGAGAGGGAGGGATTCGAACCCTCGGTCCGGGTTTACCCCGGACAACTGCTTAGCAGGCAGCCCTGTTCGGCCACTCCAGCACCTCTCCGAGGGGTGCGACAGGGAGTGCATTGTAGAGGTCAGCCGCCCGGGAGTCAAAAACGGCGCCTGAGAACGGCCAGGGAACGGATAGACTAGGGCCTCCCGCCGGGGGGCGGGGGCACTTGGAGGGACGGAGAGACATGGCTTCGAACGGCGAAAACGAGACGAAGAGCACCGACGACCTGACCGCGATCAACACCATCCGCTTCCTGGCCGTGGACATGGTCGAGAAGGCCAATTCCGGCCATCCGGGCGCGCCGCTCGGCCAGGCTCCTCTGGCCTATCTCCTGTGGACGCGGCACATGCGGCACAACCCGGAGAACCCGGACTGGCCGAACCGCGACCGCTTTGTCCTCTCCTGCGGCCACGCCTCGGCGCTCCTCTACGCGCTCCTTCATCTGGGCGGCTATGGCCTGCCGATGGAAGAGCTGCAACGCTTCCGCCAGTGGGGCTCCAAAACGCCGGGCCATCCCGAGCACGAGCTGACGCACGGCGTCGAGACCACCACCGGCCCGCTCGGCCAGGGTCTCGGCAACGCGGTCGGCATGGCGATCGCCCAGCGCCTCACCGCCGGCCGCTACAACCGCGACGGCTTCCCGCTCTTCGACTATCGCATCTGGGTCATCGCGAGCGACGGCGATCTGATGGAAGGGATCAGCCACGAGGCCGCCTCCCTCGCTGGCCATCTGCGGCTCTCCCAGCTCAAGGTCTTCTACGACGACAACCACATCTCCCTCGACGGCCCGACCAGCCTCTCGTTCAGCGAAGACATCGAGAAGCGCTTCCTGTCGTACGGCTGGCGCGTGCTGCACGTCGATGACGTCAACGACCTGCCGGCGATGGAGGCGGCGATCGTCGCGGCCGAAGGCGAGAGCGAAAAGCCCACCCTGGTCCGCGTGCGCACCGTGATCGGCTACGGCAGCCCGGCCAAGGCCGGCACCGCCAAGGCGCATGGCTCGCCGCTCGGACCGGACGAGACGATCGCCACCAAGAAGGCGCTCGGCTGGCCCACCGAGCCGGCCTTCCTGGTGCCCGACGCGGCGCGCGTGCCGTTCGACGCCGCGCGCGAGCGCGGCCGGCAGATGGAGGCGGAGTGGACCGAGCGTCTGAAGGCCTACCGCGGAGCCCATCCGGACGACGCGGCCGACTTCGAGCGGCGCCTCGCCGGCAAGCTCCCCGACGGCTGGGAAGCCTCGCTGCCGTCCTTCCAGCCCACCGACAAGCCGATCGCCACCCGCGCCGCGTCCGGCCAGGTGCTCAACGCCATCGCGCCCCACATCCCGGAGCTGCTCGGCGGCTCGGCGGACCTGGCGTCGTCCAACGAGACGCTGGTCAAGGGGCTGCCCAACTTCACCGCCACCGACCCCGGCCACAACTTCTACTTCGGCGTCCGCGAGCACGGCATGGGCTCGGCGCTCAACGGCATCGCCCTGTCGCGCCTGTGGATCCCCTACGGCGGCACCTTCCTCATCTTCTCGGACTACATGCGGCCGCCGATCCGCCTCGCGGCGCTGATGCGGTTGCAGGTGATCTACGTCTACACCCACGACTCGATCTTCCTGGGCGAAGACGGCCCGACCCACCAGGCGGTCGAGCAGCTCGCCGCCCTGCGCGCCATCCCCAACGTCACGGTCATCCGGCCGGCCGACGCCGTGGAGACCGCCGAAGGCTGGAGGATCGCCGTCGGCCACCGCCACGGTCCTGTCGCCTTCGCTCTCACCCGCCAGAACCTGCCGATCCTCGCCGAGACGGTCGATAAGGCGAGAGTGGGAGTCGAGCGCGGCGCCTACGTCCTCCACGATCCGGACGGCGGCACCCCCGATCTCATCCTCCTCGCCACCGGCTCCGAGGTCTCCCTCGCGATCGACTCCGCGAAGAAGCTGGCGGACGAAGGGATCAAGGCGAGAGTCGTCAGCATGCCGTCCTGGGAGCTTTTCGAAGCGCAGACCCAGGACTACCGCGACACCGTCCTGCCGCCCGGCCTCCGCAAGCGCCTCGCCATCGAAGCCGCCTCCCCGTTCGGCTGGCACAAGTGGGTCGGCACCGACGGCGAAGTCCACGCCCTCGACCACTTCGGAGCCTCCGCTCCGATCAAAGACCTCGCCCGCGAATTCGGCTTCACGGTCGACGCCGTGACCGCCCGGGCGAAGCGGTTGCTGGGCCGGGGCTGACGGCGCCAGTTCCGGGGCAACGAGCCGTTGCCTCGGAACATCGAGTTGCTGCCCCGGAAAATCGAGGTGGTTGCCCGGGGCATCGAGCGGTTGCTCCAGTCCATCAAGCGATCGCTCCGGAGCAGTGAGTCCTTTCCCCAGAGCATCGAGTCGTTGTTCCGGAAAATCGAGGCGCTGCTCCGGTTCATCGAGTCGTTGCCCCAGAGCTTCGAGCGGTTGACCTGGAGCCTTGAGTCGTTGCTCCTGTACATCGAGCGGTTGCCCCGGGGCACCGAGTCGTTTTTCCAGTCCATCGAGTCGTTGCTCCGGAGCAACGAGCCGCAGCCCCAGAAAATTGAGCTGCTGCTCCGGGGCATAGAGCCATGGCTCCGGGGCATTGAGGCGTTGGATCCCAGCTCTAAACCATTCTGCGCTTTCCGTCGTCCTCGATTGTGAAAGGAGGAGCACGATGCTCTCTCACAACGAAAGATGGAAGCGTTCTTTCCGGTTGGGTGCCTGGCTGTTCGCCGGTCTCTGCCTGCTTGTTCTCGCCGCAGGTCCCGCCGCCGCGCAGCTCGATCCTGGAACCAAGGGTTGGGCTCTGGTGACCGGGCATTGGAGCAAGGGCGCGCCGGACACAGTCGCCTGGGTCGACCTTGCGAGCTGGATGCTGGTGACCAAGGTCGACGGCCCGCCGCCGGTCGCCGATCCGGATCCCAACCCCTGGATGCCGGTGGCCGGCGACTGGGACGGCTCCGGTGTCCAGACCGTCAAGATGTTCGATTCCCACACCTGGAAGCTGGTCGACCTGGCGGAAGGACCCGTCGTCGGCTCCGATCCGGAACCCAGCCCCTGGGTGCCGGTGGCCGGCGCCTGGGATGGCGGCGGGATCGCCACGGTGCGCGTTTTCGATCTGCGCGACCAGTCGGTGCACAAGCTCGAAGAAGGACCGATCAAATTCGAGCGCTATGATCCCGATCCCAACCCCTGGCGCCCGCTGGCCGGTGACTGGGACGGCCACGGCGTCGACACGATCTCGACCTATCAGGTTGACGCCAAGTCGGCCAGCCCGAACTGGGTGCAGGTCGCCGGCGACTGGGACGGTGACGGGATCGACACCTTCGGCTCTGTGTACATACCCACCGGCCAGCTCCTGACCGGCACTCCGGAGGCCCTCAAGGTCGCGCGGTCGACGGCGGTGACGGGCTCGGAGCCGTTCTTCGCGCCGGCGATGGCCGGCGGCGGCCCCGGCTGCTTTACGAACGTCCGAGACCTCACTTCCTCCGTGCACACGTACCCGGCCGGCGGCCATATCTGCGTCTGGCTCATCGTCTACAACTGGGTGGACTGGACGTGCTGCTCGCTGACGCCCCAGGGCGGCACCTACGCCTGCGGCGGCACGCCACGGTTCAAGATCGTCACGAAATCCGGCCCCTGCTGAGAGCCGGCCCGCCTCATCTGTGCGCCAGATCGAGGCCGATCTGGCGCAGCAACCGATCGAGATCGTCGCCCGTCGCCGGGATGCAGGAGATGAGGCGGGCGGCGTTCTTTTTGACCCAGGCCGGCGCGGTCAGCCCCGCGTGCGGCTGTCCGAGAACGCCGAGGAGACGCCGCCATTCGTGGCGGCGCTCCGTGTTGTAGCGCTCCAGCAGCGTGAGCGGATAGTCGTCCCGCAGAATCCAATCGAAGGCGCGCGCCAGCTCCCACGCTTCGCGCAATCCCAGATTCATGCTCTGCGCGCCGATCGGGCCCGCGAGATGAGCGGCGTCGCCGGCCAGCCAGGCGTTGCCGCCGCCGAAGCGGCCAGCCAGCCGGTGCTCAAAGCGCACCGCCATCGACCAGATGATCTCGCCCAGGGGGAGGTCGAACCACGGGGCGCGCTCGGCGATCAGCTCGCGCAGCCGGTCGTGCACGAGATAGGGGAACGGCTCATCGGCCACCTGCGGAAAGCGCCGGCTCTTGGTGCGCGGCTCTTCGAAACCTTCCCACTCGTCGATCTGGAAGCTCCAGCGGGCGCGATGCCGTCCGAGGGGCCAGAAAACGCCGGACTGGCCGTTGTCCAGGACGACGCGCGCCTCGGTGCCGGGATCGCCGTCGATGGAGACCTCGAAGACCGCGAACAGCTCGGGCGGCGAGATCTCGATCCACGAGTCGCGGAGCGCCTTGCGGACGATCGACCGGTGGCCGTCGGCGCCGAGGACGAGCTCCGGGCGGACGATGAACGACTCCGCCACCGCCACGCGAGCGCCCGCCGATCGCTCCACCTTCTCTACGCGGTCCATGGCGGCGGAGGCCGCGCCGCCACCCACGTGCAGATCCGACACGCGATGGTTCCAGCGCACGTGGCCGCCGGCTTCCGCGAGGCGGCTCTCCAGTGCGTTCTCCAGAAGCTGCTGCGGCAGCACGGCGACGCACGTCCAATCGGGCGAGGAAGACGACAGGTCGAGCGCTGCCTGGCGCTCGCGGCCGGACCAGAACGACAAGGCGTCGACCCGGTGCGCCCTCTCGAGCAGATCGGCGGCGATTCCGACCTCGGCGAGCAGCCGCAGGGTGGCGGGATGGAGGGCCAGGGCATAGCTGCGCGCCGCCGGCCTCTCCTCCTGGTCGACGATCTCGACGCGGATGCCCTTTTCGCGGAGGAGAATGGCGGCGAAGAGTCCCACGGGCCCGGCACCGATGATCAACACCTCAGGCTCGGTATCGAGAGCGTCGCCGACCGCTTCCGGAGCGGTCCTGGGAACGGCGCCGATCAAGGCGGCGGCTCGGTCGGACATCATGAAGCCCTCCGCTGCGAAGCCTCTACCGATCACGGCTTCGCCGCCACACGCGGAGAGGTGGTGGCCGTCCCGGCCGGCGGGGTGGGACGTGCGACGTGGCACATCCATCCGTTCAGGTATGGCGCGCGCGCTTCGGTCACTTCAATGTGAGGCAGGAGCCGCGGAGGCTCCCGAGAGGAGCTGGACATGAACAAGACAACACAGAGAGGGCTGCAAGCCCTGGCGCTGGCCTCCGCCGCGATGCTCGCGGTGGTCTGGCCGTCGTCCGACCGTTCCGCGCCCGCGCAGGAGAATCCGCCGGCGGCCGCGGTGGACCAGAAAGCTGTCCATGTGGAGGAGGGGAGCGCGGCGAAGGGCAAGGTGGCGTTCCGCATCTACTGCGGAAGCTGCCATGGCGCCGCCGCCCAGGGTGACGGGCCGGTCGGAAAATGGCTGAAAGTTCCGCCGACCGATCTGACCCGGCTCGCTGCGAAGAACAAGGGGAAGTTCCCGGCCGACCGGGTCTATCAGGTCATCGACGGGCGTTCGAGCCCGGTGCCGAGCCACGGGCCGCGGGACATGCCGGTGTGGGGGCTGAGCTTCCAGACGCCGGGGAACGATTCGAATCAGGAGGCCGAGGTCCGCGCGCGGATCCTCGACCTGACAGCGTTCATCAAGTCAGTCCAGGAAGCGGCCGGCAAGTGACCGCCGGCCCAGCCGCCGGCTCCGGAGATCAGGTGCCGAACTGGGTTCTGCGGGTGGACGTATCGGCGAACCGTTGCAGAGAGAACCGCCGCAGGGGCGTCCCCTCGCCGAGGACGAGCCCCGCGGCGTGCTCGCCCACCGCCGGTCCGAGCTTGAAGCCATGACCGGAACCGCCGCCGACGAGCCAGAGGTTGTCGGCCTCCGGGTGGCGGTCGATCAGGAAATCGCCGTCCGGGCTGTTCTCGTACTGGCACACCCGCGCCTCGACGAGCGGCTCGCCGGCGAGAGCCGGAAAACGCAGGGCGAGATAGCGCCGGGCCTGGTCGATCAGCGCCTGGGTCGGTGCGCGGTCGCCGAAGGTGGGATCGATCGGCTCGCCGCGTGTGTCGTCCGCCATCTTGAAGCCGCGGTGGTCGTTCCCCGGGATGCCGTAGTAGTGATGCTCGCCGAGCTCGAGCCAGACCGGCATCGTGCCTTCCTGGAAGCGCGCGTCGCCGGCCGGCGTGCCGAAGAAGAACAGCTCCTGGCGCGTGGGCAGGATGGCGTCGCCGATCACATCCGGGAAGAGACCGCCGAGCCACGGCCCGCAGGCGAAGACGTAGGCGTCGGCCGCGAGCGAGGTGCCGTCGGCCAAGTCGAGCCGTTCCATCTTTCCACTGCGGATCGCGCCTGGAAACGCCGCGGCCTGGCGCACCTCACCTCCCTCGGCGACCAGGGCCGCGGCCACCGCCCGGCACGCCCGCCGCGCCGCCAGCCAGCCGGCCTGCTCCTCGAAAAAGGTGCTGCCGATGCCCGCGAAGTCGATCTGCGGGAAGCGCCTCCGCGCCTCGTCCAGGGGAAGCTCGTCCACCGGAAGCCCGGCCTCGATCAGCGAGGGCATGGACGAACGGGCGTAGGTGTCGTCGCCGCTGAACATCCAGAGCACTCCGGTCGGATGATAGAGCTGGGTGCCCCAGCACGCCTCGCTCTCCCGCCACAAAGCGAACGAGCGCACCACCCAATCCACATAGATCCGGTCCGGGCCATAGACGCCGCGGATGACCCGGCTCTCGCCGCCGGAGCTGGACCGCGAGTTGCCCGGACCCCAGGCGTCGAGAAGCGTCACGCGGCAGCCACGGCGGCGGAGCCACAGCGCCGTCCAGCCGCCGAAGGCGCCGGCACCGATTACGGCGATGTGAGGGTTCCGTTCACTCATTCTGGCTCAATCCTCCTCGCGCTGGATACAGAAGCTCCGCGGGTTCTTGAGTGCGTAACCCTTACCCTCGCGGACGAGATCGCCCTCGCAGGTGATGGGAAGCCTCTCCCGGTGCGCCGAAATCGCACGGTCATAGTCACCGGCGTCCAGATCGACTCTCACCTTGCGGAACCGGTCTCCCACGACGGCGGAGACGGTGATCGTCCCCGTCCGCGAGTCCTCCCGGTGAAGGTCCGTCACGAAGCCCTGCAAGGTGATCTCCTCCAGCGGAGCAACCTGTTTGAAGATCCGGCCTGCTTCCTGGAGGACTGGCGACACCTCCCGGGGCAAGCGGACACGGCTCTGAATCGTGCTCGCCGTCATGTGCCGGGCCGGTGCCCAGCTCATTCCGACCTCCAGCCATTCCGAGTCGGTTCCTTCCTGGAGACCGACCAGCGCATCGCACAGGTTGGCGCTCACGCCGAGCGGCACGGCTTCCTGGAAGGGCCGGATATCTCCTGTCGCCGCGCTCTCGTCCGCCGCTTCTCGCAGAGCGGCGATCGCCCGCATCAACGTTTTCGTCACCTGCCGCTCGAACGGCTCGGCCGATTCAGGGAGGTCTTCGTCCGGGAAGAGCGCGCCTTGCAACGTCGGAGGCACAGGAGATTGCACGGTCATCACGTAGCTGCCGCGCTCAGTCTGTCCCATTCTGAGCTTTTCGACGTAATGGAGCGCTGCATCCGGCTTGCGGGTGGGAAAGTAAGAGCGCTTGGAAACGGTGGAACAGGCTGCGGCCAGCAGCAGCTCTCGTGCGTTTTCGACCAGCGAGACTCCACCCTGCAGGGACAGGCTGCCGTCCTTGGAGGCCTCATGCTGCGCGCGGATCCGGATCACGTCTGCAAAGGTCGTCGAGATGTCCCGCAGGATCTCCAGTTGAGACCTTCCCTCCGCCAGCTCGAGGGTCGACAGAAGCTCCGCCGTGCGGAGGGTATAGTCCCTGAAGCCACGGTCCAGCGGCAGCAGAATCTCGAAGTCTCCCGCGGCAAAGCTGTTGACCCAGACGGCGTAGAGGAGGTCTTTGCGGTCCACCTCCCGCCAACCGCGGGTGCGCAGATAGGCCGCCGTGTCGACGGGCACGACCGTCGCTTCGTCTCGGATCGACGGTTGCTGGTTCTCGTCCATTTTCTCAGGCTCGTCGTTCTGGAAGCGGTCAAGCCTAACGGATTTTTTGGAAAAAGACAGCGCGACCGCCCATATGTCTTTTCGCGAAGACTTGCGTTACCCTCGACGCTGGTTCAGCAGGATCTCACCCGCAACAGGAGGCCCTCTGATGCACCCGCTTGAATCCCGGCTCCGGGGCGGAGCACCGCGGCTCGCGCTGCTGTCCGTCCTCCTTCTCCTCCTCTCCGTCTTGAGCTTCGCCGCACCTGCCGCCGCGTCGGACACGCCCGCTCCGCACAGCGTGACGGTCGCCGGCAGCCTGCAATCCGAGGCCGGCTGTCCGGACGACTGGCAGCCCGGCTGCGCCACGACCCATCTGGCGTTCAGCGCCGACGACAATGTCTGGCAGGGGACCTTCAACCTCCCGGCCGGCGACTTCGAGTACAAGGGCGCCCTGAACGACGCGTGGACCGAGAACTACGGCCTGCACTCTGTGTCGAACGGCGCGAACATTCCACTCCATCTCTCCGCCGCCAAGGCGGTGAAGTTCTACTATGACCACGAGAGCCACTGGATCACCGACAACCAGAGCTCGGTCATCGCCACCGCGCCGGGCAGCTTTCAGCACTTCCTCGGCTGCTCCGGCGACTGGCAGCCGGACTGCCTGCGCTCCTGGCTCGAAGATCCGGACGGCGACGGGGTCTATACCTTCTCGACCCATTCCATTCCGGCCGGCAGCTATGAGGTCAAGGCCGCCATCAACGAGAGCTGGGACGAGAACTACGGCGTCGGCGGCGCGGCGGGCGGCGCCAACATCGCCTTCACCGTGGCCAGCGACTGCGCCACGACGGTCTTCTCCTACGACTCGCACACCCACGTCCTGACCGTGACCGCCGGCGGCGCGGTGCCGCAGCCGAACAGCGTGACGGTCGCCGGCAGCCTGCAGTCCGAGCTCGGCTGCTCCGACGACTGGCAGCCCTCCTGCGCCACCACCCATCTCGGCTTCGACAACACCGACGGCATCTGGGAGGGCACCTTCAACGTCCCGGCCGGCAACTGGGAGTACAAGGCGCCGCTCAACGATTCGTGGGACGTGAACTATGGCCTGCACGCCCAGCTCAACGGCTCCAACATCCCGCTCAACCTCGCCGCCGCCAAGGCGGTGAAGTTCTATTTCGACAACGGCACCCACTGGATCGCCGACAACCAGACCTCCGTCATCGCCACCGTAGCCGGCAGCTTCCAGTCCGAGCTGGGTTGCCCGGACGACTGGCAGCCGGACTGCCTGCGCTCCTGGCTCCAGGACCCTGACGGCGACGGCATCTACACCTTCACCGCCCACACCTTGCCGGCCGGCAACTATGAGGCGAAGGTGGCGATCAACGAGAGCTGGGACGAGAACTACGGCGCCAACGGCGCACCGAACGGCGCGAACATCGCCTTCACCGTGCCGCGCTCGTGCACGGACATGTTCTTCAGCTACGATTCGCACTCTCACGTGCTCACCATCAGCGCCAGCGGAGCCCCGAACGGCAACATCACCCGCGCCCAGGCCTATTGGGTGAGCCGCGACACCATCGCCTGGAAGCCCGGCGGCACGGCGACCGTGCAGCCGGACTCGGTGTTCGCCCTGAGCTACGATCCGAACGGCGGCCTGACCCTCCAATCCACCGGCGTCAGCGGTGGCACGAGCATCCCGCTCGCCTGGGACCCGGCCGGCCTGACCGCCGCCGAGCTGGACAAGCAGCCGCAGCTCGCCGGCTACCCGACCTTCAAGATCCCGGCCGCCTATCTGGCAGAGGTCCAGGCGGCTCTCAAGGGCCAGACGGCGGTGTCGGCCACGGCGGGCGACGGCACCCTGATCGACGCCACGGCGCTCCAGATCCAGGGCGTGCTCGACGATCTCTACACCTACAACGGATCGCTCGGTCCGACGTTCTACCACTCCGTGCCCACCCTGCGCGTGTGGGCGCCGACGGCGCAGTCGGTCAAGCTCCATGTCTTCGCCAGCTCGACCGCCACGACCGACACCGTGGTGCCGATGACCGTTGATCCGGCCACCGGCGTGTGGGGCGTGACGGGTACGTCGTCCTGGTACGGCAAGTACTATCTCTACGAGGTCAAGGTCTGGGCACGCAGCACGGGCAAGGTGGAGACCAACCTCGTCACCGATCCGTATTCGGTCAGCCTGTCGCGCAACAGCCAGCGCAGCCAGATCATCGACCTGGAGCACGACCGCACGCTCCAGCCGGACGATTGGACCAACCTCGACAAGCCGCGGCTCAGCGCCCCGGAGGACATCGTCCTCTACGAGCTGCACATCCGCGACTTCAGCGCCAACGATCCCAGCGTGCCCGCCGCCCTGAAGGGCACCTACAAGGCGTTCAGCCTCGACCATTCGTACGGCATGCGCCACCTGCGCTCGCTCGCCGACGCCGGCCTGACCCACGTCCACCTGCTGCCGTCGTTCGATATCACCTCGATCGACGAGGACAAGTCGCACTGGCAGCAGCCGGCCGGCAACCTGGCGAGCTTCCCGCCCGACTCCGACCAGCAACAGGCGGCGGTGACGGCGGTCGCCGACCAGGACGGCTTCAACTGGGGCTACGACCCGTGGCACTACACGACGCCCGAAGGGAGCTACTCCACCAACCCCGACGGCCCGGCCCGCATCAAGGAGTTCCGCGGCATGGTCCAGGGGCTCAACGAAGCCGGTCTGCGGGTGGTGATGGACGTGGTCTACAACCACACCAGCGCCGCCGGCCAGGACAGCCACTCGGTGCTCGACCGCGTGGTGCCCGGCTACTACCACCGGCTGAATGCGGACGGCAACATCGAGACCAGCTCCTGCTGCCAGAACACCGCGTCCGAGTTCAACATGATGGAGAAGCTCCTCATCGACTCGGTGCTCACCTGGGCCGAGCAGTACAAGGTCGACGGCTTCCGCTTCGATCTGATGGGCCACCACATGAAGCGCAACATCGTGAAGTTGCGCGCCGCCCTCGACGCCCTGACGCCGAACCATGACGGCATCGACGGCAAGAAGGTCTATCTGTATGGCGAAGGGTGGAACTTCGGCGAGGTGGCGGACAACGCCCGCGGGATCAACGCGATCCAGCGCAACATGGCCGGCACCGGCGTCGGCACCTTCAACGACCGCCTTCGTGACGGCGCCCGGGGCGGCGGCCCGTTCAGCCCGCTCCAGGACCAGGGCTTCCTGACCGGTCTTTGGTACGACCCGAACGGCACCGACCAGGGCACGGCGGATGCGCAGCGCGCCCGTCTCCTCCAGGAGACCGACTGGGTCCGCACCGGCCTCGCCGGCGGCCTCGCCAACTACTCCTTCGTCGACCGCACCGGCACCACCGTCACCTCCAGCCAAGTCGACTACAACGGCCAGAAGGCCGGCTACACGATGGATCCGCAGGAGATCATCAACTACATCGAGGCGCACGACAACGAGACGCTGTTCGACACCATCCAGGAAAAGGTCCCGGTCACCACCTCGATGAGCGACCGCGTGCGCGTCCAGAACCTCGGCATGAGCCTGCTCGCCTTCTCGCAGGGCATCCCGTTCTACCACGCGGGCGTCGAGCTGCTGCGCTCCAAGTCCCTGGACCGCAACAGTTACAACTCCGGCGACTGGTTCAACAAGCTCGACTTCACCCAGCAGTCAAACAACTGGGGCGTCGGCCTGCCGCCGGCGCGCGACAACCAGTCGAGCTGGCCGATCCAGAAACCGCTGCTCGCCAACCCGGCCCTGAAGCCCACCCCGTCGGACATCCGGGCGGCGACAGACCACTTCCGCGAAGTGCTCGCCATCCGCAAGAGCTCCAGGCTCTTCCGGATGCGCACCCAGGCCGACGTCCAGTCGCGTCTGGCATTCCTCAACACCGGCCCGAACCAGATTCCGGGCCTGATCGTCATGGCGCTCTCCGACCCGCAGGGAGACGTCGACCCCGCCAACAAGCTCATCGTGGTGCTGATCAACGCGCAGGACCAGGAGGTGGCGTATCCCTACGCCGCCGCGCACTGCCCGAAGCTGAAACTGCATCCGGTTCAGGCGAGATCGTCCGATCCGGTCGTGCGCTTCTCCTCGCTCAACGCGGCGACCTGCACCTTCCACGTGCCGGCGCGCACGGCGGCCGTCTTCTGGTCCCGCTCCGACGACGATCACGGCCACTGACCGCCTTCGTCTTCTGCTACTCTGGCCGCCGCTCCGCACGGAGCGGCGGCCTTTTTCTTTCAGCCTCTTTCAGATTATTAAGATCATGTTGCGTCTCACCGAGCTGAGGCTTCCCCTCGACCATACCGACGACGAGCTGCGGGCCGCGGTCTGCAAAGAGCTGGGGATCAAACGGCACGATCTGACCGCCTGCACCGTCTTCCGGCGCAGCTTCGACGCGCGCAAGAGAGGCGCGATCGAGCTCATCTATCATCTGGACATCGAGACCCCGCGCGAGGAGGAGATCCTCCGCCGGCTGCTCGGCAACCCACACGTCGCGCCGACGCCGGACACCTCCTACCACTTCGCGGTCGAGGCGCCGAAGGATCTATCGCTCAGATCATCGCGGCCGATCGTCATCGGCACCGGCCCCTGCGGTCTCTTCGCCGGCCTTCTCCTGGCCCAGACGGGCTTCCGGCCGATCATCCTCGAGCGCGGCAAGCAGGTCCGCGAGCGCACCGTCGACACCTTCGGCCTCTGGCGCAAACGGAACCTCGATCCGGAATCGAACGTCCAGTTCGGCGAAGGCGGAGCCGGCACCTTTTCGGACGGCAAGCTCTACAGCCAGATCAAAGACCCCGGGCACCGCGGACGCAAAGTGCTCACCGAGCTCGTCGCCGCCGGAGCGCCCCCCGAGATCCTCTACGTCAACAAGCCTCACATCGGCACCTTCCGCCTGGTGAAGGTAGTGGAAAGCCTGCGCGCCAAGATCGAATCCCTGGGAGGAGAGATCCGCTTCGGCAGCCGGGTCGAGGACCTGATCCTTGAGGATGGAAAAGTCCGCGGCGTCATTCTCGCCTGCGGCGAGCGCCTGGCGGCGGATCATGTCGTCCTCGCGGTCGGCCACAGTGCGAGAGACACCTTCGAGATGCTCGCGCGCCGTGGAGTCTTCCTCGAAGCGAAGCCCTTCTCGATCGGCTTCCGCATCGAGCACCCGCAGTCGCTCATCGACCGCTGCCGCTTCGGAGCCCAGGCCGGGCACCCGCTCCTCGGCGCCGCCGACTACAAGCTCGTCCACCACTGCCGCAACGGCCGCTCGGTCTACAGCTTCTGCATGTGCCCCGGAGGCACCGTGGTCGCGGCGGCCTCGGAGCCCGGCGGCGTGGTCACCAACGGCATGAGCCAGTACTCCCGCGACGAACGGAACGCCAACGCCGGCATCGTCGTCGGCATCACGCCCGACGACTACCCCGGAGGCCCGCTGGCCGGTATCGAGCTTCAGCGCCACTGGGAGAAAAAAGCCTTCGAGCTGGGAGGCGGCACCTACGACGCCCCCGGCCAGCTCGTCGGAGACTTCCTCGCCGGCCGCCCCTCCACCGCCTTCGGTTCCGTCCTGCCTTCCTACCGGCCCGGAGTGCATCTGGTAGATCTGAGCACCGCGCTACCGGACTACGCCATCGCGGCCATCCGCGAAGCGCTCCCCGCCTTCGACCAGAAGATCAAAGGCTTCGCCATGGCCGACGCGCTGCTGACCGCGGTCGAGACGCGCACCTCCTCGCCGCTCCGCATCACCCGGAACGACGCCTTCGAGAGCCTCAACACCGCGGGCCTCTACCCCGCGGGAGAAGGAGCCGGCTACGCCGGCGGCATCCTCTCCGCCGCCATCGACGGCCTCCGGGTGGCGGAAGCAGTCGCTACGAGCATTGTGGAAGCAGTGAGCTAGCCCTCGCCATCCTGAGGGAGCCTTGGCGACCGAAGGATATAGGCGAAGGTCCGCCTCGACTCGGCGAAGGTCCGCCTCGACTCGGCGAAGGTCCGCCTCGACTCGGCGAAGGTCCGCCTCGACTCGGCGAAGGTCCGCCTCGACTCGGCGAAGGTCCGCCTCGA